>Ga0209687_1000118_pt1 | contig 30490 bp, 29 predicted proteins | sample GraSoiAngelo_136_FD_185893 | JGI IMG/M metagenome (GOLD analysis project Ga0209687, IMG submission 185893) | Grasslands soil microbial communities from the Angelo Coastal Reserve, California, USA - 14_0929_09_20cm (SPAdes) (version 2) | ecosystem: Environmental > Terrestrial > Soil > Grasslands ...
CGCTCCAATCTTGTCGCGGGAATGAAATGGTTATTGGGAACATATACCATGGGCTTTAACCGGCGGCATCGGGTGAGCGGTCACCTTTTTGCCGGGCGTTATAAGTCGCTGCTCATCGATGAGAGGGACCCCCTCTACCTGCGCACGGTTTGTGATTATGTGCACTTGAACCCGGCCCGGGCCGCGCTGATTGCGACAGATAAGCCCTTACACAGTTACAAGTGGTGTAGCTATGGGGACTATCTGCAAGCCGCCTCGCATCGGCCGGCCTGGTTGCGCTGTGATCGGCTCTTGGGAGAGCACGGGCTGAAGGATGATGGACGAAGGACGCGCTTGGAATTTGCGCGACGCACGGAAGCTCAGCGTTTGCGCTGCGAGGGCGAAAGCGAGAAGCAGATAGGGCGGGGATGGCTTTATGGGGCGGAAGATTTCATTACTCGACTAATCGATCGCTTGGAAGGGCGGCCCACCGAGCAGCACCGCGCTCAGGAGCGAGCCATGACAGACTTAGAAATCGCAGAGCGGATTGTGCGCGCTGGAATGAAAGAGCTGGGCTGGGAGCAGGGGAATTTGCGAGCCACGAGGAAAGGACACGAGGGGAAAGTAGCCTTGGCCAGAGAGCTGCGCGCGAAGACGTCGGTGGAGTTGAAATGGATCGCTCGGCGTCTGGAAATGGGCAGCTGGAGCAACGTTGCCAATCTCCTGCGCAAAGATAAAAGTGCAAAAAGCGAGGACTGACCCCAATCGGGGGCGGCGACCGGACCGCGGTGTTACATCAAATCAACCGTCGTTAGAACAAGAACTCGCGCAAGATGCATTTACCAGCTATTTTCCGAGGCCAAACGCGCCGACGTAGCTCAGCTGGTAGAGCAGCTGATTCGTAATCAGCAGGTCACGGGTTCGAATCCCGTCGTCGGCTCCAACTCCATGCCAACCGCGATCATCGTCCCGACCTTGCAGGAAGTGGACAACATCGTGCCACTGGTTGAACAGATCGAGCAAACGAAGGTTCCGTTCGGCGAAATCATCTTCGTTGATGATGGATCGACTGACGGCACTCGCGAAAGAATTCGCGCGCTGACCACGGCGCATCGGGTCCGGCTGATCGAGCGTGCCGGCGCCGAAGGCGGATTGGCCGGCGCCATTATCGCCGGCGCGAATGCATCATCAGCCGATCTTTTTGTGGCGATGGATGCCGACCTTAGCCATCCGCCAGAAAAAATTCCGGCCTTGATACACCCGATTCTGACGAACGAAGCCGACCTCGTCATCGGCAGTCGCTACGTCCCTGGTGGCGCGACCCCGGGCTGGCCAGCCTGGCGCCGGTTTCTCTCCCGCGTCGCTTCCGCGCTGGCCTATCCGCTCACCGGGGTGCACGATTCTATGGGTGGTTTTTTCGCGATCCGGCGCGAGTGTTTATTGCGATTCGCTAATCAGGCTGCTGGGTTCAAGATCGTCTTCGAAACAATTGTGCGCGGACGAAAAACGCTGCGGGTGCGCGAAGTGCCGATCGTGTTCCGGGATCGCGCACGGGGAATGTCCAAAATGTCGTTCGCTCAGGCGATACGCTTTGCCCTGGCCTGGCTCCGAGCGATCGGGCGGCGGATAACCGAAGGCAAGACTTCGGCGCCACCCTTGCCTGCGCAAAGATTATTTCGCGATTAAATTTTGCTCGCGCCGAAGATCAATCGCGAGCGAAAGATAAAGCATAAGAGCGGCGAAAAACAGGCTGCCATAAATTTGCGCGAACCGCGGCGCGATCGCCGTCGCGGTTAAAAGCGCGAGCGCGATCAACAGCCAGATCAGCGATGCCGGCACTTCCAAGCTCCGTTTGAGCAGGATCGCGAGCGGAAACATTAGCCAGACAAATAAGTAACCGAAGGCGAGCGGCGTAAAAATCAGGATCAGGCTTAAAAGCGCGGCGAATTCCCGGGCGTCTCCTTCCGGCGCACGTTGGCGCGGCATTGCCGCAACAAAGGAAAAGCCCAGGAGAAGAGCGCTCGCAATGATGACGATGTTTACCGTCCTGAAATCAAGATCGGCGAGATTCGCGTAAGCTGGTGGATCAGGTTCCTCATCGACACTGACTCGCCTGAGCAAACGATTGGCCAAACCGAAAATCGATTGATTTTTCCAGGTATAACCGCGCGCCGGCCGTTGCGCGATCCCACCTTGCTCATAATGCAACATGCCGCGTTGCCAGTCGCGAGCGTCGTTCAAGGTCTGGTGCCAACCGCGAAATGGAATTGGTAAAACGAAAAGCAGGATGACCAGCGCAATTACGAGCGAAATCGCGGCCGTCCAATAACGGCGATAAACAAGATAAAAAATGGCGAGCAAAGGAAACGCTTTGATCGCGACCGCGAGCGCGACCATGGCGCCGGCTAAGGTTTCGCGGCCGTGGCGCAAGCTGAGAAAGGCACCGAGCATGAGCGCGAGCAAAACCAGGCTCGGTTGGCCGAGATGATAACTCGACCAGACAAAAGGCATAACGATGAAGGTGGCGACGACAATGTGCGCGTTCTGAGCGCGCTGCTCCGACATCAACGCGCTTGAAAACCTGATGCACAGAATCCACGCCAGCGTGTTGAGCGACGACAAAATCAAAATGAGCGCGGGCTTCCCAAAAAGCGCTGGTGCCGCCAAAAGCAACGCGCACGTGGGCGGATACATGAACGGGAAATTTTGCGTGTGCGGGTAAAGCTCGCCGCCGCGTACCACCGTTTGCCCTGCATCAAACCAGGTCCGGTAATCCATGTCGGTTCCGCTGTGCAAAAAGCGGATAAAGGGCAGAAGGGTGAAGGTTATCGCCGTGGTGATAAACAGCGCTCGGATCAGGAGCCGCGCACGCGAACTTTCTAATCGCTCAGTCAGAACTCGCAGCCGTGCGATCACGCGGCAATCGGCTCAAACGCCGGACGTGCTTTATGCCAGTCGGTGCTTTGCTCATAGGCGTGCGCAATTTGAAAAATGCGCGCTTCATTCAGCGCTTTTCCGAGGAGCTGTAATCCGATCGGCAACTTCTTGCCGTTCTCGGACTCGGCAAATCCACAGGGGAGACTGATGCCGCAAATTCCGGCCAAGTTCGCAGCGTTGGTGAAAACATCCGCCAGATACATCTGCAAGGGATCGGTCGTTTTCTCGCCCAGCTTGAACGCCGGGCCGGGCGACGTTGGCGAAACGAGAGCTTCTACTTTCTCAAACGCGCGCACAAAATCCTGGCGGATGAGCTCGCGCACTTTTTGGGCACGCAAATAATAGGCGTCGTAATACCCGGAACTGAGAACGTAGGTGCCGAGAATAATTCGCCGTTTCACTTCCGCGCCGAATCCTTCCGCACGAGTGCGGGCGTAGTGCTCAAACAAAGTGCTCACTTTCTCCGCCCGATGCCCGTAGCGCACACCATCAAAGCGCGCAAGGTTGGCCGAAGCTTCCGCCGTCGCCAGAATATAGTAAACGCTGATGGCATAGTCTGTATGTGGAAGGGAAACCTCGACGATTTCCGCGCCGAGTGATTCCAGCTGTTTCACGGCTGCCATGACCGCGCTTTTCACCACCGGATCGACGCCTTCAATCATATATTCTTTTGGCAGACCAATGCGGATGCCTTTCAGATCGCGGCCAAGATTCGCTGTATAATCCGGGACCAACGCGTTGAGCGACGTAGAATCGCGCGAATCGTGACCGGCAATCGCATTCATGAGCAAAGCAGAGTCGTGTACAGTTTTCGTTAGCGGTCCGATCTGATCGAAGGAGGAAGCAAAGGCGACGAGACCGAAGCGCGAGACGCGGCCGTAACTGGGCTTGAACCCGACTATTCCGGAGAGCGCGGCGGGCTGACGAATCGATCCGCCGGTGTCGGTTCCAAGCGCGCCAAAAGCAATGTCCGCAGCGAGGGCTGCGGCCGATCCGCCGCTCGATCCGCCCGGCACCCGGGAAAGGTCCCAGGGATTGCGCGTGACCTGTGCACTGGAGTTTTCCGTCGAAGAACCCATGGCAAACTCATCCATGTTCATCCGGCCGAAGGGAATCGCGCCCTGCGCGCGCAATTTCTCGATCACGGTTGCACTGTAAGGTGCACGATAGCCGCGCAAGATCTTGGAAGCACAAGTGCATTGCTGACCTTCGACGTTGATCAGATCCTTGATCGCGATCGGAATCCCGCCCAGCGGCAAAGTCACGTCGGCTTTTTCTGCTTCCGCCGTCGCCGCCGCGAGATCATGCACCAGGTACGCGCCGATTTTGGGATCAACGGCGTTGATTCGCTCCTCCAGGGCCTGCAACGTCTCACCTGGCGAAACTTCCCTTTGCCGGAGCAAATTCCTGAGCTCGACGATATTGAGCGCCGGCAGATCGAGCTTCGTCATTCCACAACTTTGGTGACGATGAAAAGATTGTTGGCCTTCCGTGGTGCGTTGCTCAAGGCTTCGGTGGCAGTGAACCAATCGCGCGCGTTGTCTTCGCGAAAGACATTGAACATTGGAACAGCATGGGCCGCGGCTTCCACTCCCTCGACGTTCACTTCCTTTAATTTTTCCGCGTACTTCAAGACGTCGCCGAGTTGTTTTTGAAAAAGCTTCGTCTCATCCGCGGTCAAACGCAGCCGGGCTAATTGCGCGACATAAGCAACGTCGAGTTCGCTTGCCATTTTAAAAATGGAAGCGCGTCATCAGCCACGTCACCGCTACCGCAAGCGCGATCACCAGCACCAGAAAAATGATCCGGCCTTCCCGTCTCTCCTTGCGCAACGACCCGGGCCGACGCGCCCCCCATTCTTCGTCGCCCCAGCGTTTATCGCGCAGTGACAGCGAGGCGTCGAGCCGGCTCCCGCGCCGATTGGCCCGCTCCAATAATTCCTCCCGCTGCCGCCGCGATGTTTCCTGCGCCAGACGTGGCGCGTCTTCGATCATTTGCTGCAACTTCTGCATCTGATCGCGCAACTCACTCTCGCGACGCACTAGTTCTTCTTGTTGCTGATCAACTGCCGAACCGGATTTAGGCAAACGCCGAATCATTCCGCAATCTTAACCCTTCATCCACCAGAAGATGACCAACCCGATTAATCCGACCGTCATTAGCGGCAGCGAAAGCGCGAATCCGATCAAAATCCATTGGCCAAACGAGCGCTCGCCCCGTGTCCCCGCCACCTCGGGCGCCACTTCCGGCAACGACACGTCTTCCGAATCCTGTGTCGCGATCGCCTGTAAACGACTTCGTTGCTGGCTGAATTCCGCGCGCGCATCGTCCACCGTACTGAGGGCGCGGCTCAATTCCCGATGCAAATCCGACGGATTCCAAGCTTTGGGATCAATCCCTTCCAGGATCTCGAGGTGCTGGCCAAAGCTCTCGCGCGTGGCCCGCAGTTGCTCGAGTTTGTTTTGCGTCTCGTACGCCTCCCGCTCCAGCACCACCAGCGAACGCGTCAATTTATCCGTCATCTCCGCCCGGCCACGTTCCAGCTCCTCCTGCCGCCGGCTCAGTTCCTCCAACTCGCGTTTTTGTTTTTCGATCTGCTCTTGTTGCCGGCGCAATTGCAGCAATTGCTCCTGCGCTTTTTGCACCTGCGAATCGAGCAGCTCAGGTGTGACTGCATCTTCGTCGGCTAATTCAAGCATCTGTTCCATCGCACGAGTCCGTTCTGGCATGATTTGGCGGAGCAGAGGGTTTTGCCCGCTCCAATTAAATCGGACATTAAAGAGTCAAGTTCGAATTTCCAGACTTTTCATCGTCAGCGGCGCAATTTTTCTTCCCGCCCGATCCAAATTTTCCCCTCTGTTAGCGTCGGCCGCCGCGATCGTTTTGCCTCTCCCTTTGCCAAAGGGAGAGGATGAAGGTGAGGCATTTTTCCTTGCCTATGTTGTCTCTCTCGAACCGATGGGATGCAGACCTTCGACTCCTCACCTTAATCCTCTCCTCGTTCGAGGAGGAGAGGAGACGAACTTCACTGATGGCAAGCATCTCTAAAAGACATACAAATTTTCCCTTCAAATCGACGGCTTCATTTCCAACAACACGCCCTTGAAATATTCCGTTTCCGGCATCGTCGGTAAAACGGGGTGATCGAGCGCTTGCTCGAACCGCCGTAGCCGTCGCGCCGCTCGACGCGCATCCACCAGCGCCGAAGAAATTGTTTCGGATAAAATTCCGTCAGTGATGTGGTGCGAACAGGAAAACGTTGCCAGAATTCCGTCGCGCGAAAGCATCTTGAAGGCGCCCAAATGCAGCTCGCGATAACCTCGAACGGCATTGCGCACACCGCTTTTCGTCTTTGTGAACGAGGGCGGATCGAGGACGATTAAATCGAATTGCGCCCCCGCTTTTTCGGCTGCTCGCAAATAGACAAAGACATCCTGCTCCACCCATCGCACTGCCAGCTGATTGCGTTTTGCATTTTCCCGCGCTGCCGCGATTGCGTTCGTTTGCATTTCCACCCCGATGACTTCGCTTGCTCCCGCCTGCGCGCAGATGAGCGCGAACGCTCCCTCATTGGAGAAACAATCAAGGACGCGTCGGCCCGCGGCGAACTCGGTGATCACCGGGTAATGTGAAATTTGATCGAGATAAAATCCGGTTTTTTGCGCGCTCAAAAGATCGATGGAAAATTTTACGCCGCAGATTTCGACTTCCGTTTCCCGGGCCTCTCCGCTTAAAACGCTGCTCGTTTGTGGCAAACCTTCCGCGCGTCGCACGGCGGCGTCGCTCCGCTCGATAATATTTCTCCCTCCCAGAACTTCGCGGATGGCATCGACTAACATTTCTTTACGTTGATCCATCCCAAGAGTCGTTAGTTGCAGGACAAATTGCTCGCCGTATCGATCGAGAATTACGCCCGGCAGGCCGTCGCTCTCGCTCCAGACAACGCGATGCAGTTGGGGATTTACTTTTCGTCGCTCCCGATATTCCGCCGCCTGCGCAATTCGCCGCTGGAAAAAATCGAGATCGAGCTCTTGGCGGCGGTGAGAAAAACGGCGCGCCACAATCTGCGATTTCGAATTCCAGATCGCGCTTCCCAGCATTCGATCTCGTCCATCCTTGATCGAAATAACGTCGCCATCGGCGGGATTACCGAAGACCTTCAGCACCTCGCTCGAGAAAACCCAATCGTGTCCGTGCAAAATTCGCGCCCGCGGTCGAATGACTATTCCAGCCATGGTTTGACGTGAGAAGTGGGAGGTGAAAGGTGAGAAGTATTATCATCCACTTCTCACGTCTCACTAATCACCTCTTACAATTCGATCCATGCAACCGACGCCGCAATCCTCAATCAACCTTCCTGGAATCAAAAAACTGCGCAGCGGAAAAGTGCGCGAAGTGTTCGATCTCGGCGATACCTTACTCTTCGTCGTCAGCGATCGTCTCTCCGCTTTCGATGTCATTCTGCCCGATCCCATTCCCTATAAGGGAGCGGTCCTGAATCAAATCTCTGCTTTCTGGTTTCAGAAACTCGACTTCGCCAAGAACCATTTCATCACTGCGGATTTCGATGAGTTCCCGCAATCGTTGCGTGGATTTCGAGATCAGCTTGCGGGCCGCTCTATGCTCGTAAAAAAAACGGAGCCACTCACGATCGAGTGTGTGGTGCGCGGTTACCTCGCTGGCTCCGGCTGGAAGGACTACCAGCACAACGGGTCGGTCTGCGGCGTGAAATTGCCGGACGGTCTGCAACTGGCATCGAAATTACCGGGCCCGATTTTCACTCCGTCAACCAAAAGCGACGTCGGTCACGACCTTAATATCGATCTTGACCGGGCAGGTCGCATGGTGGGCGCGGAATTGACCGAGTTGGCGCGCGATCTCAGCCTGGAACTTTATCAGGCGGGAAGCGAATACGCCGCCGCTCGCGGAATCATTATCGCCGACACCAAATTCGAATTCGGAAAATTAGAGGATGATCTGCTGCTGATCGACGAATGTCTCACGCCCGATTCCTCCCGTTTCTGGCCCGTTGATGAATATCGCGTTGGCACCAGCCCGCCGAGTTTCGACAAACAATTTGTGCGCGATTATCTGGAGACGCTTGATTGGGACAAAACGCCGCCCGCGCCCCATTTGCCGCGGGAGATCGTGGAGAAAACGAGCGCGAAATACCGCGAAGCTTTTTCGCGTCTTACCGGTGGGAAACTAGAGTAACACAGGCATCTTGCCTGTGGGGCCAACGGGGTTCCAGCCGGTTGCAAGATAGCGGCATGATGCCGGTATGCCCCCAGCCGAGGACTGATATACTGCGGAGCCGCGGATCCTTTGCTCTTGTTCTGTCATCCCGAGCGCAAGCGAGGGACCTCACCTATTCGGTTGTGTCACGCGAGGTAGGTGGGACGACGATCCATGCTTGTGAAATCTCTCACCGTTTTCGCGGTTCAGGATGACCGAAAGTGAGAATCATGCGCCCAACAATTCGCTGACGAGCGATTTTTCTTCCTTTAGTTCATTTACGCTCGCTTCAATTTTCCCGCGACTGAATTCGTTCATTGGCACGTTCTGCACTACTTCTGGCCTTCCATCTTTCACCCTCACTGGAAACGAGCAAATCAAACCCTTCTCAACTCCGTATTCGCCGGTGGAACACAATGCCACGCTGTGCCAATCCTCCCTCGGCGTATCGGTTATCAATGAACGGACCGTATCGACCACCGCGTTAGCGGCCGACGCCGCGGACGAGAGGCCGCGCGCCTTGATGATCGCGGCGCCGCGTTGCTGCACAGTCGTGATGAAATTTCCCTTTAGCCACGCTTCGTCACGGATCACTTCATTTGCGGATCGGCCGTTAATTTTTGCGTTATAGAAGTCCGGATATTGGGTGGCGGAATGATTTCCCCAGATCGTCATGTTCGTTACCGCTGTCACTTCAACGCCGGCCTTATGCGCGAGCTGCGCCTTGGCTCGATTTTCGTCGAGCCGGGTCATGGCAAACCAGCGATCGCGCGGAATTTGTTTCGCGTTACTCATTGCAATCAAACAATTGGTGTTGCACGGATTGCCAATGACCAGATTCCGCACATCGGCCGACGCGTTCTTTTCAATTGCCTGACCCTGGCCAGTAAAAATCTTGCCGTTAATTCCGAGCAGATCTTTTCGTTCCATCCCGGCCTTGCGCGGCACACTCCCGACCAGCAGCGCCCAATTCACCTCGCGAAATCCTTCGTCCAGATCCGCCGTCGGCGTGATCGATTTCAGCAAGGGAAATGCGCAGTCGTGCAATTCCATGACCACGCCCTCGAGCGCGCCGAGCGCGTTTGGAATTTCGATGAGCGACAATGCGACTGGTTGCTCCGGGCCAAACATTGCCCCGGAGGCAATCCGAAAAACCAACGAGTAACCGATTTGTCCGGCCGCGCCCGTGACAGCGACTTTAATGGGAGAAGTCATGCTTTTGTTTAGCTGCACTCAGATCGTTTGTCATCCCGAGCGAAAGGCGAGGGATCCCGTAGCGTTACCTTAACGGTTTCGCACCGGGATCCTGTGACTCCGCTTCGCTGCGCTTAGGATGACGAATCGCGAACGCGTCCACTTTTCTCCAGCAGCTCCGTAATCAATCTCATTTTTCGCCGAACACTGTGGCTCTCACGCATTTGCGAAATCGTTTTCGGCAAACGCCGCGTCCAGTTTGTGGTTGCAGCCGTCCCGGGAACGTTGAATCGATCCTTTCGCGCGAGAAGATCGGTGATCATCACAATCGCAATCCACGAGTTGCTGTTGAACAGCGCGCTCATGATTGCCGGATAAACAGCGCGCTCGTATTCGAGGCCTTCCTGCGGCGCGATCCCGGCAAACTGCGCGATCTTGAGCAAATCTTCCCGTGCTTGTTCGCGCGTCGGCGACTTTTCATCAAACATTTCACGCCACAACTCGCGAATCGGTTTGTGATCGTGGGTCGCGTAAGTGGCGACCGATAACCGTTCAAATTCGTTTCCGGGCGTCATTCGCCCGTCCAGAAATTCCCACTGCGGAATCTTGAATCCGGCAATGCCAAGTGACTGCAAACTTGGTCGCACATATCTCGGGACCGTGCCGAGGTCTTCCCCGACCACGCGTGTAGCCCCGCTCTCGGCCAATACCATGCGCAGATATTCTTCGCCTTCGCGTTTATTGGCTTCACAGTTTTCCGCTGTCTCATCGTCGCGTGGTGCAAAATGAGGGGATCGCCCACCGGTTTTTTCCAGCATTTGTGCGTGGGTCAGCGGGAGAAATTCCGCGTTCCTCTTTGGTCGCCACGGGAATGCGTAGATCCGATAAAATCCGAGTACGTGATCGATGCGGAAAATGTGGAAGATTCGGCTGACGCCGCGCACTCGCTGTCGCCACCAGGCGAAATCCTGCGCGCGCATCGCGGGCCAGTTATAAACTGGGATCCCCCAGTTTTGTCCCCACTTGATCGTGAACTTGTCATCTTTGAAATACGATTCCGGTGGCGCGCCCCCCGACCAATCGAGATGGAAGATGTTCCGCTCAGTGAAAACATCGGCGCTGTAATAACTGATACCGAAGGGAATGTCGCCCATGAGAGCGACCTGGCGTTTCTCAGCAAATTTTCGCACCTCACGCCACTGCTCGTCGGCGATCCATTGCACGTAGGAAAAGAATTTCTCGCGCCCAGAAAACTGTGTCCGCATCTCTGTCGACTGTTCCGCCAGCCAGGAGCGCGCTGTTTGCGGGTCGCGATGTTCCCGCTTCCATTCGTCCCACGTTTCGCTCTCCCTGTTCAATTCCATGAGGACGCGAAAAAATGAATATTGTTTCAGCCAATTCGATTCGCGTTCGCAAAACTGCTCGAACACCGACTGCCGATCTGCCGTTGCGTTTAGTTGGAAATTCTTGAATGCACGCTCGAGCAATTCGCCTTTCAACTTCCGAACGCGTTCGTATTTCACCGGCCCTCGTCGCAGCGCCACTAGATTCTCGTTAGCCATCGCGCTCTCGAACGCCTCGCGCGATAGTTCCTCTGGCGAACCAGGAGCGAGATGCAATGTCATCGGTTCAATCGCCATCGCGCTGATCGCGTTGTAAGGCGAATTATCGCGGCCGACCTCATTGATCGGTAGGAGTTGCACCACCCCAAATCCAATCTCGCGCGCCCACACGATGAACTCGCGTAAGGTCGCTACATCGCCGATTCCGAGACCTTTCTCGCTTCGCAACGCGAAGAGGGGAGTCAGAATACCCGCAATCTTATTTTCCGGGAATAGGTTCACCTACGAATGCCTCGACAGTTAAAGAGTTAAAAGCGTTGAAAAGTTAAAATGACTGCTGTTGTAGCTTTGTAACTGTTTTAACCTTTTAACGACCGGCCCTATTCATCTGCCAGTCCTCCACAGTGAGTGTTGTCATGTCGAGCGTAGTCGAGACATCTCTGATTATTTGAAGCACAAAAAGCTAGAGATTCCTCCACTACGCTCGGAATGACAGGGTGGTTAAGCAACCCCGAATTTCGTCATTCGTGCTTCGTCATTTCGGCGCGTCAGCTCCGTTTCACTTCCCAATCTTCCAGGAGTTCGTTTTGGATTTCTTTCAGAAATCGTGACGGCCGCTGGAAAACATCACCGAATCCCGCATTCAATCGCATATGCGGATAGCTCAGGTAAAGTTCGTCGCGCGCGCGGGTGATCGCCACGTAAAAGAGTCGGCGTTCTTCTTCAACGGCATCGCGCGTTTCGAGCGAACGCGAGCTCGGAAACATGCCGTCGGTCAACCAGATCACGAATACGGTGTGAAATTCCAGGCCTTTCGCTTGATGCACCGATGACAGATTAACCGCTTCATTGTCCGCCGCCGTGTTTGGCGTCGGTTCGGCATCGACGTTGCTGATCAAAGCCAATTGCGACAGAAATTCCTGCGCATTGCTGAATTGGCGGGCGAAGGATGCCAGTTGATTTAGATCTTCGCGGCGCAGTTCGTAGTTGGTGAAATTCGCCTTCGCGTAATCGTCATAGATCGCTTCCACCACCGATACGATCATCGCGCTCGGCGGGTTTGGTTTCCCGTGGGGAGCGATCTCGTCCAGCGTTTGCGCGAGTTGCTCCCACATTTTCTTGGAGCGGGTGTTGACGTTTAATTTGAGCAAGCGTTCGCCGATGCTGTAGCCGTAGTCGCCGGCCGCGGCCTCTTCTGTAGCTGGGGTCGTTGACCCCGGGCCGCGGTCAGCGACCGCGGCTACAGGTACAGAATTGAGCGATTTCTCCCAGCCGCTCCACAGATTTTCGGCAATCTTACCGCCGATTCCGGGTAATAATCGCACCATGCGTTTGAATGCGACTTCGTCGCGCGGATTGGCGACGAAACGAATGAAGGAGGCCACGTCTTTAATGTGCGCCTGCTCGAAAAAGCGAATCCCGCTGGTGATTTGATACGGAATTCCCCGTCGCGAAAATTCGAGCTGCAACTCCACCGCGTGATAATGGGCGCGGTAGAGCACGGCAATTTCGTTCAATTCCACTCCTTCGTCGCGCAATTCCAAAACTCGTTGGGCCACGAATTGCGCCTGTTCGCTTCCGTCATTGAGCGCAATCAGCGCCGGCTTCATCGCTTTCGAATCGCGAGTCGCGCTCAAATTCTTCTTGAACTGCTTGACGTTGGCCGCGATCGCGCTATTCGCGACTTCAAGAATTTCCGGCACGCTGCGGTAGTTCAGCTCAATCCTGAACACCTGCGCCTTTGGATAGCGCTTCGGAAATTCGAGAATGTTTTGGAAATTTGCGCCGCGCCACGAGTAGATCGACTGCGCGTCGTCGCCGACCACCATAACGTTCTGATGCTCGCGCGCGAGAAGATCGATGAAATCGGCCTGGATTTTGTTCGTGTCCTGATATTCGTCGACCAGGATGAACTGAAACTGGCGTCGATAAAACCGGAGAATGTGTTCGTGCTCGACCAGCATCCGTAGCGTTTTCTCGAGCAGATCATCGAAGTCGAGTGAGTTTGTCGCTTTCTTCTTTCGCTCGTAACGCGACTGCACATCTTTGATTTGCTCAAGCAGCGGCAGGAAATAGGGGAATTTTTCCGCGAGCAATTCCTCCATTGGCCGCTCGGTATTGACGACGAAACTAAAAATGTCCGCCAGCACGTCCGCCTTCGGAAACCGCATTTCCTTGGGATCAATTCCCGAACTTGCCACCACGGTGGCGATCAAATCTTTCTGATCTTCGCGGTCCATGATGGTGAAGCCGGAGGAATAGCCGAGGGCGCTCCCGTGCCGCCGCAGCATCCGATTGCCGATGGAATGAAAGGTGCCGCCCCAAATCCCGGCTGCGTCGACCGGCAACAAATTCGAAACGCGATCGAGCATTTGCCGCGCGGCTTTGTTGGTAAAGGTAAGCAACAAGATGTTGCGCGCGTCCACACCGTTCTCGAGCAAATAGGCGACGCGATAGGTCAGGGTGCGCGTTTTTCCCGATCCAGCGCCCGCGATCACCAGCAACGGACCCGGTGGCGCCGTCACCGCCGCCAACTGCTGCTCATTCAATTCCGCCGCATAATCGATCGCACCGCCAAAGGATGAATTCGTCCGTTGCAGCGTGTATTGGCGAGACATGGGAAGGATTACGCTGCGGTCGTCCCGCGTAGTCTTCAATGGAAATTGTTTGAAAATCGGCGCAACCGACGCGCATTATCACTACCTCTCGGATTAGTTGAACCAATCGAACAAACTCGTCGTTGCATTGATCGCGATTTGCGCGGCGATCTGGATCGTAGCGGCGATTCGGCCGTTGGACCGGCAAGCGTGGATGCTGGAAAATATTTTGTTGGTCATTTTTGCCGGCGGGCTCGCGTTGAGCTATCGACGATTGCAGTTTTCCAACGCTTCCTGGGTTTTGCTGGCGGGGTTCGTGATCCTGCACGCGATTGGCGCGCATTACACTTACGAGAAAATGCCGCTCGGGATTTGGGCGAAGGATTTTTTCCATCTTTCGCGCAATCACTACGACCGTTTTGCCCACGGCGCGTTTGGATTCTTGCTGGCGTATCCGATTCGGGAATTAATTCTACGATTTAGCGGAATTCGGCGAGGTGCATGGAGTTTTGCATTACCGGTAGCGATCATCCTCGCTGTCAGCGGCTGCTTTGAAGTCATTGAGAGCATCATTGCGGAAATAGTCGCGCCGGGAAAAGGAGTGCAATGCTCGGCGGACAGGGAGATGAATGGGACGCCCAGAACGATATGGTCTCAGCGCTCGTCGGTTCGTTGCTTATGGTAGGTGTCGTTGCGTTGCTGCAACGGACGGAGGCTCGCCCTCGCTTCCATTCTGTTCCCGTCTCTCTCGCTGGGAGAGACGCACGCGCGAGCGGCAGTGAGGGCACAGGAGTGGGTTGGGGAGAGGAGGACGCAGAGCGAAACACATTCGCTCATTCGAACGCACGCGATACCAGGAAGCATTTTCTGCCCATTGCGGTTGTCTGTTACGTTGCGTTCTGGATCGCACTGGCGATCCATCCCCTCGATCGCAGCGATTGGTTGCTCGAAAATCTTTTGATCTTCATCAGCGTGACCGTGCTGGCACTTACTTATGGCAAATTTGAGTTCTCCAATTTTTCCTACGCGCTCATTCTCATCTTTCTGGCTTTTCACACCATCGGCGCGCATTACAGCTACGCGAAGGTTCCGGCTGGTTTTTGGATGCAGGATTGGCTGCACTTGAATCGAAATCATTACGACCGTGTCATTCATTTCAGTTTTGGCTTTCTCCTGCTTTATCCCATGCACGAGATGCTGGTGCGTTCCGCGCATGCGAGGCCAGAATGGGCTATTTGGCTTTCGGTGGCCGCGCTGGCGGCGCTGAACAGTTTTTCGAAATCATTTAAGCCGTCGTCGCGCGAATTGTTCGACCCGATCTCGACGCCGCTTATCTCGGTACGCAAGGTGACATTTGGGACGCACAGAAAGACATGGCAAGCGGCATTCGTTGGCGCGATGTTGACCGCCATCGTGCTGATCTTCGCTTCCAAACAATCAACTTCCCGCGCCTAATGAGCCCTTCGGAAATGGTTGACTCAAAATTTGACTTACACTTGACCAAAACAGCAACGCAAGCTTGACTTAAGACTTGACTTATGCTTGACTAACCAGGTGAGCTATCAGCCGGCTTATACGATCACTTCCAGGCTACTCGGCGAGGTGGAACAGGTGGCGGCGTTGCATGAGCGGATTCAGGCGGCAGCGGTGCAGGTGCCATGGATTCCCGCACTGCAAAAGGATGCCCGCATCCGCAACGCCCACTCTTCCACTGCAATCGAGGGCAATCCGCTGACTCTCGAACAGGTGCGCGCTATTGAGGAAGGGCGCGAGATTCCGGCAACGGCGCAGCGGCCGCGCCGGGAAGTGGCGAATTATTTCGCCGGTTTACGTTTCGTCGAGAAGAACGCGCAACGCAGCGCCGTGACTCATGCCGAGGTTCTGAAATTACACCGTATCATCGCTGGGTCAGTGATGGACCAGGGAACGGCCGGCCGCTATCGAACGATTCGCGTGCGCGTGGGAAGTTATGTGGCGCCCCCACCGAAAAAGGTACAGCGGATGATGTCGGACTTGCTGGCGTGGTGGAATATAAAAGCGGCCAGGATTTCGCCGGTTCTGAGCTCGGCCATCATTCATCACCGTTTCGAAGTGATTCATCCGTTCGCTGACGGCAATGGGCGCGCCGGCCGGATGCTGGCCCTGTGGGAACTGTATCGCCGCCGGTTCGACACTCACCATATTTTCTCGATCGACGAGTTTTATTGGCAGGATCGGCCGGGCTATTATGCAGCGCTGGAAAAAGTGCGGAAGGAAAATGAAGATCTTACGAGCTGGCTCGAATACAGCGCCGAAGGGTTGCGCCTGACTCTCCAACGGGTGTGGACTCGCATCCAAAAACTATCGGCTCACGCAGGTAAAACGAAGCTGGTGCTGCGGCCGAAACAGGAACAGTTGCTTCATCTCCTGCGCGAGCAAAAGGCGATGACGCCGCGTGAAATTTGGGACGGAATCGGGATATCGAAACAGGGTGCGCTCGATTTGTTGCGCCCCTTGATCAAAGCCGGGCTGGTGCGTCGAATCGGAACGAGAAAGACGGGCCGTTATGTTTTAACCTGAAAGCCCGCGAACGAATTGTGAGCGAAGGCGCGCTCGCCCAAAACGATACCTTTGCGGTTAAGAATCGTAGCAATCCAAGTACTTGATGCCGGAGCCGGTGTTGAAAATCACAACTCTTTCGATGGGCGAAATTTTGCCCGACGAGAGTAGCGACTTCAGTGCGGCAAAGCATGCTGCACCTTCCGGAGCGACGAAGAGTCCTTCGCTCGAAGCAACTTCTGTGGCAGCGCGGACCATCTCCTCGTCGTTAACGGCAATGGCGCCCCCGTTCGACTGGCGAAGAATGTTGAGGATAAGAAAATCGCCTATCGCTTTGGGAACACGTAATCCGGAAGCAAGCGTGTGGGCGTTGGGGAATTCGGCGGCGCAGTTTTCTCCGGCTTCGAATGCGCGAACGATGGGCGCGCAGCCCTCGGCCTGCACCGAGAACATCCGTGGCCGTTTTTGGCCAATCCAACCGAGTGTCTCCATTTCATCGAACGCTTTCCACATTCCGATAAGGCCGGTCCCGCCTCCGGTGGGATAAATAATAACGTCTGGTAATTCCCACTCGAGCTGCTCCGCCAATTCGTAACCGAGCGTTTTCTTTCCCTCGATTCGGTATGGCTCCTTGAGCGTCGAGACATCAAACCAGTCCTCTTTGCGCCTCGCAATCTCAGCAGCGCAATCGGTAATAAGGCCGTCGATCAAGGTGACGCAGGCGCCGAGCTCGCGGCATTCGATAATATTGGCCCGTGGTGTGTCGCGCGGCATGAAAACGTGGGCTTCGAGTCCGGCCCGCGCGGCGTAGGCGGCGAGGGCGCCGCCGGCATTGCCGGCGCTTGGTGCAACGAGTTTGGAGGCGCCAAGATATTTCGCCATCGAAACGGCGACTGACATCCCGCGCGCTTTGAAACTTTGAGTGGGATTCTGTGATTCGTCTTTGATCCGGAGATCCTGCATTTGCAGGGAGACGCCGAATCTTCCGGCGCGAAGCAAAGGCGTTCCCCCTTCACTGAGTGAGACGAGTGAGGTCTCGATCGGCACCGGCAACAATTCGCGATAACGCCAGAGCGATTTCTCTGCACGGGTTAACAGCGCGTGGCGTTTGAGAGCGCGTCCTGCTTGTTCCAAGTCGTAAACAGCGAACAGCGGTTTGCGGCATGCCGTGCATAAGTTTTGCAGCTTCGTCCAGTCGTGATGCAACCCGCAGGATGTGCAGCTCAAATGTGTTAGAAACATGAGATGGAGCGGCCTGGGGCGATGCTAACATGATGTGGCATCGCTGCCATTTGTTTAGCGAAGTCGCTCAAACCGACGAACAGGAGCCGCGATAAGATGAGACTCGTACCGCTAAACACGCCAAGAGACGCTAAAAGTGATCCCTAGGTATTGTTCGCGAAAGAAAAACGGTGTGGCGCTCCGCTTCCACCGCACTCCACAAGACCTTTTTTGGACTGCGCCGGCAAAGCGAAGCGACGACGGCGCTTTTCCCACACGCGCTCCCGGAAAAACAGAAACACGGCACATTTCTCCAGCGTTTTACCGGGCAAAACCGTTAAGATTGCGTAGCCGAAGACTCGATCCGTTGTGCGCATTGTGTTAATCCACGCTTCGCATGACTAAAGACATTTCCGCGCGCCGCGCCTCGCGCCCCTGGTACCGTCCTTCGCTGACCACGCAGATTATGATCGGGCTGATTGTTGGTGTCGCTGTCGGCTGGATACGGCCGGAATGGGGGAACAACGTCTATTTTCTCCGCGACATTTTCCTGAATCTGATCAAATCAATCATCGGTCCGCTTGTTTTTTCGACCCTGGTAGTTGGTATCGCCGGGGGCGGCGATTTACGGAAGGTGGGGCGGATGGGCGTGAAAGCGCTCGTTTACTTCGAAGTTGTCACCACCGCCGCATTATTTATTGGCTTAGCGGTCGTCAATTTAACCAGGCCGGGGACGGCCGTCCCGCTTGTCACGGGGGCGCTGAGACGGTCCAGAAGATTGGCCAAACTCATCCGCAGACTTTGATCGAAACGCTCGTTCATGTATTCCCTTCGAGCGTATTTGATTCGCTGGTGCGCGGCGACATTCTGCAAATCGTCGCCTTCGCCGTGCTTTTCGCGATGGCGGTGTCGGCGGTTGGCGAAAAAGGAAAACCGCTCTTGCGCGGAATGGAAAGTCTCTCGCAGGTGATGTTCAAGCTGACGAACTACGTCATGAAATTTGCGCCCATTGGTGTCGGTGCGGCCATGGCGCACACAATCGGCACTCAGGGTCCGGGCGTGCTCGTTAGCTTGGGCAACCTCATATTGAGCTACTACCTCGGACTGATCATTTTCATCGTGTTCGTTTTCGGAACTATCATGGTGATAGCTCGCGCGCCAATTCGGCAATTCGTGCGCGCGATCCGCGAGCCCGCGACGATCGCTTTCGCGACCACGAGCAGCGAATCAGCAATGCCCAGAGCGATGGAGGCGATGGAACGCCTGGGCGTGCCGAAACGCATCGTCGGTTTCGTTATGCCGACTGGTTATTCTTTTAATCTCGACGGCTCGATGATTTTTCTCGCCGTTACTTCGATTTTTATTGTGCAGGCCGCCGGTCCGAGTGTGGGGCAACACTTTGGTTTCGCGCAGCAGCTTTCCATGATGGTTGCTTTCATGATTACATCCAAAGGGCTCGCTGGTGTTCCGCGCGCGTCCATTCTGGTTCTCCTCGCAACTTTGACGAACCTAATCCCGGCGCCGATCGCGACCGCCGGCGTCGCTATCGTCCTCGGCGTCGATGCGATCATGGATATGGGCCGATCGTGCGTGAACTTGATTGGTAACGCCCTCGCCACCTTGGTGATTGCGCGGTGGGAAGGCGAATTCGATGATAATCGGGCGCGCGTCTTCGGCACGCCGGCGGAGGCCGAACTCGATTTGCGCTCCGGTGATGTCGCCTTCGCGGAAGCTGCGGACGAAAACTAGGCCTGGTGTGTGTTTAGCGTTCGTTGCTGGATGCTTTTGCCTCTCCCTTTGCCAAAGGGAGAGGAGGAAGGTGAGGGATCTTCTCCTTCGAGGGTGGGCTCATTCCAAGGATGGGATTTCCTCTTTCGACTCCTCACCCTAACCCTCTCCTCGCTCGAGGAGGAGAGGAGACCGTTTCAGCGCGCTCTCGGCCTAAACAGCGCTAAACACGTACTAGGCCAGCGAATTACCAGGAGGCCGCGGTTGCTCGCGAGGAGCACCGCGTTTGCGCTGGCTGATTTCTTCCAACAGTTCGATCTGAATTTGCTGGATTTCGAAGAGCCGGTTGTATTGCCGTCGCAGGAGGTGATCGATTTTCTCGTGCAAGTGCCGAATCTCGAGCTCGGCTTTGAGGTTGACCTTGTAATCGTTCTCCGCCCGCAATCGATCGCGCGCCTCGGCCCGGTTTTGGCTCATCATGATGACGGGCGCCTGCAACGCAGCCAGGCAGGAGAGGATGAGGTTCAGGAGAATAAAGGGATAGGGATCAAACGCCCGCGTGGCAAGAAGGACTCCGTTAATTATGATCCAGACAACGAGGACACCGCCAAAAGCGATGATAAACCTCCAACTGCCGCCGAACTCCGCGATTTTATCCGACAAATGCTCACCAAAGGTCAGTTTGCGCTCGAATTGTTTTTCAATGTTCTCGGAAAGCACTTCATGCTCCCGCAAACTTTCGATGACTTCGTGATCGAGTGCTGTTAGCTCGCCGATTTCACACTCGAGCGTGTGTTTAACGTAATCTCGGCGGAACGCACCGAGATCGGCGAAGCAAATGAACTGCTGCGGATCCCAGTCCGGTCGCTGCGATTTGATGAATTCGGCGAGCGAAGGCCGCACGTTCTCGCCGATGGCGCCGTTTTGCGGCAGGAACGACCGGCCACAAATCTGGCAATTGAGTTTTCGCGACGCGGTCGCTTCCATTCCTCTCAATTAACGGCAAGCACTTTCCGCTTGTCGATTCAATCTTGAACGAACGGCTCGCGATTTTAGACTGAGTTGATGGAGGAAGCCGAGGTCCCGCTCGAACATTTGCACGAAGAGATTCATCATCACGCGGAACATGGTGGCGAAAAATGGATCTCGTGGGTGGCGCTGAGCACGGCCATTCTCGCAGTGTTGGCCGCGATTGCGGGTTTGCTTTCCGGTAGTCACGCCAACGAAGCGATGATGAAACAGATCGAGTCAGCTGATCAATGGGCATTTTATCAGGCCAAGGGAATTAAGGCGGTGGTGCTCGATGTCAAAGTCAGCCTGACCGATTCGATCAGCGATACGGACCGGGAGAAGGCGGCGAAGTATTCCGAAGAACAAAGCGAAATTCAAAAAGAAGCGCGCGCGAAAGAAGGGGAAGCGAAAACGAATTTTCATCAGCATGAAGTTTTCGCGCGTGGGGTGACTCTGTTTCAGATCGCGATCGCCATCGCGGCGATTTCGGCCCTAACGAAACGGAGACGCTACTGGCTGGTAAGCGTGATCATCGGCGCGATAGGCTGCATTTTCCTCGCCCTTGGTTTTGTTCAACATTGAGCCATGCGCGTTCTGGCGATTGATGCTTCGTTGCGTAACTGTGGAGTGGCGATTGTTGACGGCGAGAATGGAAAATCGCGCGCGCTTTTCTTTGGCACCATTCATAACGCCACTTCCCTGAAGTCTTCAGCTTGTCTGGTCGCGATTCGCGATCGGCTGGCGCAATTGATCCGCGAGCATGAGCCGGATTGCTGTGCGCTCGAAGCCGTCATTTACGTGCAGAGTTACAAAACCGCGATTTTGCTCGGGGCGGCGCGCGGCGCCGCCATTCTGGCGGCGGCGGAAAAGGGCCTGCCGATTTTCGAATATGCCCCCAGACGAATCAAACAAGCGACCGTTGGAACTGGCGGCGCGCGGAAAAATCAGGTCGCGTTCATGATGCGGGCGTTGCTCGGCTTAACCGAAACACCCGACGCAGATTCGGCCGATGCGCTCGCGATTGCCCTCACTCATTTGCGGGCACAGGAAACAGCACGATTGGGAATCCCGGGAGCGACGCAAATATGAGTGTTGATGTGGCGGAGCAACTTGGAGGGGCGAGCTCCGCGAGCCCGGTCCGAGCCGGACTGGCGGTTCCGGCGTCGCAGGAGCTCCGCCCTCCACTCGATGTGCGCTGGCTCGGCCGAATGAATTTTGCGGACGCGCTGCAGTTGCAGGAAAACATCGTCGCGCAAAAACGAAACGACCCAAACGTCGCCGACACTATCCTGTTGCTCGAGCACGATCCCGTTTACACGATTGGCCGGACACCGGACCAGACCAGCTTGCGCGGCGCTTCACATCTGCCGCATCCCTTTTTCCAAATCAATCGTGGCGGGCAGGCGACCTATCACGGGCCAGGGCAGTTAATGGGCTATCCCATTATCGATCTACGCAATTATGATCAGGACTTGCACAAATATTTGCGTTGGATTGAAGGATTGCTGGTCGAATTTTTGGGCGAGTTCGAAATTAAAGCACAACGCCGCGAGGGACTGACCGGTGTTTGGGTTCAGGAACGAAAAATCGCCTCCATCGGCGTGGGTGTTCGGCATTGGATCACCATGCATGGGTTCGCACTAAACGTGTGCGGCGATCTCTCGCCCTTCGATCAGATCACGCCATGCGGAATTTCGAACGTTGCCATGACATCGATCGAAACAGAGACCCGAAGATCCGTTTCCGTTATCGAAGTAGCGGCGGCGTTTGAAAAGTTGGTTGCCCGTAAGATCCCGGAGTTGCGCGTTCCGCCAGCGCCATAGGCGCGCCATATTTATAGTTGTCGTGGCATGTGAATGCATGAATGGCTAACACCTACACAGGAATGATCGCGCATCCGCGCCTGTCGCTCCGATAGAGCTTGGCTGTTCTTGGGACGATAGACTATAAACATTCCGCTCCCAAGGGAGCTAAAATATACTGGCGCATGAACGTTCCACTCGAGGATAATTTCAGCGACGTCATCAGCAAGGCGCAGCGCGGCTTGGAAATTTCCGATTCCGGTCTGGCGGAAAAAGCGCGCCTGGACGCGAGTACGATGCGAAAATTACGCGGTGGACATTTTGATGAGCTGGCCCTCTTTCGCGTCGCGCCGGTGCTTGGGCTTGGCGCGCGCGCGCTAAGCGATCTCGCGCAGAACGAATACCGCCCGGCTGCGCATGAAATTGATGGTCTGGCCATGTTCAACACGCCGTTCCACGACATGCGCGTGAATGCATTTCTCGTATGGGACCCGAAGCCGCGCAAAGCTATTGCCTTCGATACCGGCGCCGACTGTCGTCCGATGCTCGATCGAGCCGCAAAGGAGAAATTGGCGGTCAAACTGATCCTCTTGACGCACGCGCACACCGATCACATTGCCGATCTGGGGCGGTTAAAAAAAGAAACCGGCGCGCCGGTTTATATTTCCGAGCGCGAATCCATTCCGGGCGCGGAAGCGATTTCCGAAGGTCATGAATTCAACGTTGGCAATTTGAAAATAAAAGCATTGCTGACCTGGGGCCATTCCCGCGGAGGAATGACCTTCTTCGTTACGGGACTAGCGCGGCCGATCGCGATTGTGGGCGATTCAATTTTTGCCGGCTCAATGGGCGGCGGGAATGTTTCCTACAAAGATGCGCTGCGTAACAATATCGAAAAGATCCTTACGCTGCCGGACGAAACAATCATATGCCCAGGACATGGGCCGATGACGACGGTGGGGGAAGAAAAACAGCACAACCCGTTTTTCGCGGGACGCGTGTGAAGTCCCTTTGTCATTCCGAGCGAAGTGGAGGAATCTCTTGTTTTAGTCGACTCCAGCAGGATCAGCGAAATAGTAAGAGATGTCTCGACTTCGCTCGACATGACAGAATGAAAGAGTAATCAAATGAACGTTGGTTTTGTTGGCGTTGGCAGAATGGGGGCAAATATGGCGCGCCGCCTGGTTGATTGCGGCGTTCACGTCACCGCGGTTTACGATGTGAACCGTGCGTCAGCAACGAAACTGGCCGACGAACTGCGCTGCGCCGCTTGCCAGGACCTTTCAGAAGTGACCGCGCAGTCCGACGTCATCATTACGGTGGTGAGCGATGATGCGGCGATGCGTAAGATTTTTGCGAATTCAGGCGACAGCCTTCTCGTAAATGCGAACGGCAAGCTATTCATTAACTGCGCGACGATCACGCCGCGGGTGCACATCGAAGTTGAAGAACTTGCCGGAAAAGCGGGCGCGCGTTCCCTCGAAGCCTGTATGGCGTCGAGCATCACCCAGGCCCGTGATGGCTCACTCTATTTAATGTGCGGGGGAGATGAGGAGGTGTTTCGCGCCACACAGCCGATTTTGGAAAAGCTTGGCAAGACTGTTCGTTACATTGGGAAAGCCGGCGAAGCGGCGAAGGTAAAAGCGTTGGTCAATATGGTGATGAACATTAATACCGCTGGTTTGGCTGAAGGTCTTGGCCTAGGCGAAGCACTTGGTCTTGATCTCGCAATGTTGCGTGAAGTTTTTTCCGAAACGGGCGCGGCCTCGCGCGTTTTGCAAACCGACGGCGAAGACATGCAAAACCGTGAGCACAGCTGTTTTTTCTCGGCCGCGCACGCCGCCAAAGACAGCGGAATCGCACTCGATCTCGCGCACGAACTTGGTTTGAAGCTTCCGCTCGCTCGCGCCACCAAACAGCAGTACGACGCCATGATCGCGCAAGGTCTGGGCGAACTCGACAAATCAGGAATTGCCGAACTGACCTTTAAAGATCGCCACAAGCACTCCGGGAATCGCGTTTGAATCGCATGTAGGTCATCCCGAGTCCGGACGCTGCCGGATCGAGGGATCCCGGCAAGGTACCTTAAAGATTTCTCTACCGATCCCTCGGTCCGAGCCGGACTGGCATTTTCGCTGGGGATGACGATGGGCCTTAGGCGTTTGATGGGAACGCTTCTGCTTCCTTCACGATTCGAAGCTGGGCGTCGCCGAGATGAAGTTCGCCATCGCTTAGAATTTTTGCGCGCAGGCCTCCCGCGTTTTCCTTGAGAAATTTTTTCGCCCCCGGGGCGAAGGCGACATCCATCCATTCACAGGGTGCGCAATGCTGCGTCCCTCGAAACTTCACACCTTGAATTTCAAACTCACAACCGATGAGCGAAAGAAGATCGATCCCAGAGACGATAACGTTGCGGCGCAAAACGCCCGCCGGTTTCTCCCTGATTCCAAAGTGGGTGCAGAGCCGCTCGAAAACCTCCGCGGCAAAAAATGTAATCTGGCCCTTGTAATCTTCAGCATGATTAAAGTAGCGGTCCCCGAGCAAACCTTTGCCGGCGACACACGCGATTCGTTCCTTCTCAATCAGCGGCGACGTTCCCGGCGGCTGGCCGTAGTGGCCGACGAAATTGTGTTCGGATGAAATGAAGATTTGTTCGATTTTCACGTCGGAAGAACAGCAGAAACCTGTGACTGACAGTGGCACAGCATTGCAGCCTGTGGAATTGTGAATTTATCGGCAGAGGTGCCGAGATCACTACATGAATACGGTCTGGCGCGTCTTTGCTTATTTGAAACGCTACCCGGTGCTCGGGATCGCGATGATGGCCTGTGCGATTACCGGGACGTTGATGATGATGGTCCCTCCGGCGGTAATACGAAAGGGCATCAACGAAGTCATCGTCGGGCATCATCCCGAGCATTTACTTCCGCTGGTGTTGATAGCTATGGTGGCACTCTTCCTCCAGCATGGGCTGAATTCATTGCGGCTTCTGCTGAACAATACCTTCGAACAAAAGGTAATTTTCGATCTGCGAAGCGATTTATATTCGCACATTCAACTGTTACCCCTGCGCTGGTTCGATAACCGCGCCACCGGCGATCTGATGACGCGAATCCTGGAAGACGTGACTTCAATGGAACGCGTCCTCATCGACGGCATTGAACAAGGGACGGTGGCGGTATTGCAAATCCTGATTGCGCTCGCGGGAATGTTTTATCTCAGCGCAAAACTCACGCTGGTGGCCTTAACCCCTGTGCCGTTTCTGGCTGGTGGCGCATTGTGGTACACGCTCACGGCACATCGGCGGTATCGAGTGCAACGCCGCGCCGCCTCCGATATGAATTCACTCTTGCACGATAACCTTTCAGGCATTCGCCAAATCAAGAGCTTTGTGCGCGAGGGCCAGGAACATATGCGCTTCAACGAAGCGAGCGATGCCTTACGGCGCGCCACTCTCGTAGTGATGAAAATCTGGGCAATCTACAGCCCCTCGATGTATTTGTTCGGCTCGCTCGGCGTTTTGCTAGTCGTCGTGGTTGGGACGCGTGAGATCTTGGCAGGAGCGACCAATTTGGGCGATCTCACCGCCTTTCTTATATTCTGCGGTCTTCTCTACGAACCGGTAGGCAAACTGCATCAGCTTAATCAGCTGATTCAAGCCGGACGCGCCGCGGGCGAGCGCGTCTTTGAAATCATTGACGAACCAGCGGAATCGGAACGCGGCCGAAAATTTGATCGTGAAGTGCGGGGCGAGATCGAATTTCGGGACGTTAGTTTTAGTTACGGCACCGAGTTGCCAGCGCTGAGCGATGTCTCATTTCACGCCCGGCCGGGCGAAACCATCGCCCTGGTCGGTAAGACCGGCGCAGGAAAGTCCACTCTGATCAATTTGCTGACGCGTTTTTACGAGTTCGATGAAGGCGAGATTTTGATCGACGGACAATCGATTCAGGACCTGAGCATCCGCGAGTTGCGGCAGAAGATTGGGATGGTGACGCAGGAAAGTTTTCTTTTCAACGGCACCATCCGAGAAAATCTGCAAATGGGGAAACCGGGTGCGAGTGATGAGGAATTGATGGAAGCAGCGGAAGCGGCGAACGCCCGCAATTTCATTGAGCTATTACAAAATGGATTGAGCAGCGTGGTGGGGGAGCGCGGAGTGAAACTGAGCGTCGGGGAAAAACAGCGGCTCTCGATTGCGCGCGCGCTCCTGAAAGATCCGCCGATTTTGATTCTGGACGAAGCTACCGCCAGCGTGGACACGGCGACCGAGCGGTTAATTCAGGATGCACTGGAGAATCTAATGTTTCATCGGACCTCAATCGTCATCGCGCATCGCCTCTCGACCATCGTGCACGCCGATCAAATTCTGGTGCTCGATCGCGGTCGCATCATCGAGCGCGGCACTCACGAGCAATTGCTGGCGCTCGGTGGAAAATACGCGCGCCTGTGCGAACAAAGTTTGCTGGAGATACCCGAGATCGAGCCAGCCGGCGTCTGAGGGGTTTCGTCGATGTCGCAATCGAGGAGCGCCCCTTCCAGTCGCCGATTTTAATTAAACGGCGGTTGGGAAACCGCCGCTGCTTGTTTGCCCGCGCCTCTACGCGAGATAACTACGGTTGAGCAGGCGAAGCCGCCAGCAATTCCTGATACCGTTGTTCCAGTTCGCGGTAGCGGACTTCCGCTTCCTGCAATGCCCGTCGTTCCTCCCCCAGACTCCGCTCCAGATCGCGAATCCGTTCCTCGAACTTGATCGACATGCCCGTGGCCGCGGGCGTTTGTTCGACCAAGGCATCGCCCTCTTCAATCTGGTTAGGGAAAAATGGAGTGATCTCCTGAATTTTTCGGCGCGATCCGTCGCACGTGTTGATGACAAAATTTTCCGGGGTTACTTCGCCCAGCCGAACGAATTCATTGATTGCTCCTAACGTTGTCGGCCCGTAGTACCGCTCGCTCGTCACCTCCACCAGCCAATCCATTCCCAGCTCCGAGAGCATCGGTGCTTTCATCCAGGTTTCCTGGTCCGAGGAAACGAGATCGCGTGGGGCTACTCGCGCCTTCGAGGCCCAGCGTGACAGTTGATCAAATGGCAACGGGCCAAAAATGCCGCCGTCATCGTATTTGCGGAGATACCAGCTTGGGTCCATTGCCGTCGTTTATTCCGCTGTCGGCGAAGGTGACGCGCTCGCCGCCGGGCTGGCAGAGGGCGCGGGGATCATGATTGTTTGTCCAGCCTGCAATTTTCGGCCGTCTTCAATATGATTAAATTTTTGAAGCTCTTCCACGCCGACCTTGTGTTGTTTGGCAATGGAAGTCAGCGTCTCGCCGCGGGCCACGACATGAGTATTACCATTGCTCGCTGCCGGATACGGGGTTTCGTTCGTCGATGTCGCAGCATTAGGAACTGGGCCTGGCGTCGGCTCCCCAATCATCATTCCCGGACGAGAAACCTGCTGTTCCAGCTTCAAAATCTGCTGGGAAAGCGCGTCGATCTTGGTGTTGATCTGATCGATCTTTTTTTCAAGCGCGGCAATTTGGTCGGGCGATGGGGAACCCTGCGGCGGTTGAGCCAATGCGCCGGCGACCACGAGTAGCAAGATCGCGCAGGCAGCGAAAAATTTCATTTCAGAAATTCTGACATCTGGTGCGAAGGCTGGCAAGCGCGCGCGCGATTTGTACAGGGACAGCCGAACCGAAAGTCACCGGGAAAGGTTGCGGTTCTGATGATTTCCCGTACCTTTTTCTTGATGCCAGAACGCATTCAGAAGCCGGTCGAACCGGTGCCGTGGGGGCCGAAACAGGGTGACGGCGGTGGGCCGCGTTCACCCGATATTTCGCGACCGGACACGAAGGATTTGCTAAAAAAGATGCGCAAGGTAGATCCGAATCAATCGAAGCGTTACCGGCAGCGCACCGGCCAATAAATGGACGGCAAAGAGGCGCTCGATTTCGGAGCGAGCAGTGATTTTCCCTCCTTGCTCCGGCGCCAGGGTTTGCTCGGGCCCGCTGCTCAGATTGGTCCGATGAATAAGCGCGCTGAAATTACGCCGACGGAATCAACTACAATTTTGGCCTTCAAATTTTCCGATGGTGTGCTGGTCGCGGGCGACCGGCGGGCGACTTCCGGAAACACTGTTGTTTACGATCGAGCCGATAAAGTGCTGGAGATCGACCGGCGTTCCATTATGGCGATCGCGGGAGTGCCTGCCACGGCTTGGGAAATGGCGCGCGTCCTCGAACACTCGTTTCAGTTTTTTCGCCGGACGCAATTACAGGAAATGAGCGTGGACGGCAAAGTGCGAGCGCTTTCGAAATTATTGCGCGACAACTTCGGCTTTGCCCTTCAGGGAGTTGGGATCGTCGTCCCGATTTTCGCGACCTACGATGTCAAAGTATCACCTTCGGCGCGCCTTTATTTTTACGATGCCATGGGGGCGCAGTTCGAAGCGACCGATTTTGCCGCGACCGGCTCGGGCTCGCCGGGGGTGCGGGGAATTTTGTATTACGAAAATACCTGGGGCAAAAAGCCGCTGCAAAAAATCGGCCAGGATGAGGCCGTCGTGGTTGCCTTGCGCGCACTCGATACGGCGTCGGAAGCGGATACCGCCACGGGCGGGATCGATCGCCACGCGAAAATTTTTCCGGTAATGAAAATCGTGTCCGCTGATGGCATTCTGACGCTGCCGGAAGAAAAGATTGCGGAGTTATTTCACAAGCGCGTCGCATGATCGAAGAGCCGTATCGTTGGGTGGAAGCAATCGCCACGCGTCGCGATTACATCGAAATGCAGCTGGCCACCGGCAGTCCAGTTGTTGCGCTTGGATATACGGAGGGGGTCTTGCTCCTGACGGTGGGGCGGCAAAAGCTTTTCGAGATTTACGATCGGATTGCGCTCGGTGCCATTGGGCATCCGGGCGACATCGAGCGTCTGCGCATGGCTGCGATTGAGCTTGCCAGCACGGAAGGATTTACCCGCTCGGCCGCGGATGTTTCACTGCGTCGCCTGGCCTATTACTCGTTAAGTCCGGTGATGAAAAACGCCTTCGAGCAAATTTACGGCGCACCCTTCCTGGCCCGTTTGCTTTTTGTCGAAATTGGAACCTCCCCGGCCGATGACCTTTTTCTGGAAGTGGAATACGACGGCGCCATTAATCTGCACCCAAGTAACGGAGGCAATACGCCTTTTGCTGTTCTGGCTGCGAGCAAAAAGTCGGCCGAGCAAATGGCAGAGTTTCTGAAGAAACGATTTCAAGGCGGCAAGGATCTGTCGGCAACTGTCGAACTCGCGCTCGACACCTGGACGGTCGGCCAATCCAAAACCGATGAACCGATGCCGGGAGAGGATGACATTCGGCGGCAACGGGGTGAGCGAGTTGGCAGTGGGACAATTTCGGCGGCGGTGCTGGAGCGCAACACGAATCGGGCGATGCGATATCGCGCTGTCGACGCGAGCGAGCTGGCGCCGTTGATCCCAAAATAGAATGGGCCGTTTCCGTCTCTCAGAGACGGCCAGTGACTTAATTGCCTGGCTTGGTCTCGTCTTAATGGCGTTGTCATTTTTGATGTTGATGCGGACGCGGGAACCACTATTGCCGGCCACCACACCCCCACATCATAAAAAGGCCGAGCCGTTCGCTTTGGTGATACTCGATCCCGGCCACGGTGGGCAGGATTCAGGGGCAATGGCGGGCAATGTTTTGGAGAAGGATCTGACATTTGATGTGGCCCAGCGAGTCGATCGCCTTCTCGGTGGTCAAGGCATCTCGACATTGCTGACGCGCACGGGAGATTCTTATGTCTCGTTAAGCGAGCGGGCACAGCTGATCAATCGCGCCAACAATGCCATCGTGGTGAGCATTCATTTTGATGAGGGACCGCGGCCGGACGTCAGCGGAATTGAGACCTATTTCGCTGCCCAACAAAATACGGGCATTCCGACGATCGCAAGTTGGCTGCCATTTCTGCAAAAGATCGCTAACGTCCAGTCGAATGTGGAAAGTCAGAGCCTGGCCCAATTTGTTCAGCAGCAACTGGTGGCGCACACGCAGGCAATTAATCGTGGAACGAAAGCGGAGCAGTTTTATGTGCTGGCAAATGTGCGCCATCCCGCGGTGCTGGTGGAAGGCGGTTTCCTGACCAACAAAAATGAGATCTGGAAATTGGCGGACGCGAACTATCGCGAGCAACTGGCGGTGGCGATAAGCGATGGCATTTTGAAATATCGGGAGACGATCAAAGCATCCGGTGACGATCTTGATGGAGCGAGTCCATGAATAAGAAGATAGAAAAGGCGTCAAACCGCCCGCAGCGATGAAAAGAAAAATTGGGACGGCGATTTTGGTGAGTGCATTAGCGCAGTTGGCGCTGGCTGACAGCACGGTCCAGCAGGCGCAGGAAGAGCTAAAGGAACAAGGTTACTATTTTGGCCAAATCAACGGGGACAAAAACGCCGACACTGTCGCCGCGATCCGGCGATTTCAAATTCGCAACGGCTTGCAAGTAACCGGAGAGTTGGATCAAGAGACGCTGCGCGCATTGCACGCGGCCTCTGCTTCTTCCACAGCAGCGACGACGCCTACGCCGCAACCACGGAATTTGGAAGATTCCGGCAATACCACTGAGAGAGTCGCACCCGCGACGTCGCCACCACGCGATCTTCAGACTTATCGCGCGCAACCGGCGCCAG
>Ga0209687_1000121_pt1 | contig 29725 bp, 24 predicted proteins | sample GraSoiAngelo_136_FD_185893 | JGI IMG/M metagenome (GOLD analysis project Ga0209687, IMG submission 185893) | Grasslands soil microbial communities from the Angelo Coastal Reserve, California, USA - 14_0929_09_20cm (SPAdes) (version 2) | ecosystem: Environmental > Terrestrial > Soil > Grasslands ...
TGAAAGCCCTCGACGTGTGTCGACATGCCGCCTTCTTGCAAGACTGAAAGAGTCGCACGAATGTAGAGGATGTTGCATGAGCCTGATTGATCGACGGTCCTTCTTTGAATTGCGTGGTCTGTTCGAATAATTTCGCGAAATCTCATGGCTAGCCCGAGCACGGCTGCCAGCAGCCACGAAAATGGAAGGACCAGTGCATATCCGCACAGCATCTCAATCGCGAGGCGAGGCGCTTCAACCAGGGCCGCGCCGATCCGCGATCTGCGAACCACGCGCCCGGAGCTGTCCGCCAAAACGATCTCGCGAGCGCCTGACAAGAGTGCCAGGAGCATCAACGATCCGCGAGCGCTCTGCATGTCGAGATCGGAAGTGAACACCACAAATGTGTGAGGGTTCAGCGCTCTCACACAGGCCAGCATCTCGCGAGCGGCTCCGCCCTTGAGATCGGCCTTGTTGATGTATTGAATCGCCCGCGGATTGAATTCCGACTCGGCCCACGCCGCTGCGCGCTCTTTGTTTCCGGACAGGTCGAGGAGGGCTACGACCTGCTTCGGAGAATTCTTGTCATCCGAATTCGACTTGTTCGCGCGAACGGCAGAACCGGTTCGCGTGTCGTTATGAATAGGATCGAGGCGAGTCATTGAGGCGAACGGGCAGGGATCACTTCGTAGCCTTAATAATAAGATTCCAGCCGAATGCGCGGGCGAGCCGTCGAAACAGATTATCGGGCAACAATCCGCCAAACGGCCGCAGCTCCCGCCGGGTCAACTGATCGACTATTATTTCGCACCCACTGAATGCGCTGAACATTCCGCGAGCCTCGGCGCGTGTATAGGCTTTGACCAACGGCCGCGCGTGATCGGAGCCGTGTTCAACGCGGCGGCTCATGATATCGGCAATGCTCGAGTGAAACAGCTCGCGGTGAAGCAGCCCGTGTTTGAAAACGAGTCCCGCCCAATAGTGCAGCGAGCTTTTGTGGTAAAGCATCACGATTGCGCGGCCGCCGGGGCGGAGAACTCGATATACCTCTTCAACGGCTCGGGCGGTTCGCGGAGTGTGGTGAAGAACTCCGAACGAGTACACAGCGTCGAAGGACGCGTCGGGAAATGCCAGATTTTCCGCGTCGCCTATTCCAAAACTGCCCTGCAGGCCATACACCTCGAATCGCCGCCGCGCGATTTCAATGCTGCGAGGCGTGAGATCAAGCCCGGTCACGCTCGCGCCGCCTCGAGCGAACTGCAACAAATCCGTTCCGGTTCCACAGCCGATCTCCAGCAGGCTCTTGCCCGCGAATTCGTCGAAGCCAATCACGCGTTTCATCCACGGCGCGTACACTTCGTAGCGATACTTCTCGATCGCCTCAAAGTAATCACGTGAGCCGTATTCAAATCCATCAGCGGCGTTCGCGCCGCATGGATTGGCGCTCCACTGATCGCGAGCCCTCTGCTTGAACTCGTTTCTCAAATCCGGCGGAGCTATTGATGATGTAGTGCTTTCAGCCATCGATTGCATGTTCGGCGCGATGAAGATCGAGTTCCGCTTTCTTTTCGAATTTCCGATAGTAGTGAAGATGAAGAAGGTAGTCTAGAGCCATCGCAACCGCGCCGGTCCACGCGGCTCCGGTTATTCCAAAGCGCGGGACCGTAATTGCCAATCCAACCACACTCGTAATGGTCACGGCTACCGCGACGTTCCTCAACGCCGCTCCCTGGCCATGCGATGCAAGAAAGCTGTTGTAGGGCTGAAAGAGTCCGGCGAAGAAGTTCAGAACGCTGAATGGGATTAGAAGCGGTGCGGCCTCTCGATACTTTGGAAACAGGTAATAGAGCACGACGGGCCCAGCGGAAGCCATGCCGATAGATCCGATGAGCAATAATCCCGCGTTCCATTTTAGTATTCGCGCGGGAATCCGAGGCAAGCCCGCGAAAGCCCGAAATCTGGTGACTCCAACCGCGCGCGACAACGTTGCGATGGGAGCGGCCAGGCGCTGAGGTATTGAGTACAAAGCCAGCAGCGCGTCGCTCAGCGATGCTCGTCCGAGAAAGTAGCCGATGATGAGATTATCGAGTCGCGATGAGGCCGCTCCGGTGAGTCTGGCGAGATAGATGTTGAATCCATAACTCTTCGTCTCAGCCATCGTGAGCCGCACGAACGGACCGAGCCCGCGAAAGCGCGGACGCAGCCGCGAAAGTATCCACAGTGAGGCGATACCGAGGCCTCCAAGATAACTGAGCAGCGCGGCGCTGGCTGTAAGCCGATCCGTCAGCGCCAGCACCGCAAGGATCAACAGATTGGCGGCGGCTGCGAGGAGCTGAAACGCGGACAGCCTTTGAATTTGATTGAGGCCGGTACAACTCTGCTCGATCATCAGTTGAAACGGCTGAAAAAAAGCAAGGGCCGCCGCTCCCATCAACAGCGCTCGATCGTTTCTATGGAAGATCAGATCGAGTGGATAAGAGGCAGCGGCTATGAACACAGCGAAGAGAATTCCAATCACGAGCGCCGCCGCTACCAGGGCTCCAACGGCGCGCTTCTGCTCCTCCGGCTCTTTGACAAGAGCGAGAACCCTGGCTCCAGCCGAAAAGATACCAACCTCAAAGAAGAGTCCCGCCATCAACACCACTGATTGACAAAAGACAAACCGCCCGAGTTCCGTCTGGATCATGGCGTTTCCCAGAATCAGGTTAGCGAGCACGCCTATGACCAGCGACAGCATCTGGGCGGAAAAAAGTATGCCTGCCTGTTTAGGGGTTTCGCGCAATAACGCGCGCCCGAAGTCGGTTGAAACGGCCGGGGAGATGGATGCAGCGCGTCGAGTGTCCGGTTTCAAAATAAACGGCCCCGTTTACTTCGAGGTGAATGCCAATTGCGGCGAGCATTCCCGGCGACCGGCAGGGGAGGGAACTCGGGGATCGATCCAATGCTCGTACCACAGGCTCAGATTGAGCAAGCTCCACAACAGGAATGAGTGATTCGCTCGGCCCGAGCGATGCTCGTTCACAAGGCCGGCAATGTAGTCATAGTCGAACAGGTCGCGCCTGCGCAGCGGAGAGTTCAAAACAGTGTGTTCGACGAAAGCGCCGAGACGATCGAGCATCCACTCGTTGATCGGCGCGGCGAAACCCTGTTTTCTACGATTGAGCACGCGGTCGGGTACTACATTGCGGAGCGCTCGTTTGAGGATATGTTTCGTCTCGCCGTTTTGATACTTCATCCAGGAAGGAAGCGACATCGCGAACTCGACAAGCGCGTGATCGAGAAACGGCACCCGTGCTTCTACCGACGTTGCCATCGTGATCTTGTCGACTCGCATTAGGAGCAGCTCGGGCAGCCGCAGCTTTAGCTCTTTGTAAATCATGCGCTCAAGCTCGTCCGCCTTGGGCTTCGCGGCAAGCAAGCGATCCAGGTCCTCCATTACTACCGAATGCGAAGACAGCTCGTTTGAGTCGAGTCCTGCCATCTCGGCGATTCTCTGTCGCGCGGAACCCGACAGCAGACTTCGCTTGTCCGTTTCCGAAAAGACCAGAGCGCCGGTGAGGAATAGCTCTTCACCCGCACCGAGCCTTCGCATAAGATCCGGACCGAACCTCCCGAGTTTTGAAGGGCGTCCAGAAGTCAGCGCGCTGATCGCGAGCCCGCCTGCCGCGGCGACCGTTCGGCGTGCGGCCGAAGGAAGGCTCGACAAAAACCGCCAGAGGTAACGGTGGAGGTCCAGGTAGTTCGCGTAATGGCGATATCCGCAGAAGAGCTCGTCCGAGCCTTCGCCTACCTGAACGACCGTCGTGCCCGATTCTTTCGCGAGCCTGGACACATAGTAAAGCGGCACGCATACCGGATCGGCTATCGGCTCGTCCTGATGAAACACAAGGTCAGGGAGAAAGTTGATGAGATCATCCTGGTCGATGATGACTTCGTGATGATCGGTTCTATACTCGCGCGCGACGAACCTCGCTTCTTCAAGCTCGTTGTAAGAAGCGTGGTCTCGGAATCCGACCGTGAATGTTCTAACCGGCTGGGTCATCAGCCGCGCCATCAATGCGACATTGGCGCTCGAGTCGACTCCGCCGGAGAGAAACACGCCGAACGGCACATCGCTCATCATTCGCTTGTCTATGGATTCCGTAAGCAGGCGAAGGAGCTCGTCGGCGCATTCGCGCTCGTCACGTTGGCGGTCTCCTGACATTTCACGCGGCTGCGTGACGGCGTCCCAGTATCTGGTCACCTTCAGGTCGCCGCGCAGGTCGCAAGTCAGCATGCAGCCAGCGGGAAGTTTCTTGATGTTCGCGAAAAGAGTTTGAGGAGCCGGAGTAGTCAAGAAGGTGAGGTAATGATAGAGAGCCTGCTCGTCCATTTCGCGGCTCATCGCCGGGTGCGCGAGAATGGCTTTGATCTCCGACCCAAAGATCAGCCGGCCGCCGCATAGCGCGTAATAGAGCGGCTTTACTCCGATTCGGTCGCGCGCAAGAACGAGCCGCCCGAGCTTCTCATCCCAGAGACCGATCGCAAAGTCGCCTTCGATGTCTTGAACAAAATCGAGGCCTTTCTCTTCATAAAGGTGGATGATCGATTCGGTGTCGGTCCGGGATCGATAGACATGACCGCGTTCCACAAGCCAGGGCCTGATCTTCTGATGGTTATAGATCTCGCCGTTGAAGGTTATCCAGACCGAACCATCTTCATTTGACATCGGGTTTCGGCCCGCGGGAGAGAGATCGACGATTGAGAGCCGCCTGTGGCCAAGCCCGACGCGGCGATTCGGGTTGATGTAGAGTCCTGAGTCATCGGGTCCGCGGTGGGTCATTACGTCGCGCATCGAAGCAACAAGCGGCTCGCTTATTTGCGGCTGGTTCGCGCTATATTCAAATACACCGCATATCCCGCACATCTACATCGCACCCCGCGCACTACTTCGTTTTGAGAATTATTCAGCGCCGGCTTTGTCGAGGCCTCGCGCGTTGAGTATTCGAATTAACTTGCCGCTATCGGTGTAGCTGTATGGAATCAACAGCATCGTGTTTGACCAGGGCGTGTCTGCCGTAAGACGAAATACTATACCAGAAGCGGCGAGCCGCGTCCCGTACGACGGCGATATCCATCGTTCGGTCTCTTCCAAGTCAAAAGCCGCTTCGGATACTGGAGTAATCGCCAGCGATGCATTTGGGCCATGCAGAATGACGCGATTCTCTTGCTCTATTGCGACTTTGACACCGTGGTCGAAATTGAAATAGAACTCGAATAGATGCCGTCCGCTTCCGGTGAACCGGTCGTCAACCGACCAGTAGCCTTCCAGCTTATGAAACGTGATTATCCTCCGATGAACCAGCGGTTCGCCGAGCCTTTCATAGGCGTGGTGCTCGGCATCGAGAACGTCTTCAGATCTTGTGCTCTCCCATCGATTTATTCGAGGCCGGACGTTTGGTCCCAGCGTGAAGAGGCTGCCTCCGACGATGGTAGAGATTTCTGTTCGATCGATCTTCACCGTGTTGTGATAGGCGGTGGAGCGAAACGTGTTTCGCCAGGTTTCGCTGCCCGTATAAATGTACGTGCCGGGGTCTCGCAGAAACGTGTCGCCATAGGCCTGCAGCTCGAAAGACAGTGCGTCCGAATGAGCGTGTGATCCGCGTCCTCTCGCTCCGTGATCGCCGCAATCGGCTATTAGATACAAGTCGCCGGAGCGCTGAATGAATATCTGGGCGTCTTCGAATGAGGCGGATTCTTGCGATTGGGCGCCCGTATTCGCGAGATGGTCATAGTCCGAAGCGCCTCCCGCTCCTAGCTGCCACAGCGTTTCTTCGTCGATCAACTCGTCCGATTTGAACTTACTTTTACGAAAAATCGCGGCCGCCATTGAGAGCAGATAGCTATGATCGTCCGGGGCGCGCTGCGTGAACCGTATCAACCGCCCGTCGTCGGAGTCTCCTATCGCGGGGGCCGTTCCGTCGGGTTTCAGATACGCCCGCGCGAAGCCGTACATATTCTCGAGGTCCTCTTCGAACCACGACGGCAATTCGACGCCGGTTTCGCGATTCAACAGATGGAACAGCGTGAATATCTCGACGACAAACCGGTGATACGCGATCGAGCCTTCGTAGTCGACGCCATCCGAGAGAACTTGAATGTCCATCTCTCCCACGAGCGCGCGGCGAGCAAACTCCGTCCACGCGGCGGTCTCTCGGCCGGGAGGAAGCGTCACACCGAGCACGAATAGCCCGATCAGATCCGAGAGGTAGTGATTGCTCGTTTTCCGCAGCGAGAATTCAAGATTGCTTTGAATAAAGCGGCCATGCGCCAGCAAAGTCTTCATCAATGATAAAACGAATTCGTCGTCGAGAGCCGGTGAGAAACGGAAGAGTTGAAAAGCTACGATCAGGTTGACGGCCCGAATGGCGGCCTCCATCGCGACGGTCCAGTTGGGCCCGAATCGCGGCGGATTCATCTCGCACCATCTCACCACCTGTTCTCGAAATTCCTCCGTGTAGCGTTCGTCGCCGGTCAGCGCGTAGGCGCGGCCAAGGTCCGTCAGGTGCTGAAGCCGGTTCAACTCCCAGAGCACGCGTATATCGGACCCGTTTCCAAGAATCAGCGGAATGGTTGTGAAGTGCGTGCGCGGCCAGATCGTCTCAGTAAAAGGATCGGAGTGCCACGCAATCGGCTTGCGAAGCTGAATCTGGCGCCCGAACACGCGCACGCGCTTGTTCAGGATTTCATCGGCTATTGATGTCGTACGCGAAATCGCATCCGGGAATCGACTCTTTATGAGTGAGACGGTTCGATCCAGGTCACGCAGACCCGGAACCGCGAAAGCGCCTGGAGTGCGCATCCGTTGGACAATATCCGCGCGATTATCACAATCGAACGCCTGCAGCAGGCCGGTGTCGGAGATCGTCGTTGTGTGCGGTTTGTCTGAGAGATACTGGAGCTTGTGATTGACGAAGCGCTTGAGGCGAAAGAAGAACTCGGCTGCGATCTCGCCCGCGCTCATGCCGCGAGCTCGTTCACGAATCGATTTGAGGCTTTCGATCTTCAAAAGATCACGCCCGCTCTATCGCGTCCACTATTCGAACGGCCGCGTGGCCGTCCCAGAGCTCGGGAATACGTCCGGCCGGCGTTATGCCATCTAATATCGCGAACACTTCTCGCTTTATGACTTCGGGATCACTGCCGGCCAGTCGATTGGTTCCTTCGGTCACCGTGATCGGCCGTTCGGTGTTCTCGCGCAGGGTAATACACGGGATGCCGAGAGCCGTGGTCTCTTCCTGAATTCCGCCGCTGTCGGTCAGTACGAGCCTGCTGTTGCTGTAGAGCTGCAGGAAGTCCAGGTAGCCAAGCGGTTCGGTCAGGATTAACTTTTCCATCGAGCGCAGCATTGCCGTAAGCCCAAATTCTTCAAGGCGATTTCGCGTGCGCGGATGAACCGAAAAGACCACGGGGATGCGTTCTTGAATCGCCGATATAGCGCTCAAGACTCCCGCGAGGATCTCTTTGTCATCGACATTCGAAGGTCGATGCAGAGTCATCGCGCAATATTTGCCGCGCTGCAAGACCAGTCTGTCGAGAATCGTCGAGTCGTTGGCGCGCGAGAGATTGCGATGGAGCGTGTCGATCATCACGTTTCCGACGAAGCATATCTTTTCCGGATCGACGCCTTCGTTTATGAGGTTGCGATCCGCGTCTCGCGATGGAGTAAGCAACAGATCGGCTACGGCATCAGTAACTATTCGATTGATCTCTTCCGGCATGCCGCGGTCACGGCTTCGAAGTCCGGCTTCGACGTGAGCGACGGGAATATGCAATTTCACGGCTACAAGAGCCGCTGCCATCGTCGAATTCACATCTCCGGCGACGATGACCCAATCGGGCTTGATTTCCGACATCACTTCTTGCAGAGCAATCATGATCCGGCCCGTTTGCTCCGCGTGTGAGCCCGAGCCGACGCCGAGGTTGATATCGGGTGCTGGAATCCCAAGCTCTTCAAAGAAAGCCCCGCTCATCGATTCGTCGTAGTGTTGTCCTGTGTGAACGAGGATCGGCTCGAAGCAATCCGGGCGCAGCCGCATTTCGGCGATGACCGGCGCCATCTTCATCAGGTTCGGACGGGCCCCGACGATGTTAAGCGCCTTCAACATCGCTCTGTTGCGTCGCCTGCTCGGTTTCAACGCGTGAATCGAGAAAGTATCCAGCGATCAAGGCGGCAGCGATCAGGAAGAGAGCTACGATGAGAGCGGCGGTCGCGGCGCTGCGAAGGACCTCGGGCCGTTCGACTTTGCCTTTGGAGACGTCTGAAATCAAACGGGTCTTTTCGGTTTCGGTCGGAGATGTGTTGGAGGCTCGAACATCGTCGAGCTCACGCTCGATTCGGAGCAACATCTCGGCGGATGAGGCTCCCTGCTTAGACAGCTCGTCGCGCCGGGCTTCCAGGCGCTTCTGATGATCGAGATGGGGCGCGAGGGCTTCGTCGAATACCTTTTCGTGGAGCGCAAGCAAATGGTCCGCGGCCCCTTTTGCAAGCTTAACCGAATCGTCCGCGGATTCAGTCCTGGCAGTGATCCTGACTAGAATTGTGTATTGAGCACGCGGCGGCCCGGCGGTGACGGCCTCGGCGTGTATGCTGTGTTTGATACGGCCTCGGCTTGGACCGATCTTGCCCGCAAGCTGATCGGCGAATCCATCGCTGTTTACTATTTCAGCGGCCACGTTTGGGTCATCGATAGGCGCTTTCCATACTCGGCCGACCTGAAGATTGGCAATGGCCGAGTAGAGGACAGGTTGTCGATTTACGTTCCAAGCGGCGATGCCTGCCGCCAGTATGGCGCCGGCCAGAACGATCCATTTTGCGCGCCAAACGTATGATAGGTATCTGTCGAGTCTTAATTCGTCGGTTGCCATCTGCCAGTGTTAAGCGACGACGGAGTGTACAAGCTTGAGCGCGACAAGCACAAGCTATCGGTAAACTCTAACTCTAACCGTATTCTTGACACCACCATGCGGCAATTCTATAATGGCAACCCTTTTAGAAGGCGATTGAAATCGCTTCGACAATTGATAACATAAAAGAAAAACTGGAGGAGGCGGAAGTGATAAAGCTCGACATCGTTAACCACGTTGCTGATAAAACAGGCGTCCCAAAAGCAAAGGCCGAAACCGCGGTCGAATCACTCTTCGAAGCGATGAAGACCGCATTGCAACGCGGAGAACGAATTGAGCTTCGAGGCTTTGGAGTCTTCGTCGTCAAGCCTCGCAAGCGAGGCGTCGGACGCAATCCCAGAACCGGAGAGGTAACGAAGATTCCCGCGGGCAAAACAATCCGCTTCAAACCAGGCAAAGAACTTCAGTCATAATCAACTACTCGGGTTTGCGAATATATATCTTCGTGTGTTTCAAGCCTTCGAGCTTGTCGTAGTGCTGCTGAACCCATTGCTCAAGCTCTTGATGATGTCGCACGCCCGCCAGACGTGAGAGCGCCACGAGTTTCGGCTTCCGCGCTTCCATTTCATCAATCACATCGCTGAACCCGCCGGGCCTGCCGGCGGAGATGAAAAGATCCGCGCCCTGTCCAAATGAGATATAGGGATTCAGGTTCTGTCTGTGAGTCAGAACAAGCAGATCAGCCGCCACGTGAACATACATCGTGTCGCCCGGGCCGAGATAACCGGATATAACCGCGGCCTCCTGACGCTGATCCGCGAGAGTCACCCCTTCGAGCTTATAGCGCGCCGCCCTCGTCAGAGCTACCGCCGCGAGCAAAGCTACAGTAAGGAGCGCATATACGGTCTGAAACCGCTTCCGATCCCATTTCCCGCTCGACGGCAACTTCGGTATCAGCGCCCTGCCGAGACCGGCGATGAAATATCCTGAAAAGATTCCGATGAACGGAAAGAACGGGATGAGATCCGGCTTGTTCTGAAAATTAATAAGACAAAATATCAAGTACACAAGCGGCGGGAATAACAGTGCGTCTCGATAACGCTCCGGTGATGAGATGAATCCTGTCTCGCCACGTGAACGGATTCGCCTGAAGGCGTATACAGCGATTCCGATTCCGGCCATAGCCAGAAGCGCAAGGTCGTAGTGAAAGACAAAGGAGACGATATTCCAGAAATGATTGAACGCTTCCGGCAGCGGCTTAGCGCCTTCGCGCGCGAACACCGAAGAGGTGAATCTTATCGTCCAGGACCACATGTCCGTGAGCGCGCCCTTGAATTGAAAGTACGCAAAAGTGACCGCGAGCGGAGCGGCGGCCCCCGCGACAACCTTGATCGCCTTCATATCGCGCCAACTCGTCAGATATCGGGAGAAGATCAACACAGCGGTTCCGACAAACATCAGTCCCGGCTGCCAGCATAAACAGGACAACATTCCAAAGAAGCCGGACCACACGGGCTTATTCAGCGCGATCATTTCCAAGGCGATCAGGCCGAAGATCATCATCGGGAGCTTCGGCTGTCCGCCCGTGTTCATCATCAATGGGAATTGTCCCGCGAAAAGCAAAAACAGAAACGCAATGGACGCGGCATGGCGATCGCGCAGATAAGCGTAAGCCGTCTTGAACGTCACCGCTGAAAGAATACCCATCAATATGACATTCAGGAGTCGCACCGAGATGACGTCGTTGATGCCGAACAAGCCGCCCACAGCCATCGCCGCGGCGCTCAGGTACATCTGGCCGGGACCCTTCGGATCTATCACGTCGCGATAAGGCATCAGCCCTTTGACTATGCATTGTGCTATGTAGTCGTAGATCGCCGGATCGCCTCCTTCGGGCTGACTGAGCGTCTTGTACATCAGCATCACGATCACCGCGAGCACAAAGGCGCCGACGGCAATAAGGGTGTTTGCCGACAGTCTCAAGCGCGAAAATAGTCGAGCGCCGTCAGCCGGGCCTGTTTCCATGCCTTGATCGATTGCGTCAGCGGGCGACGATCCGCGCTCTTGAGTTTCTGCGTTTATTATCGTCACTCCGGCGACCCGGGAATTGACCAGAGATTTTGCGGCTCGGATTCAATCCGTCTATACCCGCGCTGCGTACCGTGGAATTCATACAGCGTTGGAACCAGCGATTGATATCGAGAATTTACTCCGAGGTAATAGATCACGAAATCGCCGTAGGGCGTATTTCTGGCTTCGCCGAGCACGTGATACTCCTCGAGCGGCTTCTTGGTCCACTCTTCAGGCTTATGACCGATGGTGAAAAGCGCGAACTCTTTTCCTTCAATATCTACCTCGTCCAGCATTCGGCCTTCGATGCTCGCGTAACAGCGATCGGATTCAGGGAACGCCAGCCACACTACGGGCCTGAGAACGGATACCGGGCAGACACCGTCGGGCACTATGCTCTGAAGCGCAGCCTTCAACTCTTCGAACGACGCGGTGTTGGGGTCGCGCACGGCTCGAAGGTATTGGCGAGATTGGCGCGCGAGCAAGAGGGCGAACGCGGTCGTGGCGAGGATGACGGCGACGGCAGTCGCGATACGATAGATCTTCACGAATCGCCATCGGCCATAAAAGAGTGTCTTGGCGCGTTGAAGCAGGTCACGCCCAAGGGCGCCGACACAGAGGGCAAACCAGGGGCTCAGATAGACTACATAGATTACGCTCTTTCGCTTTGGGCCGGTCGCAAGCGCAAAGAACAGGACCGCGACAAGAGTCACGATAAAGATTCGCACGCGCGCGTCGGCCATCGCACCGCCTGACCTGATTCTTCGGACCGCGGTTACGAGCAAGTACAGGACGGCGGCGACGATTAGAGCTTGAAACACGTGCAGCAGTGTTGGAGAGACGCTCGAGAGCGGAAAGACTTCGGCGCCGGCAAACCAGCGCTGGTATCTGTTGGGTTCGGTCGACAGACTCCGCCAGATTCCGTCGATGGAAAACAGATTGAAGTGAGCCCGATCGCCTCTGTATTGGAGCGCCACGTTAGCGAGATCAGTAAGGTCGGAGATGATCTCATACGCCATTGCCAATACTGCTCCGGCCGAAAAAAGATATAGCGGAAGGCTCGATATTGCTCGCCGACCTCGGCGAAGGAGCATCAATAGCAGCACGGCCGCGAGCAGGTACAACACATTCGTGTGAGTCATCACGCCCGCGCCTGCTGCGACGCCCGAAGCCAGAAAGAGTTTCCGGTTCTCTTTCTCTTCGGCCCGCTCGTATAAGTAAAACGCAGCCATCGCGAACATCATCGCGACGTGCTCGTTGCGAACCATTCGGGCGCGTTCCAGAAACGTGGGATCGCAAACCAGCGCTACGACCGCAATGAAGCCCGTTCGCCAATCGAAGAGCCGTCGACCCACGATATACACGAACACGAGCAATAGGCAGGCGCCGATCAAAGTGAATACTCGTCCCTGCGCCAGACCCCATCCGAATACCTTGAAGAAGCCGGTCATCAGCCAGTAGTAGACCGGCCTGAAAGAATGCCACGTCTCGTCAATGCCGCCGCCCAGAAATCGATACATCGGCCACGCGAATTTTCCGTGGTGCATTATCTCGTACGGCACCTGCAGGATCATCGACTCGTCGCCGTCGTCGGGCACGGGAACCGCGCCGATTCGCTGCGCGGATGCGGCAGCGAACAGCCCAATGACTATTGCCGGCAGAACGAAGTCCGCGCGCCGCTTCAGGCCGCTTTTATTTCTCTCAGACAAGCTTTCCTCCGCTCGGCCGGCGATTCACACGCGGGGAGCGCTCTCGCTTCTGACAAATATGTGGTAGTCGCCTACGACTCGCCTCTCATAGTGCTCCGAGGCCCATTGCTCGAGATCCTGAGCGTGTCTGACCGCTTTGAGCCGCGACAGAATCACGACTCTTGGAGCCTGGCTCTCCATCTCGTCGATCACGTTCTGGAAGGAACCTCCGTGCCACTTTGAAGCTACGAAGTCGTCCATCCCCCAATCGATGAATACGTAAGGATTCAGATTTGGGCGATTCAATAAAACCAGGATCTCCGCTGATCCGTGAACATAGATCTTTCCGTCCGGACCGAGTATTCTCGCGATCTCGGCGGCGTCGGATCGCTGTGCTTGCAGCGACGCGGCATCGATTCGATAGCGCGCGCACCTGACGCCGATGCCGAGGACTGCGATTGCCAGCGCTCCGGCATACAGAAGCTTATCAAGTGAAAGCCGCGCGGTAGATTTGGCGAATCGCTCGAGTAAGAGCGATATAACTCTGACCGCGAAGAATCCGGCGAACAGTGCGATAAACGGCATGAAAGGAATAAGGTCCGGCCCGGACTGAAAGTTGATCTGGCAAAACGCGAAGTAGACAAGGGGCGGTATCAGAATGGCATCTCTGAAGAGATCGCCGGTCGATATGAGCTTCCGAATACCAAACCGTCCCTTGAGCCTCGCGACTACGAACAGCGCGAAGCCGCCGAGGCTTGCATATACCACTATCACGTCCAGGCGATAAACCCTTCTGACAACCCTCCAAAAGTGTCCCAAGGAGTCGAGAATCGAATGCTTGGCCTCCGGCGCGAATACGCTGTAGTTGTACTCCATGGCACATGCCCAGAAGTAAGCGAGACCTCCCTTGAGATAAAAGTACCCGACAAATAGAACCAGCGGTATGAGCGCGCCGACAGCAACCTTAATCGCGCGTCCGTCGCGCCATCTCGTGAGATACCTGGAGAAAATCAGGAACGCTACTCCCGCGAACATGAGCCCCGGCTGCCAGCACAATGCCGACAACATTCCGAGAGCTCCCGACAGAACCGGCCGTTCTTTGGCTACGGCCAGCAGTGAGAGCATTCCGAACAGCATCATCGGCAGCTTCGGCTGGCCTCCGCTCACGGTCCAGCCGGTGAAGTAATCGGAAAGGAGCAGCAGGAGCGCTCCGAGAAAGGCCGCCCTGTGATTCCTGAAGTAGATCACGCCGACCTGATAGAGCGTTGCCACAAGCGCGCAGGCGAATGCGATGTGCAGGAGCCTTCCCGAATAAATATCGTTTATGCCGATTAACTTGCCGACCCACATTGCTGCCGCCGTCAGATAGCAGCTCAGCGGGCTTTTGATATCGACAACATCCCTGTACGGTAGCTGCCCGCGAAGTATGGCCTGCGAAATGTAGTTGTAGATCGTCGCGTCGCCGGTTTCTACCTGGCTGAAGGGCCGATAAAGGAAAAGCACTATGGCGCTGATTCCGACAAGGCCCAGCGTCAACATACGACTGGGCATCAGTGTACCGTCGCCGTTGGCTCTCGTCTGATCGGCCCCAAGCAATTGTCGGAGGCTCTTCATCAGATGCGGGAAGCGTTGCGCTCGGATCGAGCCGTTCCGGATTGAGTGTATGATGAGCTTACTTGCAAGATAGGTCTCGGGCTTCGATTTTCAGGCCGCAATTCTACAATTGGCTTCAGCGCGATGTCGAGTTCAGTCGGATGAGTTCAGCACTAGGAGTTTGGCCAAATCGGGAGGGGGAATATATTGGCATGACGACTGCAGAGAATATCCCGAACGAGCAGCCGCCGTAGTGTAGCGGCGCTCGAATTGAGACGGGCGTTTCGACGTCCGGTTAGTCAGGCTGCGCTCTCGGATGAGCGAAAATGTGCATACGATGTGGCCGGGGACATTCCGCTCGATTTGAGTCTATCGAGCGGAGGCCGCCGCAGCCGTGTCCTATTCATGGAGAGTCGCGATGACTTCTTTTACACCTTTTTCGCCGCCGTGCCTAAGAAGCCGGCCAAATAAGTGCTTAATGCTTCGCGACCTTATTCATATGGATGACTTCGCTTACCGAGGTCGAAGGAGACCTTAGTTCGAAGCTGGCGTCGGTTTCCGACTTACGTTCCACAAGCCTATATTGACGCCGTCTCGCTTCCGTTGGCATCGATTCGCTTTTTGCGGACAAAAAAGCGCGCGCTGCATCGATGCTGGGAACAACACTCTTCTGTTCAACGGCGCCGCTCGCCTGAAGCGATAATGATCGAAGGAGCTTTGGCCAGTAGTGCCGGAACAGAGCTTCATTGGCGAACGCATCTCCAGAGATGATTTCACCGTTGATCGCAGCGACGACTCCGACGGAGCCCTGGGGCAAGCGTCCTGTGAACGCGCTCTCGTAGGCATTAAGTCGCGCCTTTACCTTTGAGTCTTCAAAGACGCGGTTCAGCGAGCCGGTAGAAGACTCGGCGTTGAGTTGAACTGCGAGAGCGGACACGCTCGCCCAGACTGTCATTTGATCCTCCTCCACCTGTGCTTTTTCTCTGACGGCGGGAGCGGCCATCGCTTCCTTGGCGGCAACGAAGAACTGGCCACCGGCCGCGTCTTCTTGAACAACTCCGCGAGGATGGCGGCGGCGCTCGTTTCGATATGAACTGGTGTCACGGGCTATCACGGTATCTTCGCGGGTCTCGCCGAACGTGGGATTCTCGCTCCAGCGGCCGTGCTCCACGCAGAACACATCGACTGGAATATGACGAGAGCGGGAAGCGACCAGGCAGTCGTGGCCGATGATGCGATCCTGGTTGCCTCCGACTATGAGTTCGCCGGCGATGAGCAAGAGAGTCTTACCGGATTTGTTTGTCACGAGCAGCCGATTTACTTCGGCGTCATTGCTGGCGGCCTGTCCCCTCCGCAACCTGTGCGCGCGACCGGTCGCTCCGATCTCGCTGACAAGCACGAGTCCCTTCTTCAGACCGTCATCAAGAGTTATGTAGGAACCGGTGCGAACGAGGTTTGTGGATCTGGTGGATCTGGAGGTCGTAATCGGATAGATGACGAGATTCTCGTGTTGGATTGGCTTGGACAGTTTCCAGGCGCCGTTAGCAGCCGGGGTGGACTGGGTAGCAGCCGGGGTGGACTGGGACTCTTCGTGGCTGATTGATCGGCCTGCGGCCGGGCTCATTGCGTGGTAAAGGGGGAGAAGCAGTAGCAACAGACCCAAAGCGGGTTTGACATGGGCACTCATAGCGGCCCTCCAAGAATTTGATTTGAGTTGTTCAGACCGGCTGGAGCTCGACTCGATGATTGAACGCCAACGCGGGATAGCCTTGCAGATGCAATCGCTACGCTCCGCGGGCCATGGTTGAGGCAGAACACATCGATCAGGACGCGTTGCGAGGAACATGCGACTCGGCGGTAGTGGCTGCAGATTTTGAGTAACCCTCGAAAGCAGCGTAGTCTTGCCGGCCTTGTTGTTCACCCGAGGAGATAGTTCACCCCGTGATTACAGGCAACCCATCCTCTTCGCAACCTGTGCTCCGCAATCTGGCTTTCCGGATTGATCGTCCGTTCTTTTGGACAGTACCCGACGAAACTTGCGTGCCTTGGCGCCTAATCGCAGCAAAGAACTCGTTAACAAGGTTCCTGAGGACTGATACGTTGAGAGCTGCTGTAGGAGTTTTTGTCCCCTGGGTGTCACCATGGCTTCCAGGACCTTGGCATTCTTCGGGAAACATAAGAACGATTTTGCTGCATGATCACTCCCTAGAATTGCATCTGCTGATCTAGCAGCCAGCAGGAAGCGGCCGCGTTCTGGGTACCTCAAAGACACCAGTGTTACACGTCAAAGTAGAGCGCAAATTCCAGCGGTGTGGGCCTCAATCTGACCTGGTCGACTTCATGTTGTCGTTTGTAGGCGATCCACCTCTCTATGAGCGGCTCCGTGAATACATTTCCCTTCAGAAGAAACGCGTGATCCTGTTCAAGCGCCTCGAGCGCGCGGTCGAGTGAACCCGGCAGTGTAGGCACTGAACCGAGTTCTTCCGGTGAGAGATCGTAGATATCTTTGTCGAGCGGTTGGCCCGGATCTATGCTGTTCTGAATTCCGTCGAGTCCCGCCATCAACATCGCGGCAAACGCCAGATACGGATTGCAGGATGGATCAGGAAACCTGACTTCAAGCCGCTTGGCCGAAGGCGATTGAGAGTACATCGGAATCCGAATGGCCGCCGACCGGTTGCGCCTCGAGTAAGCCAGGTTCACCGGCGCTTCATAGCCGGGCACCAGGCGCTTGTAGCTGTTTGTCGTGGGAGCGGCGAATGCCGCAATGGCCGCCGCGTGCTTCAAAATTCCTCCGGCGTAATTCAATCCCAACTGTGACAATCCGGCGTAGCCGTCTCCTGAAAACAGAGGACTGTCGCCCTTCCAGAGGCTCTGGTGGCAATGCATCCCGCTTCCGTTGTCGCCGAACATAGGCTTCGGCATGAAGGTGGCCGCCTTGCCGTAGTAGAACGCCGTGTTCTTAACGACGTATTTGAACAACATTACGTTGTCGGCCGTGCTGAGAAGATTCGAGAACCTGAAATCGATTTCGCACTGGCCGCCGCTCGCCACTTCGTGATGGTGCATCTCCGGCATCAGGCCGACGGACTGCAGATTCTGAACTATGTCCGATCGAAGATCCTGGAGCGAATCCACCGGGGGCACCGGAACATAGCCTTCCTTCGTGCGAACGCGATAGCTGACGCCGGTATCGTTCTGGCCGGTGTTCCACATGCCCTCCGACGATTCAAACCTGTATCCCGCGCTGTTGACTTCGTTGTGATAGCTCACATGATCGAATACAAAGAACTCGGCTTCTGGACCGAAATAGCAGACGTCGGCGATTCCCGTGAAGCGGAGATAACTCTCTGCTCTTGCCGCAACGAGGCGCGGATCGAATTCATAGCCTTCTTTGGTGATGGGGTCCACGACGTTCGCGAATATGCACAGCGTCGGTTCTTCATAGAAGGTGTCCCGCCAGAACCGCTCGGCGTCGGGAATCAACAGCATGTCGGATTCATTTATGGAGGCCCATCCGCGCAGCGACGAGGCGTCGAAGCCGATTCCGGAATCGAATGCATCCTCTTTGAACTGGTTTATGGGAATCGTCAGGTGGTGCCAGGAGCCTGGGAGATCGGTGAATCGAAGATCGACGAATTTGACTTGCTCGTCTACGGCATAACGCAACACGGTCTTGGGATCCATCTACGGGAAACCTCCGATATTGGTGAATCACTTTGGACAATATAGACGGGCTTATAACGTGTCAAGGAATCGGATTGAGGAGAAGGATCGGGCAGGCGCGGGCAAGTATAAAAAATAAAAGCCGCCGGTTTCCCGGCGGCCTTTGCAAGTCCCAGTGAAGAACCATGCCCCCGTATGCTTCTTCTCCAGAACTCGATTATCGTTATGTCTGTCGCTTCTCTCAGTGTTGCTCAAACTAAGTTACTTCTTCGAAACGTGCATTGAATGGAAGGCAGGGCCCCCATCCTCCCTTCCATTCTCCGCACCAGTTCTGCATCCCGCAGTTGCTCTGAGCAGAAGAGTTTTTTTCAAACTGTTGAACTGCTAGAACCGGTAGTTCGTTTCGCAACACTTGTGCCAGAAATGCGCTGCTTCCGCGCAATTTGCCACTATGCCTATTGAAGTGGAAGTTTAAGTGCTCTCTCTTGAGAAAAAAGATTCACATCGCACCATGAGCTTAACCTCCTAAGGCTAACAAAACACGTCAAGGGTCGCTGACAGAATGCGTCACATCGCCTCAAAGAATATAACCCGAATCTGTGACTATAATCATCATTGAGCGATTAACTTGCTATCGATGAGATTGACCGATGACCCTGAGTGCTGATTTGTGCAACTCGCCTCACAATCTTTGACAGGTAATCAAGCAGCCCAAATGCGCGTATTCCGCCCGTGTAGACCATTTCCACAATGGGCGTATTGGGCGAGGCCGTTGAGACGCCGTTCAATTGTCGCTGTCGCCAAGCGTCCACTGGATTGCACGGGCGGGAGGTTGGCCAATTTCGGATTGTTGCCTGAAGGCGAACGCCTCAATAGCCGGGCGCCAGCGAAGCGCAGCCCCCGGTGCGAGGGAGGGTTTGTTTTCCGAAGGGGAGCGCGGAGTTTGATATTTCGGGTTGTTCCCTGAAGGGGAACGCGTCAATAGCCGGGGCCAGCGAAGCGCAGCCCCGGTGCGAGCGAGGATTTGTTCCCTGAAGGGGAACGCGTCAATAGCCGGGGGCCAGCGCAGCGCAGCCCCCGGTGTCAGGGAGGATTTTCTGGGCTTCGTAGGAAGATTGTTAGCTGTTTGCGCAAGGGGCAGGGAAAGCGCTTATGTCACGCCTTCAGCGCTTAAAGGCATTGGGGCTGGAACCAGGGGCGAAGCGCTATGCGCTTGCCCTCGGCTATTTATCTAGTCGGCCTTTCAGGGCCTCTATGAGCGGATATTTGATCTATTTCATCAACTCGATTAAGTCGCCGATGTTTACTTCCGCGGTTGTGCGGGTGATTTTAGCGACGGCAGTCGAGTTGTCGACCTTAACGACAACCAGCTCTCCAAGGACTTTGCGGGGCAGCTTCGGCCTTGTACTCAGTACCTCTTCGTGGGTCTGGTAGGCGCCTTCAAGTGAGTATTCGCCGCCTCGATAGCGCTTGCTGCCGAAGTCGCTGTTCATATTGGTAGACACGTTGTCGTCTTTGTATTGGGTAGGCCCTTCCGTTTTTCCTATTGTTCGATAGATCGTGAAGTGATCGCCGGGCCGAACCCCCTGCCTGTAGCCAAGGTCAATGTAGACAATCTGGTTGGCGCTGAGATACTCGTGCTGGTTCGGCGACATTATGAGCTGACCTCGAGTTCCGTTTGTTCCCTCGGAATAGCGAGGAAGAGGCTGCCAGCCCGACTGCTGCGGAGAAGGAACTTCTTCGTAGAGCCTGACTGGATCTCCAAAGGTGATCAAGTCGCAGGAAATCGTTATCTGAGCAGTCGCGGTCTTATCCTGAACCTCGATCACGCGGAGCATGCCGAGTTCTTTCACATAGTAGCCCATGCTCTTTCGTGTAAATGGGTGAGTGAATTTTCCAGCGGGCCTGATGATGTAGTAGACGGCTCCCGATTGAACGCCAGCGTCGCGGCCCTTGTTTAGATAGACGATGTCTCCCTGGCTGAAGAGATCCTTCTGATTTTCTTTTTCGCCTCCGATCAACTGCAAGTCCACGCGCGGAGGAAGCTCGCTTATGAAGCCCGTGCAGTACAGGTCGGCTCGGCGTGCGATGGGTTCCTGGCCGCTTGTCGGGCCCTGACCTTCGCGCTGCGCCATCGTTTTTATCGAGCCCACGAGCAGGCATACAGCGGCAGCAACAATGAGCGCAAAACGTCCAGTGAGTTTCATCGTGACTCCTTACAAGGTGGGGAACTTGGTCCAAGAGAAGGGGCAGCGCAGATGCGATGTAAGCTGACGCTATCAAAGGAAGATCACTAAGTCAATAATTAAAAAAAGGAGCGATTCTGAATTACATACAGGTTCGGATTCGGTATGTTTGACGGCATACAGACCCTCTGATAGATTCTGCTCGTCCGGATCAACTGTTAAGAACATTTCAATCGAGAAGAGGAGATGAACGTGATAAGAAAGTCTATGGTTATTGTCTCGATGCTACTGCTGGCGTCGATCGCTCTGGCGGCCGAGAACGTAAAGCTCAACGGCTACATAATCGACAATATGTGCGGCGGGATGCACGCCAAGGACGCCAACGCCGAAGAGGTAGTCAAGCACCACAAGAAATCCTGTGCATTGATGGACGGCTGCAAGGAATCGGGTTATGCGGTGTTTGCCAACGGCAAGCTCTACAAACTCGACGAAGGCGGAAACCAGAAGGTGGTTGAGCTGCTTAAGAAATCCAAGAGCGAGAGAGGCTTTGCGGTTCAAGTCGAAGGATCGGTCGAAGGCGACACCATCACGGTGAGCTCTATTTCAGAGACCGCTCCAGAGAAGAAGTGAGCGGGTTATCGAAAAACATCCGCAGGATCCCCAGTCTTTGTTTGTCTTTGCTCAGGCGGCGCCGACGCGCCCATTTCGCGGCGTCGGCGCTAAAAGGGTAGTGGGATTGAATCAGGGGCGATGCGCTATGCGCTTGCCCCTGGCAATTCACCTCCGGCCTTTTTCAGGCCCGCGCCCGCCGTTCGAGGCGCGGAATGCGATTTCGAGCGGAATGAATCAGTCTTAGCCAGAGGCTAGAGCCTAGTGTGCAGATCTTCCAAGCGCTTTCGATCAAAGCTCAATCAAATAGCTGTCTCACTCTTTCTCGCAGTCTGCATATCTCCGACCGCAGAACCCGCAACAATAATCGGCCGAGTCTCGAACAAGACTCAGCACGAATCGGAGGCAAGGCCCGGCGGAATCTCTGAATCGCTCGACTCGCTTCGATCTCGAATAAGCGCTCACGTCAACCAGTCTCGATTTAGCGCGGCGCGGTGGGGCATCAAGATATCCTCTCTCGACACAGGCAAGACCCTCTTCGATCTCAACTCGCGGAAATATTTTTATCCCGCGTCTAACGCGAAGCTATTCAGCGCGGCCGTTGCGCTGGATCGACTGGGGCCCGACTTTCGAATAAAGACCTCGCTTTTCGCCGCAAGCAAGCCGGATGGACGAGGCGTGCTTAAAGGCGACCTTATTGTCTACGGTCGCGGCGATCCGAGCTTTGCGGCAAGTCTCAACGACGGCGACTACTACAAAGCGTTGGAACCGGTTATTGAAGCGCTCAGGAAGGCCGGAATCAGGCGAATTCAAGGCGATGTTATCGCCGATGAGAGTTTTTTCAGAGGCCCCCCGTTTGGCTCCGGATGGGAATGGGACGACCTGCAATGGTACTACGGAGCGGAGGTGTCCGCGCTCTCTATCAACGACAACGCCGTCGACCTGATGATCAAACCAGCCGCGCGGACGGGGATTCCTTGCAGAGTCACAACCGGCCCCGAGACATCGTTTGTAACGATAATCAATCGGACTACTACAATTCCGAAGGGCTCGCCGAGATCTCTTAATGTGTACCGTCCCATCGGCGAAAACGTGATCTACGTGACAGGCCAATTCCCAGTCGACGATCCGGGCTACACCGGATACGTTGCGGTTCACAAACCCGCCGGCATGTTCGCGGCGCTCTTGACGGGAATGCTTACAAAGAGCGGCATCGCCGTAGCCGGAAAGCCTCGCTCCGTGGACTGGAAATATCGCGAAGCAATACCTCTGTTCGATAGCAACCTGGTCGAGCTTTGCTCGATTGAATCGCCGCCGCTGAGCGAAATACTCAGCGACACAATGAAGCCTTCGCAGAACCTGTACGCGCAGCTCCTGCTCTTGCAGATTGGCGCCGCGGTCCCGCGACTGAGAGCCCAGAGGGAACGGCATGCGGAGCCGGTGGTAACAATGAGCTCGATTACCGGTTCGCGGTCCCAACGCTCCCAATCGACGACGCAGGATCAATTGGAAAAGCCCGACGCGATCGGCAATCAAACAACCGAAGAGGCGGGGCTTGACGAGCTGCGGCTTTTTCTCGCCGAGGCAGGCGCAAGAAGAGGAGAGGTGCTTCTGGAAGAGGGAGCGGGCCTGTCGAGGCGGAACCTTGTGACTCCGGATGCTGCCATCGCGCTCCTGTCGTATATGTCGCGTCACAAATACGCGGCGGCGTTTCGAGATGCGCTGCCCGTTGGAGGCATTGACGGCACATTGAAAAACCGTATGAAGGGCACCGCAGCCGCTTCCAACGTTCGGGCCAAGACCGGAACATTGAGATACGTGAATGCACTGTCCGGCTACTTGACCACGGCCGCGGGCGAGCGGCTGGTCTTTTCAATAATGCTCAATGACAACTACAGCTCCGATGGCGCGGGCTCTTCGCGCGAAGACGTGGACCCGATAGTGGTGATGCTGGCCGCATTCACCGGACACACCTGAAGCGTAGGCGTCCTTGAGCCGTTCGACTTTGTGAATACTTCTCCTGGCGAGGTGGATATGACCGATGAGATCTGCGCGATTAACATTGGCCCGAACGAGCGGGCCAAGCGCACGCGAACCGGCTGGATAATGCTTATCTTGAGCGGCGCGATTACGGCGGCGCTATTGTTGCTGCACGCGCCACGGTGGTGGAGCGCCCTGATCTTTCTGCCGCTTTTTATGTCGGGGCTCGGATTTTTTCAGGCTCGTGAGAAGACCTGAGTGGTCCTTGCGGCGCGCGGTACGCGCAATCTCGATGCGGGCGACGAGCCGGTCAATGACAGGGCTCTCGAAGAGCAGCTTCGCAAACAAGCTCGCAAAGTCTATATCGAGTCCGCAGCAATGGCTTTTGTCCTGACGGCGATCGTTTTGTTTATTCCGAGGTGATTCTAGCGAACGCCCCATTCCCACTGGCCGTAGGCGATCTTTTTATCGAGAGGATGGCCGGCTTGCTTGAGCGTTAATGCTATCTGGCCTCGATGATATAATTCATGGAATGTCCCACGCTTCGACAAATGTCTCGTCCATACACGTCTTTCAATGCTGAAAAGCTAAAAGGGCAGGGAGGTTATTGAGAGAAGCGCCGGCCTCGCTTACTCTGAATGATCTTGCGGTAATCCGACTCGCGGTCCTCTTCACCCTCCATAAGAATCTGCCTGCACATTTCGTGAAGCCGTGATCTGATGCGCACTCCGATTCTGTCCGTCAGAAGCTCGCTGTATTGAGTTCCGATCGACATATCCAGGTAGTTCGTAGTGAAGATGGTGATTCGTCTTTCGTTATATCGCCTGTTGATGATGTGCGTGATCGTTTCCTGAACCCATTCGGTAGGTTTGCTGGCGCCCAGTTCGTCCAAAACCAGAATTTCCGCTTCCAGAACCGGAGTTAAGATCTTGAGCTCCGATGTATGAGTGTTCGGGTTAAAGCTGTCCTGAATCTCTTTCAACAAATCGCGGAAGTCATAAAACAGGCCTGGGATGCCCTTCTTGATCAAGGCCTTTAGCATCGATATGGCAAGGTGCGTTTTTCCGACGCCGCAACTGCCCTGATAGAGGATGCCGACGTCGACCAACGGATATTCGTCGACAAACTTGCGAGAGAACATCAGCGCGCGCTGCATCGACTGGCAATACGCTTCGAAGTTCTCAAAGCTGCAGGATTGAAATCGGCGCGGAATGTGCGCTTGTGCGAGCAGATTGTCGTATCTGAGATCGGCGCGGCAGCGGCAGGGCCGCACGCCCTTGCCTTCGATGGATTCCCACCCTGAACCGCCGCAAAAGGTGCAAGGCGCCAGATCCAGATTTGGAGATCGTGGGAGCATTCAGAGGCTTCCGTAAATACTCAAATGTTATGTTGTGAGGTCGCGACTTGCCGGCTACGCGCCGAACCGGGCTTCTTTCCGTTTGCCGCGGCGATTATAAGTAACGCTCTTCTGAAAATCAACGAGCATGCAGAGAAAACCCAGAGAAAACGAAGGTGACGTTCAGAAAAGAATCCGACAGTACCTGTGCGGTCATTGGTCAACACCGGTTCTCATCGCGACAGCCGTTTGAGCGCACGCCTGAGAACGGCTTCGATGTTGGCTTCGCCCGGCTCGGCAATCGCCGCGCCGACCGCGCGCTCGGCAATCGCCTTCGGATACCCGAGGTTTGTCAATGCTGCTACGGTGTCATCTTTCAAATCGGACGACGCCGAGTAGGATTGGCCGAATGCGGTGGGAGATGCATCACCGCGGTCAATTTGAATCGAAGCAATCTTGTCTCTGAGCTCGATCACTAAACGCTCGGCGGTTTTCTTTCCGACGCCGGGAATCGCCGTGAGTTTTTCAAGGTTGTTCGTCATTATTGCGGGCGCAAGGTCGGCCACGCTCACACCCGAGAGAATTGTTATGGCGAGCTTCGGGCCCACGCCGCTCACGCTCGTGAGCTTCGAAAACATCTCTTTTTCCGCAGCCGTCTTGAATCCGAAAAGCTGTAAAGCGTCCTCACGAACGTGAGTGTGGATCCTGAGAGCCGTCGACGAGCCCACTTCTCCGAGCTCGTAGAATGTCGACAGCGGAATCGTCACTTCGTAACCGACGCCTCCGACATCTATGACTACCGAACTTGGCTGTTTGTGCGTCAACTTTCCGGTTAGATTTGCTATCACGTTTTTGCCTGAGCTATTGGTGGACTGGAGTCAATCTCGATTCGAAGCGTCCGAAGCTTGTCGTCTTTAGAAATGGACCCCTTTGATCTTCGACGGAAAAACTGACGATCAATGTCGGGGCGGGTCTCCTGCCTGCCGCTCTTGCAGAACCGTCAACTTGAAGAAACTCGACGATCGGCGCCGGATCTTCCACGGCACACGTTTCGTCGAGGATCTCCGTAATCCAGAGAGGGGCGGGCATAGCGACCCGCCCGACATTAATTCTGGAGCGCGCGGTTATTCTCAAAAGCGCATGATTCGCAGCAGCTTTGAATAAATCCAATCCGCGCGATCAACCCGGACGGCGATTACTTCTTCTTTCCCTGTACTGTGTTCCAGTCCTCCAGGAACTTCTTGTTGCCGATATCCGTCAAAGGATGCTTGATCATCTGGCTTATCACGCTAAACGGCATCGTAGCAATGTCCGCGCCCATTCGCGCCGACTCGATCAGATGAAGCGGGTTTCGAATGCTCGCGACAAGTATCTCCGTATCGAAATCATAGTTGTCGAATATTTCGACAAGCTCTTGAATGAGTTCCATTCCGTCCGTGCCGATGTCGTCCAACCGGCCGACAAACGGGCTCACGAACGAAGCGCCTGCCTTGGCCGCCATCATGGCTTGAGGAGCCGAGAATATCAGGGTGACGTTGACGTGAACCCCTTCGCTGCTAAGAGCGTGGCAGGCTTTGAGTCCGTCCACGGTGCACGGAACCTTCACATATACATTCGGATGAATCCGGGCGTTCTCTCGACCCTCTTTCAGCATCGACTCGAAGTCCTGCCCAACTACTTCGGCGCTGACCGGGCCGTTGACGATCTCGCAAATGGTCCGTATGTGTTCGCGAAAATCTACATTGCCTTCCTTGGCGACGAGCGAGGGATTGGTGGTGACTCCATCCAGAATGCCAAAGCTCGCAGCCTCGCGAATCTCTTTCAAGCTAGCCGTATCTATAAAAAACTTCATATGCCCTCCATCAGGAATGTGGTCTACGGATTGGCGGTTTCGCTGACAATCTTCGACCGCTTGCTCTCGTTTTCAAACTTATCTACAGCGGTAACATAATAATAATACCGCCGGCCCGAAATTACCTGCTCGTCCCGAAAGGTGACCGCGGCAGCCAGGCGCGGATTGAGCTTGACCCAGTCCTGATCCGGCGCATCCTCGCTCTCGGCGCGATACACGTTATATCCGGCGACGTCGGGCTCGGAGCTGCTTGGCCAGAAGAGGCTGATTACGTTGTTTGCCGAAGCTATCGTGACCGGACCGGGAGCGGCAGGCGGATACGTGTCCACCGGTTTGATCTGAAAAGGCTCGCTGTCGGCGCTTTCAATTAAACCGTTCAGCCCCTGGGACAGCGCGCGAACCGTGTAAACATAATTCGCGCCGTATTGAAACTTTCGATCGTCGAACGTCGTGCCCGTCAGCGGCTCCGAATTCAACGGATCCCCTCTCGCGAACACGCGCCGCGCGAGCCTTCTGTAGATGTTGTATCCGACGATGGAAGGAGGCCGGGCGCCGTCGACGTTCGCGTCCGGCGGAGTCCATTCAAGCTTGATTAGATCCTGATCGTCGGCGAGCTTTGTGAGACCGCGCGGCGGCGCCGCAACAGAGGCGAACGGCTCCAGCGCTACGGTATTTGAAAAGAGCGCCTTCTGCTCGCTGCCGTTCACGTAGCGCACGGCGTACCTCAGGCGTTTGTTCGCCGCGCCGGCGAGGCTCAGTTGATCCGTATATTGGAGCCTCCCAAATGTCTTTATCTGTTCTTCGATTCCAGCCCGATCCATGAATGCTATTACGCCAGCGGCTGCTTCGTAATCATCGGCGAAGAGCACGGGTTCCTGGTCGCGGGCCTCGGTCAAACGATAAATATCGACGCGCGCGACATACGACCGGCTCGATTTCTCTTTTGCGAGCGGCGGCGCGGGCCAGCTCAACAGCACTGCCGATCCGCGTTGAATGGCTTCGAGTTCGGTTGTGCGGAGCTTGATCCGCTCGGGTGCGCGCGGCGGAGCCATCTTCCCGCAGGCCGCGCACGCCGCAAGTAACAGCGCGAAGGCGGGTATTGAGATTAGTTGAGAAATACTGGCGAGCCCGCGGTGCTTGATCACAGAATGTACCGGCTCAGGTCTTCGTTCTTGACGATCTCCGCGAGTTGCTTGCTGACGTAAGCGGAATCGATATTGACGGTCTTGTTTTCCAGATCGGGACCCTCGAACGACACTTCGTCCAGCAGCGTTTCCATTATCGTATGCAGCCGCCTGGCGCCGATGTCTTCGGTCTGCTCGTTGACTGAAAACGCGAATCGCGCGATTCCATCGATGGATTCGTCATTGAAGCTCAACTCGATCCCCTCGGTGCCCAGAAGGGCTACATACTGGCGGACGAGCGAGTTCTTAGGCTCGGTGAGTATGCGTTTGAAATCGTCGACGGTAAGCGGCTGGAGCTCTACTCGAATTGGAAATCGTCCCTGAAGCTCGGGTATCAGGTCGGACGGCTTTGAGACATGAAAGGCGCCGGCCGCGATAAAGAGTATGTGATCGGTCTTGACCATTCCGTACCGGGTGCTGACGGTTGTGCCTTCAATAATCGGCAGAATGTCGCGTTGGACGCCTTCGCGAGAGACATCCGGCCCGGCGCCGCCCGATTCGCGGCCGGCGATTTTATCGATCTCATCAAGGAATACTATTCCGGTCGATTCGACGCGTTCGATGGCCGTGCGCGCCACCAGTTCCATGTCGATCAACTTGTTCTCTTCTTCCTGAGTCAGGTATTCCATCGCCTCGTCGACTCGAAGCTTCTTCATCTTCGCGCGCGACCCGAACATATTGGGGAACATCTCCTTGATGTTGATGTCCATCTCCTCCATGCCCTGCGGCGTGTATATCTCGAAGTGGCCCGGGAAATTCCGCTCCTGCACTTCGAGCTCGACCATTCGCGAGTTTAGCCTGCCTTCGCGAAGCTGCTGTCTCAGTTTTTCACGGGTCTTTTCGAATTGTTCGAGGGATGTGTCGCCGTCTTTTGCGTCGTCTACCTGACGTGATCTCGGCAGCAAAAGATCGAGCAGTCGTTCTTCCGCGTTTTGCTCGGCTTTTTCAGCTATTTCGGCGATTTTTTCTTCGCGGACAAGATCGATGCCGACCTCAACAAGGTCTCGTATAAGCGACTCGACGTCTCTGCCTACATAGCCTACTTCGGTGAACTTCGAAGCTTCTACCTTTATGAACGGAGAGTTCGAGAGGCGGGCGAGCCTGCGAGCGATCTCGGTTTTACCAACGCCGGTAGGCCCGATCATTATGATGTTTTTCGGGATGACGTCCTGCGCCAACTCGGCCGGCAGTTTCTGCCTTCGAATGCGGTTTCGCAGCGCGATCGCGACCGCTCGCTTGGCGGCATCCTGGCCTACGACATATTTATCGAGTTCCTTGACGATCTGGCGCGGCGTCAATTCGTCGAGAGCGGGTTGCTGTTTCACTTCTCCTGTCAGATATATGACCATTTATCGATGTTAGAAATTGTTTGTTTACCGCCGCGGTTGTGATGCGCCGCGGCGATTTCAGATTTCCTCGATGACAAGGTTTGCATTCGTGTAGATGCATATGTCGGCGGCCAGCCTCATCGCTTCTTCGGCGATTTGCCGCGCGCCCATCTCGGTGTGCGCGACCAGAGCCCGCGCCGCGGCGACGGCGTAAGGGCCTCCCGATCCGATTGCAACGACGCCGTCATCGGGTTCTATGACGTCGCCTCCGCCGGAGATCACCAACGATGTAGTTTCATCGGCGACGAGCAGGAGCGCTTCGAGATGTCTGAGATACTTGTCGGTGCGCCAGTCTTTTCCCAGCTCGACGGCGGCGCGCTGCAACTGGCCCCGGTACTGTTCGAGTTTCGATTCGAATCTGGCGAAGAGAGAAAAGGCGTCGGCAGTCGAGCCCGCGAATCCGGCTATTACTCTGTCGTTGTAAAGCCTTCTGACCTTGCGGGCATTGGCCTTCATGACGGTTTTGTCGAATGTAACCTGTCCGTCTCCGGCCACGGCGACGTGTCCGCCTCGGCGAACCGCGATAACGGTAGTACTGCGGATTTCGGGTCGAGTTGGATGATACGACGCAGCTTGTTGACGGGGCTTCCGCATAGAACCCGACTATATGCTTCGCTGTTTTCCATTGTCAAGAAATGCGACTTTTCTCGTTCCCGGTTTATCAGCCGACCCCCGCCGCCTGCTGAGCGCTCACTTTTTCGAAGGTATGGCTCATAAGAAGCTCCCAAAGATTCTTTAAAATCTCTGACGCAAATATTCTCCGATTGTCGTCATTTATACATGACGCCATCCTCAACATTGAGCTGAAGGCGTTACCATTTTGGCCCAACGCAATAGACGAAAAGAAATTAGTAAAGGTCGAGCTTGTAGCATAATGGAGGGGAAAAGATGAAGAAGGCGTCTGGCATTAGTCGCCACAAGCTGAAAAGACTCCACAAGCTGAAAGGAGTCCCAAGAATATCGCGTAAATCGCTCGCGTTAGTCGGCTCGCTAATTGTTCTTCTTGCTCTCACAGGTGTTCTGGCTCAGTGGACCTCTCTACAACGGCCCGCTCCGGTTTCTAAAACCGTAGCCGCCGTGCCTACAGCAGGACAAGCCTCCAAAATAACCAGCGCCGCATTCGATGCTAGTTCGCCTTCGAAGGAATACGTGTATGCCGGAGGGCGGATGGTTGCTACTGGAGAGCCGGGCGGCGGAGGGAGCGGCGGAGGCGGAAGTTGCAGCGGACAGGCGAATCCACGAGCCGATTTCGATCAGGATCATAAGAGCGAAATGACCTACTACCACAACGGAGTGTTCGGGATTCTG
>Ga0209687_1000122_pt1 | contig 29687 bp, 24 predicted proteins | sample GraSoiAngelo_136_FD_185893 | JGI IMG/M metagenome (GOLD analysis project Ga0209687, IMG submission 185893) | Grasslands soil microbial communities from the Angelo Coastal Reserve, California, USA - 14_0929_09_20cm (SPAdes) (version 2) | ecosystem: Environmental > Terrestrial > Soil > Grasslands ...
TCCACCGCGCTGCTGGCCCGCACCACCCGCCGCAGCACCTCGGCCACCCGCTCGTACGCCGCCTCCCCCGCGGCGCCCCACTGCCGGCGCGGGCCGCTGTCGATTGCCGCCCGCGCCACGGCCAGCATTGCCGAATTGAGATCGAGTCCGACGAGACGGCCGCCCTGTGCTCGCGTGGCAGCCAGACGGATTACCGCCCCGGTCCCACAGGCGATGTCGAGCACAGTTTCATTTGGCCGCAGAGGGATGCGGTCAAGAAGGTCGGCCGCCCAAATGGAGGTGATCGCGGGCACCAGGTAGCGTTCGTATAACTCGGGCGTGCTGGCATCCAGCTGCCAATGCTCGTGATCTGCCATGACGCGCCCTTTCGCAGCGACCGCAAATGCTACGCGCCTTGCCGACGAAATCGGCTAACCGGTTGTAGAAATCACAGCGCCCCTCACGCCTTCCGTTTCGCGGCTTCCTTCTGCAAATCCGGCGCGTTGACGGCGGGGATCGCGACACGGCCGGGACCGGTCAGCGACAAGGCTGCGGCGGCTTTTTCGTTTTCCATGATCTTGGCCATCACCGCTTGTCCGGCGCGATCGAACACCGCACGGTTCTCGATCACGAATTTGTTCGACTCGCGCAGCTTCGTAAGATAGCCGTTGATTTCCGGGATCACATAGCGCGCCACCATGTCCCAGCTGCGGCGTGTGTTTTCCACGTTCGCCCAGTCGTGGGCAAAGCCAACGATGGTGCCGACGCCGCCGGAAACTTCCATCAGGTTTTTGATGGTTTTGACCAGATCATCGGGCGTGCCGATGGTGGAGGCGGCCGCCGGGCCGCCGGCGGTTTTCTCGATTGCGTCCTCCGGCGATTTGAACGTCTCCAGTCCCGGCCGCATCAAGGTGCCGACATTATATTCGTTGTGCCAGCGCATCAGCCCGGCACCGGCCTCGCGATGGGCCTGCTCGCGGGTCTCCGCGATGTGCCAGGACAGCAGCACGCGCCAGTCGGCGCGGCTCACCGTGGTGCCGGCCTTCTTGGCGGCGTCCTCGGCAAAACCCCATTGCGTCGGCAGCGCCATCAACCCCTGCGTCGACATCGAGCCCAGCGAGATGATGCCGATGCCGTATTTGCCCGCGAGCGTCATGCCGGAAGGCGAAATCTGCGACGCCACCACGAACGGCATATCCTCCTGCAAGGGCAGGATTTGCAGCGCTGCATCGTTCATGACGAACCAGTCGGTTTTGGCGGTAACGCGCTCGCCCTTGAACAATCGGCGGATGATCGCGATCGCCTCGTCCTGGCGGTCGCGCTGCGTCATTGGGTCGATGCCGAGCGTATGCGCGTCGGAGGCGAGCGCGCCCGGGCCCGAGCCGAAGATGGCGCGGCCTCCGGTCATATGGTCGAGCTGCACCATGCGCTGCGCGACGTTGAAGGGGTGATGATAGGGCAGCGAGATTACGCCGGTGCCGAGCTTGATGCGTTTGGTGCGCTCGCCGGCAGCGGCCAGAAACATCTCCGGCGAGGCGATGGTTTCCCAGCCCGAGGAATGGTGCTCGCCGCACCAGAATTCGTCATAGCCGAGCGCGTCGAGCTGGTCGACGAAATCGAGGTCGCGGCGGAATTGCAGCATCGGATGCTCGCCGATCGGGTGATGCGGGGCGAGGAAGGCTCCGAACTTGAGGCGCGCCATTGGTTTCTCTCCGAACCGGATTTTCTCGTTGATCGCGGATTTTCTTGAGTGTGCCGCAGGCTACGTGCTCGCAAGGAGCAAGGCAATTGCTCAGACAATGCCGTCAGGCGGAATGCTGCCATGCGCGCAGCCGATGGATCGCCTTCGGCGTCAGGCTGTAGGCCTCAACCGTCGATGCCGCGAACCGGCTGGCAGCCTGGGGATGGCGCAAGAGCCGCGCGATCACCACAGCCAGCGGGATGGCGCAATATGGATCGGTCCATAGCGGCACTAGCTCCTCGCGCGTGCCGCGATATCGTCCCGCGCCCAGGCTGACGAACCCGATTTCCAATAAAATGTCGCGCCGGCGCTGGCGCCACCGCGCGGCATCCAGGATCCCCATCAATCCAAGGCGGGTCAGCACGCCGGCGCGACCCTCCGCTTGCACCGGCGGTGTCTTGCCGAGCGAAATCTGCAACAGGGCGCCGGGCAGGTCGACGCCGGCAAACCAGGCATTCATCGGCTCGACCAGGCGGGGATTGGCGTCGATGAAATAGGATTTTGCCGTCGCATCGTCGTGGATGTAATCGAACGACAGCGCGCCGTGCCACTTCAGTGCCTGCCCTATTCGCATCACGGTCTTGCGCACTTCAGGTCTGACGACGCTGAGCTTGAGCAGGTCGCCGCCGCCGGGACCCTCGGCGATCTGACGATAGATATGACAGGCGACGAGACGTCCGCGGTCGAACACCGCCTGCGTGCGCTCCAGTGCGCCGGATATGGCGGCCTGCACCACGAGGCCCTCGGCGAAGGCATTGCTCTGTTCGAAGCTTTGCAGGAGCGCGTCGCGCTGGCGCTCGTCGCTGACGCACCACACACCAGTGCTTGCAGTACCGAAAGCTGCCTTGACGAAGAACGGATAGGGCCGGGGTCTTGCAAGTTCGTCAGCCGAGCGCACAACTTCCGTTGCAGGCTGCGCCACGTCGAGCCGTGTCAGGAACGCGGCGAGGCCGGCCTTGCTTTGCAGCTGCTCGAACGCTTCGAAATCGGCAAGCGCAACGCCGAGGCCGGCTGGAAGTTTTTTGCGCGCGGCGGCGAACAGAAAGGCCTGCTCATGCACCGGCAGCAGCACGTCGATCGAGCATGATTTGACGACATCCATCACCGCGGCGAGATAACCGTCCGCGTCGGCGCCGGAGGCGGGCGAGCGATGGACCCGCCTGACAAAGCGCGAGAACCGCCCGAGGCACAACGGATCGCTGGACATCAGTTCGACCCGGTGGCCAGCGAGCCCCAGCGCCGTGATGGCCTCGCGCGACGACAGGCTCGAGCCTTCGCTGAGCAGTATTGTGGGCTTTCGCGCAGTCATTCCGCGCTACCTTAAAGCTCCGAGGGCGGGAAACAAAGCCTGGCCGTCCTCACGAAGCATGCTCGCGACGGCCAAGGCCGACTCCGGGCTCGCTCGGGCCCCAAGCATCGCTTGCCATGCAGCAACCGGGCCAATCGCGAAAGCGATCCTTACCTGCGAGGTAATCGCGCCGATGATCGAACGCTGACATATCTGACCCGACGGAACTCCAAACAGGTTCTTTCCCATGCATCAGATCGTATCGCCGCGCGTGGATACCTCGCGGCGCTGGTGGGTGCTCGCAATCGTCGTCGCGGCACAGTTCATGTTCGGTGTCGACGCCTTCATCGTCAATGTCGCGATCCCGACGATTGCGGTCGAACTGCACGCGAGTCCGGCGCAAATCGAATCCGTGATCGCGATCTACCTGATCGCGTATGCGACGCTGGTGGTCACCGGCGGACGGCTCGGCGACATCTACGGCACCAAGGCCGTTTTCATTGGCGGTGTGCTCGGCTTTTCCATAACCTCGCTGTGGTGCGGATTGGCGCAATCAGGTGGTGAACTGATCGCGGCGCGGCTCGCGCAAGGCGCGACCGCGGCGCTGATGGTGCCGCAGGTGCTCGCCACGCTGCATTTGCTGTTTGCCGACGACCAGCGCGGGCGCGCCTTCGGCATTTACGGTATCGTGCTTGGACTTGCCGGCGCCGCCGGCTTTGCCCTTGGCGGCGTGCTGGTGACGCTCGATCTGCTGGGGCTCGGCTGGCGCGTGGTGTTCTTTGTCAACGTGCCGTTCGGCCTGATCATCGTCGCCGCCGGTTTGCGGATCATGCCGCAGGTAGCGCGCCGGGCTGACACGCGGCTCGATATTCCGGGCGCGATTGTGCTGTTCACCGGCTTATTGTGCCTGATCGGGCCGTTGTTATTCGGGCACGACGTGCTGTGGGCGCCGTGGGTGTGGCTGGTGATGGCTGCGGGCGTTGCGATCGTCGCCGCCTTCGTGCGGCTCGAACGCGCGGTGGCGCGCCGCGGCGGCATGCCGTTGATCGATCTTGCGCTCTTATCGGATGCGGCCTTCATGCGAGGCCTCGGCGCCGCATTCTTCTTTTTCTGCGCTAATTTGTCGTTCTATCTGGTCATGACCATGTTCATGCAGAAGGCGCTGCAGATCCCGCCGCTGCAGGCGGGCCTGGTGTTTGTGCCCTTGGCGCTGACCTTCGTGATTGCCTCGCGGCTGAGTAGCGCGCGGGCACGACATCGCGGCACGCTGGTGCTGATCGAGGGCTGCGCCATCCAGATCGCGGGCCTCGCGGTGCTGGTGCTGGCGGTCGCAACCCTCAAGGCGCCGTCGGCGTGGTTGCTGGCGCTGATGCTGAGCGTTTTCGGTTACGGTCAAGGGCTGGTGATGGCGCCATTGTCCAGCGCCGTGCTTTCGACGGTGAAACCCGCCAGCGCGGGTTCAGGCTCCGGCGTGTACGGCACCACGGCGCAAATCGCTAACGCTACCGGTGTGGCCGCGATCGGCGCGGTATTCTTTGCGATCAACGCTGCGCACTCTGCGCAATACGCAATGTTTGCATCGTCAGCGCTGTTTGCGTTGTCGATTATTGCCGCCGTCGTATTTCTGTCGTGGATGCGCCGCGCGGCTGCCTGATACCGTTAACTTATTCAAATCCTGGGGATTGACAGCACACGGTCTTTTTATTTCGCACTGCAACAACTATCTATACTTGGTTGAGTTGGAATCACTCACCAAGGAGCGACCATTGTCCCTTGCCAATAATGTCGAGTTTCTCAGGCGCTTGCCAAAGCTGAACGGCGTGGCGGGCCTTGGGAGAGGCGCGCGACACAAAGTCCGCAGCCCTCTCGTCGAGACGGGCGCATTCGGGACCAATCCCGGTGCGCTCAGGATGTTCTCGTTCGTGCCCGGCAGCGTGCCGCACCGGCCTGCTTTGGTCGTCGTGCTGCATGGCTGCGGGCAAACCGCCGCCGGCTACGATCTCGGCGCCGGCTGGTCGACGCTTGCCAAGCGCTACGGCTTTGCGTTGCTGATGCCGGAGCAGCAGCCGACCAACAACCCCGCCACCTGCTTCAACTGGTTCAATCCGGAAGACGCCGCGCGCGACTGCGGCGAAGCCTTTTCGATCCGGAACATGATCGCGCGGATGGTCGCCATCCATGGCATCGATCGCCGCCGCGTCTACATCACCGGACTTTCCGCCGGCGGCGCGATGACGTCGGTGATGCTCGCAACCTATCCGGAAATGTTCGCGGGTGGCGCCGTGATCGCGGGCCTGCCTTTTGGTGTCGCCGGCAACATGCGCGAAGCGTTGCGCGGCATGATGGCGTCGGCGCCGCGTCCGGCGGCGGAATTGGGCGATGCCGTGCGCAACGCATCAAGGCATAAAGGCCCGTGGCCGAAGATATCGGTATGGCATGGCAGCGCGGACCGCACGGTCAATCCCGGCAACGCCGACGAGATCGTCAAACAGTGGCTCGATGTGCATCATTTGCCGCTGGCGCCGATGTCGGAAGGCACCGTCGATGGCTATCCGCGGCAAATCTGGTGGAATGCCGACGGTGAAACCGTCGTCGAATCCTACACCATCACCAATATGGCGCATGGCGCGCCGCTGGGTACGGCCGATAACGGCCAACGAATTGGCGCCGAAGGCGCCTTCCTGATCGAGGCCGGAATTTCCTCGTCCTATCACATCGCAAATTTCTTCGGCCTGACCCAACGGGTCCAGCAGCCGAAGGCCGCTTCTCCAAGCGCCAAACTGATTCCAGAGGTTTCGCCGCTGTCCGCCCCCGTCCCGAACCTCGCCAAAGTGCTATGGCCGCTGACGACGCTGGATTACGGTCCCAAGCCGAAGGCCGAGGCGGAGCCTACGCGTCCCGAGGGCCGGCGTCCCATCGATGTCGGCGCCGTCATCACGCGCGCGCTCACGGCCGCCGGCCTGATGAAATAGCTGCCGGCCGCCTTCCGTCTTTGGGCCTAAGTCGAGCTTATAGTTCGCCGGTGAGGAACGGGTTGGTCATCCGCTCCTGGCCGATGCTGGAGCCCGCACCGTGGCCGCAGATGAATCCGACATCGTCGCCGAGCGGCAACAGCTTGTCCTTGATCGATTTGATCAGCGTGGCGTGATTGCCGCCGGGAATGTCGCTGCGCCCGACCGAGCCGTTGAACAAGACGTCGCCGACATGGGCAAAGCGCATTTCGGTGTTGAAATACACCACGCTGCCCGGCGAATGACCGGGACAATGCAGGATGTCGAAGGTCAATTCGCCGATCGAGACCTTGTCGCCCTCCTCGAGCCAGCGATCGGGCGCGAAATCGCGCACGCCTGAGATGCCGAACCGCGCGCCGCTCGCCACCACATTGTCGAGCAGGAACTTGTCGGCGATATGCGGACCCTCGATCGGCACTTTCAATGCATCGCGCAGCTCCGCGGCGCCGCCGACATGGTCGATATGGCCGTGCGTGAGCCAGATCTTTTCGACCGTGACCCCGGTCTCTTTGATTGCGGCTTCGATCCTCGGCACGTCGCCGCCGGGGTCGATCACGACGGCCTTCTTGGTCGGCTCGTGCCAGAGGATGGTGCAGTTCTGCTCGAACAGCGTCACCGGAACGATGATCGCGCCGGCTTTGGCCTTGGTCTCGGTTTGCTGGGTCATACAGGTCAGTCCATTGATTGGCGAATGTGGCGGAGCAGCCGACCCAGATCAAGGCATGGCCGGGCGGTTCTCATATTTCTCGCTGCCGCTCCGCCGAGATCTGAACCTTATCTATGGTTTGGCGTTGCCTCGCGCAATCGGATTTGGAACGCAGTCGGGTAGCATGGATCAGATCGACAAAGACTGGTGGCGGCGCGGTATTTTCTACCAAATCTATCCGCGGTCATTCCAGGACTCCAATGCGGACGGGGTCGGTGATGTCAGGGGGATCATCGAGCGATTGCCTTATCTGAAGGCATTGGGGATCGACGCCATCTGGCTGTCGCCGATTTTTCCTTCGCCGATGGCGGATTTCGGCTATGACATCTCCGATTACACCGGCATCGACCCTGTGTTCGGTACGATGGCCGATTTCGATACGCTGGTGAACGCGACCCATGAAAGCGGCCTCAAGCTGATCCTCGATCTTGTGCCGAACCACACTTCGGATCAGCACCCATGGTTTATCGAATCTCGAGCTTCTCGCGATAATCCAAAGCGCGACTGGTATATCTGGCGCGATGGCCGACCGGACGGCGGGCTGCCCAACAACTGGCTGTCGGAATTTGGCGGCAGCGCTTGGCAGTACGAGGCCGCAACGGGTCAATATTATTATCACGCGTTCCTCGCCCAGCAGCCGGACCTGAACTGGCGTAACCCGGAGGTGCGCGAGGCGATCTATGATGTGATGCGATTTTGGCTGCGCAGGGGCGTCGACGGGTTTCGCGTTGACGTCATCTGGCATCTGATCAAGGACGCCGAATTCCGCGATAACCCGCCGAATCCGCATTTTCGCGAGGGCCGACCGCCGCACGAAAAGATCGTGATGCAATATTCGACCGACCAGCCGGAGGTGCATGAGGTCGTCGCCGAGATGCGCTGCGTGACTGGAGAGTTTGAGTCGCGCGTCTTGATCGGAGAAATTTATCTTCCGCTGCACCGCCTCGTCGCCTATTACGGCAACGACCTTGCCGGCGCGCAGATGCCGTTCAATTTCGCGCTGTTGTCGACACTGTGGAGTGCGCGTTCGATCGAAAGAATCGTCGCCGACTACGAGAAGGCGCTTCCGGCGGGTGCTTGGCCGAACTGGGTGCTCGGCAATCACGATCGTCCCAGGATCGCAAGCCGGGTCGGGCATGAGCAGGTGAGGGTCGCAGCAATGCTGCTGTTGACCCTGCGCGGAACGCCGACGCTTTATTACGGCGACGAGATCGGCATGCATCAGGTCGCTATTGCGCCCGATCAGGTGCGCGATCCCTTCGAGAAGAACGTACCGGGCATGGGCCTCGGCCGCGATGGCTGCCGCACGCCGATGCAATGGGACGCATCGCCTCATGCGGGATTTTCAACGGTGACGCCGTGGCTGCCGCCGGCGGACGATTTCGTTCATGAGAACGTCGTCAATCTCGAGGCTGACACCAAGTCGATCCTCAACCTCTACAAGGCGCTGATCACACTCAGGATGAAGTTGCCGCAGCTGGTGACCGGTGCCTACGAACCGCTGGCCACCCCGGGAGATATCCTGCTTTATCGCCGAAGCGGAGACGGAGAGCCGATCCTCATTGCTCTCAATTTCGGCGCCGAACCGGTTTCGGTCACCGCGAGTTCGATTGGCTTCGGCAACGAGATCGTGCTGTCGACATTCCTCGACCGCCAAGGCGAAGATGTGCAGGGCGAACTGAACTTGCGCGGCAATGAGGGCGTGATCATCGCCGCGCCGGCTCGGGCCGGATGACCGGCCTTGCGGGCTACCTCGGTGTCGAGGTCGCTGCGCTTCAAGAGATAATCGAGGCCGCCGACGCGGTACCAACGGTATCCGTAAGCGTCGAGGAGCAGCATATGCCTGCCGCGTTCGTTGGCGGGGCTGTGATCCTCGGTCAACAGGTTGACCAGGAGCTTGCCGGCTTCGCCGGGAAGGCCGACGGCGAACGAGACCTCGCGCGGTTTCTCGTCAAGATTATGCACGAACAACACCGAATTGTTGCGCCAGTCATAGCGGATGACGAGAACCGCCGGATCGCCCGTTGCGATCACCTTGAAGTCGCCCCAGCCCACTTCGGGAACTTCCTTGCGCATCCGGATGATGCGCTCGGTCCAATTCAGCATCGAGTTCGGATCGCGCCGCTGCTTGGCCGCGTTGACGTGTTCATAACCGTAAGGCCCCTTGTCGATCACGGGCGTGCAAGGCTTGTCGCTCTCGGTGAATCCGGCATGCGGCTCGGTCGACCATTGCATCGGCGTGCGCGCGCAATTGCGCTCGGGCAGGCCGAGATCGTCACCCATCGCGATCTCATCGCCATAGCGGATCACGGGCGTTCCCGGCAGCGTACACATCAGGCTATAGGCAAGCTCGATCCGCCGCCGGTCGCCGCCCAGCATCGGCGCCAGCCGGCGGCGAATGCCTCGATTATAAAGCTGCATGCCCTTCTCGGGGCCGAACGTCTTAAACACCGTGTCCCGCTGCGCCTTGGTCAATCGACCGAGATCGAGTTCATCGTGATTGCGCAGGAACATGCCCCATTGCGCCGTGGCAGGCCGAGGCTTGGTGGCGTTGAGCGCCTTGGCAAGCGGCCGGCAATCGGCCGACGCCAAGGCGTAGAACAGATGCTGGTTGACCTGGAAATTGAACATCATGTGCATGCGGTCGCCGTCGCGGCCGAAATATTCCATGTCGGTTTCGGGCAGTACGTTGGCTTCGGCCAGGATGATGGCATCGCCCTCACGCCATTGCAGGAATTCTCGGAACGAGCGCAGCATGTCGTATTGCTCGACAGGCTTTCTGACCTTTGCGCCTTTGGTTGATATCACGAACGGCACGGCGTCCATGCGGAAGCCGGACACCCCGAGTTGAATCCAAAAGCCCATGATCTTGAGGATCTCGGCCTGCACGAGGGGATTTGAGGTGTTGAGGTCGGGTTGGAAGTCATAGAAGCGGTGGAAATACCAGGCGCCGGCTTCCTTGTCCCTCGTCCAGGTCGATTTCTGCACGCCGGGAAACACCATGCCTTTGTCGGCATTGGCGGGCTTCTTGTCGGACCAGACATACCAGTCGCGATACGGCGAGTCCTTTGAGCTTCGGGCCTCGCGAAACCACTTGTGTGCATCGGAAGTGTGATTGACGACAAGATCGATGATAACGCGAATGCCGCGTTGCCGGCAGCCATGGGTGAACTCGACAAAGTCGCCGAGCGTCCCGTAGCGGGCATCGACGCCGTAATAGTCCGAGATATCGTAGCCGTCGTCCTTGCCGGGTGACGGCTGAAACGGCATCAACCAGATGGCGGTAATCCCCAGGCCTTGCAGATAGTCGAGCCGCCGCAACAGGCCCTTGAAATCGCCGATTCCGTCGCCGTTGGCATCCATATACGTGCCAACGGAGAGGCAATAGAAGACGCCGTTTTTGTACCAGAGGTCGTCGATCATGCAGAGGCAGCTCTCACCCGTCCGTCTTGCGTCGCCAGCGGCAAAGTAATAAGCGGCGGCGGCTCGACGGGTTCCCGCTTGTTTGCGCGTCCGGACACAAAACCCATTTCCACTTTGCCGGCCGCGCTTTATGTTGCCGCAATGGAATCGCCCACCCGCCAGATCAGCCTCGTGCCCGCGCCGGATCGCCGCCAGTCGGAGACGGCGCTTGCGATCGCCCGTGGCACCGCGCGGCTGTTGCGCTCGCTGGGATTTTCCTGCATCAGCGAATTGCCGCTGCCGTCGGGACGGCGCGCCGATCTGGTGGCGCTGAACGAGCGCGGCGAGATCTGGATCGTCGAGATCAAATCCTCGCTTGAGGATTTGCGCGCCGATCACAAATGGGAAGACTATCGTGCCCATTGTGACCGGTTGTTCTTTGCGTTCACGCAGGATTTGCCGTGCGAGATTTTTCCGAAGGAAACCGGCCTGATCGTGGCCGATGCCTATGGCGCGCATTTGCATTGCGAAGCGCCGGAGCACCGCCTGCCGGCCCCGACGCGGAAACTGATGACGGTGCGGTTCGCAATCGCCGCCGCACAGCGGATCAACCGGCTGGTCGATCCGCTCGGACACGGCGAGTTTTAGCGAATTGAATCGTGGCCACTGTCCGGGCAACCGTGAACACCCTATGGTTTTCGGCTGCGGGCAGGCGTATTGTTTGGCTTTCGGCGCTGTCTATTGTGTTTCGGCAGATTGAAATTACGAATGATGGTTTCAGGCAGGAGATTTCACACATGCGTGGACGCATAAATTTCGCTCGGCTCTTGTTCGGCGGATTCCTCATCGGTGGGCTCGTCTTTTCGGTCGCTCCCTTGCGCGCAGGGCCAGATGACGATGCGGATATTGCAAAGAGTTTGGCGGACATGCTTCGTGCCGGGCGCCAGGTGATTTCCAACAACCAGGGCCTCATCAATGATCCGAATCTTGGCGATAAGGGGCTGAGCGGCCAGGTGGTGCTGCAGCAGGCCATCGCAATCTACAAGAAGGCCACCGGAATTGATCCTTCGAGCATTGAGCCCGCCTCCAGATTTGGCAGGCTTATGCATGCCCAGATGGAGGCGATCGTCGAGGCGATCGACGCCAATCAGGCCACCATCAACGCCAAAGGGGTCGGCTTCAAAGCATTCATTCCGGCCGTGTTTGCTCGGCTGGTCAATGAATCTTTTGAGAACCACGCCAAGAACGAAGCCCAGGTCAAGGTCACGGCCCCAGAACAACTGGTGAGGAACCGCAAAGCTCGACCGGACCCGTGGGAAAGCGATGTGATCGCCACTAAACTCCTGCAGCCGGATTGGCCGCGCGGGCAAGCCTATGCGGCTGAAGTCGATACAAAAGGGCGATCGGCGTATCGGATGATGATGCCGGAATACTACGCCAGCTCATGCCTGAGTTGTCACGGATCGCCTAAAGGACAAACCGATATCACCGGTTATCCCAAGGAGGGCGGCAAAGAGGGCGATCTCGGCGCGATCATTAGCGTGACGCTTTTCAAATAGCAGCCGACGATGGCGCGATCCCCCCAATCACCATGCCTCGAAACCTATTCAGAAGATAGCGCTGGCCTGTTTATGGATGTGTTGGCTCACCTAGAGCTTTTGCCGTGATGTCTCATCTCACCATTCGCGCCAAACTCATTTTCTTGTCGGGTGCTTTGCTGTGCATGCTGGTCGCCACCAATCTATATCTGACACGCACGCTTTCGAAGAATTCGGCTGCCGTCGCCAACGAGACTGAACTGAGCGCCGTCATTGATAGGGCGAATGGCGCGCGAATCGCGTTCGGGGAAATGCGCTATTGGCTCACCGATTTGGCCGTGAGCCTGCTCACCCCTTCCGAGCGTAACGCCGCGGCGGCACGCAGCCGGATGGATGGCTACCTTGACCAGCTCGCAATACGCAAGCCCAAGCTCGTCGCCGTCATTCGATCCGAGCGCGACGAATTCGAAAAGTCGGCGAACGACGCCGTCGACAAATATACCAACGACCAGCGTGTCATCGGCAATTCGCTGCTCGCGCTCGCTCGCAACCACAGTGTCAAGGTCGACGAACTGCTGAATTCGCTTATCAGCGAATTGAGAGCGGAGCTTGCCGCCGAGCGGGACCAGATCGTCGATGACGTAACGGCCGCAACAAAAGGGACATTAATAGCCGACCTTTTGATCCTCGCCCTGGGTGTCTTGCTGACGTTTGCTATCCTGCGATCGATCGCAGTTCCCCTTCATCGCCTGGTCGGTGCCATTGACGGCTTGAGCGCCGGCAACCTGTCTGTGCCAATCCCGCCGGCGGGTCCTGACGAGATCGGCGCAATGGCGCGTACTCTCGCCTTGTTTCGTGACAGTCTCAAAGAGCGCGATCGCTTCGCTGCCGAGGCCGAAGGGCAGCGAAAAACCATCGCAGCTGCCATTGCTACCATCTCAGAAGGCTTCGTGCTGTACGATTCCGATGACCGCATTGTTTTATTCAACGAGCAGTTTCGCGCAATTTACCCAGGCCTCGCCGACATCATCAAACAAGGCACCACTTTCACAGAGCTGCTAGAGGCCGTGATCTCGCGCTCGCTTGTCGACCTGGGCGGGCAGAGCCCGCAGGAGTGGATTGCCGAGCGCAAGGCGCGGCGCGAACATTCCGGCGGATTTGCCGAATACCGGTATGGTGGCCGTTACGTCCGCATTAGCGAGCGCCGAATTCAGGGTGGTGGAACGGTCGCCGTCTATTCCGACATTACGGAGCTCCGGCAGCACAATCTCGAGCTCGAGCAGGCGCGTGAGTTATCGGAAGTCGCCAATAGAACCAAGAGCCAATTCTTGGCCAATATGAGTCACGAATTGCGCACTCCCCTCAATGCCATCATCGGTTACAGCGAGATACTGCAGGAGGACGCGGGGGACACCGGTCAAGAGCAACTTGTACCTGACTTGAAGAAAATCGAAGGTGCCGGCCGCCACTTGTTGGGGCTGATCAATGACATCCTCGACCTATCAAAGGTAGAGGCCGGCAAGATGGAGGTTTACATCGAGGAAATCGAGCTTTCGTCGCTGCTCGGAGAGGTGGGAGCAATCATAAGACCCTTGGTGGCAAAAAACGGCAATACGCTCGAGACCCGTATGACGGGTGGCATAGGCACCGTGCGTACCGACCGCACCAAATTGAAGCAGTGCCTCCTGAATGTTCTTAGCAACGCCAGCAAATTCACCCAGGATGGCAAGCTCACGCTCGCAATTGAACGTAACGATCGAGCTATGATCCAAATTACGATCTCGGATACCGGGATCGGCATGAGCGAGGAACAGCTGGCGCGGTTATTTCAGGCCTTCAGCCAAGCCGATGCTTCCACTACTAAAAAATTTGGCGGAACCGGCCTTGGTCTTGCCATCACGCGACACTTCTGCCGGTTGCTCGGCGGCGACATTTCCGTCGCGAGCCGAGTTGGAGAAGGTTCGACCTTCACGATCGTCATTCCCGACCAAGCGGCGGAGCCCAAGCGGTCGGACATGCCGGTCGACTTCTCCCAAGAGCCCGCACCTCAGTTAGCCGACGAGGATAAGTCACAGGTCACCGTCCTGGTCGTCGACGACGATCCGGCTTCAAGGGATTTGCTTACGACGAATCTAAGGCGCGAAGGCTACCAGACCGTGCAGGCTCGCGGCGGCGACGAGGCGTTGGAACTCGCCCTTAAACTGCGGCCGGATGCGATTACGCTCGACGTTTTAATGCCGAAAACGGATGGCTGGGCCGTTCTCAGCGCACTCAAGGCGAATCCTGAACTTTGCGATATACCCGTTATCATGGTCACCGTGGCCCCGGACCGCGGCATCGGGCTTTCGCTCGGTGCTGCCGAAGTCATGACCAAGCCGGTCGATCGCGCAGAGCTGATCTCGCTCTTGCGCAATCTGTTGTCTCGTGACGGTCCGATCCTCCTGGTCGAAGATGATGCTGCGACGCGCGAGACGGTACGGCATACGATCGAGAAGATGGGATTGACGGTCGCAGAGGTGACAAATGGACGCTTGGCCCTCTCCTGGCTTGCCGAGAATCCAGCGCCAGCCTTGATCCTGCTCGACTTGATGATGCCAGAGATGGACGGTTTCGAATTCCTGGACACGTTCAAGAGTCGCGTCGATTGGCGCCATGTTCCCGTGATCATCATCACGGCTAAGCAACTGACTCCCGCAGAACGAGGTCTGCTCTCGGTGCGTACCGTGATCGAGAAAGGCGGTTCAATCGATCGGGATGTTGCCGCGGCGATCGGCAAAGCCGTGGGTCGCCGTCCCGCGCGCGCCAGCAGTGCGATGTAACAGTTACTGATGATTTTGATGGTGATCTGATGACGAAGATTTTGTTGGTTGAAGATAACGAAATGAACCGCGACATGCTCTCGCGCCGGCTGGTCCGGAAAGGATTTGAGGTCGTAATGGCAATCGACGGTGAACAGGCCGTCGCCCTGGCCCAAAGCGAACTTCCCGATCTCATTTTAATGGATATGAGCTTGCCGGTGATTGATGGGTGGGAGGCCACGCGGCGCGTCAAAGCCGCTGATGCGACTTCTGCCATTCCCATTATTGCGCTAACGGCGCATGCGATGTCGGGTGATCGAGAAAAGACCCTCAAGGCCGGATGCGACGACTACGACACAAAGCCAATCGAGATGCCTCGCTTACTTGAAAAGATCGACGCTCTGCTACGACGCTCCCGATGATGATGATAGATTGGTTCCGGTCAAAATGACTGATTCAGCCCAGCGCGTGGAGCGCGCCCTCATCGCCTTCGTGCGCCAGGAATTCGGGGCCCCGATCGCTACCATTCTGGGACTAACCGAGATCTTGATCGAGGACGCCCGTTGCAGCCAGGATCAATCGTTAGCCTCAGACCTTGATCGCATTCATTCGTCGGGACGTTTGCTTCAGGAGCAGCTCGATCAATTGGTAGGTCTCGCGACGCAGGGTGGCTTGGGGGTTGGAGACGATTCTGCAGCTTTCAGAATGACGCTGCGACATGATTTGCGGACGCCGCTCAACGCGGTCAAAGGCTATAGCGAACTGATCTTGGAAGAAGCGCGCGATAACGGCCGCGAAGACCTGCTCACCGATATCGCAAAGGTCGTAGCCGCCGCCGAGCAGCTCCTCGGGCAAGTTGATCGGCTGATTGGCTTGACCGAGGAGGTAAAGTCGTCAGATGCGTCTCGTGCCGCGACCCCACCACGTGATCTGGTGGGCGAAATCATGCGATCGATTCAACCGATCATGTCCAAACCCAAAGCCAATCTTTTGTCGGGCAGGATCCTGGTGGTTGATGACACGGACGCCAATCGCGATTTGCTTTCACGCAGGCTGCGCCGCCAAGGCCATGCGGTCGATACCGCCGATGGCGGAAGATCGGCTCTAGAGGCGATGGCCAAATCCGAGTTTGATCTCATCCTGCTTGATCTCATGATGCCCGATATTAACGGACTACAGATATTAACTTGGCTGAAAGCCAATCCAACGCTCCAGCACATTCCTGTCATCATGATCTCGGCGTTGGACGAGATCGACAGCACCGTGCGTTGCATCGAGGCCGGGGCGGAAGACTACGTTGCAAAGCCCTTCGATCCGGTGCTCCTCGGCGCTCGCATCGAAGCGTCCCTGGAGCGAAAGCGGCTGCGCGACCGCGAACGGGCATTTACCAACGAGTTACGGACGGAGAAGGCCAAGACGGAATCCCTTTTGCTCAACATACTGCCGGGAACGATCGTGAGCCGAATTCGCCAAGGTGAAATCGAAATCGCCGACCGTTTTCCCGATGCAACGATCCTATTTGCCGATTTAGTCGGCTTCACCAACCTTGCCGGCCGACACTCCCCGGCTCAGATCGTTGAACTGCTCAACGGCTTGTTCTCCGCTTTTGACAAGCTCGCCAAGCGCCTCAAGGTGGAAAAGATAAAGACCATCGGCGATGCTTACATGGCAGCCGGCGGCCTGCCAGAAGAAAGCCCTGGTCACGCCCTTTCAGTTGCCGAGATGGCGCTGGGCATGATCGATGTCGTGCGTGAGAGCGGGAAGCGCTTTGGCGAGATGCTCGAAGTGCGGATAGGCATCCACTCCGGGGAGGTGGTCGCTGGCCTGATCGGTCAGCACCGGTCCATCTACGATGTCTGGGGAGACACGGTCAACATCGCAAGCCGTCTGGAGTCCTCTGGATTGCCCAACCGTATTCAAATATCGGAAAGCACGTACCAACGTGTCAAGGATGGGTTCCGTTGCGAGTTGCGCGGGCCGGTCGCGCTGAAGGGCCGGGGTACAATGCTGACCTATTTTCTCGGCGAGCGGATCAAATAGACCGAAGCCGGAGATCTAGATCGGTGGGCACGCAAAGCGCTTGACCCATCCGACCCCATCGCCTACCGCGGCGCGCGCTTGGCAAGAATCCGCTGCAGGGTGCGGCGGTGCATGTTGAGCCGCCGCGCGGTTTCCGAGACGTTGCGGTTGCACATTTCATAGATGCGCTGGATGTGCTCCCAGCGGACGCGATCGGCCGACATTGGGTTGTGCGGCGGCTCGGATTTATCGGTGCCGGTCGCAAGCAGTGCGGCGACGACGTCGTCGGCGTCGGCGGGCTTTGATAGATAATCCACCGCGCCCATTTTCACCGCGGTCACGGCGGTAGCGATGTTGCCGTAACCGGTCAGCACGATGGCGCGCGCGTCGGGCCGCTTGCGCTTTAACGCCGACACCACGTCAAGCCCGTTGCCATCGCCGAGCCGCAAATCGACCACCGCAAACGCGGGCGCCGCCTTGCCGATTTGCGCGAGGCCGTCCGATACCGTGTCGCAGGCAGTGACGGTGAAGCCGCGGGTTTCCATGGCGCGCGCCAGCCGTTCCAGGAACGGCTTGTCGTCCTCCACAATCAGGAGCGAGCGGTCGGCGCGATCGGCCAGTTCGGCGGTGACGGTCAAGTCGGGGACCCCCCTTGTCGGACATCGCAACATATGGCGTCACAACGCGGCGCTGCCAAGGCCCTCTCAAGTCGTTAAGAGGCCGGCTCCTCAGCGGTTTCGTGGGCCTCGAAGCGCTGGCGCGGCCAGGCGATCTGGACCACCGCGCCATGATCCGGAAATACCCGGTTGGAGAACGAGACCTTTGCGCCGGTCCGCTCCAGCAACGTGCGGGCGATGAACACTCCAAGCCCGAGCCCCTGATGCTCGCTCTGGGTGTCAGCGACGTTGCGACGCCGCGACAGATAGGGCTCGCCGATCCGCTTGATGAGGTCGGGCGGAATGCCGGGTCCGTCGTCGGAAATGACGATCTCGACGGTATCGTTGTTCCACCACGCATTCACCTCCACCGTGGTCCGCGCAAAATCGACGGCGTTTTCCAGGATGTTGCCGACGCCATACAGAATAGCCGGATTGCGCGAGCCGACCGGCTCGGCGGTGCCCGCGACCGCGATGCGAACCTTGATCGCGATCCCGAAGTCGCGATGCGGCGCCACTGTCTCCTCGATCAGGGTCGACAGCTTCATGCGATCGAACGGCGCGCCGGTGGCCGATAGCTGGGTGATCTTTCCCAGGATGTCGCGGCAGCGCTGCGTCTGCTCGCGCAGCGTCTTGAGGTCGCCTGCGAGCGGACCCTCCTGCACGGACTTTTCCAATTCGCGTGAAATCAGAAAGATGGTCGAGAGCGGCGTACCGAGTTCGTGCGCCGCGGCAGCGGCAAGACCGTCAAGCTGGGTCAGGTGCTGCTCGCGCGTCAGCACCAGCTCGGTGGCGGCGAGCGCGTCGGAAAGCTTGCGCGCCTCTTCGGTCACCTGAAACGCATAGAGGCTGGTGACGCCGATCGCCAGCACGATCGAGAGCCAGACGCCGAGCAGATAGATCGGCGGCAGCACCAGCGGCTCGTCCGTGTCCCACGGCAGCGGCAGATGGAAAAACACCAGGATGGAAGCGCAGGCGACCGCCAGCATGCCGAGCGCCATCGTCAGCCGCACCGGCAGCACGGTTGCCGAAATCAGGACCGGCACCAGGAACAGGAACGAGAATGGGTTTTCGAGCCCGCCCGTGAAATACAATAGCCCGGCGAGTTCGACGATGTTGAGCGCGAGCAGCGTCGCGGAGTAAGCCGGCTCCAGCCGCCGCATGGTGTTGAAGGCTATTTGCAGCGCCAGATTGAGCAGGGCGGACAGGCTGACGATGGTGATGCAGGGCACGATCGGAACGTCGAATTCCAGACCCTGCGCCACGATGAAAATGGCCGCGAGCTGCCCGAGCACGGCAAGCCAGCGCAGCCGCAGGATCGTATCCAGACGGACATAGCGGCGCGGATGGCGAAACTCGGAGGCGGCGACGTCGGTCATCGGATCAGCTTAGCCGCGCAACATCGCGATCACAAATCGACGGCCCGTTTTTACGGGGCCGCGCGCACCCTTGCGCTTGACGCCGCAATGGCCCAATGAACGGCCCTCATGGCGCAAAATGACGCAGCTCCGCCGCCATCGTCCGCGGCCGATCCGGCGGGATCGGCGGCGATTGAGGTCGCGCGTCTGACAAAAGTCTACAAGACCACCCGCGCCGTCGACGACATCTCGTTTCAGATTGCGCGCGGCAGCATCACCGGCCTGCTCGGCGGCAATGGCGCCGGCAAGACCACGACGATCGCGATGATCATGGGCCTGGTGCTGCCGACCTCGGGGCGCGTTCAAGTGCTGGGTCATGCCATGCCCGACGGCGCTGCCGACGTGCTGGGGCGGATGAATTTCGAAAGCCCCTATGTCGACATGCCGATGCGGCTCACGGTGCGGCAGAATCTGACGATCTTCGGCCGGCTCTATGCGGTCCAACACCTGCGTGAGCGCATCGCGCAGCTTGCCGCCGACCTCGATCTCGACGAATTCCTCGATCGTCCCAACGGCAAGCTCTCGGCGGGACAGAAGACGCGGGTGGCGCTCGCGAAAGCACTGATCAACCAGCCCGAGCTGTTGTTGCTGGACGAGCCCACCGCATCGCTCGATCCCGATACCGCCGACTGGGTGCGGGCGCACCTGGAGACCTATAGCAAGACGCATGCCGCGACGATCCTGTTGGCGTCGCACAACATGTTTGAAGTCGAACGGTTGTGCGATCGCATCATCATCATGAAGCGCGGCCGCATCGAGGACGACGACAGCCCGGACCGGATCATGGCCCGCTATAACCGGGCGACTCTGGAAGAGGTATTCCTCGACGTCGCGCGCGGCCGCGTCAACGAGACGGCGCCATGAGCGAACTCATGATGCATCGGGGCATCGCACTCCATCGCATCGGCGCGATGATCCTGCGCTACTGGTATTTGCTGATGTCGTCGTGGCCGCGGCTTGCGGAGCTGTTGTACTGGCCGGCGCTGCAGGTCATCACCTGGGGCTTTCTGCAGATCTATATCGCGCAGAATGCGGGCTTCTTCGCGCGCGCCGGCGGCACGTTGATCGGCGCGGTGATCCTGTGGGACATCCTGTTCCGCGGCCAGCTCGGCTTTTCGATCTCGTTCCTCGAGGAGATGTGGGCGCGCAATCTCGGCAACCTGATGATGAGCCCGCTAAAGCCGATCGAATTTCTGCTCGCGCTGATGGTGATGAGCCTGATCCGGCTTGCGATCGGCGTGGTCCCGATGACGGGGCTCGCGCTGTTTTTGTTCCACTTCAACTTCTACGGGCTCGGGCTGCCGCTGATCGCATTCTTCTGCAACCTGATCTTCACGAGCTGGTCGGTGGGAATCTTCGTTTCGGGGTTGGTGCTGCGCAACGGCTTGGGGGCCGAGAGCATCGTCTGGACGCTGATGTTTGCGCTGATGCCGCTCGCCTGCATCTACTATCCGGTGAGCGTGCTGCCGCGCTGGCTGCAATATGTCGCCTGGTCGTTGCCGCCGACTTACGTGTTCGAGGGGATGCGATCGCTGTTAATAGATGGTGTATTTCGCGGCGACCTGATGCTGGCGGCGCTTGCGATCAACGCCGTGCTGCTGGTGGCATCATTTGCGGCATTTCTTGCCCTTTTGCGCAGCGCCCGGCTTCACGGCTCGCTGCTCGGGGGCGGTGAATAACTCACTTTCCCGTGGATTTTCCGGGCTTTCTGTTGTCAGGTCGCGTAGATATACCGATCTGTGCATTGACGCATTATTACGCATTGGCCACTATGCTGCGATGCAAAAGGGGACTGAGCAGAATGCCGATTGGTGAGTTTGGCGGCGCACCGCCACTGGTGGCCGAAGGCAGTCCGGCGCTCACGACGCCGATGTACTGGATGTATGAAATGGCCCACGCCTCGCTCAATCCGGCGCGGGCGGTGACCGACGCGACCAAGATCCTGTTTCAAAATCCGCTCAATCCATGGACCCACACCCAGGTCGGCAAATCGATTGCCGCGGCTTGCGAGTTGTTCGAGCGCACCACGCGCCGCTACGGCAAGCCGGAATGGGGGCTGGACACGACCGAGGTCAACGGCATCCGCACCCCGGTCGAGATCCGCGTCGTGTGGGAAAAGCCGTTCTGCCGCTTGTTGCACTTCGATCGCAAGCTGACGCGCCCGCTGCGCATCCCGCAGCCGCGGGTGCTGATCGTGGCGCCGATGTCCGGTCACTATGCGACGCTGTTGCGCGGCACGGTGGAGGCGTTCCTGCCGACGCATGAGGTTTACATCACCGATTGGGCCGATGCTCGGATGGTTCCGCTGGCGCAGGGCCGCTTCGATCTCGATGATTACATCGACTACGTCATCGAGATGCTGCATGAACTCGGCGGCAACATGCATGTGATCGCTGTTTGCCAGCCCTCGGTGCCTGTCGTCGCGGCGGTTTCCATCATGGAGGCCAATCGCGATCCCTTTGTCCCGCTGTCGATGACCTTGATGGGCGGCCCGATCGATACCCGTCGCAATCCGACCGCCGTCAACAATCTCGCCGCCGAGCGCGGCATCGAGTGGTTCCGCAACCACGTCATCACCAAGGTGCCGTTCCCGCATCCCGGCGTGATGCGTGATGTCTATCCGGGCTTCCTGCAGCTCAACGGCTTCATCAGCATGAACCTTGACCGCCACATGGACGCGCACAAGAACCTGTTCAAGAACCTGGTGAAGGGCGACGGCGATCTGGTCGACAAGCACCGCGACTTCTATGACGAATATCTCGCGGTCATGGACCTCGCGGCGGAGTATTATTTGCAGACGGTCGATGTCGTTTTCATCAAGCATGCGCTGCCAAAGGGCGAGATGACCCATCGCGGCAGGCTGGTCGACCCCTCGAAGGTCACGCGGGTGGCGTTGATGACGGTGGAAGGCGAGAACGACGACATTTCCGGGCTCGGACAGACCGAAGCGACCCATGAATTGTGCAGCCGAATTCCCGCGCGCCGCCGGATTCACTATGTGCAGAAGGGCGTCGGGCACTACGGCGTGTTCAACGGCTCACGTTTCAAGTCCGAAATCGTGCCGCGCATCTCTGATTTCATGATGTCGGCGGCCAATCCGAAGTCGTTGCTTGCGTTGGCGGCTGAATAAAGCCGATCGAACGATTTCTCTGCGCAATATGCGCGTTCGGCGTCCGAGCGGCCTCGAATCGGCTCGTCCGATAACCCCCTGAATAGGCACGCGGAAGCCTGGATTCGCGTCGTTTGAAGGAATGAGTATGACCTCAGTCCTTGGGGGGCGTCCGGAAGGCCGGTTCCAGTCAAAATTTTTGGTTCCAAGCCCATCCTGTAGAGGCCGTCGACGCGCAAACCCCTGTATATTGGGCAAATGATTTGTTTTTGCGCCGAGCGATTTCAATGGCGGCGGATATGGCAGAATCCGGGCGAACTTCTCCTCCCCGGACTTACAGATATGGCCACTCGCGCGCTCCTCTATCGGCGGCCTCACGAACCCTCGACTCTTGTCATCAAGCATGGCTCGCAATTCTTCGCGATCAGGTTGCGCCGCCATCGGCGGGCGCGGCGCTATACCTTGCGCATTCATCCGACCGACCGCGAGGCTATCCTGACCATGCCGCCGCGGGGCACGCTCGCGGAGGCAAGGGATTTCGCACAGCTCCACGGCGGCTGGATCGCCGCCCGTCTCGGCCGTTTGCCAAAGGCGGCACCGTTCCAGACCGGCACCGTGGTTCCGCTGCGCGGGGTTCACCACCGGATCGTGCATCGCGCCGGCGAGCGCGGCACGGTCTGGACGGAGGTGCGCGACAGCGGTGAAAAAATTATCTGCGTCGCCGGCGGCCTCGAACATATCGACCGCCGGGTGCACGACTATCTGAAGCGCGAGGCGCGCAAGGATTTGCAGAAATCGGCGCAGGCCTACGCCCTCGAAATGGGGGTGAGGGTCAAGCGGCTGTCGATCCGCGATCAGTCGAGCCGCTGGGGTTCATGCACCTCGGCGGGATCGCTGTCGTTTTCCTGGCGTCTGATCCTGGCACCGCCCTTCGTGCTCGATTATCTCGCGGCCCACGAAGTCGCGCATCTCGTCGAGATGAATCATTCGGCGCGGTTCTGGCGGGTGGTCGCGCGGGTCTGTCCCTCCGTCGAGCGCGCCAAGAAGTGGCTCGATACCTACGGCAACGATCTGCATCGCTATGGGATCGAGGATTAGGGCGGCTAGTCGCCTCCACCAACTGCTGTCGTCGCCCGCCAACGGGTCGCGCGAATGCGCGCCCGATGACAGGCTCCGGCGGGCGATCCAGTATTCCAGAGACGCTTGAAATTGAACGGAGAAGCTGCGGCATACTGGATATCCCGCTTTCGCGTGGTATGACGGCGAGCAATGATGGCGTGGCAGTATGGCTAGCCATTAACGCCTACCGCCCGAACAGCCGCTCCATCAGCCAGCCGTCCAATCCCGCCGCCGCTTGTGGGCGCACGGAGCCGCGCGCCGACGCCGGCCGGTTCGGACTGCCCACGGGTAACGGCACCGGTGGCGCCGGTGCCTGCGCTGACGGCGCGCTGACTTGCGAGGCGACTTGCGGGAGATTGCCGAACAAGCCGGACCCCTGAGAATTGGGAAGGCTTGCGACCGGCACGCCCTGATGCGCCGCCTTCATGAAGCGGGTCCAGACTTCTACCGGCAATCCGCCGCCGGTCGCCTTCTTGGTCGGCGAATTGTCGTCATTGCCGAGCCAAACGCCCGTCACGAGACTGGCGGTGTAGCCGATGAACCAGGCGTCGCGGAAATCCTGGCTGGTGCCGGTCTTGCCGGCGGCGGTCCAGCCCGGGATTTCGGCTTTGCGCGCGGTGCCGGAGATCAGCGTCTCCTCCATCATGGTGTTCATCATCGCGACATTGCGCGGCTCGATCACCTGGCTCGGCTGATCGGCCTGCCGCGCGTACAGCAATTTACCGTCGAGGGTCCTGATCCGGGTCACGACATGTGGCGAGACAGCCACGCCGCCATTGGCAAATGGCGCATAGGCGCCGACCAGTTCGGTCAGCGATACTTCCGAGGTGCCGAGCGCGATCGAGGCGTTGGCATCGAGTTTGGAGGAGATGCCAAGCCGGTGCGCGGTGCGCACCACGTTCTTGGGTCCCACTTCCAGCCCGAGCCGCACGGCAACCGTGTTGAGCGACATCGCGAGCGCCTGCGTCAATGTCACCGGGCCGAAATATTCATGGCTGTAGTTCTCCGGCTTCCAGCCTTTGACATCGAGCGGCGCGTCCTGACGGATCGTCTCCGGCGTGAGGCCTTGCTCGATCGCGGTCAGATAGACGAACGGCTTGAACGCCGAGCCGGGCTGGCGCCTGGCGGTCACCGCGCGGTTATACTGGCTCTCGGCGTAGTTGCGCCCCCCGACCATGGCGCGTACGGCGCCATCCGGGGTCATCGCCACCAGCGCGCCCTGGCTGACATTGAACTTGACGCTTTTTGCCGCGAGCTCGTCGATCACGGCGGCTTCGGCTGTACCCTGCAGCTTCGGATCGATCGTAGTCTCGACCACGATGCTCTGGTCGATCTGGCCGACCAGGTCGTCAAGCACTTCGCCGATCCAGTCCGCGACGTAATTGACGGTGCCGGCGCCGGCCGGCTTCACACGATAAGAGGGATGCCCGATCGAGGCCTGTGCCTGGGCGTCGGTGATAAATTTGGCGTCCGCCATGGCGGCGAGCACGGTCTGCGCGCGCGCTTCCGCGCCTTCCGGATTGCGGTTAGGCGCGAGCCGCGACGGCGACTTGACGAGGCCCGCCAGCATCGCGGCTTCCGCGAGCGTGACGTTCCTCGCGGATTTGCCGAAATAGCGTTGGGCCGCCGCCTCGATGCCATAGGCGCCGGAGCCGAAATAAACCCGGTTGAGATAGAGCTCGAGGATTTCGGCCTTGGAATGCTTGCGCTCCAGCCACAGCGCGAGCTCGGCTTCCTGCAATTTGCGCTGCAGGGTGCGCTCCTGCGTCAGGAACAGGTTCTTGGCAAGCTGCTGGGTCAGTGTTGAGCCACCCTGCGAAACGCCGCGATGCAGGACGTTGGCGACCGCGGCACGCAGGATGCCGATCGGATCGATGCCGTAATGCGAATAGAACCGGCGGTCTTCGATGGCGATGAAGGCTTTCGGCAAATAGGGCGGCAAGTCCTTCAGCGACACATTAGCGCCGGCCATTTCGCCGCGTTGCGCCAGCACGCTGCCGTCGAGGCCCACGATCTCGATGGTCGGCGGTCGCTTCGGGATTTCCAGCGCCTGGATCGGCGGCAGATGCGCACCGGCCCAGACGACGGCGCCCACGATCGCGATCGCTGCCCACAGGCCGAGCACTGCGGTCCAATAGAACAGGCGCGAGAGGCCGAGGCGCGAACGCGATCTCGAGCGCCGCTTGTTGCGGCTGCGGCTCTCCCGCGGCTTGCGCTCGCGCGGCGGCGGATCGTCGTCGTCCACCTCCTCCGCCTTGCGCCTGGAGGCGGCCTTCTTCGGCTTGTCTTCCTCGCCGCTCGGGACGCGGTCCTGCGGGGTGAGGCGCAGATCGGCCAGCGCCGCAGCGAGGCCAAATCGCGGCTCCTTGCGTCCGCTCTTTTTCCGTCCCCACGCCATGCGCAACGCTCGTTACAAATCCCCGCCGCACGCTAGCGTCCGGAGTTTAAGGTGCGGTTACGAAGAGGTTAATGCGCGATTAGTGCATGATCCGGAAAAGTGGGTACCGGCTTTCCCTCGCGACAAACGCGGAACGCGTTTGCGGACATCATGAAGAAACAAAAGGCTCGAACAGGATGACGATCCGAAGAAACGTCATCCTGTTCTGGGGCTGCGGGGGGCGTGCTAAAGGTGGAGCGCCATCAGGAAGGGAGACTAGGCATGGGCCATATCGATCCGACCAAGGAAGTGTTCGCGCAATTTAAGGCCAACGATCGGCCGGGCCCTATCCATATGCTCAACCTGGTTCGCTTGCGAAAAGAGGCTGCCTATCCGGATGGCCGCAAGGCGAGCGGCGCGGAAGCCTATGCGGCTTATGGCCGGGAAAGCGGCCCGGTGTTTGCGCGGCTCGGTGGGCGGATCGTCTGGCAGGGCCGGTTTGAATTGATGCTGATCGGGCCGCTGGAAGAGCGCTGGGATCATTGTTTCATCGCCGAATATCCAAGCGTCGGCGCCTTCGCCGAGATGATCCGCGATCCCGTCTACCGGGAGGCGGTGAAACATCGCCAGGCGGCGGTCGAGGATTCCCGCCTGATCCGCCACGCGGTGCTGCCGGTCGGCAGGACCTTCGGCGAGATTCCGGCCTAAAGCGAGAAACCCTCCAGCGTCATGGCCGGACTTGCTCCGGCCATCCACGTCTTTCTTGCTAATGGCCAGCAAAAACGTGGATGCCCGGGACATAGGCGAGCGGAAGCGACGCCGTCCTCCGGACGGCTATGCCCGGGCATGACGAAGTCTGAGTATGCAGCGGCCGACTAGCCAGCGGGGCCTGCGTCCTCGAGGATCGGGCCGAAAAGTTCCCAGCGCTCGCCGTTGAATTTTTCCATCTGCAACTGCTTGTTGACGCGGTAGTCCGTCGGCGAGGTGTTGGCGACAATTCCGGGCAGCGCGAGATCGATGACGACATCCTTCAGGCTGGTGGCCTGCTTCATGATGTTTTCGCGGGTCAGGTTGTCACCGCATTGCTTGAGCACTTGAATCAGCATCTGCGTGGTCGAGTAGCCGTAAGTGTTGAACAGCGAACCCTTGTCGCCGTCGGGGTAGTACTTTTCCATAAACTCGAGATATTTCTTCATGCCGGCATCGTCCTTCCAGGTCGGGTCCGCAGGATCTTTGCCGTAGTTGACGCTGATCACGCCCTTGGACGCTTCCAGGCCCGCCGGCTTCATCACCGCGCCGACCGAAGTGGCGTTGATGTCGAGGATGTGGACCGGATGCCAGTCGAGCTCGTAATTCTTCTTTATCGCCTGCGCGGCCTGCTTCGGCGTCGAGGCGCTGAAGAACAGGTCGGCGCCGGCCGACTTGATCTTGAGGATTTGCGAATCGATGGTCGGATCGGACACTTCATAGGAAGCCTCCGCCACGATCATCGTGGCCGACTTGTCGCCAAGGCCCGCCTTGATGCCGTTCAGATAGTCCTTACCCAGGTCGTCGTTCTGATAGAGGATGCCGACCTTGGCATTCGGATAATTCTTGATGATGTACTGGCCGTAGATGCGGCCTTCGACGAAATAGTTGGGGTTGAAGCCCATGGTCCACGGAAAATTCTTCGGGTCGGTGAACCTGGACGCGCCGGTGGCAGCGAATAACTGCGGCACTTTCTTGGCGTTGAGGTATTTCTGGACGGCGGCGTTGGACGGGGTGCCGAGGATCTGGAACGTCAGGAGTACTTCGTCGTCCTCAACGAGCTTGCGCACCTGTTCGACGGCTTTGGGCGGGCTATAGGCATCGTCATACTGGATCAAATTGATCTTGCGGCCGTTGATGCCGCCCTGATCGTTGATCATCTTGATGTAGGCCGCCTGGGTCTTGCCGATGGTGGCATAGGCGGAAGCCGGGCCGCTGAACGCCAGGGTCTGGCCGATCTTGATTTCGGTATCGCTCGCGCCGGTGTCGTATTTCTTTTGCGCGTAGGCTGACGATGCCGATAGCGTGATCGCCAGCGTCGCACTCGTAGCCAGGTGAAAAAGACCGTTCCTCATGTTGCAGCGTTCCTCATTTTTCGTGGGATTGTGCCGATGGTCTTGGCCGAAGCGTGCTGTCGCCATCGCTGGGCGCGAGTGTGTCGGAACCCATGCCGCATTGCAAGATTATGTCGGCCGGAAAGGTGAACGGCATCACGCCAAATAAAGCAAAATCAGCGCGATGGCGGCGGGCAGAGCCTGCACATACAGGATCCTGCGACTGACGGTCACAGCGCCGAAAATACCGGCAACGGTCACACAGAGCAGGAAGAATATTTTGAGCTGGAATGCAAAGGAAGGCGCGCTTTGCAGCAACCCCCAGACGAGGCCGGCGGCGAGAAAACCATTATAGAGCCCCTGGTTGGCGGCGAGCACCGCGGAATCGGTGGCTTTTTCGAGCGATTGGCGAAACGTCTTCAGGCCCAGCGGCTTGGTCCAGAGGAACATCTCGAGGATCAGAAAATAGACATGCAGCGCGGCGACCAGCGCCACCAGCAGATTTGCGATCCAGATCATGATGTGTCCCCCGGTTTTCGGGTGGACGCTAGCACGCTCTCCTGGGAAAGGTTGCGTGGTCTCTCGCTACCTGTTGGCTCGAACTGATGAGGTCCGAAAACCGCGAGACAGGCTTGCCGCGATGGGCGATGGTTCTGCCATGACCAAGACATATGGGACTGTAAGCGCCGACCGGCAGCAGGAGATGAGCGGCCTGGAATTTGTCCAGGGCCTCGTCGACGGAACGCTGCCTCTGAACACAATAGCGCAGACGCTGCGCTATGATGTGAGCGAGGCGGAGAACGGACGCGTTGTCGTCACCGCGGAGCCGAGTGCTATCCATCTCAATCCGGCTGGCACGGTGCACGGCGGCTTCGCGGCTACGTTGCTCGATAGCTGCATGGGGCTGGCGGTCCAGTCGACCCTGGAGAAAGGTGCGGGCCAGACCACGCTCGAGTTCAAGATTTCGCTGCTGCGGCCGATAACCCCGGAGACGGGGGCGATCAAGGCAGAGGGAATCGTGTTGAACCGGGGCCGTCGGGTTGGCACCGCCGAAGGGCGGATCACGGACAGCAAAGGGCGGTTGCTCGCCCACGGCACGACCACATGCTTGATCTTTCAGAGCTGAAGACGTCGCCACCACGACAAAAAGGTGCAGTGGTCGATCGTTCGAGGATCGATATGGACCGCATCGCCTGCTACCGCGCGATCTCGACCCGCGACGTCCGCTTCGACGGGCGGTTGTTCGTGGGCGTCAAAACCACCGGCATCTATTGTCGGCCAATCTGCCCGGCGCGAACTCCGAAATTCGAGAACGTGTCGTTCTTTTCTTCCGCGGCCGCCGCGCAGGAAGCGGGCTTCCGACCTTGCCTGCGCTGCCGGCCGGAAGTCTCGCCGGAGCTCGCGTTCTGGCGCGGCACGTCCAATACCGTGTCGCGCGCGCTTGCCTTGATTGAAGCCGGCGGCCTCGATGGCGACGATGTCGAGGGTCTTGCCAACCGGCTCGGCATCGGTGGGAGGCAATTGCGGCGGCTGTTTCAAAGGCATCTCGGGGCCTCGCCGGTCACGGTGGCGCAGACGCGGCGTGTCCTGCTTGCCAAGCAATTGATCCACGAGACGTCGTTGCCGATGGCCGAGGTGGCGCTGGCTTCGGGCTTCAACAGCGTGCGCCGCTTCAACGAGACCTTCCGGAAATTGTTCGCCCGCCCGCCGGCAGCCCTGCGCCATCTCCGTGGCAAGGCGAAACGCGAAACGGGTTTCCTGTCGGTCCGTCTTGCCTACCGGCCGCCCTACGACTGGGACGCGATGCTAGCCTTTCTCGCTGCGCGCGCCATTCCCGGGCTCGAGACGATCTCAGGCCGGAGCTACAAGCGCAGCATCGCCTTCGGTGGAAATAGCGGCGTGGTCAAGGTCACGCCGGCGGACAGCCATCGCGTCGACGTCGCCATTCGCTTTCCCGACCTGGCCGCGCTGCCGCAGATCATCGCGCGGGTCCGGCGCGTCTTCGACCTCGCCGCCGATCCCGACGCGCCGTCCGCGCGCGCGATCGCGCCCGGCACGAGCTCCTCGACCCGCAACGCGTCCCGCAGCTCGGCGAAGGAGACCGCGCCCAGGTACGCCGACCCGAGCGCGTCCACGTCGAGCGCGAGATCGGCCGGATCCTCCGTCCGGGTGGCTGTTCCGCCCTCGAGCTTCCACCGCCCCTCGTTCCACGGGCAGAAGGCATCGCGGACCTCGAAGACGACCGAGCCCGCGGCCGCGTACGCGCGGCCGGAGAGCGCGGCGCCGACGTCCACGAGGCGCACCCAGAGCCCGTCCCAGCGCCGGTAGGCCGCGCGCCGCGGGCTGGCGAGGAGCAGGAAGAGCGGATGGTCGGGCGGGATGAGCGGCGCCGTGATCGTGTCCATCCAGTCCACGTCGAGGAGGTACCGCCAGATCTCCGCCAGC
>Ga0209687_1000126_pt1 | contig 29225 bp, 28 predicted proteins | sample GraSoiAngelo_136_FD_185893 | JGI IMG/M metagenome (GOLD analysis project Ga0209687, IMG submission 185893) | Grasslands soil microbial communities from the Angelo Coastal Reserve, California, USA - 14_0929_09_20cm (SPAdes) (version 2) | ecosystem: Environmental > Terrestrial > Soil > Grasslands ...
GCTCTTTGTCGGTCAGCTTTACTTCTTCTGCCTTTAAGATTCCTATGGCTCTCTTCCTTTCATTCCTATACCTCCCTGCCTTTCTTCTCTTCAAATTACCCTGCTATTCTTTTTCTGCCAAGCACCATTAGGTTCCATCTTTGTCGACGAGTTCATTTAACCCGTCGCCACACCCGCACGCATAAGATGGAAAGATCCCGGAGAATTCGTTGGTCGAAGTTCTCGTCTATTAACAGGGGAAGCATAGTAGGAGAAGAGGATAGTCGAGTCAGGCGTCGATCAATTCGGCACGGCGGCGGCGGAGCTTCTCTCGGAACTCGCCATATCGCGGCTGACTTTCGATCTCGCGGCGGATCGCATCGGCTTCAACCTGGCGCTCGTTAAGATAAGTCTCGACGTCTTCCTGGTAATCGAGACAATAGGAAATCGCGCCGTAAATTTGCCGCAAAGACAACGAAGGAAAGCTGTCCTGGATTTGTTCGGCTGTATTGCCCTTTTTGAAGGCCGCTACCAGAGTGTCGAGCGTGACGCGAGAGCCCGTTATTCGCACGCTGCCCATCTCATCCTGGTGCAATGGCACTATTTGACTGAGGGTCAGTTGCTTCACGGATTCGAATTATAACCTGCCCATGGCACGGAAGAAAGTCATGGATTCGTGTCATGGATTCGTGCTATAGCCCGTTATTATCATCAGTGGCACTTGTCATCGGTGCTATCTGACTCTGTATCAGGGTCGGGCTCAGGTTCGTCGAATAGTTCCTCGACCGTCGTACCGAGCGCACTCGCCAGCTTCGCTCTGATCTCGGGCGTATGGCGGATCACGCAAGTGCGCGGTCCTTTCCGGATTCCTTGACTTTACAGGGCGCGGTCAATGGAAGTATTTTCTGAAGGCTCAGGATATTCGCTCAATACGTAAAACGCATATGAGGAAGCGGCGGCCTACCAACCGCCATAACCAACTCGGGTGAGGCGCGGTCGCGCCTGTACACCGAGAAGGGGAGGGTTGAGATGAAAAGAATACTCGTGTCCCTAGTTGGGCTGTGTTTGATCTCGACCGCATTCGCGCAGAGGTCGCGATCGACGGCGCGGGATTTGAAGAGCGGCCCCGGCATGGTCCGAAGAGGACAGCCGGTGCCCGACAACGCGAATCCGTTTCTCTTTTACAAACTCCCAGCCGGGTTCAAGGATCAATCGATTAGCGATATCTCCTTCGTCGTACACGAAGGAGGAAGGATCATCCTCGTTGAGAGAATCAAGCTCGATCTCGGCGCCGCCGCCCAACGCCCCGCCGTGCCGCTCCTTTCAAAGGACGCCTTACGCCTCATCGAGATTCTGGGGTTCGCGCGAGACCCGAATCGCCATTTGAGAATGGCCATTCTCGCGAATGGTGAAACGCTCCGCGACTTCACTTTCGATGAGTTCTTTGCCTACAACGCACGGTTGAGGAAGCAGCCCGGCCTCACAACGGCTTTGGTGAGCTCAAAGGTGATCGCATCGCAGTCAATAAGCGAGTCAGCCGGCAAGCCATCCGGTTCTGATCACCAATTCCTCACGTGCACCCAAGATTGCGACGTCGCGTATCAGGATTGCGCGGAAGCGAACTGCGGCGACCCGCAGAGCATATGCGGACCTTGCCTGAGCGACTGGGAGGCTTGTCGCGATGCTTGCCCACCCCCGCCTCCCCCGCCGCCCCCGACCTGTACGCCATCATGGTCATACCAGCACCGGACGGAACCGACGTCGACCACGGGGATACACTACGAATGCGTTTTCGGCTCATCGGGATTCACGTGGCACCTGGTCAACTATCAAAACTATGTCTATTACACGATTCTCCACACCGTCTACTCTGACTGCTCCACGAGTGATGAGGTCGTTAGCGCCGACTGCTACTCGCTGAGCATCTATGACGAAGACACGGGCGACCCGTGCTGAGTGATGCTCCAGGGCCCGGGCGGGCCTTCTTACAGGCCCCGCCCAGCCAAAACGCGATGCACCGTTTTATGATGACTGAATATCAAATCCACGATTTGCGCTCGGATCGCACCTGCGCCTTCGAGATGTCGGAACGATGTCTTTGAGCCTGCTAACTAACTTCCAGTCCCAAGAAGATACTCGGGCTCTGCCAATCCTGAAAGGCGGTCTGAATAGTCTGGGCCAGACGTTGTTGCCCCTGCGTCCCATCGCCAGATTGTGTTTCTTGCGGCGCCGATCAGGTCCTCGAATTCGGCAGGCTACGCTTACCGCGGAGCTGGCGGATTAGTAGCAGCGTCCAGCGAATGTCTTTCTTCGCAACCGTCAGCATGAAAGGATACGTCGTAAAGGGACACTGACGTTTGTCTACAGGGCGACCGGCATCAGGCGTCGTTATGTAGCCGTCCTGCGTACGTTTTCTTCAGAGACTCTTCCTGACGCGTTTCTTCGCTGTTGCTTTCGGCTGTGGGCCAGGTTTGGATCGAGTGAACTCCTCAATGTCCTTCCTATAGATGTAGGTGCGGCCCCGGATCGCAATGGTCCGAACTCTTCCCATCTTCACCAAGTAGCTAATCGACTGATGCGTGACGCCTCGCAATTCGGCGGCTTCGCCCACTGTGAGTAGCTCGTCCGGGTCGATTTTCATTGCATAAGTTTCCTTGCCAATGGCAGAGTAACTATGTATTATGTCTCGCACTGAACGCCGCACGAATATCACGTCAATTCGGGCGGTGCAGGTCCGGGGGAGGCGGCCCAAGCCGTCCGGCCAGGGAAAAAGACGGGCTGCTTCCTCCGCGAGAAGATGTGAGTTGTTGCTATACAGAAGGTGGGCCAATTCCGGCAAAGGTGACCGGCCCGCTTCTGCCAAACCACTGCTTAAATCGGTGAGAGTATGCCAGATAAAAAAGAGATTTCCCAAATGGCTGAGTGGCTTGACCGCGATATATGGATGATCTTGTTCGAGCCCTTGAAGGAGAATCCCAAACGCGCAGACGAGGCGACTCTGATATTCGACTGTCTAGTCGACCTAATAGAAAGCGGCGGGGAAGGAACAACGCTAGCGCTCGCGGCGCTCGAAAATGCGATACGCATTCTCTACGATTTTACCGAAGAATCGAAGCTCTCTTACGACCGATATCGGCATTCCCTCAAAACAGGCGATCCGACCGACGATGAAATTCAGTGGCTGCGGGAGCCTCTGATACAAACTCATCAGAGGACATGATGAACTGTGCGACAGACGGTAATACCCGAAGCGGGCCGAAGCAAACGTCGAAAATTCTCCAAGGCCCCGGTACCTCTTCCAGGCATTTTCCGGGAAGCCAGGAATTAGCCGGCGGTGGAGTCGCGGCTTGCCTACCTCATCGAGTTGTTCGGATTCTGATAGTAATTGCGTCGTCACCTTCTGGGCTGTTGTTTTGATGACCCGATAACGGCTCTATTCAATGAAAATCGTGAGAAGTAGGGCCTTCCATCACGAAAGAGAGCGGTTGTATTCGCCTGGCCCGGATTGAAACAGCATCCTGATTCTGCAGGATGCCTTCGATCAACAAGTAAGGTTGGCTCGTTAATACCTCACGGTTTCGATCAAACGTGTCTGGCGTAACGATAGCATTAGCGACACCAGTCTCATCTTCTAAGCTGAGAAACATGAAACCCTTCGCCGTACCTGGTCGCTGCCTGACTATTACCCATCCTGCGATCTTCACCCAGACACCATCGCGCATTCTCTCCAGATCGGCGGCGCAAGTGACTCCGATTTTCGTGAGTTGCTGACGGGCAAAGCCAATTGGGTGACGGCCTATAGTCACGCCCGTTCCATTGAAGTCGGCCGCCAGGCGTTCATCTATATTCATCTGTAATAGTGGCGAGCCGGCGCCGAGGTCGTCGACATCTCGGAACAGTGCTCCCGCTGGCTGCATCGCGCGCTCCACATTCCACAGCGCGTCGCGCCGGTGCATGAATTGCCGAGCTGATGTTACGACCTGCTGATCAGGGATCTGTAAATGCCCATCTGATATAGCTGAATCGGGGCTAATGAAATTGAATGCTCCTACTCTGGCAAGCTGTCTCATCTCATCCTTGCGTAGTTGGGGTATGCGTCGTTCGAGATCGTCGATGCTGGTAAAAGGGCGGATCTGGCGCTCGCGCACGATGGCTCGACCTGCCTCTTCGTGTAGTCCACGGACGTAGAGGAGCCCGAGACGAAGAACGGGATGTTGCTCATCAGGGTTTGAATTGGGTTCCAAAGTACAGAGCCAATCTGAGCGCGTCACGTCGATTGGCTTGACCGTCAAGCCATGCCGCTGGGCATCCTTGATCAAGGTCGCTGGCTGATAAAATCCCATTGGTTGATTGTTAAGAAGAGCCGCGGTGAATGCTGCGAGATAATGACACTTCAGATAGGCGCTGGCGTATGCGATCAGGGCGAAGCTGGCCGCGTGCGATTCAGGAAATCCATAAAGCGCGAAGGAAGTTATCGATTGAACGATCGTGTCCTGAGTAGGCTGGTCGATCCCGTTGCGATCCATTCCCTGACGCAGTTTCTTCTCAATCTCGCGCATGCGAAGCTCCGATCGTTTGAATCCCATTGCGCGTCTCAACTCTTCGGCTTCGCCGCCTGTGAATCCCGCGCAAGTCATGGCGATGCGGAGGAGCTGTTCCTGAAACAGAGGAACACCAAGCGTTCGTTTCAACACCGGCTCCAATAATGGATGGAGCCACGTCACTGGTTCTCGCCCCTGTCGTCGGTTCAAATAGGGATTCACCATATTGCCGACGATCGGCCCCGGTCGAATGATAGCTACCTCTACGACAAGGTCGTAGAACCTCTCCGGCTTAAGCCGCGGAAGGCACGACATCTGCGCGCGGCTCTCAATCTGAAACATGCCGATCGTATCGGCGCGCCGTAACGTAGCATAAACCTCCGGATCATCCTGAGGCAGATGGGCGAGATCAATCTCTTCCCCATAGGCGTCGCGAATTAAATCGATCGATTCCTCAATGGCGGCCAGCATCCCGAGCCCTAAGAGATCGACCTTAATGATTCCCATGTCCGCGCAATCCTCTTTATCCCACTGGACGACTACGCGGCCTGCCATCGTAGCGGGCTCAAGCGGAACTACAGAATCGAGGGCTCCCTGGCATATCACCATTCCACCCGAGTGCTGGCCGAGGTGTCTCGGCAGATCCTGTACCTGAAGATAGAGATCAAAGAATTTCTTGATCCGAGGATCTTGGAGGTCGAGTCCCGCATCACGAAACTGGCGCTCAGGCGTATCCTCCGGATCTTTCCACTCCCAGGTTCTTGCCAGGCTCGACAGCCGGGTTACAGTTTCGATGTCGAACCCGAGAACCTTCCCTATCTCGCGACCGGCCGAGCGCCCTCGATAGGTGATGACGTTCGCAGTCATCGCCGCGCCTCGGCTGCCATACTTTTTATAAACGTATTGGATTACCAGCTCGCGCTGATCTCCTGACGGGAGATCGAGATCAATATCGGGCCATTCGCCTCGCTCTTCCGACAGGAATCTTTCGAACAGCAGATCCATCCCAACTGGATCTACCGCCGTAATCCCCAATGAGTAACACACCGCTGAATTCGCTGCCGAGCCGCGGCCTTGCACGAGAATCTCACTGCGACGGCAAAACTGAACGATGTCCCAGACTATGAGGAAATAACCCGCCAGACCGAGCTTTGCTATCAACGTAAGTTCGCGATCGATCTGTTGAATGGCTCGCTCATAACTAGGCATTCCACGCGATTCATTGTACCGGTTGCGCGCGCCTTCATATGTTCGAATCCGAAGGAACGAGTCCATCGTTTCGCCCTCCGGAACCGGATAGCGGGGAAACTCATAGCCAAGGTTGTCGAGCGTGAACTCGAGCCTGGAAGACACTTCCAATGTGTTTGCAATCGCCTCGGGATAATCGGCGAACATCGCTGACATCATCGAAGCAGATTTGAGGTATCGCTCCGAGTTTATCGCGAGCAAGCGGCCGGCAGTAGCGAGCCGCTGTTTCTTGCGCAGGCAAGTGAATACATCCGCGAGCTCGCGTCGATACTCGACGGCGTAGCAAACTCCGTTGGTTGCCAATAACGGAATTCCGAGCCTACTGGCGATTTCGATTACTGCCTGGTTACGGAATTCTTCTTTGCGCGTGAAGTGGCGCTGCAGTTCTGCATAGACATTCCCTCTGCCGAAGATTGAGATTAACCGGCAAGCCAACTCGAGGGCCCGCTCGAAGCCTTTGCCAGTAGTTCCCGACTCCAAAGCGTGCGCGAGCGGACCGTCCTCGCCGCCAGTCAGGCAGATCAATCCATCCGAGTGTTCAGCCAACTCATCGAGGCTCGCCGCGACTTCTCCCGGTCGAGCGTTCTTGGTTGCCCGCATTTTGATCAGCGTTATCAACCTGCAAAGATTCTGGTATCCCTTGCGGCTCGCAGCGAGAAGCGGAAGCTCAACCGAGCGAATTTGCGCCGCATGATTCAGCGAGACGGTTATCTCAGATCCGATGTGAGCGCGTATGCCTTTCGCGCGAGCGGCCGTGTGGAAGCGAGGCGCGCCGTAAAAGCCGTTGCGATCGAGCAGCGCCATCGCCGGCATGCCCAGTTCGGCGCAGACTGAAATGAGCTCTTCCGGCACGGAAGCGCCCTCGAGAAAACTGAAGGCGGATCTTGAATGCAACTCGACGTAGCCTTCAGTCATACATCCCCTCGATACTCCATCTCTCACCTTCACGCACCAGACGATAGAGTCCCTGATCTAACAGCGCATCCCACTCATCGCGTCGCCACATCTCGCGCTGCCAATCGCCCGATGACCTCCACGGCCCCGCGGACTTCAATACTTCTCCACTTGCAGCACGGCTTCTTACATATGCTGGAGTCCCGTTCTTGAGCCGGACTTCGGCGCTAATTGACGGACGAAAGAATCGAAATCCAAGTAACGGTTGCTCCTCAGTTAACCTTGATTGTTTGCTCCGTGGAGGTTTTTTCGGAGCAAAGCTCTTCATATGGAAGCTATCGGGTTTGTGACTGTCGAGCACATCAGGCGACCCTACTCTCATTTCTCCGACCAATCGGACGAGCTTTGCGAGGGTGATCTCAATTGTCTCGATCTCCGGACCAACCGGCTCAAAAAGCCCTGTTTGAAGTACTCGCGGCGGAGCGGGCTCGGCGATGAGCGTCAGCGATTGAATACCTGCGCGAGGTTTTGCATTGTCGATGTCGATCAGAAGCCGCCGCGTCAGCCACTTGATATCCGACGTGGGAAACGGAAGCTTCAACCGCCGCTCGTATGTACTCCTATCCTCGAGCCTTGCCTGCAGAGCTATTTCGTGGGTCGCGAGCCCTCGCTCCCGGAGCGCCGAGCATACGTGCTTCATCAAGTGCGCGAGGAGAGGCGACATTTGATCCAGCGTTTCAATCGGCGAGTCCAGTTCTTCCGAAGAAGAGAACGAAGGGGCGGGCTCTCGGAAGTGAAGGTGGCGGTAATGCTCTCCACGAGCAAGCTGCCGCAGGATGACGCCGCTCGGTCCCAGTCTCTCGCTGATCCCGGCCTCAGGCAGGGCCCCCAGCTCACCGAGCGTTCTTATTCCCCACAGATCGAGTATCTGAATTATCTCTGTAAGGCGAGGCGGTTGAATCACGTCAACGACTGAAAGACAGGATTCGAGACAAGTCAGGGGCAAGTTGCTTAACCGCTCGGCCTCACCTCCGGGTCGGATGATCGTAATGCCGGTACAGGCACAAGCAATCAGAATGGCAGCATCCGCATTTGTCGATACGGCAATGCTGACATCGAGCCCGAGTTCGCGAGCACGATTCATGACAAGCTGGGCAGAGTCATCGGCCGGCGTGTTGCCTCTCAACTCCAACACAACGGTATCGGCCCTCGTTGTTTCGACGAGCGGCGAGAACTCCCAGGCCAGGTCGAAGAGAGAGATATCCTGAATAGTCGTGTGAATACAGAGATACACGGAGATCGCTCAGTCTCAAGAATTGCCAATGCAGCGTGCGTCTATGGAGACGCGATGAACAGGAAAAGGCTTGCGACGTTCGGCAGTGAATGTTGCTCCCAATAAGATGAGCGAACTTCATGTATACTCGACAAGTCTGGTGGCACATCACCTCTCGCAGCTCGAGAAGAAAGGTCGCCTGATACGGGATCCTGAGAATCCTCGGAATTATGTTGTATTCGAAGCCGGAGAAAAGAAGGTTGTGTATCTCGGGCTGGATGGGCTCGCTCAATGCGGACCGAAGGGTTCCTTCCTTGACGACAAACCCATTGAAGATTCCCGTAGCAACCCGCTTGTTGCTATTTCTTCCATCTGAGGCATTCCTTGTGAAGGCTAAGGGTGACTCGATGGCGCCGCGGATCACCGCCGGCGATTTGGTAATTGCCAGGAGAAGAGTCGATGCGGAGGACGGACAGATTGTCGTATGTGTGAATGAAGACGAGGGATGATCAAAGATCGTTCGGAAAGAAAACGCGGCCATATACTATATTCATTGGACCCGTCTTATCCTCCCTTTTTCGCTGCTCGGGATTTTCGGATTGTCGGCGAAGCTAAGGGCATCATTGGCAGCCTTTGAAGCTTTATGCTCTAGTCAACAGTCGAACGACGTGAGGTTGCTTAAGGACGATGTATTCGACCGATCAATGACTGACGCATTTGCGTCTGGTCTCTCCGCGCTGCCACTGAACCCATTCGGACTGAGCGCTTTGATATTCATGTCGGCTCAATCATGGGTGGACAACCAGTCACTCTGACCACGACCGGTAACAAGCACTTTACGTCTGATCGGCAGGAAATCTCTGTCACCAATGTAAAGAGGAAGGATCGTTCTCACCGCAATGCCTTGAAGAGAGTTTGCAAAGATGTCTCGGACAAGCCTGCGGTCTTTTGAATCCGAGCGTAGCGTCATGCTCGGATCTGTTGATTACAGTTTGGAAACCAGGGCCGTTAGAATGAGCCTTGGATGAGTTACCCTGCCTTTACACGTTTGTGAACGGGCAGGATGGACCTGCTTTTCACATAGCTCGAAAAGCTGACGCGCACCTGGGAGCCTAGGCAGCACTAGCCTAACCTCTGATTTGATATGATTTGATTGCTTTCGCTATAAGCGGAGGCTATTGTAACCTAGCCTTAGTAATCCACGTAGGAGACCGCACGAGCCCTGGAGCAATTATACCGATTGGAGGCGTCCGTATGTCATCTAGAGTAACGAAGAGGATTGTATTCTTGAGCCATGCACAATCGGATGCCGACGCGGCCCAATTGCTCAAGCAGTGGCTTGAGGGAGTATTCGAGGGTGTGGAAGTCTTCGTTTCGTCATTTTGGAGTGATATTGAGCAGGGACAAGACTGGTATGACGAAATCACTAACGCCATTAGAGAATCAGTTCTTGGAATAGTGCTCGCCACTGAAAATAGCATTCACCGGCCGTGGATTAACTACGAAATGGGTGCTCTCAAATTGCTCAACAAGAAGGTGATCCCACTTTGCGTCGGTAGCATTCGCAAGAAACAGTTGCCATCGCCAATGAATCGTTCCCACGCTTGTAACTATGAGGACCAGGCGGATCGCTTGAGCCTGCTCAGGTCCATCGCCCAGAGCTTGGCACTGCCTGCGGCTTGGCTTGGGATGAACCAAGCCGAGCAAGCCCCGAATATTTCAGTTGAGGCACTTCTAACGGAAAAACCGCAATCGGTGCAGTTGATTCCTGGTGAGCAGAAGTACCCTCCCAGTCTCCTTCGAGGGATCCTTGATCTTAGAGATCGGTGGTCAACTCTAGTGTATACCTGTCGGGCCACTTTCAGCGAGGAGGAGTGCCCGGCAAACAGCTCAGTTCCTCCCATGAGGAAGGCAGTTTCGCTGCACGTTCCTGTCGACGAGGTCGTCACTCTTTCTATGTTGCTTGGTTACCTGCTCCCAGGGAGTCCACAGAGAGAAGAAGACGATATTTGCCAAACAATTCTTTGCTCAACGCACGGGGCGGAATTGATGAGGTTGACGGACGGCGGAGAGAGCATAAGCAGTATTCCTCCCGGTCTGTTGGAACGCGATCTTATAGTAATCGGTGAAAACAATGTCAGCAATCATCTGCTGACAATCATGGCCGCCTATCTACCGTGGCAGAATCACAATGAATGGCGAACCCGAGATAGATCGAGTCAACTAAGACCCGATGTTTATATTGAGCTTGTTGGACATTGGGGCCTGCCAGTGCCCGCCAACCAGAAGCATGAGGTACACGAGGGCGGCGGTATGCTAGTGAGCCTTCCAAATCCCTACAATATTCGCAAACGAGTGATTGTCTTTTTCGGTTGTCATCGGCAGGGGCAGCTTACATTGGAGCAGTGGCTTCGCACGCAAGATATGGTTGACACACTGAATGAACTTGCTGAACGAACAAAAGATGAAACGAAAGAAACACTCGCAATTCAGATTGTCGTCGACAGGGTCCGCAGCGAAGGAGGGCGCAGAGGAAGTACTTTTGATTGGCCTCCTGAGGCTGCAGTGGTTCCCAGCCTTTCGCACAACAATCAGCGATTCTGGGTAAAGAGGCTTATCCATCACACCGCCACCGATAAGATATCGATAGATAGTCGATGCGATGGCGAGGGAGAATTAATGTATGATCTATCGCTTATAGCGCCGCTAGACATCGCCGACCAGAAACGTATACGCAACGACATCCGCACGCTTTTGGGCGATGTCGATTCGTACTGGGAGGACGAGAATTGCGATATCGGCTTCCATATTACGCTATTCGAGTTTTTCACGCATATTCGACCTCCGGATAGTCTGGTTAGAGAGCTGCGAGCGCTTAGTACCAAGATTCTTTCTTCACTTAACCAGGGTGATGCGCCACACCAAACCATCGCTAGAACACGTCAAGCCGAGACCTTTCCCGGAGCTTTGTTTTCCTATGCAGACTTCCTTGGAGAACAGTGTGAAACGAGCGATTGGCTCAATGATATTCGAGTCTGGTGCGAGGGTGCCGTTCGGCACGCGACAAATGGAAAGCCTAATGGTCAAGATCCCAACCTTAATTTAATGCGTGTGCCGTTTCCCGTTCACATTACGCTATGCCGCTTCGACAAGTTGCTCAACGACGAGGCTAAGAAGAGGGTTCGGGATTTTATAACCAAAGTTCGGTATCGCGAGTTCCTGCACATACCAATCAAATCTGTATGGTTGGCGGCGGCGACGCGAACGCCGTACCGCGGACTATCGCTTTTGGGAGAGGTGTTGCTAAAGGGAGGACACTCAGATACCAAATAAGCGAATATACTTTGTAGAAAGTCTTAATCCTTGTCAACGGCGATTAAGCTATTGTGAATACAAGGATCCAAGATTTTGGATATGATTGGGGCTAAACCTATCCGACTTGGCGTAGTTGGAGGTGGCGAAGCTGCGACCAAAGCAATCACAGCACTCATGGACAGTCCCAATGTCGACCTGATAGCCGTCGCGTGTTACCCTCACGAGCTGTCGGGTTTAGTTGACACATCGGGGAGAGCAGAGAGCTATGAGGAGTTACTCGGGCGAGATGACATCGACACCATTTACATCGCAACTCCCAACGATACACATGTCCCACTCGCGATCCGCGCGATTCAATGCGACAAGAACGTATTAATCGAAAAGCCGATGGGGTTGTCGTATAAAGACGTAAGCCGGTTGTGTGACTATGAAGACAAGAGAGTATTCATTGCAATCGCTTTCAAGAAGCGCTTTGGATCCGCAGTCGGAATTATGAAAGATATAGCCGTGGCGGCGGCAAGGCGGTTGAAGATTCAGTTTCATTGGACCATTCCAATGCCTCTCGCCTCGAATTGGCGGTGTGATCCAAGAATGTCAGGCGGTGGCGTAACTGTGGATCTCGGCAGCCACATACTCGATCTACTTGAATACTTGCTCGGATCTATAGCCGAAATCGAGGCCGAGATGGAGATGGTCGAGGGAAGCACTTGTGTCGATGCATCCTCGCATATCAACTTGCATTTTGCGTCGGGTGCCGTTGGTAGGGTGAATTTAGGTTGGCGTGAAAACATCTTGTGCCAGCGATTAACATTCTCGTCCGATATGACGGACGTAACTTTGGAGCGCATCGGCCCTAAATGTGATCTTCTGCGGGGAGAAGCGTTCGGCAAGAGAATCGAGCGAACATTCTCGCCTGACGAGGAATACCGAAAGCTGGTGCATGCATTGAGCAGACGCTCGGAAAACGGTGAGCGCAGCATCCCAACTTTAAGGGACGGATTACGCAACCACCAGCTCATAGAAGCAGTCTACAAGTCTGCTTTGGAACGGCGTACGGTGTGTGTTTTGTGAGATGACTACAATATATTTCAGGCAGTTAGCGATCAATGGCGGATTGCCGGTGAGAACGCGAGCCTGGCCCTTACCGCACCTGGTTGATGGAGATGATGAGCAACGGTTGCTGTCGGTCCTCCGACTGGACAACTGGTCCAACGGAGAGTTGACACGTGAATTCGAGAACCGCTTTGCGGTGTTCTGTGGTTCGAAACACGCGTTATTAGTGAATAATGGCACGGCGGCGCTGAAACTTACGCTTCTGGCATTGGGGGTTGGTCTTGGCGATGAAGTAATCGTCCCCGGAATGACATGGCCGTCAGTTCCTATAGCTGTCATTGAATGCGGTGCGGATCCCGTTCCGGCCGAGATTGACAATGACACGTACGGACTATCACTTGAAAGCGTGCGTGAGGCCATCACCTCAAGGACGAAAGTAATAATCCCGACTCACTTGTTCTGCTCTCAGACAGAGCTTGCTCCGATAGTTAACTTGGTGCGTAGAGAGGGAATCTACTTGATTGAAGACGCATCCCATGCGGTTGGAGCGAAAAGGTGCGCCAGGAGGCTGGGATCGCTAGGCAAGGCAGGCATTTTTAGTTTTAATCAAAAGAAACTGCTAGCGTGTGGGGAGGGCGGATGTTTAGTCACTGATGACGAAAACTTGTATGAACGCGCTAAGAGTCTACGGGAGATTGATCCTGAGTCTAGAGGGATCCCATCCACCTTACCGGCTACCAATATGGTCAGCGAATTTCAGAGTGCAGTTCTTCTTTCACAGCTTGAAAAACTACCCTCGAAACTCTCTTTGATCGAACAACGGGCCGAGCTTTTGAGATCGCTGATCAATGGCATTGAGGGGGTTGAAACACTCGCACGGCCGATTGGCACCGAGCTGCAAACGTTTTATTATTATTGTTTCAAGGTAGCGGGAACCCGTAACATATCAGCAGTTCGAAACGCGCTCGCAGCCGAACTAGCACTGCCAATGAGTGGAGCATATCGTCCACTGTGCGATGTCTCTGTCGTCAACACTGCATTAGATCTAAGATATCCTAGCCTTGGTACACGACTGTCCAAGCGACTTACCAACTGCCTTGCGGCACATTATTCGGAGGCGGTTCGCTTCCACCACAGGGCATTGCTCTCTGACGAATCCGCTATGAGCGACATTGCGGAGGCTATATACAAAGTGGTGGGTATTCTGCGACGGGGTTGCTGAGCTGAAGGAAATAATACCGCTGAGTCTTAGCTATCGCGACAATCCTTTGCGTTGATGCTTGCACCCTACAATCTCGAACGGTGTGATGCCGGTCCCATTAAGTCGGATACGATCACTGCTTGATGTGGCGCAATAGATTTGAGCCTAACCTGGAGATAGTCGGTAGAGTACTTTGGTTTGAAGGTGTGTGAACCGGCATTCGCATCGCGCCGCGAGTGCTCGGATCGGCTCCCGCCGCCGCTTTCTTGATTTGACGGATATTCTCAGGGCCTTGTCGGGAGCTCGAGAAGTGAGAAGGCGAGATCTGTCGAGCTGCGATCGCCTCAGGTCGCCAAGCTGGAGGAGCGATAGAGCGCGAACTGGCCGCGCCGTTTGATTATGAGACTACGGCGCCTTCGAAACGCCTCCAGCAATAGGCCCGGCATTTTAAGGCCATTTGGTCGATCATTTCAGTGAAACCGGCAAAAGGTACATAGTTGATCAGATTTCGCTCATCTGACTCGTCGACTGGTTCAGTTACATAAGCGCGCTTATAGATGACGTCGAATTCCGTTACAGGGTACGCATAATGATCATAAACACCGTAGTACCTGAACCAAGGTGCTGCGTGCTCGCCGCCCTTGGTCTTAACCCCCTATCACAAAAGACGAACTCGTGTGCAGTAAGATTTAGCGGAAACACGTGTGATCGCTTCGTACCCCCAGCAAGGTCGATGCGAGGGCGGAGATTGTAATTGATGCTTACGTCAAAGAGGGCCGCCGCTTAAAATCTTTGGGATTCCACAATGAATGGCGCTAGATGCCGACTTCTGTGAAGGGTATTACTCTACAAGTAAGGTTACCGTTGGGGTGTGGTCTCGGGTTCTTTGCGAGAAGGGAGTCGCCGCTTTGTATTGTTCCGTCAATACTTGGAACTATAACTCAAAGCTCATAATCTTTCACGCGCGGTCGATGAAGGCTTGGGAAACCAATGCCCCGGATGGCCTTGCCCTTAAATCACCAAAAGTAACACCATTTTAAGGCAAACCGGGCGATTGCCTTAAAAGTACCCTCTTGCCTATAAAGTAGGAATCTTGGCCAAAAATCAATCCCGAAGTTCGAAAAGCGCCAAACGGCCAAGCCGTCCTCGTACCTCTAAGCCGCAAACGATTTTATCTGCCAATCCTGCGAATTCTGGCGGCGCTTCGCGGGGGTCAGCATATTCAAGGGTCATATCTGGCCGGAGACGGACGTTAAGATCGCCAGACTCCCATTTGAGCGAGAATCCGGGCGGGGATACGCCGTGCACGTTGCAACGGAAATCGAAAAGCACGCCTTCGGTAAGCAAAAAGCCTCTGATAGACCGCCCCTCGCTTCTCCATTTGCTTAACATGCGAAAGAAATCATCGGTCGACACGGTCATGTATGCAATTGTGCGCGATGCATTCGGAAAGGAGCAAGCGGATTATTATGCGGAGGGCTTCGGCTGGAAAATCAATCAAGCGACCGTCTGCCCGCGAGATTCAGTTCGATAGTTTCCTCGGTACTCTGAAATTGTTTTCGATATACAATCCGAGCGATGATAAATGAACAGACGCACCAAATAGAACCCCAAAGAAGTGTATTAAGAAGTACGTAAGTCCAATCTCCGTCAGAAAGCGCATGGCTAACATAACGCTGTCCGCCTTGATCTACATATATCCGCCGAGGGGTCGGCATCGTAAATAAAATACTGCAAAACGTTACGAGGTACGCCACCGCAGCAGAAATAACAATGGCACTCATAACGGAAACTGTTTTCTTAAACTTCAGGATTATAAGAACGAGGACTATGGGAATCATAGCGAGGCACTGTATAAGAAGCGCATAGCGATGTCAACTACAATGGTACAGGCTGTGAATTGTAACGGAATAGACGCAAACGATACCATGACACGATACAAGACATGGCTACGCGCGATTCCGAGGAACACCGCAAACGATTCGGCAGATGGCTTCGAGACCATAGGGTTGTACTGGGCATCAACCAGACTGAAGCCGGTCGCCGCGCAGGTATTAGCCGCACTCAATGGACGAGACTTGAACACGGGGAGAGCGGTACAAGACGCGAAAACGTTCCAGGCATTGCTAAGGCCATCAAAGCCGACCTGCTCGAAACCTACAGGAGGGCCGGTTACGCACCTCCGTCGAGCGATGTCGAAGTGCCTGATTTTATCGAACGCCTCAACTCGTTACCCGCTTCTGCGCGAAACGACCTGACTGTGATGATAGATGCACTGTGCAGGAAATACGCGCGTCAGCAAAAATAAAAGTAACGGCGTTCAATGCGATTAGTTAGCTCTGGAGACCTTGCCTGTTTTTTTTGACATGTCTTTCGCGGCTCCGCTATGAACCGAATCTATTTGTAGCTGTTAGAAGCGCTCGTCGCGATGAGGATTCTTCCATTGTTCTTCTTTGATCTGTAGGCGTTTAAGGGCATCCGATAAAAGTTCCGATACCGCAGCAGTATCGGTTAGTTCGCTATTCAAACAGCGACGGTAATACTCATACGCAAGCTCGTGCTCTTCGGTAAATCTATAGCAGAGCCTGATTCCGTTTTCGAGTGCAGCAATAGCAGCGATTCGGCCCTCTTCTCCAAGTTCAAGTAATTGAATTAGACAATCGAAAACAAGAATCGCCTTGTCGGCTCGTCGCGGCTTGTTCCTTAAAGATTTTAGAAACATGAGCCAAATTTTTTCGGTCAAAAAGTCAGCTACGGTTGCTATGTGGTCTTTGGAAACCTCTATGTTGTCTGGCATACTTCCCTCGCTTAGGGTAGTTGTACATAGAAACGGGCCGGTAATCCTTGCCGGGAGACGGCCCGTCTCTATTCTAGCTGCTTCTTTGGGAAAGCAGAGCCGCCCTTTCAACGTAGTTCAGGCGTGCCGTTACGATTATGCAAAAATCCTTGAATTTGGTCAAGGAAATACTGGAACCTTGAAAGTAGACCTCGAAAATCTCATCACTCAGGTAGAAGCCGCTGAGATACGTGGTGTTAGCGTTCAAGCTATCAGTGAGTTGGTCAAACGCGGCAAGCTCAAGACAGTCTCTCTTGGTAAAAGAAAATTCCTGCTTCGGTCTGAGGTTGAAGCTTTCGAGCCGGGCGCTGCTGGCAGGCCGAAAAAGAAAAACGGCTCGAAAGCAAAACCGACCAGTAAGAAATAAAGAGTGCCTCACCGGGCACCCCAGAAGTCCGGTTCGATATTAAACTCGAACATACTTTGAATGACGCAGCAGATGTTATGACAGAGAACTTTGCAGAGCACCTCATTGATTTGAGCCGTTGCGCTCTTGCTCCTAACTCGTCCACCGAACTTAGCCTTGATCATACTGAACGTCGTTTCCGCATTAGAACGCTTGTGATAATGCGTCAAGAATTCCTCGCGATTCATACAGTAAAGATGAAACATCTTCCGGAAGATCCCGCCGACCGCACCGGTAGCCGATTTCTTAAAGGCTATGTAGGGCGTAGCGCCCGCGTCCGCGATTGCTTCGTGCGCATCAAAGGTGGAATACGCTTTGTCGGCGGACACCTCGTTGATAGCGAAATGTCCGGCAGTGGTTTTAACAAGTTCAGGCAGGAAAGGTACATCGTTGGCGTGTCTTCCACTGATTTCAACGCTCGTGACTACATTCGTTCTAACGCCGCACATAAGATGCACCTTGATCCAGTCGTGTACGTCCATCTCCCTGCCGTATTTTGCGTCAAACCATCGAACGAATTGACAGGTAGAGAAACCCGACGAGTCTATAGCGAAGTCGCTCTCAAGGGCCTTCATCGGAAGAGCGCTTTGGATGATCAGGCTCTTAAGTATCGGCGTGAGGTCGGCACTCTCAAGATACTTAAAGATCGAATTGTAATGCGGAAGTCTTGTCAGATAGCCACCCTCGTATGCCTCTTTCAGATCGGTCATAAAGCGTCTTCCAGAGACAGTAGAGTAGACCTTAAACGCAGCGCTGAAAATCATATCGGCATAAGACAATCTAGGTCGTCCGCGCGTTTGCTCTGGATCGCTAATACCCGCGCAGAGGCCGTGCAAGAGCCGCTGAAAGTATGCCTTCTCTTTGGTCTGAGCCGCGTTATAGCTAGTCCAATCCTGCGAGTAGGTAACTCGAACAGTTTCCGTTTCGCTTGTGATTACGGCGTTGCCAATCGTCATCGTTTCGCGCCGTACAGTGAACTCAACCGCAAAGATGTGCTTGCATTTCGATTGCCGAAGCTCGAAGTCTGGACAGTTGCAATGCGGTGTCTGCGGATTCGCGTCAACCTGATACTTTCCCTTTCCGCGTTGCGAGGGAACGATGTACATTTCGCCGCTGCGTTTGATCGGAAGCAATGCGGCAATCTCAAGTCCTCTTTGTTGCCTATCATCCATTTTGTTCTTGCCTTTCGTTCGGCCAAGAACCAAAATGACAGTGGGTACCAACCCTGTCCTTCGGCTTTGGCCGTGGGATATGCCCCGCGAGTAGTTAGCGCTATCCGTGGGGCAGTTGAATGTTTGGCGGGTATCCGATTCGAACGGATGAACGGTGTGCTAGCACCGTCGCCGGTTTTTAAGACCGGAGCAATAGGCCGCTCTGCCAACCCGCCATTCTCGGAAAGCCAGCTTGTCCCGACTATCAATCGGGGTAAGCTGGCTTTTGCGTTTTGAATTTTATCTACCATGTTTCGATTCGTTCCAAACGTATCCGGTTTTGCCGCCCTTGTCTTTGGAGGGGTTTATAAATCCCCTTTTTTCCATGCGCCTTAAGGTGGTATGAATCGTCGCTAGTACGTTCTTATATTCGTGTATTCCATTAAAGTTCACTTTCTGTAATGCATCCCGAACATCAACCGCCGTCTTCGGTGAATCGGCGTATTTCAGTATCGCCTCGCAGGCTGCCGATATACCGCTTGGTATTTCGCCTGTCACATCGTCCGAAGCGCCATCCGCACCTAGTTTGACGGCGTTGTCCAGCATGTCCCTTAAAAGCGTGATGCGCTCATCAAGAGCCGAGCGCTTTTGAAGTAATTCACGAATTTCCTTTCGCAGGCGTTCCGCTAATCGGTTGTAATCAGCATCGTTGTCCATCGCGTCCATTCTACGGAGTTAGACCTCAGATGTCAACTGAAAAGTCTCAGAGAGTTTGCACTGATACTTGCACGTCACTGTCTAAGACGGTTCCCGATGAATTAGGATGGGAGGTTCTCATGCAGGACGCTCAGAGGCAGTTAGACCAGATAGAGAGACGATTTCAAGGCAAACGTCCGGGAAGTTATAATGCGGACATTAGTTTCTTGAAGTGGTGCGTCGAGATGTTCGGACGGCTTATAGAGGACAATGAGCCTTACCCGCTACCGCTAACCCGCGATAAGGTACGAATTTTCATTAGGCATGCGACAAGGGAATATACTGCGCATTACTTCGGACGGACTTTTTAGGCAACCTCCTGATTTTATGGGCAAGAGGGTACTTTTAAGGCAAAGCCGCCCCGGATGATGAAGTGACCGCAATTAAAGTAACTCACAACTTGGATACCCTCTGGAATATGGTGTTGACCGAGTGTAAATCAAGAGTGCCTTCAAAGATATGAAACTCTTTTGACATCCCGTTTGTGCGTACTCTAGATCAACGTATTTCGATTAGCAATAAGAGGCCGGACAATTAACGTATTATTTAGAGAGTGGTTACACTGCCTTGCGATCATCGCGAAATAACGGGCTCCTCTCGCGGATAAAGAATTATTCAGTCAGCGTGCCCCGGCTCAGTTTTCGTGAGTCAGTCGGACAGCGACCGGTCGACTCTGTAGTTCAGAGGTGAAGAACGAAGTAGCCTGGTGTTCTTATTTTGCTCGAATATGCTAAAGAGCAAGAGTGCGGCGGGGGTAAGGCCCCTTACCTCCCTACTCACTGCCGGCACCGGGATATTGGACCAGCTTCGGGCCGCCCATTTATTCAGAAGCCGCTCAATCATCGGCGTTCTTTGGTTTTCGGTGTAACAGCGTTTTCTTGTTCTCAAATCCCATTGCGTCTACCGCGCGTTTCCATTCGAATTGCCCGATGGAAAGTGCTTCACGTACCAGTTTATGCATCGATTAGTACTATCAACCACGTGCTTGGGCTCGCGAAGTCCGTGGCCCTCACGCGGATAACGCACCATTATCGTCTCGACACCGACGTCCTTCAAAGCAATGTAGAATTGCTCGGCTTCCGCTATTGGAACATCGCTGTCGTTCTCGCCATGCATGAGCATCGTGGGCGTCCTTGCCTTTGCGACGTGTTTCAGCGCCGATCGCTCCCACAACACGTCCATCATATTCCCCTGGTGCGGAAACACTCCGAATTCCATCTGCTCATATTGATTGTAATAAGTCATGTAATTGTAGCTGATGAGATTCGTAATGGCGGCAATCGGAATTGAGGCTTTGAAGATGCTTGTCTGGGTAATGAGCCACGCGCTCAGTTGTCCGCCGTAGCTGACCCCCTCCACTCCCAGCCGGTCGCGGTCGATCCACAGGTATCGGCGCATTGCCGCGCTCAGCCCATAAAGCACATCCTGAGCCTCATTGCCATTTTGATCGCCGAAGACCCCGTCCGCGAACTGCTGGCCGTAGCCGGTCGAGCCGCGGTAATTCACCATCAAGGTCGCCCACCCGCGCGCGGCATACACTTGATTCTTGAAATTGAATGCAGGGCCCTGCTGGCCGTGCGGCCCGCCGTGAATAACCACGATCAGCGGGTGCTTAGAATCGGAAGTCTGGCCAAGCGGCTTTGTCAAGAACGCCTCGACTTCGAGCTTGTTGTCGTTGCTTGTGAAGATGAACGGCTCGACCGCGGCTAACGTCTTGCCGCCGAGAACATCGGCGTTCAAATTGGTGAGCTTGCGAGCCGCTGCTGAGTCGGTCTTCAAGTAAAGTTGAGACAGATCGCCGGGAGTCGAAAAGGCATAAGCGATCAGGCCGTTTTTTGAAACGGAGAACGCGCCAACGGCGCCGATGTCATTGACTATGACCTCCGCCTTGCCGCCCGCGGCCGGAAGCCTGTAGAGCCTGACGCTGCCGCGTTCCTGCACCGTGAAATAAACCGCCTTTCCATCAGGCGACCATTGGGGCGGACCCTGCCGATTATCTATCGCGGATCCGATTTCGCGTCGATGGGTTCCGTCGGCGTCGATTAACCAGACGTGCGTGTCCTCCATCGTAGTCTCGAGATCGGTGAGCCCTCGCTTTGTTCCTCGGTACAAGATAGTCCTGCCGTCCGGCGACCAACGCGGCTCGTATTCAGCGCTTTCGGTCGCAGTCAGCCGGCGCATTGTTCCATCCGAGACTCGCAACGCGAGCAGGTCGTAGTTGAAAAACTGATCTTCGTTCGGCTCGCGATTCGAGATGAAGGCTATTTCTTCGCCGTTCGGCGACCAGTCGATCGAATGTTCGTAGTGGTCTCCAGTCGTAAGCCGGCGTACCTGCCCTCCCGCAAGATCGGCTACAAAGATGTGCAGCCGACGATTGTCATTGAAATGGCTCTTCCCCTCGGCGAAGTCAGGCTTGTAGAGATAGCGCGTTATCACTATCGGATCGCCCGTCGCCTCTTCGGTCTCGGGCCCTGGAACCGACGAGACAAATGCGATCTGCTTGCCGTCAGGCGACCAGGCAATGCTCTTGCCCATTGTGGGGAGCGGACTATTCGTTCCGCTTACTTCTGAAATGAACCTCGGAGCGGAGCCGTCGGCTCTGGCAACGATCAACCCGGTCTTGCTCGCTTGAGCGCCCTGGAAAGCGATCCACTGGCCGTCGGGCGACCATTCAGGATTCGAAGAGGGCTGTCCGTCGCCCGCGAGTCTCGTCGACTTTCCGTCCGCGACAGTCATTATCCACAACTGGGGATATGGGCGCTCCGGGCCATCGTTGTTAATAACGGTGTAAGCTATTCGTGAGCCGTCCGGAGAGAACTGAATCTCGCCTACCGATCGCATCTTGAGAAGATCGGCGCTTTCGAGACCGCGAATCTGAGCGTAGTGAATACCGCTAATCAGGCATATGGCCAGGCCGGCCAGGAGCGAAATCACAATTGATCGCATCAACACAGTCACCGCCTTCTTTAAAAAGTAATAGTCTTATACTCGCCATTGAATGTTTCTTCAATTGGCGGCGAGGCGAAGTGATCGGTTGAAAATGGTCAAGGGGTAGTAGCATTCTGGCTGCCCTGCTCTTCGTGCTTGTCGCGCAGGTTTCCAACCCACTTATCAGATGAAGCTGATTACCGCGGATATTTGCGACTGGGACCACCTTCATGGTTACGGACCAGAATATGATCGGCCATACCTGCCTCCGTCGTTAGGTTGGAAAAGCTTTCCTGGCAACTACTGTTATGGGCCGAGATCATTTGCGACGCTATCGCACTTCCGATCGGAAGGAGAGAGCCCTTCGGGGGGTATCTAAATCAAAGCGAGCGAGGCGTGTTGGCCTCGAATAACCTCATGCTTCGCGAACCTTTCCCTTTCTCGACGAAAGCAGCCACACGATAAGCAGAGCGAATAGCCCTCCCGAGATATCCAGCATTGAATCGTAAATCGAGCCGCCGCGCTTGCGAGTGAAGGTCTGGTGGAACTCATCAAGCAACGACCACGACACAACGATCGCGATTGAATAGACGAACCAGCGCGCCCGCCATCGAAACTCGCTGTCCGCGCGGAACGCGCGAAAGAGCAGCCCGGCCAGGACCGCATATTCCGTGAAGTGAGCCGATTTACGTACGAAGTAGTTTGCTCTCGCAATCAATCGCGAGCTGGGTTGCCGAATAAGGTGCGTCAGCACTATATCGACGATGCTCCGCGTGTTTTCACCGGAAAAAACATCGGTCGAGAAATAGTACATCGCGCCAAGCATCGCCATCACGGGAAGCCAGTACTTCAGTATTCGGGTCGACAGCGTGTTTTGCGTTGAACTTGCGGTCATCACATACCGTCAACGCGGCGCAAAAGGGCGGCGCCTTGAAGCTATGCCGCCATTAATCTCTTGAACCGATCTCATGACTAATGATTATGAAAAGCAGGGGAGTGCGTGGACCGGGCTCGCAGCCTAATGTGGAGCCCCTTATTTCAACGCGGTGGACGCGATGTATTACATTGCTGCCTCAATCAAGCGCCTGAGCGCCTGAAACGACTTCGATTATCTCGCGAGTGATGGACGCCTGGCGCACGCGATTCATGTTGAGCGTCAGATCGTTTATTACTTCGCCGGCATTCTTTGACGCCGAGTCCATAGCGGTCATGCGCGAACCCTGCTCGCTGGCTACCGATTCAAGCAAGGCGCTGAACACCTGAGTGTCCACGTAACGAGGAAGCAGCCTGCCGAATATCTCGCCGGGCGGCTGCTCATACAGATAGTCGACCAATACCTCCGGCTCGGGCGCGCCCGAGGCCGGCCCCGCGGCAAGCTCTTCAGCGCCCACCGGAAGAAGCCGCTTGACGACTGCCTTTTGCGATAGCACCGATTTGAACTCGCTATAGACGATGAAAACCCTGTCTATGGTTGATTCATCTTGCGTGTAGATGTCCATCACCTCTCGCGCGATTTGCGCGGCCCTGCCGTAGCTCACTCCACGGGTCCCGACATCGGTATATTCCTTGAGAATGGGGATGCCGCGGCGCCTGAAGAAATCGCGGCCCTTTCGCCCGATTGTGACCAGCTCCAACCGTTTGCCGGAATTATCACGAATGAATTTCTGGGCAGCTTTTATCAGATTGGTGTTAAAGGCTCCGCAGAGCCCCTTGTCTCCAGTAATAAGTATCAGCAGGTAATGCTGGTCGCCTCGCGGATCCAGCAACGGATGATGGTAGTCGCCCGCCCGCGCGGCCAGCCGGCTCAACACTCTCATCATTGCCTGCGCATAAGGCCGCGCGGCAATTACGCGATCCTGCGAACGCTTGAGATACGCCGCGGCAACCATCTTCATCGCCTTGGTGATCTGCTGCATATTGCGGACGGATCTGATCCGCCGCCTTATGTCCTGGAGGTTTGCCATATCCGTTTATAAGCTGGCGGCAGCTTTCCTCCCGGCTCCTGAGGCAAAGCGTCCTTTGAACTCGGTTACCGCGGTTTTCATCTCTTCCTTGAGCTCATCCGTGAGGATCTTTTTCTCCGCGATGTTTTGCAAAAGCGAACCGCGAGTGTTCCGGCAGAACTCGATAAGACCCTGCTCGAACGCGCGCACCTGTTCGACCTCCAGGTCGTCGAGCTGGCCGTTCGTTCCGGCCCAAATGATCAGAACCTGTTCTTCAACGGCCATCGGCGAGTACTGAGGCTGCTTGAGCACTTCAACCAATCGACGTCCTCGCTTGAGCTGCGCTTGCGTTGCCTTGTCCAGATCTTCTTCGGAGCCGAACTGAGCGAATGCAGCCAGGTCTCGGAATTGAGCGAGATCAAGCCTCAAAGTGCCCGCCACCTGTCTCATCGCCCTGATCTGGGCCGAGCCCCCGACGCGGCTGACCGAGTTCCCGACGTTGATCGCGGGCCGAACTCCAGAATTGAACAGATCAGATTCGAGAAAAATCTGCCCATCGGTTATCGAAATGACGTTGGTCGGAATATAAGCCGAAAGGTCGCCCGCCTGGGTTTCGATCACCGGCAACGCGGTGAGGCTGCCGCCGCCCCGCTGATCGGAGAGCTTTGCGGCGCGCTCCAACAGCCGTGAGTGGAGATAGAAGACGTCTCCCGGATAAGCTTCTCGACCGGGCGGCCGTCTCAACAGCAGCGATATCGCGCGGTATGCCCACGCGTGCTTGGAAAGATCGTCATATATGCAGAGGGCGTGCTGACCGCGGTCGCGGAAGTACTCTCCCATTGCGCAGCCAGCATACGGAGCAATGTACTGCATCGCCGCCGGAGCCGACGCGGACGCATCGACGATGATCGTATACGACATCGCGTCGTTATCTTCGAGGGTTTTGCGAACCTGCGCGACAGTGGATTCCTTCTGGCCGATCGCGATGTAGATGCAGATCAGATCCTTGCCTTTCGAGTTGATGATCGTGTCTACGGCAATCGCGGTTTTGCCGGTCTGGCGGTCGCCGATTATGAGCTCGCGCTGGCCGCGGCCAATGGGAACCATCGAGTCGATTGCCTTCAGCCCGGTCAGCATAGGCTCTCGCACCGGCTGGCGATCGATGACGCCCGGCGCGAGTTTCTCGAGCGGGTTGAATTTTCCGCCGGTATCAATCGGGCCCTGTCCATCAATCGGTCTTGCGAGCGGATCGACTACGCGGCCGATCATCTCCTCTCCGACCGGAATTGACATAATCCGCTTCGTTCGGCGAACCTCGTCCCCTTCTTTTATCTTGTTGTAGTCGCCGAAGAGCACGGCGCCGACTTTGTCTTCTTCGAGATTGAGCGCGATGCCCGCGACGTCGTGAGGCAGGGCCAACAGCTCTCCGGCCATGACGCGGTCGAGACCGAATACTTCCGCGATTCCGTCGCCCACCTGAATAACGCTGCCAACCTCGGTCACCTCGAGGCTCGTGTCGTAACCTTCAAGCCTCTGCCGTATTATCTTGCTAATCTCGTCCGCTCTGATTCCTTCCATATTATTCCCCCGTGTACGCCCGAAGCACCGCCAAGTCCAATATAAATTCCGTAACGGATTTCAAACTCTATCGCCCTTCGGTCAGGAATTCGCCCTGTAGACCGACCGATCGCCCGAATTATGGTTGCGGCGGAACTCCGCTACTCCGCGGTCTTTAGCTGCTGTTGTATGGCCTTCAGCTTCGTCTTGATTGAACCGTCATAAACCACGGAGCCAAGCCGGGTGACGGCTCCGCCAATAAGCGAGCCGTCCACTTTATATTCAATATTGATTTTCTTGCCGGTAATCGACTGAAGCTCAGCGACAAGCATATTCTGTTGAGAGTTATCGAGGGGGCTGGCCGTGGTAACTTCCGCCTGCACGATTCCCTGACGCCGGTCCATCTCACGCCGGAACTCCCGATAAATGACGTCCAGATTGTGTAGCCTGTGGTGCTGCAAAAGAGTTCTCAAGAGATTGGCGGTGATCGCGCCGGGCTTCAAACGTGCGATGAGCAACTCGAGGACGGCCTCTTTGTCCTTTCGCTTCACGATCGGGCTGGAATACATCGTTCGCAGTTCCCGGTTTCGCGCGAACAACTCTGAAAGGATAAGGAGCTCCCGATCCGTTTCCTCGGCCTTTTTAGCGTTGATTGCGACGTCGGCAAGCGCCTCGGCATAGCGGCGCGCTACGGCAATGATGCTCATCCGTGACCTCCGTCAGCTTTGCCCGCTAGCTCGCGCGCGTATTCGCTCAGAATCCGCGAGCTGTCCTCCGGCCGCATCTCGCGCCTGATCAAGCCTTCCGCCATCGTAACCGCGTTCTCCGAAACGAACGCCCGCAACTCGGCTCTGGCAGCCTTCATAGCGCCTTCGATCTCGCGGCGAGCGGTCTGCTGGATCTTGTCCGCGTCGGCTTCGGCAGCCAGTCTCAGCCGTTCGTCTTCCTTTTGCGCTTCAAGCTCGGCTTGCGCCTTGATTTCCGCTACTTCCTGATCGAGCTTCTTCAGCCGATCCAGAACTTCATCGAGCCTTTGTTGAGCTTCCTGCTTTTCGCGTCTAGCTTCTTCTAAATCCTTAACAATAGACTGGCCGCGTTGATCGAATACTTTCCCAATACCGATCTTGTTCCGCAGGATGTAAACAAGAATAGCGACGAATACTAATAGATTAGCGACTCTCCAAACATCAGGGTTCGACAACAGACTGCCCTCGAAAAGGGCGAGGCAGCATGACTGTGAATGGATGATCGCCGATAACAGGTCTGGCAGCCCGGGCATCAATCTCCTCCCCCGCTTACCGCGCGGCCGAGGACGGTTTGCGCAATGCTGCCGGCGATCTGGCTTGCTTCGGCGGCAAGCGAGGCGCGAGCCTGCTCGGTTTGTCGCGCGATATCCCCTTTTGCTTGTTCGATGCTTGATGCGGCGGCCTGTCGTGCTTCTTCGACGCGTTGACCCCTGCGGGCCAAGGCTTCTGCCCTATGTTGTTCGAGAAAGCGATAAGACTCGCCTCGTGCGAGGCGAATCCGCTCCTCATAGTCGGCCAGCTTGCGTTTGAACTGTCCGACCGCGGCTCGGGCTTCGACCCTGGCTCCCTCGGTTAATCGCTCACGTTCGTCGAGAATACGACCGATCGGTTTGAAAAAAATTCGATTGAGGAAGAATACAAAAAAGAGGAAAAGAAATAAGATAACAACGAGCGAGCCGTCCGGGTTGATTATGTTGCCCGTGCCCTCCGCAGCAAGCACCACCGCCGTGACCAAAGTGTCGTCTCCTATCGAGAATCTTGTCCGCAGTTCAAGGGACGAAACCTAGCATGGCGCTCAAAAAAGTGTCAAGAATTTCGCCCGCCTGCGCTGATCTCTTCGCCCGTGATTCAAAGGCCGGCCGCGAATGATGTGTGAAAAGTATGGAGGCGAATTTTAAAAATCGGCGGCGTTAACCCAACCTTCGCGTCCTGAGATTTTTTTGATCTTGTTCGTTGGCTCGAACTTAGCGCGCTCAAATATAACGCTTTCGGGATCGTTGTTAGCACAAGCAAAACTGCTGTACTGTCACGTCTCACGCGTAAATCGAGTAGTCTTTGACGGCGACGACTACGAACCCTATCGCAACAATCTCGTTGACAGAACAGTCCATTCCAATGAGAAACTTGTCCGGATATTTTGGCGTTCGGCAGTGGAATCCACCCAGGAGACTTGATAAACCGTGAATCTAATCCGTCGTTCTCTATCCGTCGCTCACTTAGCCCCTTCTCGTCCTGATTTCTTCAGGCCGCGCGTTATCACCGCCGCTCTCATATTGATTTCTTCGGTCGTAAGTCCCCTTCCGGCGACAGCCGCGCAGACACATCGCGCGTCCGTTAGGGGCGCCGTGACCGATTCCGCAAAGGCCGTGCTTTCGGGAGCGAAGATCAGATTGATCGATCAGGAGACGGGAGAGATTCGCGAAACTACGAGCGGCCGAGAAGGCGAGTTCGCGGTGCCATCGCTGCCTCCCGGTATTTATCGATTAGAAGCTGAAAGCACCGGGCATAAAAAATTCATTCAACTACTCACGGTTCACGTCAATCAGGAAATTCGCGTCAATGTCGCTCTCGAAGTCGGAGCCATCACCGAAGAAGTGACCGTGATCGCTCCTCGCGCGCAACTGAAGAAAGATACGCCTGCGATCGGCAATGTCATCGCGAATCGCGAGATCGTAGGGCTCCCACTCGACGGCCGCAACTTCCTGGATCTCAGCCTTCTGGTAACAGGAGCCGTGCCGGCTGCGCCGGGCTCCGCCGGATCGGTTCGCGGCGATTTCGCCTTCAATGTCAACGGCGCAAGAGAAGATTCGAACAACTTCCTCCTCGATGGCGTCTACAACGTCGATCCGAAACTGAACACCATCGCGGTCAAACCGCCGGTCGACGCCGTGCGAGAATTCGAGATGCTGACCAGCACGTACGACGCGTCGTTCGGCCGAAACGCGGGAGCCCAGGTTAATACGGTGCTCAAGTCGGGATCGAACTCATTTCATGGAACCGCATATGAGTTCTTCCGAAATGCCGCGTTGGATGCGCGGAATTTCTTCGCGCCTGCCGACGAGTCCGCGCCAAGATACCAGCGCAATCAGTTCGGGTTCTCGATGGGCGGTCCCATCGCCAGGAATCGAACGTTTTTCTTCGCGGACTATGAGGGGACGCGAGTGCGTGAAGGAATAACTCGCGTGACCAACGTGCCTACGCTTGAGGAGAGGCGCGGAGACTTTTCGCATAGCTTGTTCCCGGCTCCGATCAATCCCTTCACCCAACAACCGTTTCCCGGCGGCGTCATACCTGATCAGTTTCAAAACCCCATTGGCCGTGCTATCGCGGCGCTCTATCCGGCTCCGAACCGATCGACCCCGCTGCGCAATTTCGTGTCGTCGCCTGCGCTTCGCGACCGCAATGACGATTTCGACGTGCGGGTCGACCATATGATGGGAAGCGCTTCGACGCTGGCATTCAGATACAGCTTCACGGATCGAAGCCTGTTTGAGCCGTTCTCGAGCGCCGGGTTCTCGTCCGTTCCCGGCTTTGGAACCGATATACCGAGGCGTGCTCAGAATGCGATGATCAGCGAGACCCATATTTTTTCGCCGCATCTGGTCAACGATGCGCGGTTGGCTTTCAATCGCGTGGCCGCCGGCGTGTTTCAGGAAAATCTGGGAACCAGCCTTAATAACAAAGTCGGGCTGCCGGAGTTGTCGACCAACCCGCGAGACTTCGGGCTGAGCTTCACGACGATCGACGGGTTTTCACCGCTCGGCGACGAGATCAACAATCCGCAGCACAGTGTTACGAATACCTATCAAGTGCTCGATCACGCGAGCTACGCAAGAGGCCGGCATCTGGTCAAATTCGGCTTTGATTTCCGGGCGGTGCAGCAGAATGCATTTCGCGATGTGGAGTCGCGAGGCTTTCTTACGTTTTCTTCGCGGGCGTATACAGGCAACGCGCTCGCGGATTTGTTGCTTGGACTCCCCGCATTGACCGGCGGCGCAAGGCTCGACAACCCTCAGCATCTTCGAACGAAGAGCTACAATTTTTATGGTCACGACGACTATAGAATCGCGCACAATCTAACACTGTCGTTTGGGGTCCGGTACGAATACAACACACCA
>Ga0209687_1000127_pt1 | contig 29217 bp, 29 predicted proteins | sample GraSoiAngelo_136_FD_185893 | JGI IMG/M metagenome (GOLD analysis project Ga0209687, IMG submission 185893) | Grasslands soil microbial communities from the Angelo Coastal Reserve, California, USA - 14_0929_09_20cm (SPAdes) (version 2) | ecosystem: Environmental > Terrestrial > Soil > Grasslands ...
TTTCGAATTCAATGTATTCGCCGATCCGATCAAGGTTCCGGACTTTGCCTTCAATGCATTCTCCGGTCCGACCTCGATGGCTTTCGACGCAAGGGGCCGCCTGTTTGTCGGCACGTTGCAGGGCAAGATTCTTGTTCTGATAGACAGCGACGACAATGGAGTGGTCGATCAGGTCAAGACATTTGCCGCCGGCATCTCTCAACCGCTTGGACTGGAGTTCCGGTCAAACGGCGATCTCTACGTCACCAGCAGCAAAGTAAATGGAGTCGGCCGCATCCTGAGGCTTCGCGATAACAACGGCGACGATATCGCGGACGAGATAACCACCGTTGTCGACGACTTGCCGAGCGACGGCGATCACCAAACCGACAAGCTCAAGTTCGGACCGGACGGCTTGCTATATATCGGCCAGGGCTCTTCCACGGATGCCGGAACGCCTCAACCGGGCCATCCCGGCGAACGGCCGCTCAACGGCACGATTCTTCGATTGAATGTCGATACTCAAGTGTTGTCGGTGTTCGCGAAGGGCATACGTCAGCCGATCGGATTGGCATTCGATCCGGTGAGCGGGGCTTTATTTGCCACTGATGTCGGATCGGGCGAATTGTGCCAGATCGGATGCACGGGCGATCCCGATCCCGCGCCGCCCGAAGAGATAAACTGGATTGTCCAAGGAGGGAACTACGGATTCCCGAAATGCGAAGGCGCTCCTGTTTCGAGCAATCTGGATTGCGCGGGCGTCCGCCAGGCGATCACGTTCTTCGCGCCGCATCTCACTCCCACATCCATAGCCTTTTATACTGGACCTCAGGCGGGCGCGGACGAAAACCAGATGCTTGTGACGATCTATAAGCGATTGAACGCGCAGGGAGGCAATCTACAGCGGTTCACGTTGACCGGCAGTACGAGCGTTGGATTTCAGATGACGTCAGTCGATCCCCCCATCGCCGATTTCGGATTAATAGATCCGTTTGATGGACCGATCGACACTGCGGTTGATCCGATCAGCGGCGACATCTATGTCGCAAGAATCGACCCGGTCACCCACAGCGATCTAAACGAGCACCACAACATTATTTATCGGATTCATAAATCTGGAAGCGACTCAATGCCGCTGATAGGACCGGTTCGGTCGACGGTTGCGGCGGATGGAACCGCGAGCGTCACTATCATCGGAAGACACCTCAAACCGGGCGCGGTCATTTTCGCTGATGGAAGTCCGATTCAAACGCAGCAAGGGTCGTCGATCTTTGAGCTTACGGCGGGAGTGCCTCCGCTTAGCAGTTGTACGCGCACGACTCTGTTTCAAGTGAGGAATCCGGACGGCTCGACATCGAATGCTCAGAGCGCCAAGCTGAGCAAGCCGAATTGCGACGAGCCGCAGATAATACATCTGTCGATCCTCAAGAAGGGAAAGCCGGCGGATCAAATACCTGCGGGAATAAAACCAAAGAAAATTCGACTCATAGTTGACGGGATTCGCTTTGACGCAGGGGCAACCGTGTTGATAGGCGGAACGCCAGCGGAACTTGAAAGCGCAAGCGCTACGGAATTGGTCGCGTTATTCACGAAGCCAATGATAGCTCAACCGGGAACGCTTTCGGTTCAGGTACGAAACTCAAACGGACTGCTCTCGAATGCAATGTCGGTGGTGGTTGCTCAAGAGTGAAGTGCTGGACTATTACCTAATGCAGGCCTTACCTCTCTCCAAGTCAGTTTAGGCACGCGTCGTGGTTGGGTAGTGGTTGGCGCTGCTTTACAAGGGCTGCTTTACAAGGTTGGATAGCTAAGATACGCTTTTTCGGTTCCGAAGCAGCAGGATTTGGTGTACACGTTACTTTTCTAGATCAGGTATTTTCATGGATTCCATCAAGCGGCGAACGCATTCACTCCGATTCACGCAATCCCCTAACTGGTTTCAAGACTTCTTCCGGCGTTATACCTTTCTCGCTTTAACCGTGCTGTCAATCGTCGCCGGTATGATGTTCGGCGCGACCGTAGCCTATCAGGCGAGCATGACGAATGAGGCTCAAGAGGTGGCCGGTCTCGCGACGTTTCGCCCGAATCTCGTCACTCGCGTTTTGGCGGACGACGGCAAGAGCGTCATCGGAGAGTTTTCCGTAGAACGCCGGATACCGGTCAGCTACGAAGACATACCCGATCAGATGAAGAAGGCGATTTGGGCCATCGAAGACGATCGCTTCTTCCAGCACATTGGAATTGACCCCATTCGGATTGGAATGGCCGCGTACAAAAATGTAGTGACGGGTCGCAAGGCCGAAGGCGCTTCGACGCTTACACAGCAGTTGGCGCGCTTGCTATTTCTGAGCCCGGAAAAGACCTACACGAGAAAGATCAAGGAGATTCTGCTGACGCTCCAGATCGAGCGGTACTATACGAAAGAGCAGATCATGGAGATGTACTGCAACCAGATATTTCTGGGGGGCGGTGCATACGGCTTTGAAGCCGGCTCCCAGTACTATTTCTCCAAGACCCTGAAAGAGCTGAAACTGGAAGAATGCGCGCTGTTGGCCGGATTGCCAAAGGCGCCAAGCCAGTACTCTCCGACTCGCGATGAAAAGGCCGCCAGCGAACGCCGAAATATCGTGCTGATGCGAATGCGCCAGGAAGGCTACATAAGCGAAGACGAGTACAACCGCGCCAGACAGACCAGGATTAACCTGAACCTGAATCCGCAGACCTCTAACAACAATTCAATATATGGCTATTTCGTCGAAGAGGTTCGCCAGGAATCCGAGGATACGTTCGGCACCCAGGTGACTCATACGGCGGGGATGAACATCTATTCCACGCTCGATGCTCAGGCCCAGCGAGAAGCTGTGCGCGCGGTAAGAAGAGGGCTTCATGCCTACGAGGACAGACACGGGAAAAAGTGGCGCGGCAAGCTGCTCAACGTTCTCGACAGCAAGATCGCAAACGATCTTTCGCACTACAGCCATCCCGATTGGATGGGCGAATATGTGCCCGGCGAATATATTTATGGACTGGTCACCAATGTCTCCGCCGCCGCGGCGGATGTGAAGTTCGGCGACTACAAGGCGACGATCAGCGAAGCAAATACGAAATGGGCTGGAGGGCCGCCGGCGAAGCTCCTCCGAAAAGGAGATCTTGCGGTATTCAGAGTAATCAAGGCCGACAACCCGAAGAAGATGATCGAGGTCAATCTCGACCAGCTTCCCTCGGTAGACGGCGCGTTGATATGCCTGGATTCGAAGACCGGTGAAGTGAAAGCGATGGTCGGCGGGTATGACTTCGCGACGAGAAAGTTCAACAACGCTACTCAAGCGGAGAGACAATGCGGATCGGCATTCAAGCCTTTCATCTATACCGCCGCCATCGAGTACGGGTTCACTCCGGATACGATCGTGAACGCCGGCCCGTTTGTCGATCCGACGACCGGGTGGTCTCCACATAATTATGACGGCTCGTCCGGCGGCGGCATGCTGCCGCTCAGGAGCGCGCTTCAGCAGTCGTTGAACGTCGTGGCGGTGCGCCTGCTTTCCATGGTAGGAGTCGATCGCGGCGCGGAGGTGGTCAAGCGCTTCGGACTACCCAATCCGATGAAGCGAGTATTGCCGTCGGCCCTCGGAGCAACCGAAGAACCGCTCCTCGATATGACCAGCGCTTATTCGGTCTTCTCGAATCGAGGCGTGCGGATCAAGGCGCACCTGATAAAACGCGTGACCGACGCTGACGGCGAGATCAAACAGGACTGGAAAGAAGAATCGTACAAGGTTCTTTCGCCGTTCGTGGCGTCGCAGATGCAGGACATGATGCGCGGCGTGGTCACCGGCGGAACTGCCGGCTCGATTATGTCGAACAAAGAACTCGCCAAGCGCATGATCTGCGGAAAAACCGGAACCGTGAATGATTTTACGGATGCATGGTTTATAGGCTATACGCCTTCGTACACGGCAGGGGTATGGATCGGTTTTCCGGGTCTCAAGAAGAGTCTTGGTAACAAAGAAGCAGGATCGGTTGCGGCCCTGCCGATGTGGATCCAGTTCATGGAGAAATTCCTTACGGGCAAGCCGAATGATCAATTTCCTAAGGCTCCCGCTCCGGATCGCGAGATCGTTGCCAGACGGGCCGAGGCCGAACGTGCAATGAAGAACGCGGATGCCGGACAAGCAGCAGCGCAATCCAATGATGAGAACGCCGAGAAGCCCAAGACCTCTTCTCAGGATGAATCCAAGCCAAAAGACAAACCCGCCCACGTGCCGCGGCTGGTCGAGCCCGAAGGCGGAGCCAACCCTCGTCGCGAGGATCGCCAGTCGACCGAAAGCGACCGCCCTCCCTCGCGCCGGCAGGCAGGGCCGAAGCCGGATAATCGCAATCGAGAGGACGCGGACAAGAAGAAGCGCGGCAAGAACGGATAATCGCGATGCCGTTGATTATCATCATAGCGGTCATTGGCGCCGCTCTGGTCTGGTGGTATAAGAGCGAACATTCAAGCACGCTCAATGAAAAGGCATACCTTCGAGGCCGCGGCTACAGCGCGGACGGCCCTGAGATACGAGGGCCGATTCCACTCGATGCGAGAGTGCGCAGCCTGATCGATTCACTGGACGATGTGACGCCTTATGCAAGACAGCGTGCGGCCGAAGAGGTCGCGCTTATGTGCGACGAGGGCCAGAAGGATTCTCGCTTTTTCGCCCCGCTGGTAGCGGCGCTGGACGACAACTCGGCGGCCGTCCGAGGCGCCGCGGTTACCGCGCTCGAGAAGCTTGGAGACAGCAGAGCCCAGGTTCATCTGAAACGAGTCGTCGATTCGGACGACTCGATTCACGTCCGGGCAATTGCGCGAAAAGTAGTAGAGAGAATGAGCGCGGTTCCAAGTTCATCTTAGCGATTTCTCACAGCTTGTTCTCGCCTTGCCAGTAGTACTTGATTGCCATTCGCGCGAGCTTCCAGACCTTGCCCCAATCGATCCGGCCTCTATCGCCGCGAATCAGACTATCCATAATCAGGCTGCGCAGATACCGTCCTTCACGTTTGAACATGAACCGCTTTGCATAGGGCCGCGCTACTTCGAAGAAGTTGAAATCGGGATCGACGATGGAACCTATCCCCTCCAAGGTCATAATTGCGCGGATGATGTAAGTGAATTCGGCCGGAATGTGAAACGGGTATTCGTAAACCACATTCGCAACGTCGAAAATCAACTCCTTGAACTGAACCTCGCGGAGCTTGAGGTTCAAGTAGCGATCCATCAGTTTCTCGATTGTAGGCTTGAACCTGATTTCTTCTTCGGGAGTAAGAACTATGAAGCCGAGCTTCACCATATCATCGACCAGGCCGCTGACGTCGCGCTCGATGGTATGAAAGAAGGCATTGATTAACTTCGACTGGAGATGAGCTTCAATTCGGCCGACCATACCGAAATCAAGAAAGGCGAGACGGCCGTCGTTCATAACCCGTAGATTTCCGGGATGAGGATCGGCGTGGTAGAAGCCATCCTCGAGAAGCTGTTTCAAATAAGTGCGGACCAGAAGCCTCACTATCTCGCGCGGATCGCGGTGCGCGGCTCTAAGCTCCATCGTATCGGTAACCTTAAGGCCCGGTATGTATTCCATCACGATCATGTAGCTGCTCGAAAGCTCGTGATGGATTTGCGGAACGTACACCTCAGGCCAGGAGGCGAAATTCATTCGGAATACCTCCGCATTCGCCGCCTCCCGTGCGTAGTCCATCTCCTCGAATATGGTCGAGCGAAACTCGCCGAGCGCGCCGTTCCAATCAACTCCTCGAATCAAGTTGGGAAAGCGGTTGAGGTGATGTGCTATGCGCGCAAGCACCCGCAGATCCAAATCAACGTATTCCGCCAGATGAGGCCGCTGTACTTTGATAACAACCTCGCGTCCATCAAGCAGCGATGCCCGATGTACCTGGCCCAGGCTTGCGGCGGCGATGGGTTCGGCTTCGAACTGTCGAAATACCTCCGTAATCGTATTGCCGAGTTCTCGTTCAATGATTGATTTTGCTTCTTCCGCCGGGAAGGGAGGCACCTCGTCCTGAAGCCGGGAAAGCTCTTCAATATATTCAATGGGGAGGAGATCGGCGCGCGTGGCAAGGGTCTGGCCTATCTTGATGAAGGTCGGCCCTAGCTTGATCAGCCTCTCTCTGAGGGCCGCGCCTTCTCGTTTGTATATTTCTGATTTGGAGATAACCGGCTTAGGCCATGGGCGATGGACCACGAGCATCCTTATCCCGAGGGCGGCAAAGCTCAGGAATATGCGCCCGAGTCTCAGATATCCCCTCATTCCAATCCGCCGGTTCGCGGGTAATTTGGGAGGCTCTATGACTGCCGGGCCAAGCCTCGGCTTTTCGCCAGGGCTCGGCTTCTCAATGACATTGGATTGTTGCTGATTGGACTGGCGGCTGACGGACTTTTCTACTGGTTGGGCGCTCATCGACCGGTTATACGATTGGAGTTCCTCGCGCGTTGCCACAATCCGGATTCTATCACGCGCAGGAACGCCCGGCCGATCATAGGCAGCTCATTTAATCTATTGCCGAGGATTGCAGTCGAGAAATAGCGGATTTAAAGAGGAAAGAGGCCAGCAATTGCTGGCCTGCTTGTACTAGCTCGTTCTCTTGTTCTTTGAGCCCTTTGGACGGCCGCGCCTTTTCCCCCCCGCCTTCCGGCCGCGCTTAAACCCTAGCGCCCTGAGCTGAGAGTCTATCTCGCTCCTCTGGTTCAACAACTCGTTGATGGCTTGGGCCTTTAGCTCTTCAACCTCCTGGAGCTTCTTTCTTATAGTCGCGATTGCGCTCATGCGTATCTCCTTCCGAGAGTTGATAACCGCTATACTATACAAAATGACGAGATTTAATTTCTAGCGTGCTTCCGCACGGTATTAGAGTATCGTAGAGATGCCATTAATGATAGTCACAATTGCAGTTGACGAGATTTTTTAAATCAGCTTTGAGAGAAACGAAACCAGCTCGGCCGGCAGGCTGGACTCAAACTCCATTCGCTCGCCGCTGCGAGGATGGGCGAAGGCAATTTGCGCGGAATGCAGGAACTGACGGCCGAATGATTGAATCAATTTTCGCAATGCCGCGTTCCGGATAGTATTTTCACGGCCTCCCCCGTACGTCGAGTCCCCCACAACGGGATGTCCGATATGCGTCATATGAACTCTGATTTGATGAGTGCGCCCGGTTTTTATTTGGACCTTTACTAGAGTGAAATCGGGATAGCTCTCCGCGACTTCAAAGAGAGTCAGCGCGTGACGACCTTTTCCTCCCCTGAGCACCGCCATTCGTGTGCGATTATGCGAGCTCCTGCCTATGTTGGCCTCTATTTCACCGGAAGACTGCGAAAGCCTGCCGTAGACCAGTGCAATGTAGAGCTTGAATACCGTTCGCGCTTGAAACTGATCCGAAAGGCGCTCATGGGCATAGTCGGTTTTTGCGACGATGAGAAGCCCGGACGTCTCCTTGTCGATTCTGTGAACTATGCCCGGCCTTATGGCTCCCGGGGCGGATGACAATTGCGCGAAGTGATACGCAAGCGCGTTTGCGAGCGTGCCGGACTCGACTCCCGCTCCAGGATGGACAATCATTCCGGACGGCTTGTCGATGACGATAAGATCGTCATCTTCGTAGACTATGTTGAGCGGGATTGGCTCCGGAACAAGCGAGCTTGGAGGCGGTTCCGGCAGATCGATCTCGATCCTGTCGCCTACACGGAGCCGATAGCTGGGCTTTGCCGCGGATTCATTAACCAGTATGTCCTCGTCCTCGATCGCCCGCTGTAGCTTCGTCCGGCTGAACTCGCCCAGCTTATGAGCCAGAAAGCTGTCGAGCCTTGTCCCGGCCGATTCGGCTTCAACCGCGAACGCCTTTACATCGGTGCTCATCTCGTTGCCGGCAAGAAAAATTCAAGAGGCTTGAGCGGCCGCTTCGGTAGTCTTGGAAGGAAATTTACCGGGCTCGCGTCGGCGCCAGTAGTAAATCAGCAGCACCAGAGAAATCGGGAAGAGAAGAGCGGATATGAATTGAGATGTCGAGACCCCAAGAACGTAGCCTCGCGGATCGTCGCGCCAAAACTCAATCGTGAATCTCGCCATCGAATAGATCATTATGTATGCAAAGACCACTTGCCCCGCGAAAGCTCGTCGTTTGCGGAGCCACAGAAGAAACACAAATATGGCGAGATTCGCGGCCATCTCTATCACTTGAGTCGGTATAAGCGCGGAGTCTATAGGAACTCCGGTCAGCTCGTGGGCCTTTTCAGTGAATCTGACGCCGATCGCCGATGTAGTTGGTTTGCCCCAGCAGCAGCCTGCCGCGAAACATCCAAGACGTCCGATTGCGTGTCCCAGCGCTACGCCCGGAGCGAATGCGTCGGCGGTTTTGCGCCAGGGCAGCTTCCAGACCTTCATCAGGACTACGCTCGTAATGAGCGCGGCAAGGAAGCCTCCGAAGTAGACTCCGGCGGAGCTTAGCAAATCGAGCGAGAAAATCCTGCGCCAGTTTCCCGCGTAGTCGTCCCATTCCGTGACAATCATCAGGAGCTTCGACCCGAGAAGAGCTGAGGCGAAAATATAAAGGCCGAGATCGTATATCCTGTTTTTTGGAAGCCCGTCCGAAGCGGCGAGCTTAGCGGTCATCCACAGCCCTAGAATGAAGGCCAGCGCAATCAACAGTCCATAAGTCCAGAGCGTGATGCCAAGCCCGGGAATCTTGAATAATTCTGGAAACATTTTTGTTAGCGATTAATCCAGGCCGTTTTCATGTTCGATCCGAGTTACCGTGCTGGGCACGAGATGTGAGTCCCTGATCGGCTCGCGGTCATCGTCCCCCTGAACCTGCAATTGCCGCGGAAAGAAAAGATCGTAAGCGAGAAGGAGGGCTCCAATGGTTATGGCGGTATCGGCGATATTGAAGACGGGAAAGTGATTTGTCCGATAATAAATCTCTATGAAATCGATCACCCGTCCCATTCGAATTCGATCGATGAGATTTCCGCTTATTCCTCCCGCGAGAAGCGCAAGCGCAATCAACAGCAGCTTGTTATAGCCGTCCGTTTTCATAAGATAAAAGACGACTACGGCAATCGCTACTATAGAGACGCTGACCAGCAGCCACTTCACGTTGCCGTTGTTCAGCATTCCGAATGCTATTCCTGGATTCTCGGTATAGCTGAAATTGAGCAGGCCTCGGATCAGTACTATGTCGCCGCCATCCTGAAGCGCCGCGGCAACCCAATACTTGGTCATCTGATCCACCATGATCACGATCGCGGTTATGATGAGATACCAAAGTCTATCGAAGGAATTCGGTGAAATTGTCCTTGAACTACTCACGCTTGAGGACCTCCCTCATCTCCCTGGTTCATTCAGCTCCGTGCGAGACTGAAATAAAAAGTCCATCGCGATCCCGATGAAATCGGATGCAGCTCGATATCCGGTGAACGACTACATGGCGCCAAGGTTTAATACTACACTCTGGAAGGTTCACGACAAAAGGAAGGTATCAAATAAACAACTCTTCATCCTGGTAGGCGCTGTCTATGTCTTTTCGATCTCTATTAAAGAGCGTTTCAATCATTCGTCGAATGCCCGAGATTAGAGCCGACAGCTCGCGGATCGGCCTCACAAGAGTCGACTGAAATTCCAGGGTCGTATCCTCGACTCGCGTCTGGGTTCGAGTCAATAGGCGATCCAGATCCGTCACCTGTCGTTCAAGCACCGCGTTTGAGTGATCGAGCGTATTTGAAAACTGGACTGCCTGGTGTTTCGCGAGCTCGACGATTTCGCGAGAAGAAGCGGAGATCGCCGCCGAGACCGCGCGCGTCTCGGTGGATATCTTATCGAAGGAGTCGCGTGCTTGCGCGCCGACCTTTTCCACGGTGGTCTTGACGACTGAAACAGTGGCATTGACCTGCGACAACACTGGCTCGATCTTTGATTGAATGTCTTTGCCGATCTTAACCAGGTTTCTCAGTGAAGAGCTGATTCGAAGGAATACAAATGCCTGGATTACGAAGCTGAGCGCGATGATGACGGCGGCCGCCGCTACGATGATATTGAAGAGGTGTTGATCCATTGGGTCCGGGTCTCCGTCCTGGAATGAGGCTAGGAATACAGGCTAATTAATGCAGGCGTCTACCTTCTATCCGCGAGCGAGTAAGGGCGCCGTTACGATGCCGGCGCCCCTCTCGAACAATTTAGGCCCAACGAATGCCTGTAATAAAATAGGATCAAGCTTCCTGGCCTTCGGTAGCCGCCGTGCTCTTCCGTTTTTCTTCCTTGTAAGCCAGCTTGCCGGCTTCGATGGCCGCCGACAGTTGATCTTTTTGACGCGCCGCCAGATCGGATACAAGATCGGCTCCGGATGAGACCCTCTCGCGGGCTGTTCCATAGATATCCGACACTTTTCCGCGACTCGTGTCGTACAGGTCGCTGGCGCGCTCGCCTATCTGTCTGGCGCCTTCACCCGCGACATCCAGTCCTTTTCTCGATAGATCGGCTATATCAGTTCGCAGCTCCCGACCTGACTTCGGGGCAAACAGGAGAGCCAGAGTAGCGCCGATACCGGCCCCAATCAATAAGAATGTCAGCTTCTCGGCCGCCGACCCGTTTTCTTCCTTTGACATCGAAGTACTCCTTTTCTCAAGTATTCAGAAGTAAATTAAGGCTCACCACTATATCACCGGGGCTAGACGGCTTCAAGATTCCCGCCGTTTGCTCGAGTAGTATTCAACGAAGATCGATGATGAGATCCTCCTGGCAACCGGAAACGCGGGTCCGGATTTCTCTAAACCGACGGTGCGGGAGATGTTTGAAGAGTGGGCGCGCGGTTGTAGTTGTCGGCGCATTGTCCGACTACAACTCCGAACTGCGTGCGGACGCTGAGTCAATGATTAAATCAGTTCGCTTCTTAGCTTACCTAGAGGCTTTGAGATTCGCGCGGCAGCGCCCAGGGAATGGTATTGGAGGGCTCTGGGAGAGTTATGAGCGTCTGAATGGCCGCCTGACGTAGAGAGCGTCGCAATCAGGGCATACGCTATGACTGAATCTCACATCGGAGTGTTTGGTCATATAGCTCTCGACCTGTTCCCAGTAGTTGTGGTCGTCTCGAATTTTCTTACAGTAGGAACAGATCGGAAGCATGCCCTGGAGCTGAGATACGTTTGACAGTACGCGCTCGAGATCCATTAGACGTTCGCGCGATTTTTTCTCGAGATCGATTACTCGCTCGCCCACGCGAATGCGCGCGCGGAGTTCTTCATGGATGAAGGGCTTGATTACGTAGTCATCCGCACCTGCCCTGAGCCCTTCTACTATGTCTTCCTGGCGCCCTTTAGCAGTCAAAAGAATTATGTAGAGCGGAGCAGTAAGCGGGTCGGTACGAACCCGACGGACTACTTCGACCCCGTCGAGGCCGGGCATTATCCAGTTTACAATCGCCAACGTAGGTACTACGACGCGGTCCAATGCGGAAAAGGCTTCGAGTCCGTCACGGCATATCTGAAGCTCCCACGGTGAACCCTGTATTGTGGCCCTCACCAAACGTGTGATTACGGGATTATCATCTGCTATCACGAGCCGCCTGGCATTAAACTCATCCGGGAGATAATTTTTTTTGCCGGTATTAACAGTCATAGGGTTGTAGACGGCGCCTGGGTTAAACGCGTGCCTTATCATTGGTGATTTCAAGCTCGAGCTCGGTCCGAACAGATTCATATTCGGTCTCTATTTGGAAGAGCAGTTGCGGCGCGCCGGCGAGATCCGAAATGTGTTCAAGGTCCATGCAGAGGGAAGCAAGCGCACTAGCTCCAAGATTCCCGCTGCTGCCCCTCAATCCATGAGCGGCTCTCTGAATTACTTGTCGATTTTCGAGAGACACCGCGCGCCTGATTTCAGCGAGACGGCCTACCGAGTCCGCGAGATATATCTCGATTAGCTCGACTACCACGTTGGGATCTTCTTCGGTTTGCAGGGATCGAATACTCGCCAGCACTGATTGGTCGATCGACCTTATTGATTCGATGGTCTGTGCAGTGGATTGAGACATCTCTACTTTCTCCTAGTCGGCAGGAGTCGAGCGAGCCGCTCCAAGCCTGGCTATATTTCAGCAAGATTCCGGGGTGACTGACCGACTCACCACCGTCCTCTGCAAGTGGTATGCGCAAGCCGGCGCCTCCGATGAGACTGGCTGCGAGGCGAGGCGGTTTGGGCGGCGCTCGCTATTTGAGAGGCCGCGCGCTTACAAACCGGCTAATAACTCGCGCGGGTAAGAGCACACTGCGAATATCGCTTAAAATGCCGCAAATCCAGCCGCGCACGCTTCGTTGACCGGTTGCGTCCGCGCGGCAAGAACCGCATCGTACCGAGCGCAAACAGACCAAACCGGCGCGGCTTGGCCATTCACTGCCGCGCCCAAGCCATCATCTCCGGTGTTTCCATGTCCAGGATGGCCACGTCAAAACGGTCATCGATTTTGACCCATTCGAGGGCAGTGAAATCTCAGGCCGGAGCCTTGAATTCGGAAGTACGGTTCACCGGTATTCCCGAAAATCCGTGGGTGAGGATCAGTAGCGCGATTACTGATTCAGTAATCCTGGATGGAGTTCTTAGCCGGTTGCGCGGCGCTGCATCAGCGGCTAGAGTCCTTGCTTCTTTTGCGCCTCAAATTGTTGATGATGACAGGAAGCATGGATGAAGATAGCGACATGGAACGTTAATTCGGTTCGAACGCGGCTTCCGCGAGTAGTTTCCTGGCTCGAGCGGCGTCAGCCCGACGTCGTTTGCCTCCAGGAGACCAAGGTTGTGGATGAAAGCTTCCCGCTGGCTGAAATAGAAGCTCTTGGCTATCACTGCTTGCTTAATGGTCAGAAGAGCTACAACGGCGTTGCCATACTCTCTCGTACGGAGCCACAGGATGTCGTGCGGTTGTTGCCCGGCGACGAGCTCGATGCGGAGCACCGGATGCTGATCGCGGTCATTGAAGGCATTCGCATCGTCAACATCTATGCGCCGAACGGCGGTGACGTTGGATTGCCGCGGTATGCGTTCAAGCTCGAATGGTATCGCCGGCTTCGCGAGTTCCTCAATGTCTCATTCGATCCGTCGGAGAATTTGCTGATTTGCGGCGACTTCAACGTAGCGCCCGACGACCGCGATGTTTGGGACCCTCAAAGGTGGCGCGGCAAGATATTATTCAGCGAGCCTGAGAAAGAAGCGCTGCGGAATCTGGTGTCGTGGGGACTACAGGATGCGCTGAGGCTTCATAAATCGGAAGGCGGCCTCTACACGTTTTGGGATTATAGAGCCGGCGCATTTCATCGGGGATGGGGACTGCGCATCGACCATATCCTGGTGACCGAATCGTTGGCCAGGCGCTGCGCCGATGTCGAGATCGATCGAAACGAACGCAAAGGAGAGAAGCCTTCGGATCATGCGCCGGTGATCGCGACGTTGGAGTGAGAGGCCTGGATCTTATCAGAAGGCGGCCCCATAACGCGGCCGCCCCAATTGCCGTTTCGCACGCCAAAATGGATCACGCCTATGACCGCTTGTGCATGTTCAGGTTCAGGTTCAGGCTCGTGATGCCGCACTATCGAGCCTGCGACTGTCCGGGCGAAGAGCCCACGACGCTGCCACGAGCGCGGCCAGTATAAGCGGCGTGAGAATGTGTTGCAGGTTATCGTGAACCGCTATATGAGAGGCCGAAGCTCCAGTCAGGTCAAATATAATACCGGCGTAGGCCCATTCCTTGACCAGCCTCAGACCCGGGAGCAGGATCACGGCTCCGCCAAGTACCTTCCACGCGCCGAGTATGATCATGAAGTACGCCGGATAACCAAGTTGTGTCATGCCTTCCAGTGCCTGGGGCGGACGCAACAGGTCGACTACTCCGCCGGACAGAAAGAAAAAGGCGATCAGTACGGTACAGATCCAGTAAAAGATTTTTCGAGTTTTCATAAGTTTTCTCGCTCTCGCTGCCGTAATATTCATCGATCGCACGGATAATATTCATAAGACACGAATACGTCCATTAGACATTCGCAAATCAGACGCTGCCCGGAGTTAATTCGCGCCGTGGACGAACTTATTTTTCGCGGGAATCTGGCGTGTTCCAGCGGAGAGAGCTGCCCTAAGGGACCAATAAAACTATGATGGACGGGTGTTCTCCATAGACGTTTTCGAAGGCGAGATGAATGGATTGATCCTTTGTGAAACGGAGGCTGAAGGGCTTGAAGAATTGATGTCGATTACCTTTCCTGAATACGCAACGGCGGAGGTCACCGAAGATCACTTCTTCATTGGAGGAAGCCTCTGTCGCGCCGGCAGCACGGACTTGAAAGAGAAGCTCTCATCATTTCTTTCTAAGCGATCTAAGCGGTAACTCAATTGTCCGCCTCATAGCTTCTTTGCTAATCTTGCTTCTTTCCATCGTGGAGCAGAAGACGACAATAAAACGGTACTCAGCCCCGGTCGAAGCCTGGGAGCTTGTCGGCAACACGCCGTTGCTCAAGCTCGGCAGTTCCTGGAACAGCCGAGTGCAGATATGCGCCAAAGCGGAGTGGTTCAACCCGGGCGGATCGGTGAAGGACCGGCCCGCGTTGAATATGATTCTCGACGGCGAGAAGAGCGGGTTGCTCAAACCGGGCAAGGTGATTCTGGATGCGACGTCCGGCAACACCGGAATCGCATATGCATGGCTCGGCGCGGCCCGCGGCTACAAAGTCAAGCTCGCGTTGCCGCGAAATGCGAGCGAAGAGCGAAAGCGAATCCTGAGCGCTTATGGAGTCGAGCTCGCACTGACCAGTCCACTGGAAGGCTCGGATGGAGCGATACGCGAGGCGCGCCGGCTGTATAGCGAAAGCCCACAGACCTACTTTTATCCAGATCAATACAATAATCCGGCCAACTGGCGCGCCCACTATGAGACCACTGCCTTGGAGATATGGGAGCAGACCGGCGGCCGCATCACTCATTTCATCGCGGGCTTGGGCACGAGCGGAACATTCGTTGGTACGAGCCGCCGACTGAAAGAGCTCAATCCCGATATCAAGTGCATATCATTTCAGCCTGACTCGCCTTTTCACGGGCTTGAGGGATTGAAGCACATGGCGACCGCGATCGTTCCGGGGATCTACGATTCCAGTATTGCGGAGGAAAATCTCGAAATCGGAACCGAGGAATCACACGGAATCGTGCGCGATCTCGCGAGGCGCGAAGGATTGCTGGCCGGCATATCATCCGGCGCCGCGCTTGCGGCTGCGATGAGAGTAGCCGAGCGCCTCGACTCCGGCCTGATAGTCACGATCTTTCCGGACAGCGCCGACAAATATTTGAGCGAACAGTTCTGGGAAGCCGCGGATGTTGAATAGTCTCGCGCACAGAGGCGCGGCGCCGTTGCACGATAGATAGATGAAAATTAGCTATTGAGGCTGCCTTGACCATAAAAGCAAAAGCGAAACATCTCGAATTGATTCGGAAACACGGTGAGGAAACATATCCGCGGGAGTGCTGCGGATTTCTGATTGGCAAGGTCGAAGATCAGGCGAACGTACTACTCGACCTTTATCGGGCGGAGAATGAATGGAAGGGCTCGGATGCGACTGACGATCGGGAGCGAACGGCCGGCGAACAGTCGCAGTCCAATCGGTACCTTATTACTCCGGCCCAATATCAAAAGGCGGACGCGTTCGCAAGGAGTCTTGGCGCCGGTATCATCGGTTACTACCACTCGCATCCCGATCATCCCGCGCGGCCTTCCGGCTACGACCTCGACCATTCCTGCTGGCCCGGCGAGTCCTATATGATCGTTTCAATCGCCGGAGGTAAAGCCGATACGCTCAATTCCTTTACGAAGCCCGACTATGCCCATTTCGAGCCCGAAGACATCGTCGTCGTGGATTGATTTCCGTATTCAAGACATTAGCTCCGAAGCCGGCTTCGGCTCTAGAATGGTATCAATCGCGAGCACAGTGAAATCGACAAGTAAGAGGAGTGAATTATGTCCGTGAAGATCATGATTCCAACGCCGCTCAGGACTTATACCGGTTCCCATGATTCAGTCTCGGTTGGCGGCGCGACGGTTGATGAAGCGCTGTCAGCGCTGGTGGCGGATTACCCGGATCTTAAGAAGCATCTCTACAGCGATCAGGGAGCGCTCAGAAATTTCGTGAATATTTATGTCAACGATGAAGACATCAGGTACGCGAAAAAAGGCGCGACCGGGCTTACGGATGGGGATGTTATCAGCATCGTTCCCTCGATTGCCGGAGGCGCCGCGGCCACGGATGAGGCAGCGCCAGCCGTGGAACTTGATTCGGATGAGATTCTGCGCTACAGCCGCCATTTGATTATGCCGGAAGTCGCGATGGAGGGTCAGAAGAAGCTCAAAGCGGCGAAAGTGCTCGCGATCGGGGCAGGCGGCCTGGGCTCACCGCTGGCCCTTTATCTCGCCGCCGCGGGTGTTGGAAGGCTTGGAATCGTCGACTTTGACGTCGTGGACTTCACCAATTTGCAGCGCCAGATAATTCATTCGACTTCAAACGTCGGGCGTCTCAAGCTCGATTCAGCAAAAGAGCGAATTGCCGAGATCAATCCCTATGTCCAGGTAGACGCGCACGAAGTTGCGTTGACATCCGAGAACGCTATGGATCTTCTATCGGACTACGACATTGTGGTCGACGGAACGGATAATTTTCCAACTCGATACCTGGTGAACGATGCGTGCGTGCTGCTGGGAAAGCCTAATGTCTACGGTTCCATCTTCCGGTTCGAGGGACAGGCTTCGGTGTTTTACGCGAAGGAAGGTCCCTGCTATCGATGCCTCTATCCAGAGCCGCCGCCGCCTGGCCTGGTGCCGAGCTGCGCCGAAGGGGGAGTGCTTGGCGTGCTTCCGGGCATCATCGGAGTCATACAGGCTATTGAAACTGTGAAGCTTATTCTCGGCCGCGGAGATTCATTGATAGGAAGGTTGATGCTGTTCGACGCGCTCGCGATGAAGTTCCGCGAATTAAAATTAAGAAAGAATCCAGAGTGCCCGATCTGCGGTGAGAATCCCACGATAAAGGAATTGATCGACTACCAGGAATTCTGCGGAGTCACTAATGAACCCGAGGTCAACGTCGGAGCCGATTTCGAGATCACGCCGCGCGAGCTAAAGTCCAAAATGGATCAGGGCGAGCGGTTCGTGCTCATCGACGTGCGCGAGCCGGAAGAATACGCGATTTGCCGAATTCCAGGATCGCGCTTGATTCCAAGGCTAACCTTGCCGGAGCGCCTTCACGAGCTTTCAACAGCCGACGACATCGTAGTTCACTGCAAGAGCGGCGTGCGAAGCGGCAAGGCCGTCGAATTTCTTAAACAGGCCGGCTATCGCAAGGTCAAGAACCTTTCGGGCGGAATCCTGCGGTGGGCCGATGAGGTGGACTCAACGGTGCCGAAGTATTGATTCACTCGATGGCTGTGATTCTGGTCAAGCTCGGTTTCGGAGCGAAATGGATAGAGTTGAACTGAAAGGATTATCGCGGATCAGGCTTGCGGAGGCTGTTTCGTTACTCAACGCACGGCATTATTCCGGCGCATATTATTTGGCTGGTTATGCTGTAGAATGTGCTTTGAAGGCCATCTCAGACCGGCGGCATGGTGTACTTCGATGGTTAAGACAATACTGGTAGATCAGGATGTGGAAGAAGGCCGAAGGCTCCTTAACATTCTTTCCGGAACATCCGCCGTTCCAGAGACGCTATGGGGAAAGGAGCGCGTCGCAGTTCTGCCGGCAGTTCGCTTTAAGGTTGAGGCAGCATTCTGGTGGTATCTTACAGAATCCTCTGAATGGCGCCTTGTTATTGCCACCAGGCTCGTCGACGAGATAGGCCCACTTCGCACATATGCTGAAATTCAAACGATTTTGAGCGCGATCAAACCGCCGTTGACGCTGACCGTTCAAAATATCTCCGTAGTTAGTCCCAAAGACGAACGAGTAAAGGTTCTTCGAAAGACAGTAAGAGTAAAGGGCAGCTCGACCGGGATGCGATTTGCTCACAATACTATCGATCACGTGTATGTTGATGATTCGTTCATTTATAGAGTTCATTAGGCTGCTTTTCTGGTATGGCGAAAAGTTACACCTTACCTGATGCGGTTGCTGATCGCCTCGTCTCGATTCTCGGAAAGAGGTTTGTTCTTACTCATCCCGACGAGCTGCTTGTTTACGAGTCGGACGCTCTTACGCTTCATAAGCATCTGCCTCCCGCGGTGATCATTCCCGGCAGTGCGGAAGAAGCGGCGGCAGCGGTAAAGGTCCTTGCCGAGGCGAAAATCCCTTTCGCGCCGCGTGGAGCCGGAACGGGATTATCGGGAGGCTCATTGTCTCTGCATGGAGCCGTGATCATCGAGCTGGCTCGTCTGAATCGCATTCTCAAGATTGATTATGAGAACCGGCTTGCCGTAGTCGAAGCCGGCGTAATCAACGTTCATCTTTCGGAAGCTACCGCGCCAGGAGGGTTCCACTACGCGCCGGATCCCTCGAGTCAGATGGCGTGTACGATCGGCGGCAATGTTGCCGAAAATTCCGGCGGCCCTCACTGCCTGAAGTACGGCATGACCACCAATCACGTTCTTGGAGTCGAGGTGGTTTTGCCAAACGGCGACTTGATCAATATAGGCGGAGGCGGCGTCGATGTTCCGGGCTATGATCTTCTCGGCGTGTACGTGGGATCTGAAGGAACCTTTGGAATAACGACCAAGGCTACGCTCAGGCTCACGCGATTGCCTGAAGCCGTGAAGACCCTCCTTGCCGAGTTCATGAGCGTCACCGACGCAAGCCGCAGCGTGTCTGAGATCATTGCCGCTGGTATATTGCCGGCCGCGCTCGAGATGTTGGATCAAGAGACCATCAAGGCCGTCGAAGAATCTATCTTTGCCGGAGGGTTTCCGATCGATGTCGCGGCGCTTCTTATCATCGAAGTCGATGGTCTTCGAGCGGGATTGGAACGTACCGCGGCTGCGGCCGTGGATATTTGCCTGCGAAACAATGCACGTGCGGTGAGGGTTGCGGCTGATGAAGCGGAGCGACAGCGGCTCTGGGGTGCGCGGAAACGGGCGTTCGGCGCAATGGGTCGAATCAAGACCGATCTGATGGTGCAGGACGCGGTGATTCCTCGATCACGGCTGCCGGAAGTCCTTGATGAAATCTATGCGATAGCGAAGCGATATGGCTTGAAGGTCGCGAATGTTTTTCACGCGGGTGATGGCAACCTGCACCCGAACATCAGCTTCGACGGACGCGATCCCGACCAGGTAGCCAGAGTAGATGCGGCATCCAAAGACATCATGAGTCTGTGCGTCAGCGTCGGGGGCTCGATCACAGGAGAGCACGGCGTCGGAATGGACAAAATTGATTTCATGCGAATGATTTTCTCGGACGCCGATATGGAGCGAATGCTCGCCGTGCGCGATGCGTTCAATCCGGAGGGACTCTGCAATCCAAGCAAGGTCATTCCGGCGATGAAGACGTGCCGATACTGTGGATTCGGCATCGAAGACCTGCGGCACAAGCGAGCCGTGCATCAGGAAATCAGTTAAGTCGGTTTTATGGCATTTCTGCGATTTACTTACGGGCCCAAGGCAGGGGAGTCGGTTGAGCTTGAGAAAGCAAAGACCTCTTTTGGAAGGCGACGGTCGAGTGATTGCGTTCTTGACCACAAAGCGGTCTCGCGCGATCACTTTCACATCGAACGCATTGGAGCCAAGTATTTTCTGGTCGACAACGACAGTGGAAACGGAACGTTTGTGAATGGTGATCGAGTCACCTGGGTCGATTTAAAGGACGGCGACGTCGTTCAAGTGGGCTCGTTTCGAATGATGGCCGATCTTTCCGACGTGAGTTTATCCCGAGACGAGGCGCCTGAAAATGCGGATCTTCTGGAGGAAGGGGTTGAGGCGTTTACCAGGGAGCATGAGGAGGCTTATCCGCGACAGTTCATCGAGGGCATACGCTACTTCAACCAGCGAAATTATTATGACGCCCACGAAGTTTGGGAAGAGATATGGCTGCACGCTTCAGGCGATGAAAAGGTCTTTTACCAGATGCTGATTCAATCGGCGGTGGGACTGCATCACTACGAGAGAGGCAATGCGCGAGGCGCTCGTGGAATGTACAACGCGGCGGCTGAAAAGCTGAGGCAGCTCCCTCGCGAGTTTATGTCGCTCGATCTCGATCGTTTTTCGCGGGATTTGACCGATTCATTGAAGGCCGCCTGTGAAGATGACGCGGACTCAATCACTATTCAGCAGCAACAAGCGCCAAGACCGCACATAAAGCTGCTGCCGTTGAGCAGCGGCCGCGGCGCGCAATAGTGCGAGCAAGATAGAACGGGCGATCGAGGATAGACATAGTTCTCCGGAGCTGGGAAGAAAGTGTTGCGGATCAGGCGGTCTCCAGATTAGTAATGGCCGGCGTCTGCCGGACTCTTGTGAATAACATGTCGGCTACAAAAAAACATGCCAATCTGGCTGCCGCGCTGACTGAACTGATCGGTCCTGCGAACACGACCGTAGAAGATCTCCCTGAGATTGACGGCTGCCGTCCGGCGGTTTTGGTGATGCCTTCATCTCACGACGAGGTCAAAGACTCTCTTAAGATCTGTGCTGATTACGACGCCTCGGTAGCGCCGGCGGGACGACTGACGTGGCTCGATTGCGGTAATCCGATTGAACGAGCCGACGTCATAATCAGCTCACGAAGAATGGATTGCATCATCGACTACAGCCCTGCTGATCTGACCGCTACCGTGCAGGCAGGCGTCAGTATTTGCCGGTTGAATCAACTTGCAGGCGAAAGCAGGCAATGGCTTCCGGTCGACGCGCCGGGAACCAGCGATGACACTCTTGGAGCCTTGGCCGCATGCGGCGTCAGCGGGCCGCTCAGATATGGTTTCGGAACAATTCGCGACTACGCCCTTGGGCTGAAGTTGGCGCACGCGAATGGCGGAGAAAGCAAATCCGGAGGCCGCGTAGTCAAAAATGTCGCCGGCTATGATATGACCAAGCTGTACGTTGGCAGTTACGGAACGCTGGCGATCATCACGGAATTGACTTTAAAGCTGAGGCCGATGGCTGACGGACAGGCTACGCTTGCGATCATATCGCGAGCGCGAGATTCACTATTCGAGCTCGGAACACAAATCGTTCAATCGGAGTTGAGGCCGGCTTCGGTATATATAATCGAAGGCGATTTCCCTGACGTAGCTCCCGGCTCGGCGTTATTAGTCCGCTTCATCGAGACTCGAGAAGCAGTCGACTATCAGATCGATCGAGTGATCGGGTTGATGGATGGCCGCTTTGAGTTCGAGCTGCTATCGGATGAGAGGGCGGCGGCGGCATGGCTCGCAGTTGCAAACTTCGATCGATCCGAGCAAGTAGCAGTACGATGGAGCGTTCCACCGTCAAACACTCGGTCTGTTTTTGAGAGCATTAATCAAGCCCGCTCGCGCACCGCCGATCTGGCGCTCGGAATCATAAGAGGCTGCCTGCAGTGCGATTCCGGCGTGGCAAACACCATAGCTTTATTGCGAGAGCGCGCGGCAGCCGCGGGTGGACATCTCTTCATCGAGAAGGCCCCGGCTTCGGTAAGAAGAGACGCGGATGCGTTTGGCGATCCGGGTGCGGCACGCCGGTTGATGATCGCGGTGAAGGAGAAGCTCGATCCATTGCGAGCGCTCAATCCCGGAAAATTTATTCGCGGAATATGAGGTCCTGATCGATGGCGTCGGCAATAGGCGAGTCCGCTAACATCGAGCATCTGGCAACGCTCTTGGATCGCAACCGTGAAGGCATATACACGTGCGTCCACTGTGGGCTCTGCCTGCCGGCGTGCCCCACTTATCGCCAGCTTGGCGATGAAAATGATTCACCGCGCGGACGGGTCTACTTGATGCGCGCGGTGTCCGAATCCAGGCTCGCCATCGATAGCGTCTTCGCCGAACATATCGACTCATGTCTTGGCTGCCGCGCCTGCGAAACCGTATGTCCGTCCGGCGTGCCCTACGGCGAATTGCTTGAAGCCGCGCGCGCCGAGCTTGCCTCAACGCGCTCAGGCGGCGTCGAGCAGAAGCTCTTGCGATTTGTGTTGAACCGGTTCTTCACACGCCGGGCGCTGCTTGGAGTCTTGATGTGGATCGCCCGCACATTTCGGGAGAGCGGCCTCGCTCAACTCGCATTCGACTCAAAGCTGCTCGGTAACAGAGGCAGGCTTGCGCTTGCTCTTTTGTTGTCGAGCCGTCCGGCGCTGACTTCGAACGCGGAGAATCGCGCTGCTGGACCCAGCGTATCGACCTCGCCCAAGGTTGCGATACTTCGCGGATGCGTGATGGAGGGTCTCTTCTCTCACGTCAATCGAGCCACCGAGCGAGTTCTTCGAAAGAGCGGATGCGAGTTAGTCGAGGCGAATGGTCAAGTATGCTGTGGGGCGCTCCACGCACACGCCGGAGAGTTGGAAACCGCAAAGGAGCTTGCCCGTAAAAACATTGATGCGTTTCGCGCAACCACCTGCGATACAATCGTGATCAATTCGGCAGGCTGCGGAGCGGCAATGAAGGAGTATAAGCACCTGCTGGCCGATGATCCGGAATACGCGGCTCGTGCGGCCGACCTGAGCAAAAAGGTAAAGGACATATCCGAATTTCTGATTGGAATCGGCGCGAAACCATCCGAAGCTATAGTCGCCCGGCGTGTCGCGTACGATGCGCCCTGTCATCTGATCCACGCTCAGAAGATTGCATCGGCGCCGGTTGATTTGCTGCGGAGCATCAGAGGACTTGAATTGACGCCGCTGATCGGCAGTGAGACCTGTTGCGGAGGAGCGGGCATCTACAATCTGCAGCAGTACGAATTGAGCGCGAAAATAGCATCAGACAAGGTCGACAACATTCTCGCGAGCGGAGCGGATATGGTTGTAACAGGCAATCCCGGATGCATAATGCAGATTGGAGCGAGTCTCCTGATGCGCGGCGAGTCGATCAGAGTCGCGCATCCCATTGAGCTGATCGATTCCGCTATCTAAGCAGCTTGGTTGGAGTCTCCGAGTGAATGACATGCACGGCTCTGCTGTATTACTGGTGCTTCACATATCGATCGCGTTGATCTGTTTGGCGGCGAACGTACGCTCTCAGTCCAGCGACTATGGCCCGGAGGTAAAGGCGTTCCTAAGCTATTTGCGGCAGGAAGAGACAGAGCTGCAATTCCAGCTCACGCACAAGGAGATCTCCAGGCAGGAATTTTCCAGGTCGAAGAATAGAATCGCGGTTCATCGCGCGGCGGTGCTCAAGTTCGTAAAAGAAAAAGGCGAAGATATCGTTCCGGACTACAACGTAGTGGCGTCGTCTGAAGCTAATCAACTTGTCGAAGATGGCGAGAAGGTCTTGAAGACCGCCAAGCCTGGCGACCTTCTCGGCGCCAAATGGAAGTTTGTAACAAGCGACACGCGCGGCGAAGTCTTTTATGTATTAGAGCGAGTGTCTCGATAGCACCTGTCTCGGTAGCGCTGTGAACGGGCAGGCATACGGCTAAGTCCGGCGGCGCTGTTGCCATCAGACTACTTGATAGGTTTGTTTTTCTTACCTGGTTACGGCCGATTTCTACGCGATTAACTGTTCGACAGTCACAGGCAGGCTTGAGTCGCCAGAATTGAGTATCGTTGCGTGCATAACACGCGCAGCTCGGCTTCGATCATGGCGTGAGTAAATCCGGCTTTGATGTAAAATTGGGGCCGGTTGGTGGCAATCAGCTCAAGGAAGAGATCTTGAGTGATTCTGTCTAGATCGAAGCTCGCATCACCGAGCTCATTTTCCACTAGAGTTGATAGAAGTCGCCAAATACTGCCAGCGTCTTCCGCTGTGAAAACCTCTCGCCACGCTAATGCCGGATCGCTCTGATCGTCCTGCTCGATAAGCGCGGCAGTGGAGAACCCGGCAACAGGGATGGGGAATCGAGTTGCCATTATTGTCAAACTCCTGGTCTTAGATTATTCGCCCGACTCTCGCGGGCGTTATAATGGGGAGTCGTGGTTATTCTCTACTCAAAAGAGTGCTCAGCATACAGGACTGCTCGGAGCGATTCAAGGATTTATTCATACATCAAGGAGAAATCTGACGATTCGTAATCTCCAGCGTACTGGAGGCGGGATTACATATCCCAGGGGCAGGTAAAGAATGAACGAGCACGCGGGTACAAGCACGTCCATCGGCAATCAAGAACGGAGACAGGGCAGGAGATTTTCTGTGAGCTGGGCTACTCGACTCACGGGAATTGACGAGTCCGGAACGCGCTTCGAACAGGAGGTTTCGCTCGCCAATTTGAGCTCCGGCGGAGCTTACTTCTCGTTTGAGAAGCCGCTTCCTGTCGGATCCCGTCTCGAGGTCTCGATCAAGGTGCCCTTCAAACGTCAAAACTGGATGCAGTATACCGGTGAAGTCATCAGAGTTGATCAATCTCCTGAGGCCGACCAAACGCCTGCGAGTGTTGGAATCGCGTTGAGATTCAGCGGATTTCGCCCCTCGTTCGCCAGCGAGTGAACCACCGCTCTTTCATTTCATCCGCAATTGTGATTGGATCACATTTCTGCGATCTCTTTCGTCACCTTTCATTATTCTTTCATTATCTTCCGGGATTCCAAGTTGTCAGGTCATAATCTATAATAGCCGCGGCTCGTTAAGGCGAAGGAGATTCTATGCCCAAGTTCTGTCCGAACTGTGGAGCTGGTCTTGTAGACGACCAGAAATATTGTAGAAAGTGCGGCAGCAGCCTGATGACGGCCGAGCTTACCGCGCGCCGCGATCCGAGATCGCGCCAATTGGGATCTACTGAGGTCGGCGCCCGTGCCGACACAGTTCGGAATCTCGATCCCAATACAGGTGAAATGGCCGGCGTTGAAGACGGCGGCACACGAACGATCGGCTCTCCGGGCCTCCCTTCTTCGGCTCTGCCGGGCGGCACGCAACGAATGGAAGGATCAAAAACTCTAGAATCAGGCGGGCCAACTGCAACAGCAGGGTTCGGAGTCCTGCCTCAATCGCAGCCCGCGCCAGCGGAGCCGGCTGCGGCTAAAAAGAGCTTTCCTATTGTCGCCCTCTTGAGCATCGTCGTAATCCTATTGGCAGCCGTACTGGGTGTCGGCTACTGGCTATATACACGGGCCCGTAATGCGAGTGCTTCCAGTGCTCCCAATGCCGCTCCACAAGAATCCATGTCGCAACAGGCCGCTCAAGCCGCCGGCTCCAGCTCGACTCCCGAGGCGACGGGATCCGCGGCAACTGCTCCCGGTAACGTCGTCGCCGCCAACAACAACTCGGCTACGACGCCAAACGCCAGTCGCGAGCAAAGAGAGAAGAACGCCTCGCAGACTGTACCCTCGGCCTCCATCGGTGAAACCGCGAAACCGTCGGAGAGTGAGTCAGCGTCCTCCAAGCCCGCCGAGACGAACAAGAATCAGAGCGTCTCGAGCACGGTTACGCAAACGAAGACCATAACCGCCGACGATCACATCAAGGCCGGATTAAAAGCCTTTGATTCCGGCGCCTATTCGCAGGCAGTGTCCGAGTACACGGCGGCCGCGAGGCTCCAGCCATCCAACGCCGATGTACATTATTTGTTGGGACTCTCGTATGAGAAATTGAAGAGGCCCGCCGATGCTCTCGCGGAATACCAGAAATGCACCTCGGGCCCTTACGCGGCGGTCTCGAAACAGCACGTCAAACGGCTCTCAAAATAATTCGACCTATAGTCAATCAGTCCGAAGAATTTGCATCTTCAATCGCCTGAGGCAGTCATCGCGCAAATCGCGGGACGACGCCAGCCGTAGCTCATCGACTAATCGATCGATCTCCTGTGCGCGTGTGCGCTCGGGTTGTTCCACGACTTCAGGTTCCGAAACTGCTTCACCGCACATGAACTCAACGGCTTGCCAAAAGCGATCGATGTTTATCGGCTTGGCTATGCAAAAATCCGCGCCCGCTGCCTCCGCTTCGAGAAAGACCACGGGGCCGCAGCCGCTTATGGCGATTATGGGTGTCTGGTCAATACCGGGATCATGTCTGACGTTTGAGATGAAGCTCAAGCCGCTGGCTCCGGGCAGGGCGATATCGGTGAGAATGAGAGTAGGCCTATGTTCGCGTGCAAGTCGTAATGCCAGATCAGCCTCCGATGCCGTGACGGTTGTGTAGCCCTTGAGCCGCAATAGTTCGGACAATGGATGAAGGGTGTCGAAGTCATCTTCGACTATTAAGATCGTCTTAGCCATAGAACATTCCTCACCGAAATCGAACATATAAGAGATACGATGAGGTACATGGCTCTGACATGAGCCTTAGTAGGGTATGCGCATGATACAGGCGAGGCTCCAATGATTCAATATGAAAAATCGCCGCGCGTATGGGTCATAGTCTTAGAGCGTGTTCCCGGACTCTCTCGTTGATTGTCAAAGCGAGGCGTAGTGCGTTGAGTCCATCTTCACCGGTTACTTTCACAGGCGTCCGCTTCGAAGCTGCGTCAAGGAAGGATTCTATTTCAAGGCTGAGCGGTTCGGAGCGTTCGGAGGTCAGAAGCTCGGATCTGATTTCAGGCAAGCCCGCCGCCGCTGGTATGACCGAGACGACTGTTGCTTCCTGCGCCGTGTAATCGAGCGAAACATATTGCTGAGGCTGAAAGAATCGGAGCTTTCTCACGCGCTCGCCCGAGACGCGGCTTGCGGTAAGGTTGGCGATGCAGCCATTCTCAAACTCGATTCTAGCATTGGCGATATCGGTTCTCGGCGTAAGCACTGGAATTCCCGCGGCGCGCACTTCGATGACCGGACTCTTAACAAAAGAGAGCACTATATCGAGATCATGGATCATCAGATCCATCACAACATCTATATCCAGGCTCCTGGGAGTGAACGGACTTAGTCTGTGCGCTTCAAAGAATCTCGGTTGCGTTACAATCTCTCCGGCCGAGACAATCGCGGGATTGAAGCGCTCGAGGTGGCCTACCTGCAGGATTGCGTTATTGAGCCGGGCCGCTTGAACGAGATCGGCTGCTTCTTGAACAGTGAATGCGATCGGCTTTTCGACGAGAACCGCTTTCCCCGCATTGAGGAATGCGAGCGCGACCTTGCGATGATCGACCGTGGGAACCGCCACGGTCACGGCGTCAACTTCGCCGATCAGCTCGCTATAGTCAATCGTCGCCGCGACACCGAGCTGCTCCGCGGCCGCGGCCGCGACTGCTTGATTCAAGTCGCAGACAGCTACGAGCGTTGCGTTTGGCGAGGCGGAATACACACGCGCGTGCTCTCTGCCGAAGTGACCAACTCCGATCACTGCTACTCTAAGAAGATTTCTCATTGATATTTGCGTTAAGCTTGACCGCTCCGAAAGTGCTTCATACACTGAACGATTCGAAACGGGATCATTCTAACCTGCCAACCAAGAAAACAGAGATAATAGTCGAAGCCGGTGCACGCGCCAAGCAATGGCAGTACGCGCTGGCTCTTACCGCCGTAGCAGGTCTTGCCTTCTTTGTCGGACTCGGCTCGCTTGGTCTGGCCGGCCCGGACGAGCCTCGCTACGCCGAAGTTGCGCGTGAAATGTTCGCGAGCGGCGACTACATATCACCGCGTCTGTGCGGCTGCTTATGGTTTGAAAAGCCGCCTCTCCTCTACTGGATGGAAGCGGCTGCCTATTACATTTTCGGAGTCAACGAATTCGCGGCGCGCATTCCGTCCGCTGTCGCGGCAACCGTGGCGGCGTTGTTCCTCTTTCACGCGATTGCCAAAACGGTTTCGATTCGACTTGGCGCAATCGTATCGATAATCCTCATCACCTCGGCGATTTTTGTCGGCTACGGAAGGGCCGCGGCGCCGGACATGCCTCTGACTGCCTGTATCGTAATCGCGCTGTGCTCGGTCTATCTTGCCGTCTCATCCGCTGGCCGCGCGAGAAAAGGCTATCTTGTCATCGCTGCCGTAGGCGCCGGACTTTCGCTGATTGCAAAAGGGCTCGTAGGAATTGCTTTGATCGCGACAATATTCATCCTGGTTGCTGTTGTCACGAGACAGAGATTCCTCAAGCTAACCGAGATCGTTTTGATCACCGCGGTGTTTCTCCTTGTGAGCGCAAGCTGGTATCTTCCGGTTACGCTGCGACACGGATGGGAATTCATCCGCGAGTTTGTTATTAACCATCACTTCAAACGCTACCTGACTAACGAATATCACCATCCTGAAGCGTTTTATTTCTACTTTATCATCGCCGCCATTGGGGCGATTCCCTGGATCTTCTACCTGATTCCGGCGGTCGCGCGGCTGCGGCGCGTGTCTTTTCGAGGCGCGAGTCGTCTTGATCTCTTGCTCGTGCTTGCATGGATATGGTTTCTGGTCCCGATATTATTTTTCTCGCTGTCTGTTTCAAAGCTTCCAGGGTACATACTGCCATCGTTTCCGGCCCTGGCGATCATTGTTGGAGTCGAGATCGAGGCTCTGCTGGACCTGAAGGCGGGGAGAGTTCTCGAAATTGCGGTCCGGCTTACCGCATTGCTGTTAATCGCTCTCGGCATCGCTTATCCCATTTATCTCAATAGAGCATTGGGAACCGCGGACCTTGGCGGTGCAATTCTGAGATTCGTTCCGCTTGCAATTGCATGCGGCGCGCTGCTGTTTCTCGCATTGAAACGAATGCAAGGTTTCGTAGCCGGTACTGGAGCTTTCATGATTAGCCTCGCGCTGGTCACTGTCGCTTTGTTCGCGCCGTATCTCAGCGGCAAGGTGAGCCTTCGCGATCTTTCTCAGCAGGCCGCGACGGCCTTGAGGCCGGGAGAGAGAATAGCGTTTTATCTGGACAAGGAATACGCCGCTGTTTTTTACGCGCAGGGACGGGTTGTTTGTGGAGTCGGCGACGGAGACGTTTTGAACGCGTACAACCCTGACGAGATTGTCCGTGCTCTCAGAGTCGAAAAGAGCATGATCGTAATTACCTATGCCAACAAGGCGGGCGATCTGGAAACCGATTCCAGACTCGCGACAGAGACAATTGCCGCTCAGGGCAGGGAAGTAGCCTTGAGACTCAGCCCTTCAGAAAAATAGTTACGCCTCATTTCGCCGATGCCCGCATTCCTCCTGCCGGCGGCTTGTCGATCGTCGTGGGCAGCGCATCGCGAAAGAACGCAACGACTCGAGCGTCATAAT
>Ga0209687_1000128_pt1 | contig 29203 bp, 31 predicted proteins | sample GraSoiAngelo_136_FD_185893 | JGI IMG/M metagenome (GOLD analysis project Ga0209687, IMG submission 185893) | Grasslands soil microbial communities from the Angelo Coastal Reserve, California, USA - 14_0929_09_20cm (SPAdes) (version 2) | ecosystem: Environmental > Terrestrial > Soil > Grasslands ...
GAGAACGTGGAATGCGCGTCGAGCGCCTCCAGTTGAGTAGAGTTTGTCGCGCATTCCGCCAACCGCGGCCGAATCGGGAATCACCAAAGGTTTGAATAATAGTGCGGCGCGATGGCGTCTATATGGATTGGGAGATGGTCGACGTACTACAATCGTCCGCTGCCGAACTAAAAGACCTGGCTCAACACTAAATCGATTTGAAGCATTGCCTCTCGACAATAATCGCGAGTTAGCGATAGTTTTCAATACAGTTGCGTTTCGTGCGATTCGAGTTCGCTTTCAAAAACAAAAAAGGGACGAAGAAATTCACCAATGAAAAGAAGAATCTCTCTCGCTGCGATGTTTGTGGTTTTGGTTTTGATGGGGCTGGCCGCCTTTGGCTGCAATCGCGACAAGCGGGATAAGTCGCTTATCGATGATGCCGGAGGGCGAACGCCGGAAGATTTGCCCGAGCTTGCGGTCGATGTATTCAAGCCTATGGACGGCGGCATCGACCTCGCGCCGGATGAGATAAAAGGACGCAACACCTGGAATCTCTGGTGCGGAGGAACGGAGCAGTTCTGGGATCGAATGGCCAGAGAGGCTTACGGCCTTACCGACATGCTCAAGATGATCGACTCGCGCAATCACGGAAAGCGATTCAGCGAGATGGGCCTCATCAATCAGCCGGGCTATAAAGAGGCGTCAAAGCCCGATCAGTACGGGCTCTGGATTGACGAAGCGGTCGAGCCGGAATCATCGGCGATTGATCCGAACGTCTACGGCCGAGCGACGGGAATCATGGGATTCCGTCTCTTCAACAATCCGGCTTTCGACGCTGCCGCCAAGACCAAATGGAACGCCGACCGCTACTACAATGATCCCGATTATGCGGCGGACCCGAACCTTGTGAGGCCGTATAGAGTGGGTGTCGCATGCGGATCGTGTCACATAGCCTTCAATCCGGTTAAGCCTCCAGCCGATCCTGAAAATCCCGCATGGGAGAATCTCGCGTCGGCCATCGGCAATCAATACATTCGCGAAGGCAAGGCTTTCGCGAACACGGTTCGCGAGGGCGGGTTCTTTTGGGAGATGCTGAAGACCCAGCCGCCCGGCACCTCCGATACTTCGCGGCTTGCTACCGATCACATCAACAATCCGAACGCGATCAATCCGGTATTCTTGCTTGGCTCGCGCCTCGACGAGGCCGAAGACGAAGAACTCGCAGGCGATACGCTGCACTTGCCGACCGTCAGCGCGCACATGAAAGTGCCGCACGTGCTCAAGGACGGCGCGGATTCGGTGGGAGTTCCGGGCGCGACGCTTCGCGTCTACATAAACATCGGCAGCTACAGCCAGCACTGGCTTCAGCAGCACAATGCGCTCATCGGGCTCACGAAACAGAAGCCATTTTCCGTGGAGACCGCGCAAAAATATTCGGTCTACTGGCTCGCGACTCAACAGAAATTTCAGAACGTAGCAAAATTCTTCATGCGTTTGAAATCGTTCAGGCTGGAGGATGCGCCGGGAGGCAAGGACTACATCACCAAGGATGAAGCGGTGCTCCGGCGAGGCAAGATTGTCTTCGCCGAGAACTGCGCGACCTGTCATTCGAGCAAGCGGCCTCCCGATGGGGTCAGTGAGACCGATTGGTTCCGAACCGCCGTGCTCAGTCCCGATTTTCGCGAAGGCAACTTCTTTTCGGATGATAAGCGAAAGCCGATAACTCTGATCGGCACTAACGCGGCTCGCGCCTGCGGGACGAACGCGATCCGCGGCCACATCTGGGATTCGTTCTCTTCGGAGACCTACAAGAATCTTCCGTCAGTCGGTGAAATAGAGGTCTGGAATCCGTACGCGGACCGAACCGAGAAATTCAACGTTCCCGGCGGCGGACCCGGATACTATCGGACCCCTTCGCTCGTCAGCGTATGGTCTTCCGCACCGCTATTTCACAACAACGCGTTGGGCAAGTTTACGGGCGATCCGTCTGTCAAAGGCCGCATGGAAGCATTCGACGACGCGATCACGAAGCTGCTGTGGCCAGAGAGGCGGCCAGGGAAAGAATCAATCTGGCGAACCTCGCAAGAATGCAGCCTTCAGCTACAAGTCTCCGTTATTCCCGAACCGCTTCGCGCGCTGCTCAAGCCGCACGCTGATGCCGACGGCTACTTCAGGGTCGGCCCGATTCCTGAAGGCACGCCGATCAACTTGTTGGCGAATGTCGGCCCCGACACCGACCCTGTCGAGTTGGTGAAGATCTGCCTGAAGGTTAAGGCTGCGCTCATTGAAATAAAGACGAAGCATCTTGACGCGGCCGCGGCCAAAGAGCTGTTGAAAAGGGAAGTTGCTCCCGAATTGTACAAGATCAGCACCTGCCCGGATCTCATAGAGGATCGCGGCCATGAGTTTGGCGGCAATTTGCCGGACTCGGATAAGCGAGCCCTGATTGAATTTCTGAAGACGCTGTAGGAAGCGCTCAATTGAAAAATAGGAGTAAACAAAAATGGCAATAACCGTATCCGATCTGCTCAAAATGTCTCAGGCGCAACTGGATGAGTTGTTTACGAATAGTCCCGCGGGAGAAATTCCAGACGGCGAAGCGAAGGGAACAGCCATAGTCGCTCCCGGCACCACGTACACCGAAGACATAGCCGAGTTCGTGAATCATTTCGCATGGCAGGGAAAGACCTTCGATGCGAAGCACGGCGTGTTGAGAAACAGGATACTCAGCTTTGGCCTGAATGCGATCATCGCGAAGGTATACAAGGCGCCAAGCTGGCTGGATGGAAAGGAGTGCATCGTTCTCGATTACTCTGAAACGTCGCTTCTTGCCCATTGGATTCGAGATGAGATACGTCAGATCGCGCCTGGGTTCTATCTTGGAAAAGTCTATTGGGGCAAGAAGAGATTGATCGATTTCGCGGTCCAGTTTCCGCAATAGCATTGATATCCAGCGGCTTGTTTCAGCACGAGCAAGCGGCGTTCTGAAGCCCATCGCGGTCCAGGTACGTGGACGCGATCCGTTTCATCAGGAGCCAAGATGCAAGAGGACAATTCTTTTGAAGCTTTGACCAACCCCGGCGAGGCCTCCAATTTCTTTCATTTTGAAGATGCGCCCGTCTTCAATCCTGTCGCCGCAAAGTCCTATTCGCGCGACAACGGACTATGGTTGATGGAGTGTTGCCGGCTTGTTTATCGGAAGGATCGACCGCCGGATGAGCAACCGAAACAACCCTCGCGACAAGAAATCTTCGATCATTTCGGCCTCAAGGAGACGAGATTCTTTGATGGACATGTTCAGGAGAAGAATATCAAAGACGCGCAGGCAGCTTTGATCAAAGGCAAAGGCTTTGTAGTTTTGGCATTCCGCGGCACTCTCGGACCGGGCGATCTACTGGCTGATCTCGACTTCAAGCCTACCGATTGGGGCGGCGAGGGCAAGGTGCACGAAGGCTTCAAGAAGCAGTTCGATGCGATCTGGGAGCAGGGAGATAATTTACGTGCGGCGCTGGACGAATTGAAGGAAGAGGACGGGCCTGTATTCTATACAGGTCACAGCCTCGGCGCGTCGCTCGCGACTCTGGCCGCGGCTACGCGGTTTCTCGATGAGAAGGCTGTGAAGCCGGCCGCGCTTTATACGTTCGGTTCGCCGCGGGTCGGAACGCGAGGCTTTGCTCACGCCTTTCCCGACGACTTCTTTCACTGCCGGGTCGTCAACGACAGGGATTTCGTTCCGACCGTTCCGCCGCGCAAATTTCTTCTTACGCCTGATTTTCATCATGTTGGAATCCCGCACCATATCGATCATGTGGGGCATCTTAGACGCGGCAAGCCGGGCGATGACGAAGACGGGTTTGCAACTCCAAAAGGCCAGGTTCTCGACCATCTGAATTCGCTGAGCGGAAGATTCCTGGAATTCGTGCGTACAGCGGGCAGGAGCTTTGCCGAGAAGTTCACCGATCATACGCCGGTAAACTACACGGCTCGAATTGAGCGGGCCGGCGACTTCGTCTAGCAACGCCAGGTTGATCCGAGAAAAATCGATGACTCCGCAATCATACTTCATGGTAATCGCGCCGGTTGATCTCAGCCGCGAATCGTCTTTGCGCGAATTGCTCGCTTCGATGAATCACCGCGAAGGGGTCGTCAATCCTAACAACGACGTCATTCCATTTGGCCGATTCGAGCGGCTTCACTTTGCCCGGCTCGTACTTCTCAAGGATCAGACGAGGGGCGATCTCGGAGTCATAGGGGCGCCCCAAGCGGAACTGCCCGTCTACCTTGCGTTCTTGTGTGATTTTGACGGACCGCTCGATTCGTTTATGAGTGAGCTCGCGGGGCAATGCGAGGCGGGGCTCCGCCGGCTGTTTTCTCATTGTCAGGGATTCTCGAATGGGACCCATCTTGCCCGCTGGATGAAGCAGCACAATCAGCGCTCGGCTACCGCATACGTCAATTGGATTGGCAGGACGATGCGACAGGTTCGCGAGGAAGATGCCTTAAGACAATCACTCGAATCGTATATCGATGGAAATCAGGCCTCGCTTTCGAGACTCGCTCCGACTGAAGCGAGAAGGGAATTGGTTTCGTTTGTGAAGCGGGAAAGGGAGGCAGGTCGAGTTGTTTTGACAGAGCCCGACGCCACACCGCTGTCGTGGCGGGTCTCGAACGCAATACACCTGCTCGGTGTTCCGATAGTCCTGCTTCTTCTTACGCCGTTTCTGCTTCTTTATCTGCCGATCTTCGTTATTCAGCTCCGCCGACGCGAGCGATCCGATGCCGAGATCGCGCCGCGCCCCGATCCGGATCACGCGGCGAATCTCGCGCGTCTGGAAGATCATTTTGTCAGCAATCAGTTCAGCGCGATGGGAAGCTTGAAGCCGGGCCTCTTTCGACGATGGACGCTGTCCTTTATCCTGTGGGTAATCGACTACACGACGCGCTATATCTTCAACCGCGGCCATCTTGCTCGCGTAAACACTATCCATTTCGCTCGCTGGGTTTTTCTCGACAACAAGCAGCGGCTGTTGTTCGCGAGCAACTACGACGGCGGGCTGGACAGCTACATGGATGATTTCATTAATAAGGTCGGTTGGGGTTTGAATCTGGTTTTCAGCAACGGCATCGGCTACCCGAAAACGAACTGGCTGATTCTGGACGGCGCCAAGGACGAACAGAAGTTCAAGTATTTCATTCGCCGTCACGAGCTTCCAACCGAGGTTTGGTACGATGCGCACCCCGGTCTGACAACGGTGAATCTGGAACGAAACACCCTGATTCGCGAAGGACTCGAGCGCTCGTCGATGAGCGAAGGCGAGGCTCGCGACTGGCTAAGACTCTTCTGATGGCGGCGTTCTTATGAAGCATTCAAAGATCGATTTCAAAGATGTACAGGGTCTGGTCAGATACGGCTATGGGCGCCTTCCCGAATCCTGTTTTCTCCTGCTTGAAATAATCAGTCCGCGGGCGGCGCGAGACTGGCTGAAGACCCTTGATGTTGCTGACGCGGAAGAGTTGTCGACGCCTCCTGATTTCGCGCTTCAGGTCGCATTCACTCATTCCGGGCTTCGAAAGATCGGACTCTCATCGGAAATAGCCGATCAGTTTTCTCAAGAGTTCAAAACAGGCATCTACGAAGAATCGCGTTCGAAACGGTTGGGTGATGTTGGTGAAAACGCTCCGAGAGAATGGCAATGGGGCGGAGATTCCGACAATACGCCTCATTTGATGCTGATGCTCTATTCGGTGAAAGGCGGACTCGAAGCGCGCAAGAATGCGACAGTTGATGGACTGAGCTCGGCCGGACTCGCATTGCGGGGATGCCTGACTTCAGCGGACTTTGGAGGAGTCGAGCCTTTCGGTTTCAAGGACGGCATCAGCCAGCCTACGGTCGATTGGGATGGAAAGAGAAAGCTCGACGGCCGTGACGAACTCGAGTACGGCAATCTGGTCGCGCTCGGTGAGTTTCTGCTCGGCCATCGAAACGAGTATGGCAAGTATACGGATCGGCCGCTCCTTGATCTCGCGAACGATCCGCGCGGCATACTAGCCGAAGCCGAAGACAAACCCGGCAAGAAGGACTTTGCATTCAATGGAACATATCTCGTATTTCGCCAGTTGCAGCAGCACGTGGGCCGCTTCTGGAAGTTTCTAGACGACCAGGTCGGCGGCGACCGGTCGGAGCGTCAAAGACTCGCTGAGTTAATGGTCGGGCGGAAAATGGGCGGCGAAGCTCTCGCCGTAAAGAGCTCGAGCCCGATTCCCGGCATTGATTCTGATAAACGCGACGCAAACCAGTTCACCTTTTCATCCGATCCCGATGGAACGCGTTGTCCCTTCGGCGCTCACGTTAGGCGAGCAAATCCGCGCAACGCCGATCTTCCGGACGGTACGAGAGGTCTTTTGTCGAAACTGATTCGCACGCTCGGGTTCGGAGGCAAAGGGTTTCGCGGAGACTTGATCTCGTCGGTTCGATTTCATCGCATTCTTCGGCGCGGCGTCGAATACGGTGAGCCCCTGCCTGTTAACGACGCAATAAAGAATGGCGGGAATGAAATCGGCGAACGGGGGCTGCATTTCATTTGCCTGAACGCGAACATATCGCGGCAATTTGAGTTCATACAGGGGGCTTGGCTGTCGAGCACGAAGTTCGACGGAATGACCGAAGAGAGCGACCCCATAATCGGCAATCGCGAAGCCGTTTCCGAGTGCCCGTTCACGAATTCATTCAGTATTCCGCAAGAGGCCGGTTTGAGACGCCGCATAAGCGGCATTCCGGCGTTCATCACCGTCCGCGGAGGCTCGTACTTTTTTCTTCCCGGCATACGCGCCTTGAGGTATCTCAGCAGTCTTGAGACTGATTGATCCCGATCCCTGTTCCGAGGCCGGCGTAAGAATCGCTTTCCGGAATCGCGCGACTTATTCCAATGGAGCATTGATGGAAGCGAGTATCGAACACATACGCGTACCGGCCAACGGCATCGATTTTCATGTGGCGGTCGCTGGAGACAAGGATGGGCCGCCGGTGTTGTGCCTGCACGGATTTCCGGAAGGATGGATGAGCTGGAGACCGGTGATGGAGCGACTCGGTGAAGCTCGCATCTATGCTCCCGATTTGCGAGGCTACGGCGAAACGGCTCGGCCGCGCTCCGGATACGATGTTCACACTCTTATTGATGACGTGAAGAGCCTGATCCAGCAGCTCGGCCTGCATCGTCCCGTGCTGGTCTCTCACGACTGGGGCGGAGCGATTGGATGGATATTTTCTCATCGATATTCGGAGTTGATCAGCAAACTCGTCGTGATCAACTGCACTCATCCGAAGACGCTGGTTCGAGCCGTGTTTCATCTCGAAGACTGGCAGACCTTTCGAATTCCGTGGGTGCCGTTTTTCGAGATCCCGTGGCTCCCTGAAAACTTCATCGCCTCGTCGCTCGGTCGGAGCCTATTGAAGCTCTCTTTCACTATTCGCCAGGGCCGGAAAGGAGCGATGAATCTGGCGCTGGTGGATGAACTGGTGTCGCGTTTTCAAAAGGCCGACGACGCACGCTGGCCAATCGCTTATTACCGGCAGATGGTAAAGACTCAACTCCTGCCCGCGAGACGCGCTCGCCTTGAAGCGATTTATCGCAAGCCCATCACGGTTCCGACAACAATGGTATGGGGCATGAAAGACAGCGCGCTTTCGGCGAAGGTGGCCATAAAAAGCGCTCTGGACGCAGGCTGCGAGGTCGATTGGAGGCCCCTTCCCGGCGTTGATCACTTCGTGAGCCTCGAAGCTCCCGATTTGCTGGCGCTGGAGATCCGCCGCGTGCTTGGGCTCTCTTGAAACAATTTCGGCGACTGAAATAGCAAAAGAACGGGAGGCTGCGTGGGATTTCTCAAGACGCTGCACGATGCGATCTACGGCTTGATGAAAATCGAGCGCCGCTTCGATCCCTTCTTTCGCCCGCTTGTAGACGCGGTCTTTCAGGAGCCCCTCGCAAAGATAACGCAGGCATTCGTCAACCTGAGTCCGGCGGACGGACTGCGTCTGGCGGAAGAGAAAGAATTGCCGGGCGAGGCCGAATTCCTCGAATCGATCGTCTCCAGCATGGCCGCTTATATGCGCTCGCAATACGCTCCCGGCGGATTCGAACGCGGAGGAAATACAAAAACTCACGGCATAGTCCGGGGAGAATTCATCATTAGAGACGACCTGCCTGCCGAGATGCGGCAGGGAGTATTCGCGGAGCGTCGCAGCTTCCCGGCATGGGTGCGCTTCGCGGGTCCAGGTCCTGCCAGCCCTCCCGATATAGAAGACGTCGGCGTGTTGAGTATCGGGATCAAGCTCATGAGCGTGCCCGGTCCTAAGCTGCTCGATGATGAGAAATTCACTCAAGACTTCAGCGGCATCAGCACTCCGACCTTCACGACGCCCAATGTGAGGGAGAACGCCAAGCTTCAGGCCGCAATCGGAAGAGGGCTTCCATTGTTCTACTTCATTAATCCGTTCGATGCCCACCTGGTCGACGGAATCATGCAGGGGCTGTGGGCAAAGACACAGGGCAACCCTCTCGAATCGCGCTATTGGAGCTGTGTACCGTACCTTCTTGGAGAGGGCCGGGCTATGCAGTATTCAGTGCGCCCTCGCTTGAACTCGCGCACAACGGTTCCACGCCTTCCGCTTCGCCCTTCAGACAATTATCTGCGGGAAGCGATGTCGGCGACCCTGGCGAACAGAGAAGTAGAGTTTGATTTCCTCATTCAAATGCAGACGGACGCCCGGCGAATGCCTCTTGAGAACGCGTCGGCGCGCTGGTCTGAAGCGCTTTCGCCGCCGATTCCAGCAGCCGTCTTGAGGCTGCCTCGCCAACAATTCGACTCAGCTAAACAACTGCGTTTCGCGAGCTGTCTTTCGCTCAATCCGTGGCATTGCACCGCCGAGCATAGGCCTCTTGGAAATCAGAACAGGGCGAGGCGCAGGATCTATCAGGAATTGTCTCGTCTGCGACAGTCGATGAATGCGACTCCTCATTACGAACCGACCGGCGACGAGACGTTTGATTAAGGGTTTGTCTACACCGGCTCGAGCAAATGCCAAGTTGCATCGTGACTCCGGCGTTTGCTAGTATCTCGCTTCGCATTTTCGGGTAGATGGGTAGTTCTGATCACCCGATTTTCATCGTTATTTTGCGTCAGCTCCTGAAGTCCCCGACTGTTCGTTAGAAAAATGAGCGAGGGGCGCTGCCGCAAGATCCGACCATAGGAACTGGGCCGCTCCGTTATTGCAGATGAGGGTCCGCGAGAGAAAGCGAAGCATTGCGCGGCGCTTTTTTGATCGGCATCTATAACATCGGAGAAGATGCATCGATCATAGGGCGGAATTTGTCTTTCGACGCATGGCCCGGGCAAACAGGGAAATAGCCAGTCAACGGCTCAGGAGGGAGACTTATTAGCAGCTATCAATCGCGAAGAGGATTCAGAGACAAGCGGGATCGCGGACCTTCCGTTCGCGTGAACGAACGCATAAGAGTCCCGGAGGTCCGCGTCATCGACGACGATGGGAAACAACTCGGCATAATGCGGCCGCTGGAAGCGCTGCAACTTGCCCGATCCAAGGGACTCGACCTCGTCGAAGTGGCTCCCCAGGCTCAGCCGCCGGTCTGCAGAATCGTAAATTTCGGCAAGTATCAATACGAGCAGAAAAAGAAGGCCAAGGAGGCGAAAGCCAAGCAAACCGTCATAACGGTAAAGGAAATCAAGTTTCGACCAGGCACCGACGAGCACGACTATAATTTCAAGAAGAATCATGCGGCGAAGATTTTACAGGACGGCGATAAGGTAAAAGCTACTGTTCACTTCCGCGGACGCGAGATAACCCATAAGGAACTCGGCTACTCGCTTCAAAAGCGGCTCGCCGTCGACCTCGCGGAAGTCGGCATCGTCGAGGTTATGCCGAAAGTTGAAGGGATGAATATGTTCACCATATTTGCTCCCAAGAAGAAGTGACAAGGAGAGAGAAATGCCAAAACTCAAAACACATAAGGGCGCGGCGAAACGGTTTCGCATTACCGCGACCGGCAAGATCAAACGGGGGCATTCGCATGCCCGGCACATACTTACCAAGAAGACTACAAAACGGAAGCGCCAGCTCGACATCGACGAGATACTCAAGCCCGCCGATGAAAAGCTTGTCGCCAGGATGCTTCCATACGGAAGAAAATAATCGCGCCATCATATATTCGCGCCGCTTTTGCGGCGCAGCCAATTAGGAGTTAGATATGCCTCGCGCAAAACGTGGAAACAAGAGACTGCTAAAGAGAAAAGGTATACTCAAGCTTGCACGCGGATATCGCGGCACAAAGAGCAAGCTTTACAGACACGCGAAAGAACAGGTCCAACGATCTCTGAACTTCGCTTTTACCGGCCGAAAACTGAAGAAGCGCGATTTTAGATCGCTGTGGATAGTTCGCATAGGCGCCGCGGCTCGCGCCAACGGCATCAGCTATAGCCAGTTCATGCACGGCCTCAAGCTGGCCAACATAACTCTCGATCGCAAGGTGCTGGCCGATCTCGCTGTAAACGAGCCCGCCGCCTTCGCCGAGATAACCGGAAAGGCGAAGGGGGCGCTCGATTCTTCTCGGGCCGCGTGATCGCGGAGAAGCCGGAACATGGAACAAAGCCTGAACGAGATTCGTGAGCAGTTCCACCGCGATCTCGATGCGATCACAACCGCGGAGTCGCTGGTCGCGATTAGAGACAAGTACCTCGGCAGAAAATCCGGACTGATCGCCGCTTCAAAGAAGAATATAGGCAAGCTCGGCGCGGACGAACGCGCCGAGTTCGGGCGGCAGGTCAACGAGCTCTCCAGAGAAGTCGAGACCGAGATCGAAAGACTCGACGTGGAGATTTCCGCCCGAAACGAAGAAGCCGCCCTTCTTCGCGAACGCGTAGATGTGACTCTGCCCGGAACCGGGGCCTCGGGAGGACACCTTCACCCGATCACGCTTGTTCGTCAACGTATCGAAGATATATTCGTTTCGATGGGCTACTCGGTCGAGGACGGCCCGGAAATCGAGACCCCCTTTTACAACTTCGACGCCCTGAACATCCCTCCCTCGCATCCCGCGCGAGACTCCGCTGACACCTTCTACGTGTCGGATACGCTCGCTCTCAGGACTCAAACATCGAATGTCCAAATTCACACGATGGAAAGGCAAAAGCCTCCGTTGAGGGTCATCGCCCCGGGACGGGTGTTCCGCAGGGATACCCCGGACCCGACGCATAATCCGATGTTCTTTCAAGTAGAAGGACTGAACGTGGATCGACATATTACGATGGCGGATCTCAAGGGCACGCTCACCAAATTCGTCGAGATGATGTTCGGAGTGAATCTTAGAACTAGATTCCGGCCTTCCTACTTTCCTTTCACCGAACCGTCGGCCGAAGTCGATTTCAGTTGCTACGTCTGCGATGGCGCCGGGTGCCGCGTGTGCAAAGGGACGGGTTGGATCGAGCTTGGCGGCAGCGGTATGGTTCACCCGAACGTGCTCGAGACGGTTGGAATTGACCCCGAAGAATTCTCGGGATTTGCATTCGGTCTCGGCATAGATCGAATGGCGGCGCTTATGTACGGCATAGACGATATACGTCTCCTTTACGAAAATGACGTCAGATTCCTCGAGCAGTTTGCCTAGCGCTCCGCCGGCTTCGACCGGCGGTTCCTCACTTTCCCTCATTGTTTTCAGATCCATACTAAAATACGTAAGAATCAGGAAGAGGATTACCGATCAATGAAGATCAGTTATCAGTGGCTGAAAGAGCTTGTGGCGCTGAGGACGACGCCGCAAGAGCTTGCGGAGAAGCTCACGATGGCGGGGCTCGCGGTGGATTCCGTGGAAGAGCACGGCGGCGATTTCATACTCGATTTCGATTTGACCTCCAACAGGCCGGACGCCCTCTCCCACTTCGGGATCGCTCGCGAAGCCGCGATCGTCTGCGGCGGTCGGCTAATCTCACCGCTCGTTGAACTGAGCGAGTCGTCGGAAACCGCAGAATCGGCGGCCGGTATTCAAATAGCCGAGCCAACTCTCTGTCCGCGTTACGCGGCCCGCCTTATCAAAGGAGTCAAAGTCGGCTCGTCTCCGAAGTGGCTCGTCGATCGATTGGAAGCGATTGGTCAGCGTTCGATCAATAATATTGCTGATATCTCAAACTATGTAATGTTTGAAATGGGCCAGCCCACGCATGCTTTCGATCTTCACACATTAAAGGGACGGCGCATCATCGTGAGGCGAGCTCAACCCGGAGAGATATTGAGAACGTTGGATGGGGTTGATCGAACGTTGTCGCCCGAAATGCTCGTGATCGCCGATGCCGAACGCGCGGTCGCGGTCGCCGGCGTGATGGGAGGCGAAGAGACGGAGATCAGCTCGGCTACCACTGATGTGCTCCTCGAAAGCGCCTATTTTGATCCGGATTCCGTGCGACACACTTCGCGCGAGCTTGGATTGACTACGGAAGCATCTTATAGGTTTGAGAGAGGCGCCGATTTTGATGCGGCGGTTCGCGCGGCTGACAGAGCGTCTCGATTGATAGCCGAAATAGCGGGCGGCGTCGTTTTGCAAGGCGTGTTAGACGAATATCCTGCGCCGATAACGCGTACGCCGGTTCCGCTTCGAGAAGCGAGAATCGAGCGTCTGACAGGTCTAAAGGTCGAGATCGAGCGCGCGGCTGAGATTCTGACCGCTCTGGAATTCAGAGTCGAGCTGCTCAAAGAAAGATACGAGCTGCTGGCGCTGCCGCCGTCGTTCCGCATCGACGTCTCTCGCGAAGAGGATCTCGTGGAGGAGGTCGCGAGACACATCGGCTACGAGAAAATCGCTCTGACGGTTCCTGAATGGTCGGGTACGGGAGCATACCTCGCCGGTGAAACCATTCGCCGCGGTCTTCGACGGGAGCTGCTTTCATCGGGTTTTGATGAAGCAATCTCATTTAGCTTCGCCGCGGGCGAGCGGGACCGTCTGTTCAGGAGCTCAGAAACCGATACACCGACGATAACCAACCCGATAGACGCCAATGAGACCGCGATGCGCGGCTCGCTCATCACCAGGCTATTGGAATCGATTCAGGGAAACTTCAATAAGGGCACAAAGGATGTGAAGCTGTTTGAAATCGGCCGCGTATTCGGCCGCGTGGCTGCCGATGGACGACCACAAGAGAGGGAGCGGCTGGCGCTGATCATGACGGGCATGGCCGAGCCCGGAAGCTGGCGAGAGAAGCAGCAAATAGATTTCTTTGATCTCAAAGGCGCGGTCCAAAGTGTGATGCAATCGTCAAACGTCTCTGGCTTTACAATCGAAAGGGCCAGTGTAGAATACCTGCATCCTGGACAGTCGGCGGCGCTGATTAAGGACGGCCGGCAGGTAGCGATGTTTGGCCGGTTGCATCCCCGGATTGCGGCGCTGTACAAGTTTCGCCAGGCCGTGTTCGTAGCCGAGCTCGAGCTTGGCGAGCTTCTGGAGACGGCCGGCCATCAGATTCGTTACCGGGGACTGCCAAGATTCCCAGCCTCATCGCGTGATGTTTCGGCGCTCGTGCAGGACGACGTTTCATGGCGAGACATCGAAGAAACTATCTCCGATCTCGGGTTCGGGGAAATTGAATCGGTCAATGTCTTTGATGTGTACGCGGGTCGCGGTATACCGGAAGGGAGCCGGTCACTTGCTTTCAGGATCACTTATCGCAGCCAGGATGCGACGCTTACGGACGAGCAGGTCAACCTGATGCAGGAGAAAGTGAAGGAAGCTCTCGAAGGACGGCTTAAGATTCAACTTCGATGAATCGCGCGGTCGCGGATGCTATGATCGATCACTGGAATCCGATTAGAGCGGTGGAGGTCGAGTGAGCGCAACGTACGGGCTCGAGAAACTCTCACATCTCGAAGACAAAATCTATCGCACTGTAGAGCAATTCAAGCGCGAACGGAATCAGCGCGAAGCGCTGGAGCGGGAACTCGCCGGCCTTAGACGCGAATTAATCGAAGTGCGCGATGAAAAGGTGCGGCTTGAGGCTCAAACCGAACGCCTGATAAGCGAACGAGAAACGATCAAGCAGAAAGTGGAAGCGATGCTCGAAGCAATCGCCATACTGGAAAGCGAAGAAGAGTAGGAGAGAGGCAATCGGCAGTCAGCGATCCGCGGTGAGCTTTCAGTGATCAGCAGTCAGTGATCAGCTATGAGCTTCAGCAAACAGCTTTTTAGTTACAGCTTCACCGGACGATGTCAGCTACGGATCAACACGATGACTCTTGTATTCGAGGATCATCGTTAGCCATAAACCAACGCGCTGACACCCGGCGCCTGGAGACCTGTTTTGGAGGCGTATGGCGGCAATGCCAAATCAATCCATCAAAGTAGTCATTTACAATCAGACCTACACGCTGCGAAGCGATCACGATCCGGCGTACATTCAGGAACTGGCCGCCTATGTCGATGAGCGGATGAATGAAATCGCCAGCGGCAGCATGACTGTGGACTCACTGCGAGTGGCGATACTCGCGGGCATTCAGATTGCCGATGAGCTGCACCAATCGCGCCGAGAACTGAAAGACACCGAGCAGGAGGTCGCCGAACGGAGCACGAAATACGCGGAGCTGCTTGATCAATTCCTACGCGCGGAGATGAACGGCGACGGCGTGTAGAGCAAATAGTGTTGAGCCTTCAAATTGATCCGAGCAACGAGAAGCTAGTCTTCTTTGGGAGGCTCCCCGCCGCTTGAATCATTATCTGCTTGAATCATGTATTGACCCGCTCTGAATCGGTCGTGTAATATCCAACGCGGTAGAGGGCTTCTACGAAGTGCGTGATTGTATTATTGATTTTTTACCAACGTTATGACACCGGGGGCCAGGTATAGTTCTGGCACGTGCATGCCCCGCAATGTCGGGGACGCTAACGCCAGTGCTCAGGTCACCCACCTGTTGAAAAACAGGTCTAAAAGTCAGTAATGCACACGGCCGAGCGGTTGCCCTCACTGCCTTCATCTTTTTAAGTTCTGATCCGTCCCAAAAATGTTGAGTTCATTTCTGTCGTCTCTAGAGATTAATGTGTCACTCTACCTCGGCTATTTTGCGCGAACATTTGTATCGATAGATTGCAGTTGAATTGAAGCCGCGTCGCTGATTTCTTTACTCAGAGGATCGATGAAAGTCATTGCCATTGGAGATGTAGTCGGTAGACCCGGAAGAACCATCCTCTGCGAATCCGCAGCTCGGCTCAAAGATCAGTACGAAGCGGAATTCTTAATAGCCAACGTCGAAAACGCGGCTTCAGGCGTAGGCATTACTCCCGTCATTGCCGATGAGATCCTTGAAGCAGGCGTCGACGTGATGACCTCAGGAAATCACATCTTCGACAAAAAAGAAGTAGTGCCATACATACAGAGTCAGCCAAGGCTGTTGAGGCCGGCGAACTACCCGCCCGATACGCCCGGCCGGGGTCTCTGGGTCGGCTCAACGAATTCGGGAACCCAGGTCGCAGTCATCAATATTCAAGGCCGAGTCTTCATGCCTCCCAATGACTCGCAGTTCAAGATAGTAGACCAGATCGTCAACGAACTGTCCGGACGCGTGAAGGTAGTCATCGTAGATCATCACGCTGAAGCAAGCTCCGAGAAGATCGCTATGGGCAGGTTTCTCGATGGCAGAGTGTCCGCGGTTGTTGGCTCACACACACACGTTCAAACGGCGGACGAGCAGATTCTGCCGGGTGGAACGGGCTATATCACGGATCTCGGAATGACCGGTCCGCACGACGGAATTATCGGTGTTAAGTCCGAGCTTGTGCTTGCTCGGTTCCTTCGCGCACTCCCGGTGCGATTCGAAACTTCGACGGGCGCCGGCGTACTTCACGGCGTCGTTATCGATATTGATGAGAGAACCGGAAAGGCGTCTGCGATTGAACGGCTTGAAGTCGGAGCCGCTGGTTAATCCAACCCTGAAAAGGGGCGACCTGAGCCGTCGAATCCAGGTCGCTCTCCCCAAGTTTGCTCCGCCCAGAATACTTCCCAAGTCACCCAGCCTTAGCTGCTCTCCTGATGCGACGAACCTGCCGGCGTCTTGAGTCCTCTGAAGCCAATTGTAAGCTCGCGGAAGCTCTCTACTCTTCGCGCCTCTCAACCAAGTCGCTACTCGAGGCGGATCATTGTTTCAGGCATCTTTCAATTGCCTGATCTATCACGTTCACGGCGAAGTCTGCTTGGTCGCGTTCGATTATCAGCGGCGGAGACAAGCGAATTGTTGATTCACCCGCCCCCAAAAGAACCAGTCCATGATGGAAACAGTCCACGACGACGCGATCTCTCAGCTCCGGCCAAGGTTCCATCGTTCCGCGGTCTTTCACTAACTCTACGCCGATCATAAGCCCCAGCCCTCTCACATCAGCTATGCAGGAGTGCTTTTCTTTTATCTCTTGCAGCCGATCGAGCAAATAAACACCAAGCACCGCCGCATTGTCGATCAGGCCGTTCTCAATCAACTCGAATATTTTGAGCGAGGCCGCAATGGCGACTGGATTTCCTCCGAAGGTCGAAGCGTGGGCTCCGACGTGCCAGTTCATTAAGTCTGCGCGAGCCAGCGTGACGCCAAGCGGAAGTCCTCCGGCGATCGCCTTCGCCATGCAGATGATGTCCGGCACGACGCCCGAGTGCTCGACTGCCCACATTTTTCCGGTTCTTCCCATACCTGACTGCACTTCGTCCAGAATCAGCACGATTCCGTGTTCGTCGCATATTCTTCGAAGCTCTGGAAGGAAATCCGGTGACGGGACGATATAGCCGCCTTCTCCCTGAACCGCCTCAACGACGATGGCCGCGCAGTCCTCGGGCGGAACCGTAGTCTTGAACAAGCTCTCTTCAATGTAACGGACGACGCACTTGCCGGCGCTCTCGCCTGATCGGCGGTCGAGCGGGCAGCGTAACGGGTTTGCATAAGGTACGTGAGTGACATCCAAAGCCTGCGGACCAAATCCGCGCCGCTGCGTTGCTCGCGAAGCCGTCAACGAGAGCGCTCCGAAAGTTCTGCCGTGAAACGCTCCGCGAAATGCTATTAGCTTGCTGCGGCCCGTTGAATAAATCGCCGCTTTGACGGCGCCCTCGATTGCTTCCGCTCCTGAATTACTATAGTGGACGCGCTTCAAATGACTGCCGGGAGTCACCTGATTTAATTTTTCGGCGAGCTCCGTCATTTGTGGATAGTAGTAATCGGTTCCGCAGATGTGTGTGAACTCGCGGGCCTGACGGGCTATGACTTCTGCTATCTCCGGATTGCCGTGCCCTACGGCGGCTACGGCCACGCCGGCGTTGAAATCGAGGAAGATATTTCCATCGACATCTTCAATCAGGGCGCGAGCGCCGCGCTTCATTACAAGCGGATAAGGCCGTGTGTAAGAAGGCGAGATATAGCGATGATCTTTTTCGAGGACCTCTTTCGCTCTCGGTCCTGGTAAATCGGTAATAATCTCCGGCAGCTTCGCCTCGGTAAGTGTCTGCATAAGTCCTCCATAGGTCGGTTAGAAAATGAATGAATCGACAAAAAGGATGCAGAAGAATGCCGAGGCTATTAATCTCCGAAGAGGTTTGGGCGAGTAGAGACGGGAGTATGGCTCTTGTAGAAATTCATGGAACGGTGTCCTTTGGAGCTGACCTCCATCTTAACATTCGGGGAGAAGCTCTATCAAACAAAGCTCTATCAACGCTATCAAACGAGCTCTATCAAACGAGCTCTATCAAAGAATGCCGCCTTTGATTGAAAGATGGCCCGTAGTCTCAAGCATCGGTAGAATGCTGAACCGCGGGGCCCTGCGTCAGCGGGCCTATTCTATTGTCGAAGGAGATCATAACTTGACCTGGAAGCCCGAAGTGGAAGAGATAAAGCGACGCGTGAATCTCGCCAAAGAGATGGGCGGTGAGGCCAATGTCGCCCGCCAGCACGCGGCTGGAAAGCTGACTGTGCGCGAGAGAATTGACCGGCTGCTCGATCCCGGCTCGTTTCATGAAATTGGAGCGCTTGCGGGCAAGGCAACTTATGAAAACGGCAAGCTGGCTTCTTTTACTCCCTCGAATTTCGTGACCGGAACGGGACTCATTGAGGGTCGCCGTGTAGTGATCGGCGGAGACGACTTCACCGTCCGCGGAGGCGCTGCCGACGCGCGCATCGGCGACAAAGCGGGATTCGGAGAACGGCTCGCGCTCGAGCTCAGACTTCCAGTGGTTAGACTTGTCGACGGAACCGGCGGCGGCGGCAGCGTCAAAACGCTCGAGACTATGCAGCGCACCTATGTGCCAGCCAATCCTTCGTGGGACGTCGCGGTTGCGCTGCTTTCTGAAGTCCCCGTCGTCGGGGCCTGTCTGGGATCGGTCGCCGGGCTCGGAGCCGCTCGCGTTGTGACCTCGCACTTCTCACTTATGGTCAAGGGAACGAGTCAACTCTTTGTCGCGGGCCCTCCCGTCGTAGAGCGAGGAGTAGGCGAGTCGGTTACCAAAGAACAGTTGGGCGGCTCTCACATTCAGTCGCACGGAAGCGGAGCCGTAGACAACGAAGTCTCGTCAGAAGAAGAGGCATTTGACCAGATTCGCCGCTTCCTCTCCTACCTTCCGTCGAGCGTCTGGCAGGCGCCGCCAAGACAAGTTCCGAACGATGACAGCACGAGGCGGGAAAAGGAGCTGCTCTCTATCATTCCTCGAGACAGAAAGCGCGGATATGACGTGCGGAGACTGATCGGTCTCGTGGTCGACAAGGGTTCATTCTTCGAAATGGGAAGATACTACGGACGGCCGCTTGTCGCGGGTCTAGCGAGATTGGACGGCTTTCCTGTGGGCGTGATCGCAAGCGACCCGATGCACGGGGGCGGCGGGCTTGATGCCTCTGCCAGCGACAAGATGATCAGGTTGATTGACACCTGCGATACGTTTCATCTGCCAGTCGTGAACTTCGTCGATCAGCCCGGATTCCTCATTGGCAGCGCGGCCGAACGGGCAGGAACGATTAGGGTCGGTTGTCGTGCGCTGGCCGCTGTATATCAGGCCACAGTTCCCTGGGTCTCGATCATCTTGCGCCGTGTGTTCGGCGTCGCTGGCGCGGGCCATGGGAATGCGCAGGGCTTGAATCTCAGATACGCCTGGCCTTCCGGTGACTGGGGCTCATTGCCCATAGAAGGCGGTGTTCAAGCCGCATATCGCAGGGAAATCGAAGCGTCGCCTGATCCTGCTGCCCGCCGCCAGGAAATCGAAGACACTCTCAACGAATTGCGCTCGCCGTTCAGGACTGCCGAAGCCTTTGGAGTCGAGGAGATTATTGATCCACGAGACACGCGGCCAATTCTGTGTGACTGGGCCCCAATGGCTTATGAGGTTGTGCGCACTCAGTTGGGGCCGAAGCGCCGCGGCTGTAGGCCGTAGTCGGCAGAGCTGGATATCTGAGCTTTCCGTCGCCGTTCATATCCGAAGGCGAAAATGTCGATCCAATAGTGGAGTCTTTCTCGTATCGTTTCTTTGAGAATTGAAAGAGACTTGCTTAAGACAATATGAGTCGCGCCAAAACTTTCACCGGGAATGAAGCTTCAAAAATAGAGCCCTTGTCGCCCGTCCGCGGCAGGCGCAGGAAGCTCGTGCTCACCGCGGCCGCGATAATGATAATTGGCGTGCTCTGGGCGGCGTACGATTTGTATGGGCCGCGCTCCACAAATCTTCGATCCTTCGATCCGGACGAGCTGGCCCGTATCGAGACGGATATGTGGCGAGCTTATTACGCTCGTCAGCGCGTCAGGCTCTTCAATCAGATGACCGAGCTGATGCGCACCCAGTACAACTTCCCGTTTCTTCGATCCAACTCAGCGGCGTACGATGCCGCAAAAGCGGCCTTCGTTTTCAAAGATGGGCACAGCCGCTCCGACTATGAGAAGGCCCTTCCCAATTTGATCAGCTTCTATTCAGCGATTAGAAAAATCGCGCATGCCGACTTTGACGTAAATCGCGCGGCCCGATTCGAGCTCGAATGGTGGATAGTTCATCGCGAACGGCAGCGCCATCCACCTGGTGACCTGGCTCGGGCCCTGGCCGAGTTGCCTGCTGAAATCTATGGAGTGCCTGCCGAAAAATTGATGGAACACGCTCGACTCCGGGCTGAGGCGATGACTATTCGTGATGACAAAGCTGAGGAGGGCGGACTCACGGAAAGTGACTGGAAGAGAATCGACGACCTGCTCCACAAGTCATGGCGCTCGCTGCATCAAGTGGTCAACGAATAATGCGTGGGGTTTGCTTGAATACTATGTTCCGTTGCTCTCATCACCGTCGGGTAGGAGATCCGGAAAGAGCAGAGGGTCTTCTGATTGGGGCAGCCTGGTCGATCGATCCATGATTGCCAGTTCTTCGATTTCCTCGCCGGTGGCCGCTCCAAGCTCTCGGAACCGCCGCGCGGCGACAAGAACCCGGCCTTCGAGCGAACCTACCGCTTTGTTGTAGCCGTCGACTGCTCTATCAAGCCCTTTTCGTATTTCGCTGAAATGCCCGGTGAGCGTCCGAATCCGGTCGTAGAGATCGCGCCCGAGCTTGCGAATTTCCAGGGCGCTTTTGGCGAGCCGCTCCTGGCTCCAACCATATGCGACGGCCTTCAAGAGAGCGATGAGCGTAGTCGGCGTCGCCAGGATAACGTTCAAATTCACGCCGAATTCAATAAGGCTCGGATCCTGTTCGAGCGCGGCGCTGTAGAATGATTCTCCCGGCAGGAACATGAATACGAACTCAGGGGTTCCCGCGAACTGCTCCCAATAGCCTTTCGAGCTCAACTGCATCAGGTGTGTGCGAACCTGCCCCGCGTGTTCCCTGAGCTTCAGCGACCTTATCTGGTCGTCATTCGTTTCACACGCATCGAGATAAGCCTGCAGAGGTGTCTTTGCGTCGACGACGATGATCTTCTCGTTTGGAAGCTTGACGATCATATCCGGCCTGAGCCGTCCTTCATCTCCGTTCACGCTTTCCTGTTGAACGAAGTCGCAGTATTCAACCATTCCGGCGAGCTCGACAGCCCGCTTCAAATGCATCTGTCCCCAGGCTCCTCTCACGGTTGGACGTCGAAGCGCCTTCACCAGGTTCGCGGTCTCCGCCTGCAATTGACTCTGAGTTCCCGCCAGGGACCGAACCTGCTCGGTGAGCGATGAGTAAGCCGCCGTTCTGGCAAGCTCAATCTGGCGAACGGCGCCGTCGACTCTTTCGATCGACTCTTGAGCGGCTGAACCAACTGCGCTATCGCCGCCTGTCGCGCTTCGAGATCGCCCCTGGAGGCCGTCTGGACGTTTTGCAAAGTCCTGGTAGCAAGATCGAGAAAGGCCCGATTGTTCTGGTTCAGCGCCTCGGCGGATGCGGCTTTGAATGCATCGGACAACTTCGCGCTGGCGAGATCAAGGATTGCGCCCTTTTCCTCCGCGGCTTTTCGCTCTTCTCCGAGCCGGGTTTCGAGCTCCGTTATACGCACCTTCAATGCGCCGCTGTCGGAAAGCAATCTTTCAGCGAGGCGAGATTTGTCGGTCAACTCGGCTTCCAGAGCCATTATGCGGGAGTTGCGCTCCTCGGCTGCCGAGCGCCGTGCTGACTCAAGCAGCAGCTCTTCGCGGAGCCTCGCGGTTTCAGAGAGGCTTTGATCCAGACCGCTCTTGATCTGGAGCAGCTCGCGTTCCCTGTTTGTGACGCGCTCTGTTAACGCGGCGAGTTGGGAACCGGCCTCCTGTCTGGCTCGATCATACTCGCGAGCAGCCCTTGATCGCAGAATGAGCCAGGTGAAGGTCGCTCCGATCGCGAGGCCCACGAGAGTCGCAAGAATTAGATTAATCTCTCCCATTATCGAGCAACGATTCTACGCTTTGCACCTCAGCGTCTCAACGATGAATGACGGGCGATGAAAGAGGGGCGCTGCTAATGTGCGGGTAAGAACGTGAAGTGAGCTTACTGATATTCGCGAATGTTCGGTGGGGTTTTACCTGCTCCAGCGGCGCTCTTTCCAAGGGTGATACTTCGCCCCTGCTTGCGGGGCAATCAATCTCAGCCTTGACCTGCTCCAGCGGCTCTTTCCAAGGGTGATACAGGTCTTCGAGGATATATACACCGAATCGTGGGCGTAATCAGGCAGCAAGTTACAACCTTGAGAGAAACTCTGCGGCGAGCGCCGCCGCAGTCAGGCGCCGCTCGTCCGCGTAATCAGGCAGCAAGTTACAACCTTGAAGAGACAGCTTGCAGGACATCGTGAATGCGGCGAATGCGGCGGCGAAACTCGGATGCTGCGACTCGTATGTTGGTCGTGTCCTAATCTTGTGTTGCTGATTCGAATCAACGACGTCGAGCAGCAGCGTGAAGCCGGAACGCTTGGAATGTGGGCCAAGATTGGGCACCGGATTGGTACCGGATGTACCGGATGTTTGACGCTTGAAACGGCAGTCGGCTAATATGCGAGCTTCGGATTTTGAAGTATTGCTTCAAAAATCCGCAGAGAATTGTGGGCCGTTAGCTCAGGTGGTAGAGCAGCTGGCTTTTAACCAGCGGGTCGCAGGTTCGAGTCCTGCACGGCTCACTTAAGATTCTAGCGCTTAGGCTGCCGAAAGAGGCCTTTTCTTTCGTCTACAGTTTCGTCTACAGGTACAACCAGACTTCTGCGGACGAAGAGATAAAAGCGACAGAGAAACCAATGGAAATTTGATTAAGCGAGCGCTGTTGCGGATAAGTTGCAGAGCAGAGCGGGTCTATCAGCGGTAGCCTACCTCACTACGTCTCTTGCCTGATTGAGGGGCGCTGATCCAGAATCTACTGAGCTTTTGTAGTTGGAATAAAACACTGTGCCTGGACGGTTCTGCCCGCTGGTCGTGTCCACAGCTTCGTAGGCCGACTGGGTCAGCAAGCGACTCGATTTGTCGAAGAACAATGTCAAACCTCAAGTCATTCGGCCACTCACCACGTCAGCCGGCCAGCGAACATGACTACGATTTGAGGTAGGTTATGATCAGAGCGATGATGGCCACAATTAGTGCTATTACCGCCACGATATTATTGAACCGCGCTCGCTTTGCCGCGGCCGTGTCCTTAGCGGCCGCGGCATCCGCCCGACGCTTTGCATCGGCCTCCCACCGCCCTGCGGCGTTTCCGAACTCAGAAATCACATCGGCGATGTCGTTTAACCGCTCATTCGTTGTGTGCTGAGGGTCCGGTATGTAGGGGATGTGCAACATCGAAGAGTCACGAATGCTGCGGAGACTGTCGGCGATCTGGGAGTTGAGTCCAGTAAAGGCTGAGAGATCGGGAACCATTATCTTCGACAGGCTTTCCGAAAGATCAGCCATCGCGCTTTCTGTGGCTTCGCTCTGCGCTTTGCAGTGGGTGCCAACGAGTCGCTGGAGATAGTCAATGTTGCTCTCTTGGGCATCTCTGGGAAGGTCGAGCGGCTCCTGTTTCACCTCAACGCCTTCGCCGTCTTCGGTTTGAACCGATTCAAAAGCGAGTCTGCGTGGGTCCTCGAAGAAGTATGTATGGTGGATGAGAAACTGCCCGGCAATCCCTTCAAGCTCCTTGTCTGATAACAGACTGAGTTGCTTTGCCATCATGTGCTCGCCCCTGTGCCGCAGGTTGTCCGGGTTCTCTGCGGCGGCGGTTACCGAAAGTAAGCAGAGCATAAAGTCGCGCGGGGTATTCTGTCGCCGGAGAAAGTGAGTTTCTAATGCGGACAGTCCGCGCCTTGTGGTCGCCCTCCACATTCGAATGCGGCCTAACGCCTGGCTTTCGACTGTAAAGGCATATTTGTTTTCAAAGCTGTCAATATCCGGCATGAGGTGTCCTCCTGGGCGTCAAAAAGGGATAGACGCTGAATCCACGCTAAACGTGACAGCTCATTGACTGCGCCTGCGCGCGCGCTGCCGGGTTCTCGGATAGCGAAATACAAACTCCCCTCGCAAAATGACGAATAGCACAACGGCCAGCAGCGCTCCCAGCGGGCCGTAGGTCTTGAGTGTCGTGAGAATCAGATCCACACTCATTCCACTCTCCCTGTTTTGGAACTATTCTGAGTCGCTTGCGGCGCCGACTATCGGCATCCTCTTTTTTGCGGCGATCCTTATCCTCGCTGATCTCGCGAGCGTACGGAGTTGCCGCTTTGATGAGGCCGTCGAAGTGATACTCGTTGGCTCTCTGGCCGTTCGAGGCATCGTAGCGCGGGACGCGGCGTATGAGCCCGTCCTTCTCCATTCGGGCAATGCGCCGCCGGACGGTACTCTCGTCAATACCCATGCACTCGGCAATTGAATGCTTGGCTGGGTATGGGAGCGTCTCCTTTTTCCACCAGTGCTTGACGATGTGTAAAATGATGTTCAGGTCTATTGCGTCAAGTCCGAGCGCCTTCTGCTTATCAAGAAAGACCTGCGGTATGGCGGTCCAGCCTGGCTTAATAAGAGCGGCCGTCCATTTCTCTTCAATGGCTCGAACGTTGCGTCCTTTCGGTTTCTGCTTCTTCGGTAGGGCGATCATTAAACCTCCTCCTGCTCTTGCGAGTTTTTGGTATGCGCCATCGCAAAGGTAAGGGCAAACAGTATTCAAAGTCAATCGGGGGGAGGGGGGCACTGGGGCCTAGTTCCCCGGGTGCTACCGCCTCGGGAGCGGGAGGGCAAGAGGGGACAGGGATGCATAGGCCCGGACGCCTTACGAAGTAGTATTAAGGAGAACAGGAGAGGGCACGGGTGATTTATCGAAAATGCACAGGGAGCCACAGCTAGTGCCTCCCTCGCGCAATTTCGTTAAACATGCTGAGGAATCATACAGGATGCATTAGCCGGGGGGGGCGTGCCTGCCTAGGGGATAGAAGAAAAATAGGTCCTTCCTTGTCATAAATTTAACTTAATTTGACTTAATAATTCAGTATGTGCGAATCTCTCTCTAGTCCAGGGTTATCTACTTCGGGTTTTACCTGGACTGGTTGTGGGCTGTCAGGTAGGCCCGAATGTTTGATAATCATTGACTGTTGCGATCTGAACTCAGATCTCGCAAGAAGGCTCTCGGCGGGTGAAACTCTTTCCGAGATGATGTCAGAACTCCACTACGGGATTATGGCAGAAGTAGAAGGTTTCGCAAGAGAACTTCTAAATACACTTCAAACGACGATAGGAGAAACTATGATCAACACAGATCAGAACGGACTTAAGCACCAGCCCACAACCAACACCCTTCTCGCACCTCAAGAATCCCGGAATCCGGCTAGCCCCTTGACACGCTGACCAGCGTGGCCATATATAGCTCTCCATCCCGTAACAGTATCTTCCGACTCCCCAATGAAGGGAGAAAATCATAATGGAGGATTATCATCGATCTCGGAATCGACGCTTGCCCAGAACCGGATTCCGTGCCCCATGCTCCACTAAAGCGCGCACTACGGGGCCAGCCATTTCACTCCATCAACTCCATTGCCGCTAACCCTCCTTAAGAGTCCGTCTACGAATCGCCGAACAATTCTTCGATCGTCATTCCCAATGCATGCGCGAGTTTCTGTCGAAGTTCTGGCGAGCGCCGTTTTTTCCAGATGCAATAGGAGAGGGCGGATCGGCTGGTCCCAAGATCCTCAGCAGCAGCTTTTATGGTCTGCCATTTCTTAAGTACCTCGAATTTGATTTCTAGTGATGTCATCGGACATTCCTTTCTTCAATCAAAAAAGAGCTTCTGTAGATATCGTTCCGCGGTCGTGATCCTCACGATGCGAGTTAGCCTTTCCGCGTATCGCTATTGGCTACATCGAAGAAACCAAGAAGCGGCGAGCCGGTGACGCTTCCGAGCAAGCCGCCTGCCGCGCACCCATAAGCTAAACATCAGACAAGCTGAGGACTACCTTTTCTTGGCGTGCTTCGTGAACTTCCATTGTGCACGTTCAGCCACGCAGGTGTGTGTGAACGGAATGCAGGCCTTGACGCAATTCTGCATGGGCCGCCGCGCTATCTTCGGGCCGGATTTGCCCTCTTCTATCATCCGGCGGAGAGAAATCATCAGAACCATGATCCGCTCGGTGTTATCGGGAACCTCTCTAATTGACTTGTCAAATAACTCGGGCCACTTCTTATTTAGCCACTTCTCTTGCTTCGCTTTCCGTTTCTTGTCTGGCATACTTCACCCGTTTCATAGTAGTGATTTGCCGGAACGGACCGCTTATCCTTGCCGGCGACGGCCCATTCCAGTGCTGGCCATCGGGCTGTCTGCCCGTGGCTTTTGGCGTTCTGAATGTAACGTAAACACATTAAGTTTCTCAATGTGTTTTTAGCCTGCGATGAAAGTTGACCCGAAGAAACTCGTCACACCAACTGAAGCAGCAAGGATTCGCGGCGTGTCGATTCAGGCAATCAGTCAATTGATAAAGCGAGGAAGCTTGAAGACAGTGGAGATAGGTGGAAGATTCTTTCTCAACCGCGATGAGGTGGAGACCTTTGAGCCGAGCAAAGGCGGCCGGCCGAAGAAAGAGCGCCGAGACACTTCCAAGAGGCCCGCAAATCGAAAACGTCCGCCTGAGTCGTAACTTCGCCTCCAATAGAGTGCGATCAACAGCTCTGATGTCCTGACGCACAAAGGTGAGAGAACCAGTCGAGCGCTGTTATCTGTACCTACTCGATTGCCTCAATCAGAGGAACGGCACGGTGCGCATCAACGCGTTGGAGGCCAGCCCGCGCGGAGAGAAGTTGCGGTCAAGGGTCGGCTGTAGTTTGGCCGACTTGCATGGCCCTTGACGGCAAGTTCTCGCAGCGCACAATTGGCCGACAAGGTTGATGCGGCTGGTGATCATTCCAATGTGTCGCCGAACTTTTCTTCTTTACTGGTCTGAGCGCATTATTGGAATCTGTTGGTCAAGGGCGCAAACGAAGCCAAGAATTGACAATTTCTGCTATAGTCGCTTACCGTTGATGAACGAGATAAAAGACGCTATGAACGTAGCCTTAACACCAGAGCTTGAGAAAATCGTACAGGAAAAGGTAGAGAGCGGTCTCTATGCATCCGCCAGTGAAGTGGTTCGCGAGGGCCTTCGGCTTTTGAAAGAACAAGATGAACTCAAGCGGATTCGTTTAGAGCAACTGAGACGCGAGATTGCAATCGGAATCAAACAGGCGGATCGCGGCGACTTGATAGCAGGCGATAGAGTTTTCAAGAGGATTCGCTCCCACCACAAACCAAGAACCACCCTGAAAAAGTGAAGCGCCTCTCCTTCACATCACAAGCAGAGCAAGACTTAGTCGATATCTACGACTATATCGCCGATGATAATCCTCGAGCTGCAATACTGGTCATGAATCAGCTTGAGAAGCGATGCAAGAGTTTGCGCCTCCAACCCAAAGTCGGGCGCGAACGAAACTACATAGCACCAGGTCTCCGGAGTATCACTGAGAGTCACTACGTCATCTTCTATCGTCTGATGCCAGATGAGATTCAGGTCATCCGCGTGCTCCATGGCGCTAGAGATGTTGAAAGACTCCTTGAGTGATTTAGATTCGGCACGGAGCATGGCAAGGCAGCGCGGCCTGCTTTTTGAAAGAGAGGTTTGCGAAATCTTCACCTATTCGTAAATTTGCCATATCCGTGTCGAGTCTCTTTCATCCGAGATTTCTCATTATCGTAAACAATCCGTTTTGCGTTGGGCACGGGATTGAGCCTCCGCTGTACAAAAATCAACTGAGAACGGCATACCCTTGTTTTGCAGCTCTTGAACGGTGTCCGGCGTCGAGCTGATAGAAAGGAAAGGTGGATATAAGAATTTGATAGGCGGAGTCATGCCGATTAGCGCGATAGCACGCTGATGGCACTCCAGCTTCGTCATCTCCTCGGTGTACTTGCCCGGAAGCTCGGCCTCGGCCTGCTCTACAGCGTGAGCTTTCGGCAGGCGTGCGCAAACTATGAAGGGGATCGATAGTCAGCGAAGCCCCTGAACAGGAGAATGTCGAGGGCGACATTACGTTCGATCTTGGCCCAGCCGGCGGGCGTAGGCATCAAGTGGCCGCAAGTTTGGCACTCGTAGAGGCCACTCGGCCAATGTAGATCTGTTTTCCTTCAAGCTCAGGAAAGTTATTAAACGGAGGCTCGCCCACCGGTACCGGATAGGTCGTTATCCGACGCGCCAAGTTCTGGCCGCTGCAGTGCTCGCAGGCGGCCGGCTTACCGGATTTTCTTTTTGTCGGCATGAGCAAGGTCGCCCCACAGCCTTCCTAAAAATCACGCGCCGCGCTCAGGGGCCGGACTCAGGCGGCGATGCCATCTGAGAATCACGCCCCCGCGCTCAGGGGCCGGACTCAGGCGGTGATGCCTTCTGAATCACGCGCGGCGCTCAGGCGCTCGGACTCAAGCGGCGAAGCTGGACTCTAGCAGGGTGTCCAGGTAGTTCCAAGGAAGCCATCGAGCAGGGGCTCGGGCCACCTGTTGAGGGTGGCGCTGTAGCTGGGTCAGATAATCGAAGGCGTTGGCGCCACACAATTCAGTCGTGTAGATCAGGCTCATGAACAGGTCACCGACGCGGGCTCCGTTTTGCGTGCGATAGAATAGGCTGTTATTCCGATGTAAAACAGCTTTCTTGAGCGCCCTCTCGACGATGTTGCTGGTGAGGGGCGCATTCTCCTGGCGCAGGAACAACGTCAACGCTTCCCAGTGATTGAACAGATACTGAATAGCTTTGCCCAGACCGGAGTTGGGCTCGACTATACGCTGGTCGAACTGCTGGTTGCACTAGGCATTCAGTTTGTCCATCAGCGGTTGGCTGTGCTGCTGATGATAGGTGAGCCGCTGGCTGGGATTCATCTCGAGCCGGCGCGCCAGTTCGTCGTTATGAAAGACCTTTTGGAAATCTCCAGCACCCAGCGGCAGTGATCAGGAAAGGCGCCGGCCACGTCGACAAAGTGGCGCCGGGCGTGGGCCAGACAGTTGCCCAGGATCACCTTGAACTCGCCGGGCGCGTTGCGTGACAGCGCATCGCACATCTGAATGGGCGGCCCAAGCTCCTCATTACGCTGGCGGAGCAGGTCGGCCAGATTCTCACCCGCGTGCTGGCGCCCGGTAAAGAAGAGCGCGATGCGGTGGGAGCCGTAGATACTCACAATACCGGAGGTGAACAGACCCCTGCGCTGATCCGACACCTCGCGTACGAAACCCAGAATCTTCATATGGGTGTCGTCGTTGTAGACGATCTCGCCCT
>Ga0209687_1000129_pt1 | contig 29121 bp, 22 predicted proteins | sample GraSoiAngelo_136_FD_185893 | JGI IMG/M metagenome (GOLD analysis project Ga0209687, IMG submission 185893) | Grasslands soil microbial communities from the Angelo Coastal Reserve, California, USA - 14_0929_09_20cm (SPAdes) (version 2) | ecosystem: Environmental > Terrestrial > Soil > Grasslands ...
GACCCGCCGCAGCCAGCAAAACAATCCTCGCTCGCAACACCTCCCGCTGCTCTGCCCTACCCTTACGCGTGATCGCTAATAACACCTCGCGCTCCGCCTCAGTCAGAATCACTTGTCCCTGCGTCGATTTCACAGCCCCGGACTATATCACTTTACCGTTCGACTGTATAGACATTTAAGAGACGCTACACTAGGTTGAAGGCGGGAGTTGAACAACGTGTGTTCCCACTTCCCATTGCCCAACCTGATCGTTGACATTGCCCCGTGCGCCGTGTAGCCGATGCGATTGGCATCGGTTGGAGCGGCGCCCGCATAGTAGTTCGAAGTTCCTCCCTTCTTTACTCCAGCCAATCGTCCCACATCGTCGTATTCGGATTCCACGATCCGGCCGGATGGGTATGTCTCGCTGCGCAGATTGCCGGTCAGATCATATGTGTAGCTCATCGGATAGGTGTACTGAGTTCCTGACACGGTTGTCTTCTGCCGGCAGGACGTGACTCTGCCGGCATTGTCGTATGCGTCGTAGTAGTAGCCGTCGCCTCCGATCTGCGTTACCGATGTGAGCCGCCCTTTGAAGCCCGGTGCATCATAGGTGAAGGTGAACACGGGCCCGCCGCTTAGAGACTTCGTGCTGAGGCGGTTCACTCCGTCATACGTGAACGTGATGCTGCTCCCGTTGGGATTGGTCTTGGTGCGCAGGTTAGAATCGTCGTCGTAGAGATAAGTCGTCGCGACCATGGAGCCCGATTGGTTGACTTGCTCCGGGTTCTTGGCGCTGGTCAGTCTCGACAAGGGATCGTAGATGAACTGCCGTTGCTGGACGCCCTGTGACACAAAAGTCAGGTTTCCCAACGGGTCATAGCTGTAACTGATATCGAGGGCCGATCCGTTGGGGTCTTCCGTGACCCTGGCCAGTCTTCCCAGACCGTCGACGGCGCTGCTTCTGGCTTTGCCTGCCTGATCGATCGCGGTCGTCTTATTCGCGTCGTAGCTGGTTGTGAGCGATCCGGTTGAGCCGGTGACGCCGGCGTCCGTTGGAATGCTTGCGCCCGGAAACGTTGTGACATCGATGACTCGGCCCAGGTCATCTCTTGTGGTGCGAGTCCACCCGTCGGTATCGGCGGCGACGCTGCGCTTGGGGTTCGAGATGAACGTTATCCGGCCCATTTGTCTGTACACGCTTTCAGAGAAGATCGGGTAGGTGTTTCCGTCTTCGCTGGTCTCGTGCTTGATCTGTCTGCCCAACTGGTCGGCGGTTACTCGGCTCCTGATCTTTCCGTCATTTACCGCCCTCAGATCCGACAGCACTTCCACCTGCCGCGCGCTGTCGAAATATTTAGTGACCGTCTTCCGCCCCATAACGTCGGTGACAACGCCGGGCCTGCCAAACGGATCCTGGTTGTTTAAGAGCTGATTGAGGTAATTCGTTGTTGTGATCTTCCCATTCGGGTCTGTCGAGCTAATGACCAGTCCGGTCCAGAAATCGTACACGATGTTTGTCACGTGCTCATCGCCCTGAACGTTTGGATTCGGGTCGACCGTGATTCTTGTCACCTGAGCGTGAGTCGATGAGTCGTATTCGAACAAAGTATCATTACCGAGCGGGTCAGTTAATTTGGTTCGGTTGCCCCGAGCGTCATAAGTATGGATCGTATCCAGGAACTTGCCGCCATCCCAGTGGCTCTCTCTGGTCAGGTTCCCTGCGATCGGCGCCGTACCGTACGCTTGGCTGTCGTAACTGAACTGCGATCGAGCGGGTCCGGTAATGGATTCCTGGATCGCGTTGAGAATCAAAGGCGTCGCTGAGGCAAGCGCGCGCTTCGCATAAGTATTGGCCGAGTTTCCGGTATCGGCGGGATTGTAGTAAGTGTTGGTCGTGGTACGAAGCGCTACCGAACCTGTAGGCACACCTATTGGTATCCCCTGCGGGTCACGAGCTATCGTGACCTGAGAGAGATCGACGAAGTCGTATTCGGTTACGGATTTGAGATTGCCGTTGAAATCATACTGCATCGCCTTAGTGGAAATCTTGGAAGGCGTGCCTTGTGCATTGGTCAGGGTGGTGTACTCGAAGTCTACCACCGGGTTAAACGGTGCGGACTGCGCGGCGCCGGTTGCCTGCGCAGAGCCTCCGGCACTTGACCCGAATGAATTATGGATCCAGTGCCGTTCAACAATGATTTTGCCAGAGTGATTCGTTCGGTAGACCAGCCCGCCTTTCCCCTGAAGCGTTGCTTCTACGCCGCCGTAGTACCGGGCAACGCTTGGGTCGTGAGCATAGAATGTGTCGGTCGTAACCGCGCCGTCAGGACCGGTTACGGACGACGTGATCGAATTACTCCCGATCGAGTAGTTCCATACGTCAGTCACGCCGTCATGGGTTAGTGTCTTCTTGGCGATCCGGTCTCGCGCAGCGTCATTTGCATCCTGAAGGGGACCGACTGGCGGGCTGCTCGTATCTAGGTCGTTGGCATATATATAGTCGACCGTTGCCCCACCAGGCATAGTGAAGCCGCTTAGCGATCCGAGCCCTTTAGTACTTCCAGCAAGGGTAATGGGAGGGCTTGAACAATCTTGCCTCCACGTAAAGCCCACGCCAATTGTATCATCGGCGTTGTAGCTGAAAGTAAACTGGCGGCGCGTCTGACCCTGTTCCGTCTGCGGAAGGACAATCGAAGCGAGGGTATTAAAAGTCATATCCGCGAGCAGTGCTGCATCGGGGCAGACCGCGTCACCAATAAGATAGGGCCAGCCTGTCACCGAGACGGGCCTGAATAAAACATCTATTGTCGCCCAGCCGCCGCCTGTTATCTGATACTTGAGCTGGAAGCTTGGCGGGCTGTCAAGAAATTGCGTATATACGTATTGAATCTCTCGGCCGGTTTGGTCATCCTGATAGTGCGTAGTGAAATCGTCGTCATTTATATTCTCCGTTGTGAAGATTTTGATAATATTTCCATTCGTGTCTTTGATCTTCTGAAGTCCATTGTTGTTGCTGGCCGTGGTTCCGTCCGGAAGGTAGATGACCCAGCTAGTCGGGGTTAGACCTCCCGCGGGCGACATCGGATCGATGACGACCCATAGATAGCTTCCATCGAATGAGTAGTACCTCAAAGAAGTGCTCTTGTTGCCAGGATAGTCCGTGTAATAGCCGCGAAGATTCGTATGATGTCCCAGCACATCCGGGTATGGAGAAAAATCTAACGGCCTCAACTCGTGCTGGGCGCCGTCGGGCGTGGTTAGCAAGCACTTGACGAAGCGATGACTGATTAGAAAATCGTATTCCGGGTCCACCTGAGCAGAAAGAGGCGCCGGCCAGTTAAAATCATCCCGGCTGTCGATAAAGTCGACTCGATAGGCGGCGCCAATTGTCCAACCTCCGTTGGAGTCGGCCGTCTGTAGTTGGTTTGTCTGATAGGCGCTCGCAGGATTCAATGGATCCGGCTGAATTTGATTTCTTACAACGTCCCAGAGCTTGCTGTTGTAAACGGCCCGCACCGTGAAACCGAGCTTGCTGCCGGCCACTGGAGGGAGTGACGCCAGCGGTATCGAAATATTCACGTTACCGTTGGTCATATTGATATTCTCAATGTCCGATACGGAGTAGGAACCGCCCGGATTAATCCCTCGATCCGGTCTGGCTGCGTTTGTTTGCGCCAAGCCATCAGAGTTAAATGAAAACAGCATGCACAAGAAGATCATCAGGCGAACACTCATCGATACTCTCCGATAATCAACAACATACCTGATTAGTTCCTCAATTAGGGTCGCATTATTGACAGACCGCATTTCGACTTGTCTCCTGATGAATAAAACCTCTCGGGTTGAAATCAAGGCAGTCGGATCCAAAGACACTCGGCAGCCAGCGGCCGGGGTCAGTTCCGCGGACTATTGGTTACCTGGCCCAACGACAACTCCATAATCACCTGGCCGCTCCTGCTCCAGGTAACGCGAGCGGGAATCATATCGCCGCTCTGATTGATCCAGTTTGAGAAACTTGTCTGAATTTTGCCTAATTGATCACTCGCCAGAGTCTTATCAAGTAAACCGGTCGCGTTGTTTATGTAGTAAAGCCGCCCCGGGCTCTCAGGCTTGGTCGCGAGTCCAGGCGGCTCATTAACCTGGATTACATCCCAGGTCGGACCGTTGTAGGTTTCCAAGCTGGCCGCTTCGGGCGGCCTGACACCTCTGCCGACTGTGAAGTAGCTCGCGCCTCTGAGTTGCGCGAGCACGAACTGATCTGGAGAGTCGAACGTCACGCGCTCGATAAACGACCGGTCAGCAGGCGAAGGGATCTTCCCCTGCGCCTGAGCGCCATCCTTGGCGCTCCAGGTATAGCTCAGCGGCCCTCCATCCAAGCCCATTGCCAGTCTTTCGCCATCGTCATCCCGAGAACGTACTATTGCGATCGCGTGATGATCCGACCCGATGGCCAGCGTTCCTGTTGCCTGCGTAACCTCTCGGCCGGGACCTACAAACCTGGGTCCAAGCTGCCTTCCCATTAGACTTGCAGCGGGCTGAAGCGCCAATCGCTCGAAATATCGAATCTTCCGCAAACCTGCCTGAAGGCTCATTGTGGAAGACAATCGAGCCGAGCCCGCTGCCTTGCTCACGCTGCGACTGTGTGCACGCATCGCAAACGGCAGCACAGCCATCCCGATTAGTAACATCGACGCACCCGCCAGTGTTCTCATTCCCCGACGCTTGATATTCATCGACTGCTCCTTCGCGCGCGATTTCTCTTTCTATTCGAACGCCTCGCCAGGCCGCCGCTCGTCGCAAGACGCTCGCAATCCTCCCTCTTCTCTTCAGGCCCTTTCTAAACCGAGTTCAGTACTGTGTCAGCCGATTGGGCAACACTGTGTCGCCGGATACGCCCCAGCTCGAAAACAAATATGTCGTGTAGGCACCCGATGACAGCGGGATGATCCATGTGCCGTCCGAACTCCGCCAGATTCCCGGGTCCGCTTTGCCGTCTCCATCAAAGTCGCCGACTACCGGTGTGTCTCCGAGGCTGGGCCAACCCGCGGGTACAAACTGGGGTTGGGTTACGTTGTACCCCGTGCTTGATTTCAAGATCGCATAGGCTTGGCTCTGTCCGCCTGCCGGTGGAACTATGTAGGCCAGATCCGCTTTTCCGTCTCCATCGAAGTCGCCCACGATCGGCTGCAACCCCGCCCCTCCCCAACTGTAGAACTGCGCACTGGTGTAGTTGGACGACGAGGTCAGGATCGCCCACAATCCATTCCGGTAATAGCCAATATCGGCTTTGCCGTCGCAGTCGAAATCCGCTGCTATAGGGATGTCTCCCGCCTGCCCTCCCCACTGCGCGAAAATGTTGGTCGTATAGTTGGAAGACGAGGTCGGGATGATCCACTGCCCGGTGGATGACCTCCAGAGTCCCGGATCTGCTTTATGGTCTCCGTCGAAATCCGCTGCGATCGGTATGTCTCCGAGGCCAGGGAATCCCGCGGATAGAAAAAGGCCCTGCGTTACGTTATAGCCCGTACTCGACAACAGTATCCCGTAAATCTGTCCGCTTCCTGATGGAGTGATGTATGCGGGATCGGCTTTTCCGTCTCCGTCAAAATCGGCCGTCAGCGGCGGCGATCCAGTCCCTCCCCACCCGAAGAACAAGCCATTGGAGTAGCTGTACTGGATCGACGACTTCAGAATCCCGAACACTCCGTTGTGGTAGTAGATCATTTCGCTCTTATGATCCTGATCGAAATCGGCTCGTGGATTCGCCTGTCCGCTGCAGCCTCCGCCGCCGCCGCCGCCGCTCCCTCCACCGCCCGGCTCTTCAGTAGCAACCATCCGCCCACCTGCATACACGTATTCTTTCGAAGGCGAACTAGCATCGAATGCGGCGCTGGTTATTTTGGAGGCTTGTCCTGCTGTAGGCACGGCGGCTACGGTTTTAGAAACAGGAGCGGGGCGATGTAGAGAGGTCCACTGAGCCAGAACACCTGTGAGAGCAAGAAGAACAATTAGCGAGCTGACTAACGCGAGCGATTTACGCGATATTCTTGGGACTCCTTTCAGCTTGTGGAGTCTTTTCAGCTTGTGGCGACTAATGCCAGACGCCTTCTTCATCTTTCCCCTCCATTATGCTACAAGCTCGACCTTTACTAATTTCTTTTTCGTCTATTGCGTTGGGCCAAAATGGTAACGCCTTCATCTCAATGTTGAGGATGGCGTCATGTATAAATGACGATAATCGGAGAATACTTGCGTCAGAAATTTTAAAGAATCTTCGGGAGCTTCTTATGATCCATACCTTCGAAAAAGTGAGCGCTCAGCAGGCGGCGGGGGTCGGCTGAGAAACCGGGAACGCTCCTTGCTGGACTTGAATTAGGCGCTGTGATAAACACGGTTGTGTAACACTACGCGTTAATGGTTTGCTCTGCGTTCTCTCAATTCGACATGGAAGCGTACAAGCTCGCAACGAATCTATCCCTGATAATCCAACCCGGCGACAGCTTCTTTCCCCTTGTGAGCGCAATCGACAGCGCAGCTCATTCAATTAAGATGACCATCTTCAGAATGGACGATCCGATCGTGCGCGACGCATTGAAAGCCGCGGTCGCCCGCGGCGTGAAAGTGCAGGCTCTGGTTGCTCAGGAGGCGAAAGGCTGGGTGAAGCGCAATAAGAAGCTCAGCACCGATCTCGCCGAGCTCGGCATCGACGTCAAAATTCACGAGAGCGTCAATAAAAAAATCAAACGATATCATTACAAGATTCTAACCGTGGACGACTCGCAGTCCTTGGTTCTTACGTTTAATCCGACCAAACTGAACCTCCATTATGCGAGAGACTTCGGAGTGCTCATACGCGATCCGCTGATCGCAGCCGAATTGAACAGGCTCTTCGACGCGGATTGGAGCGGCGAAAGGTTCAAGCCCGCCGATACCGCGCTCGTAATAAGCCCCGACAACAGCCGCCGCAAAATCCTCGAGCTTCTGAGGTCGGCTACGCGGTCTATTAGAATTATGGACGCCAAGGTTCGCGACCAGGAGATGATGGTGACGTTGATTCACAAAGCGGCGGCCGGCTGCGACGTGAAGATCATCGGGCGAGATGTGTTGGACGACAAAGTGCTACCGAATTTTCATGTGAAAGGACTCTCGCGATTCAAGCTTCACGCGAAGTGTATAGTAGTCGACGGAACCTGGTTCTTCGTCGGGAGCCAGAATCTCCGAAGAGTCAGCTTGAATCGCCGCCGCGAAGTCGGAATCATCATAGAAGACGACGTCATGGCGAGAAGGATCGAGCGAGTGTTTGATGAAGACTGGCTGGCCGGGGCCGAGCTGGTATCGGAGAGCGGAAAGCAGTAGCTTTGACCTGCCGCAAATGCAGAATTAAGATGGTCGAGCAGAAGCGCAGCTATCACAAGAAGCGCAAATGGCTGTGTCCCCGATGCGGCGGAGCCCGAATGCAGACTCAGGCTCCGAAACCTCTCAAGACTGCGAGGCCTGACTGATATGAGCAAGGATCGAGCAACCACATACAACAGAGGCGACGAAATAGCGTACGCTCAGCCTAACGGGATGGCATACGGCACGGTTCTGCGCGTCATCGAGAGCGGCGAATCCGGAGCCGTCGAGATTGAATTCGAAGACGGCAGAAAAGAGATCAAGAAAATCCGAGATCGAGGATTGAGTTTGGTCCGGCGAGCATCGGGAGCCGCCCCTGCCAACGAGCGTTCAGGCGAGCGCACTCAGTTGCGCGACTTCGACGTGGAACGCGTCCGTCGCAGCGATCAACGCAGACGGTCTTGACCGCCTGATGCTACTGATTTCAATTTCAGAAGATTTCCGCAAGACTACTAAATGGTGTGCGGCTTCAGTTCTGACTCAACCCTTTAATAATCCTATAAGCTTCACAATCGGACTGTTCTGAAGGTCGGACGAGGGATGCATCAGCAGCCAGGCGATCCTGACGATTCCGAAGATAGTCATCGCCAATATGGTTCGCCGCACGATCTTGAACCTGAAAATGAAGCGATCTAGAGCGGCGACCGGTTCCGTCTTGTCGCATAGAACGCATGCGGATCGTACCCACCCGAGAATCGCGGCTAGAAAGAGAAGCGGCCCAAAGAGGTTGAAATCGATTGCTCGAAGCATCTCCCCTTTGCCGATCGCGCAGAACGAATGAGTCAATCCGCATCCGGGGCAGGGAAGTCCGGTCATCGCCTTGAAGCCGCAAATTGTGAAGTAATTTGTGTCCGCGGGCCGATAAAAAATGCTCACAAAGAAGATGCCGGTCAGAGAGACCAGTATAAGAGCGTTCAAGCTCTTCGAGTAGATATCGAACGGCAACCGCGCCGGGCTGTTCGGTTCGAGATTTTCAATCTTAGCCGCCATAGCGTAGGTATATCCCGCCGCGATAGTTTGCCGCGCTCAAAAGCCGCTCATTCGATCATGGTTGATGCGTGTTTTCCTGATGAGCTTGCTCTATCAGCTCGGTTAACGCTTTAATCGGAACGCCGAAGTTGGAGCCGCCGAAGCTCCCGCCGCCATCGAGGCTCACCAGCACGGCCGAGTTGATGGCGATAACGTGGCCTTCTCGATCGAGGAGCGGCCCGCCGGATCCGCCTTCCGTTGTATGAGCGCTGTGCACGATTCTGGTCGGCAGAGCGTCGCTGACAACGCCGACTGTAGTCAGAGGGCGTACTTTTCCGCGATTGGCCAGCCCCATCGCAACATCCGCAATCGAGCGCCCGTGTTCCGCGATCACCGCCTTGCGCTCGCTTTCCTCAATTCGCTGAAGCAGTCCATCAACGCCGGTCGGGTAACCAAGCAGCACGACCGATTCTCCGATTACCGTCGTCACGTCCTCCGTGCTGAGCGGCAGTTCGGGCAGGGCTGTGTTTCCCTGAGGGAAAGCACATACCGCAAGATCATTCCGATCGGAAGTCTTCAGCGGCCGCAGTTCGAACGAGCTCCGGATCGACGGGAAGAAGGCTATAAGCGTATCGAGTCGAGGCTTTACGCCCGAGCTTTGTCTCATGATGATCTGGGCCGTCTGATCGGTAACCCACGGTTGGACGACGTGTTTATTCGTGGCGATCATGCCCATTTCTACTAGAAATCCTGTTCCGGTGTATTCGAATTGCACCGCGGGTCCCGCGCCGTCGACCGAGATCAGAAGATTCCCGCTTCGGTCGACCGGATCGGATGCGCGGTCCGCCGATTCGTACCGCAATGGTCTTCCGGTGCCTTTCTCAACAAAAGTGTACGTGCCTACGATGAGGCACACACCAGGACTGAACTTCTCGTAGACGTTTTGCGCATAGAGCTTCATCTGCTCGCTGGCCAGGCGCAGCCGTTCAATCTCTTTTTGCTGATTGTTGATCGTTTCCTGATCGTGCTGCCGTTGTTGCTGGGTGATCGTGTTGTCCTTGCCCAGCAGCTCGATTTTGCGGTCAAGCGACATGAAATAAAAGACGATTCCGACGAAGATCGCTACGCATAGGCCGCCGCAGGCCATGGCGATTACTTTTGCCTTCCTGGGGATCTCCGCCCAGAGGCTCGCGGTCAGCTCTTTTACGAACAGTGTGGCGGTCAGTGGATGAGGATGAACGGTTCGATCCTGCGCGCGCTCCGCTTCGGAGGCGGTGCGGCGGGCAGGAAGATTGGCCGAGAAAGTCGACGGCAATACTTGAAACAACACGCCCGCGCTCGCAGGCTCTTCTCCGAAGTTAAGGGTGTCTCCGTCGCTGAGAATGTGGCCGACGCCGTCGCCATTCGCTGAGATCGACCGTCCGTTGAGGAGGATGCCGAGCTGCTGGTCCAACTCGCGAGGAACCAGATGGGTGATGCCTTCATAATTGTAGATATCGGCTATTACCCCTTCGGGAAGCTTGCCGCCCTCATCGGCGACGAGCTTAAGGTCGCAGGCATCCGAGGTTCCTATTGTTACGTGATCCTGAAAGAATATTCGCGTCTTGCCTTTCTCGGTTCCGGAAAGGTAGACGAACATCAGACGGCCGGGATTATCGCTGGTTTCGTTTCTTTGTGTCACCGCTTGATCAACGATCGTTCCTTTGTTGGAGTCGCCATTAGTAGAAATCATACCACGAGAGAACGGAGCACAGGAGAATTGTCGCTCGAAAATGAGTGAAAAATTTCGGTCGATTCGGCTGCGGCCTCAAAAGCGCCGTAACTTTCTTGGCTTTCCCGCGGCGTGTTAGGATGCCGCCGTGATGAAGAGGAAACTAGCCATGAGATCCGGGGCTGTGAACGTTCAAAAGCGCGCGAGCATCCTCCTTCTGTTATTGCTGGGAGTTGCCTGCTCCATCGCAGGGACTCCCACGCCCCAGGATGAGAAGACCAAGGATGATAAAAACGAAGAGAAGAAGCCGGAGCCTTTCGTAATCAAAAAGATCACGCAGGGCATGGGACTCGATCGCATCGGGGATCTTTCACCAGACGGCAAATCGATTCTCTTAATAGGCAAGAAGCCGGGAAAGATGCCTCAGGTCTACATCATGGATATTGCGGGGTTCGCTATCAGGCCGCCGCTGACGAATCTCCGGTCCGGAGTTAGTGAGGCGGTCTGGTCTCCGTCGGGCGAAATGATCGCCGTGAGCGGCGCGGATGAGAGCGCCAGCTTTCCCGAAATCTACGTAATCGATGTCGGGACCAACAAACAGCGCAGGCTCACGCAGAATAACTTCAGCGACCGGCAGCCGGTCTTTACGCCTGATGGAAAACGTTTATTGTTCACTACCGATGAAAGCCCTCTGCAAGACGCGGCCTTCGGAATACCGCACGTTGTTTCGGTAGGGACCGGCGGCGAAAAGGGCGAAGTCTTCACGGAGGACGAAGGCTCTTCGATCCTGTCGTCCATTTCCACGGATGGAAAGACCGTTTTGCTCGTAAAGGTGAACGAGATCAATGGAAGACACTCACTCTGGCAGTATGGTTTTGAAGGCAAACCGATGCGCAGCCTGACCGAGCGCCGCTTCGCGCGAATACATCGCCATACACAAGCTGCCGGCGAAAGGATCGTATTGTGGGCGCAACAAGAAGTCGAGCAACAGGACAATGTCTATCTGCTTGATCTCAAGAGCGGCGCCATCGAAACATTGCCCGAACCGGATTTGCCGAAGCTCGATCCGACGATTTCTCCGGATGGCAAACTCATCGCGTTTATCGGTCCGGCTGCGCGGGGCCGCGCGCTTTACTTATTCGACTCTGGGACTGGGCGGATCAGCCAGCTCACGCACAAAGGCGTGAGTAACTACTCACCCCGTTTCGTATCGAATACGATGATTTTATTTGGTTCTGATCGCGAGATTGAGAGGGAAATCTACTCGGTGGATTTGGCTCAAACAGCGGGCAAAAAGAAGTAGCTGTCAAAGGCAGGAACAGAATTCTAAAGGTTCATCGGAGTATCGACTGTCATCATCGCATTGAAGCCGGCCTGTTCAAAATGCCTGTCGAACGTCAAGGCATCCGTAACCCCTCTTTCACCCATGACGACGAACGAAATTGAGTCAATCAGGCCCCAATCCTTATCCTTGTATTTCTGGTAAAGATCAAAACCGCGTTTAAACAACTCAGGTGTAAGATGTACGACTTCCACCTCCTCTGATAAGAAGAACGAGTTTATTACCTCTGTCGCCTCGTCCTTAAAACCGCGAGCCAAGCCGTTACCGATTTCAAGCAATACGGCATCGGTAACCAGCAATGGCACGCTCTCATATTTGAGGGCTAGTTCAGTCGCCTTAGCATGGTATTGGTCTCGGGAATTAACGAGAGCTATTACAAACAACGTATCAACGAATATCCGGTTCGGCACGTTTCTCTCCGGCTGCATACTGATCGAAGTTGGCGGAAAAATCCTCAGGTGCGTTGATCGAGATACTTCTCAATCTCGACATGAGACTTTGTTTAGTACTGAGCCGAATTGCTTGTAATTGCTTTTTGCATTCGTCGAGCTGCGGTCGTTCCTCTGCCCTGGCGGACATCATTCGCCGCAATAGCATAGCCAATTCAGGCGGACAGTAGGCGTTTTCTACGGATGCATCCGGGCGCTGGCCTTCTTCATGTGCAAGCCTCCAAGCCTGGAAACTAATATTCTCCGGGTCAGCCGGAGTGATCGGAAGCGTCCCGGTGATCATATAGAAGAGGCTCGCCCCCATACTGTAAATATCGGACTTTGTAGAAAGACCCTGATGGAAGCGTTCGGGGGCCGCAAAGGCCAGTGCGATGTTATCGTTGTCATAGTTACTCGCACAATCAAACTCTCCTAAAGAGAGGGCATTGGCCAAGCCGAAACCAGTTATGCGTAGAATGGTGCAGCCTTCATGGGTGTCATCATCAAATAACAAGATATTGGAAGGTCTAATATCGCCGTGAACTATATCATGATTATGAATCTCATTTAGGCCGTCCAAGAGGCTTATCATTGAGCTTAAGTCCCCATTGTACAGAGGTCGATCTTTGAAAGGAGGCATTTCCTGGCATGTGCCATGAGGACATTGCATAGGGAGGTAAAAAACGCTCTTTATTGAGCCCTGAAAATCAATCTTTGCAGAGCATGGATTGCCGATGGATGCGACTGATGGATGATGTATTAGCGCGGCCTTTCTCGCTTCCTTGAGCCTCATCTCCAGGGAACCGGCAGTGGATTCGGTCAGACCAAATATATTTAGAATTCCATGCGCTTGAAAGTGCGAACTATGTGCGAGATAAATGGCGGCGTGATGCCGAGAACCAATGTAATCGTCGATTATGTACTCTCCTACCCTGGCGTTTATGAGTGCCCGATAGATGCTTGTACTTTCGTTAATTGCCATACAAACTCATATTCCCATACAGATTCATCACGAGTCTAGGGCAGCGCGATCATAGCACGAAGCGTCGATCTTTGACTCGACCTCTCTCATCTTGACACTCCCGCATTCCCCGTCATAGCATCCCCGAGTTGACAATCTGTCTGCCGAGGTTATTCGCGGCGAGATCGCTGACGAATAACGCGGGGGAACCACACGTTCCGCCTAACAACGGAACTTTGGGGCGAATCGATAATTGATGCGCGAACAATCGAACGCGCGTGTATTGTCGCAGGACACTTCCAGTCCGAGCCCGTCAGCTAACCTCGTAGGCATATGGGAAGGGCAGCTACGCCGCGACGAATTTTGCAATCGAAGCGCGGGGCGTGTGCTCCGCGCTTTTTTGCGTTTTATGCGCGCGAACCTACCCTGAAATCCGTCAACTCAGAGCACTCGGCTTGTTGATTGCATCGAGCCGCGCCCGAGTACATTCTCGTTCGATTAGAGGTGTAAGCGAGTGTCTATTCGCGGGAGGAGCGGCCACGGAGCGCCGCCCTTACAAGCTGCTTCAGGTGCGCCCATCAGTCCGATCTTCCGCCGGCCTCATAAGACCGCTTGGTCCGGGGCGATGATATTTATAATTGTCTTGCTGTCACTCGCGATCAGCGAAGGCTGCGGCAACTCGTCGCGAAACAACGGCAATCGAGTCACGCTCATAATCGGCGGCTATACCGCGCCGCGCGAAGCCTATGGCAGAGGTGTAATTCCGGCGTTTCAACAATACTGGAAGAATGAAACGGGACAAGACGTCGAGTTTCAAGAATCCTACCAGGGGAGCGGCGCGCAATCCCGCGCAATAGTAGGAGGCCTGGAAGCAGACATCGCCGCGCTCGCGCTCGAAACAGATATCGATCGAATTGCAGGCGCCGGACTCATAACCCACGACTGGCGCTCGCTGCCTCACCTCGGAATTGCCAGCACCTCGATCGTAGTCATAGCCGTCCGTCAGGGAAATCCAAAGAACATAACCGACTGGACGGATCTCGGCGCGCCCGGTCTCAACGTGCTGACCCCCGATCCAAGAACTTCGGGCGGAGCGCAATGGAACGTGAATGCGATGTACGGCGCGGCGCTTAGAGGATTCGCCGGCCGGCCTAAGGACGATCCCGCGGCTGCGCGAGATTTCTTGAAGAGCGTATTTCGCAATGTCTCGATCATGGATCGCGGAGCGCGCGAGTCGCTCACGAATTACGAAAGAGGGGTCGGAGACGCCGCCGTCACGTATGAGAACGAGGCGCTCGTGGGTCGCCAGGCAGGTCAGAAGTACGACTATGTTGTACCCCGCTCAACAATCTTGATAGAGAACCCGGTTGCGCTTGTCGACAAGTACGTAGACAAGCACGGCGTACGAGCGGCGGCGGAGGCATTCGTTAATTTTCTTTGGACCGAAGAGGCCCAGCGCGCCTACGCGAGGTATGGGTTCAGGCCAGTCGACGAAAAAATCGCCAGGGAAACTGAGTCTGATTTTCCGGCTGTCGAAGATCTCTGGAAGATCGATTTCCTAGGAGGTTGGAAGGCGGTGGCTTCGAATATTTACGGAGCCGAAGGCCTCTACACAAAGATGATCGAAGACTTGAGAGCCTCCAGATGAGCGCGAACGTCGAATCGGCCGCGCCCGCGACGCGCTCCCTGGCATCGCGAGGCATGGGCAAAATCGGCCTCCGCGGCGCCGCCATAATCTACCTGGCGTTCATGATCGCGTTGCCGCTGTCGGCGATTGTGAAGAATGGATTCGCGGGCGGTCTCAGGGTTTTCTGGAACGACGTCCTTAACCCGGTCGCGTTTGCCGCGCTGAAACTCACCGTCATCTCGAGCGTGATTGTGAGCTTGATCAACGCGCTTATGGGAACGCTGACTGCTTACGTAATAGTTCGTTATCAGTTCGCGGGTAAGCGAGTTCTCAACAGTCTTATCGATATGCCGTTTGCAATTCCGACGCTTGTGACCGGGGTGATGCTGGTGGCGCTTTACGGGCCTCAAGGAACTCTCGGAGCATGGTTGATGGCGCATGGTATTCAGATCATCTTCGCCAAACCTGGAATTGTGCTGGCGCTTCTTCTTGTCACTTATCCGTTTGTCATCCGCGCGGTGCAGCCGGTGCTGATGGAGATCGAAGCAAGCCAGGAAGAGGCCGCTTATACTCTCGGCGCCTCTAAATGGACGACCTTTGCGCGAATAATTCTTCCCAACATCACTCGCGCACTTGTTACCGGCTCGTTATTGACCTTCGCTCGATCGCTTGGAGAGTTCGGATCGATCGTCGTGGTGGCGGGAAATATTCCCGGCCGAACCCTGACGGCCCCTGTTTTCATCTATGGACAGATCGAGTCTCAGAACCAGCGTTCAGCCAGCGCAATATCGATTGTTCTGCTGGCCCTGTCATTCGCGCTGATATTACTGGTCGAATGGATTCAAAGCCGACAGCGGAGCGAACAACATGTCGCGGCCTGATGAAACGAAAAGCGGTGCGGCTTCGCGAAGCGACCGTCCTTCCGACCCATCGAAGCGGTCGCGCATCGGCGAGCGCCTATTGATCGGCGCGGTGATAGCGTACGCGGCCGTGCTGCTCGCGGGTCCTCTGGTTGCGATGACGTGGAGCTCTCTTGCGAGGGGGTTGGGAGAGTTTCTGCGGCAGATAACAGCGCCGGATGCGGTCAGCTCGCTGAATCTCACATTGCTGCTGGCCCTCGCGGCAACCGGAATCAACACGGTGTTCGGTCTCTGCGTAGCGTGGGTGTTGGTTCGAGATCGATTTCCCGGTCAACGCATTATCAACGGCCTGGTAGACCTTCCGTTCGCCGTGTCGCCGGTCATCGCGGGCTTCATGCTGATCTTGTTATTCGGACGCGGCGGATGGCTGACGCCGGTTACGGACCGGCTGGGCATGAAGGTCGTTTTTGCGCTGCCTGGAATGTTGATCGCTACTACTTTCATTTCTCTGCCGTTTGTTATTCGAGAAGTTATGCCGGTTCTGGCGCAGCTTGGGCTCGAGCAGGAGAACGCCGCGTACACTCTTGGAGCAAGCAAGCTCCAGACATTCTGGCACGTCACGCTTCCCGCTGTTCGATGGGGACTGCTGTACGGCGTCTCGCTTACTTTTGCGCGGGCGGTGGGCGAGATAGGCGCGGTTCTTATCATCAGCGGAAGCATCACTCATCTGACCGAAACGTCGACCCTCTATATCTTCCGTTCGCTGGACGACCGAAACTACGTCGGCGGTTACGCGATGGCAGTCGTTCTCGCCGTCATAACGTTTGTAATCCTGATGGCAATGGAGTCGCTAAAGAAGCGATCGGATAAGTCAAAATGAGCACGGAAAAGGAAACGAATATGAAGTTGAAGGGCAGGCTGGTTCTTATTCCTCTGACGCTGTTGTTCTCCATTACAATCTTGCAGTCTTCGTTCGCCATGCCGGACGAGCGCTCGAGCGCTTCGAGTACAGCCGATTCGGCGGCGGTCTCCGGTATCGAGGCTTCTCGAAAAACATCGGATGATGAAGTAAGCGGCCTTCAAGTGAAGATCGATGCATTGACGAAGCTGCTCGAACAGCAGCAAAAGGCAATGGCTGAAATGCAACAGCGGCTTGAAGCGCTTGAGGCTCGCGGCCGATTGAGCGAAACCGCGGCTTCATCCGAGCGGCTGGAACCTCCGGCGATTTCCAATACGGCCGCTGCATCGAGCGGCTCCGCTGCTAAAAGCCCGAAGTCCGCCGCCCACGAGAAACGCGGTCTCACCGCCGGTTGGGACGATAGTCACGCCTTTATCAGAAACGCCGACGGCAGCTTCGAAACGAACATCGCGGGTTACTCTCAGCTTGATTTTCACGGGTATCAGTCGGGCGTGCATCCGCCGAACACTTTCCTTATACGACGTGCGCGGCTTGCCCTCGAAGGAAGAGTGCATCGCTTTTTTGAGTACCGAATCGAGGGCGACTTCGCCGATACGACGAGTACGCTGCTGCGTGATTTTTACGTCAATATTCATCGCATTGATGAATTTCAGATCAGGTTCGGGCAAACAAGAGAGCCTTTCAGTCAGGAGGAAATGCGGTCCGACAACCATCAGGAGTTCGTGGAGCGCTCGCTGGTGAACAATCTTGTGCCGAGCCGCAGTCCTGGCGTGATGGTGTCTGGGGTCGTTGGCAACGGCATACTCGAATATCAGACAGGGGCATTCAACGGGAAGGGCCTGCTGGCGAACAACAACAACGGCACGCCCGACACGGCGCTGCGGCTGCGATTGAATCCCTGGAAGCAAAGCGATTCTTTCTGGCTGAAGGGAATAATCCTCGGAGGAGCATATAACCAGGGCCGCAACCTGAACGGACTCAGCGTGCGAGGTCTGACCGAAAGCCGAATCACGTTCTTTCAGCCCGAGACCGTGAACGGAAAGCTCTACCGCGCGAACGGCGAGGTAAGCTGGCTTCTGGGCCCTGCTACGCTGCGTGCTGAATACGATCAAACCAATCAGTTTCGCGATAATCTTGGTCAAGGCGGCGCGAATTTACCGGGAGTGGTCGCGAAGGGATACATGGCCCAATTCACATATCTGTTGACCGGAGAAACCAAGCCCGATATCGGGAGCGTGACTCCGAAGCACAATTTTCTTGAGGCGAACGGGTCGAGGACCGGGCTCGGCGCGTGGGAGCTCAAGATCCGATATTCGAATCTGCAGATATCGGACGGCACGTCGAGATCCAATCGGGCGGATACGATCTACTTTGGAGCGAACTGGTATATGAACAAGTTTGTGCGATACATGCTCGACCTGGGATTCGAGCGCTTTAAGGACCAGGCGCGCGCTCCCAAACCTGGCGACCCCAACTTCTTTACGATACTCAGCCGAGTGCAGCTTCAATTCTAGAAGACTGATTATGTCGATCGTTCTCGAAAACCTGATAAAGAGATTTGCCAATCAACTGGTCGTGGATCGTCTGTCGCTCGAAGTAGCGGACGGCGAGTTGTTTGTTCTGTTGGGCGCGAGCGGCAGCGGCAAGAGCACGGTCTTGCGGTTGATTGCCGGATTGGAGCCGCCGGATGAAGGCCGGATTATGCTCTACGGCGTGGACGTTACCAATCTGGCTCCGCAGGAAAGGGGCGCCGGCTTTGTCTTTCAGAACTACGCGTTATTCCGTCACATGACCGTAGCTGAAAACATCGAGTTCGGACTGAAAGTCCATCGGGTCAAGTCGAAGGAGCGCGCGAAGCGCCGCGACGAATTGCTCGATCTGGTCGGACTCGCCGGTCTGGGCCGCCGCTACGCGCATCAGTTGTCCGGGGGCCAGCAGCAGCGAGTAGCGCTGGCGCGGGCGCTTGCTCATAAGCCGAAGGTGTTGTTGCTTGATGAGCCGTTTGGAGCGCTCGACGTGAAGATACGAGCACAACTCCGCCGCAGCTTGAGAGCAGTGCAGCAACAACTCGGACTCACTACTATCCTGGTTACTCACGATCAGGAAGAAGCCTTCGAACTCGCGGATCGCATCGGAGTCGTAGAGAGAGGGCGCTTGCTGGAAATCGGTCCTCCTGAAAGCCTGTACACCGGGCCAAGGTCTCTGTTTGTATCGACCTTCCTCGGCGCTGGAAATGTTCTCGTGGGCAGGGCCCGGAATGAACGCGCGGTGTTCGGATCGCTGTCGGTTCCGATTCCAGGCGAAGTTCCTCACGACGAGGGGGCGTCCGTTCAGATGTTGTTTCGTCCCGAGCATGTCGATCTCAGCGAGACCGAGCCGCCTAACGGCGCCATGATTCTGGGCAAAGGCGAAATCGTCGAGCAGAGTTTTTCGGGGACTCTGAGGCGGATACGACTCCGGCTCGGACGACTGCCCGCGACCCGTCAGATAGCGCCGGCCGTTCCGTTCGGCGAAGAACATCTCCTTGTGGATGCGGTCGTTCCTTCGGCTGTTCAGCTCGGTCGATCGGAGTTGTGGGTTAGCCTGCGGGAATGGCACATCCTCGAGCAGCCGCCCTTTCGACTGTTGGTATGCGATCCGGGATCGACTTCCGCGGGCAAGCTTCTGGACACGGCGCGAGCGCTGTCCCGCGGGCTCGATGCCGCGATTACCCTTCTCGGGGTCGCGAAAACCGAGAAGGCCGCGGAGAAACTTCGCGCCGCTCTCGCAACAAGGTTGAAAGAAGCCGGACTCGCCGAGTCTCTGATTCGACTTCGACACGGGGATCCCGCGAAACAGATACTGACGGAGCAATCCGAATCGCTTTATGACTTGTTGCTGGTAGCCGCGAAAACAAAGCCGTCCAGATTCCGACTCGGCAAAGGGAGAAGAGCGCCGGCGAGGCATCTCGGCTCAACCGTGCCGGCGCTGCTGGAACGCGCTCAGCTTCCGGTGATGGTAATCAAGGGCGAGTGGTCAAAATTCGCGAAGATACTCATCTGCACTGCCGCCGGTGAGCCCGGTGAACGAGACGTCCGAATCGGCGGGAGATTGGCCCGGTTGCTTGGAGCAAGCGTAACGCTGCTCTACATAACGCGGGAAGAAGGTGAGCCGCCCTTTTTGGCTCACGTTCATCTCGAGCGCGGGCTGGCGACCTTGAGGGGCCTTGATGTCTCGGCTGAGGTGCGTATTAGACATGCGGTGCAGCCTTCGCAGGGAATACTTTCGGAAGCCAGTGAGGGAGACTACGACATAATCGTCCTCGGAAGCCACGGCCGAAGACCGCGCCTCCTTTTTGGGGCGAACGACATCACGATGCAAGTAATCAGCGCTTCAGATCGGCCGATTCTGGTCATTCCTCCATTCGCGGGGTGAGCGGGTAGGTGTAAGTGGGCAGGTGTCAGGCGTCAGCAGGTAAGCTCTTAGCGATCAGCTTCGCCGACCGCTGATCGCCGACTGCTCTTCTTGACAGGTCCTCATTGATCACATACAAACATGGCTTTCATTTAAGCGGCGTTTTTCTGACCTACAATGCTGATTCTACGACCTTCATCGCCTCTTCATCTTATCGAGATCAAACGCGAGGAGCTTGAGACCGGCGGCGACGGATCGTCTGATCCCGGCGCTCCTTATATAGACGAGGGCCTTCCGATTCCATACTCGTACGATAAGGATATCGTTCGCGCTCTAATGCAGGATCCGTTTCGAATTCTCATTTATTGGGAGATTCGAGAAGCAACGTTAGAATCCCTCAAGCGATATTTTTCTCCGGAAGATCTCGCAAGCTTCAAAGTTGTCCTGAGACTCATCGATATCGCAAGTCAGAACGAAGCGTTTTTCGAGACTTCGAGGCAAGGCCGCTATTGGATGTCGGTATTTCCGGAACGCGAGTATGAGTTCGAAATCGGAGTGCGCTCGCCGGTTCACGGTTACATCGCCTTCGTACGTTCCAATAGAGTTCGAACTCCGCGAGGCGCGGTTTCAAGCGAAAAAGCCGACGAGGATGAATACCGGATGGCGCCGCCGCTCTTCATGCAGGTAATCGAAGCATCGGGTTTTTCGCCGAGTCACGCAATGAATATAACCGCCGCCGGAACGGCGATGGCTCCTGATAAGTTAATTGAAGCCGCGATAAGCGGATTGCCGGAACCGGTCCGCGCGGCTGTAGCGGCGGCGACCTCGGGCGAACCGCTTTCGCGTGAGCTTCTCGAAAGGCTCCCAGAGCCGCTTCGGAGCGAATTGTTAAAGGTTCTAAAAACCGGAGGCGGTCTCATGGCGTCCGTGGCTCTGATGAATTATTTCCCGGAGCTGGTTCGCGAAGCCATCGAAGCCGAACAGGATTTGATCGGCGCGGGCATTGATCCGCTCTATGGGGCGCTCTATGTGGCTCCCAGGTTCATAGGCGGAAGCTCTGAATCACAGAGCCGGCCTGGAGGAGAGTTTCGATGGTCCGGCTTTCCGAGGCTCCCGTCGAGTCCCACTCCGTCGCGGCGGGATGGCCGCGGTAAATGAGCCGCGGTCTGCTTTCCATAATTCTTCACGCGCATCTTCCGTATGTGCGTCACCCCGAGCATCCGGACTTTCTCGAAGAAGAGTGGCTGTTCGAAGCAATCAGCGAAACCTACATACCGCTCCTCAACATCCTTGAAGGCTGTGTCGTAGACGGCGTTCGCGTTCGCATCACGGTTGGCCTGACGCCTCCGCTGTGCGAGATGCTGTGCGACCCGCTGCTTCAGGAGCGTTATCTGAATCATGTCTCCACGCTGGTCGAGCTTACCGAAAAGGAAGTCCGCCGAACCGCGAATCAGCCCGAGATGAATGAGACGGCGCGGATGTATCTTCGCCGCTTTTCGGCCGCGCGCGATTCCTTCGAGCGAAGGTATCAGAGAAATCTGATCAATGGGTTTCGAGCGCTGCAGGAAGCCGGTGCGATCGAGATCATCACTTCAGCCGCAACGCATGGATTTCTCCCCTTGATTCTGCGGCCGGAGGCGCGCCGCGCGCAGATCGAGATGGGGAGGCGCAACTATGAAAAGCACTTTGGACGAGCGCCGAAGGGAATATGGCTGCCCGAGTGCGCCTATGCCCCAGGAATTGACGAGATGCTTCGCGACGCCGGAATCCGGTTTTTTATAGTCGATGCTCACGCGATCATGTTCGGAACTCCGCAGCCGCGCCGGGGAATATTCGCGCCCGTAATAACTCCGGCAGGCGTGGCGGCTTTCGCGCGCGACGTCGAAACGAGCGAGCAGGTTTGGAGCTCGGAGATCGGTTATCCCGGCGATCCGGACTATCGCGAATTCTACCGAGATCTTGGATTCGATGCCGAGTACGACTACATTCGGCCGTATCTCCACGCCGACGGAGTGCGGCGCAATCTCGGGCTGAAATATCATCGCGTGACGGGAAAGGTAGACCTCGGCTCCAAGGAATTGTACGTGCCGTCGTGGGCCGCGAATAAGGCCGCGATTCACGCCGCGAATTTCATGTTCAACCGGCAGCAGCAGATCACACATCTGGAATCCGTGCTTGGACGCGAGCCCATCGTCGTCTCGCCTTATGACGCGGAGTTGTTCGGACACTGGTGGTTCGAGGGGCCGCGGTTCCTGAATTATCTGATTCGCAAGACGCACTTTGATCAGAGCGACTACAGGCTTGGCACTCCGGATGAATATCTCGCGGCGCATGGCGACAATCAGAGCCAGCAGTTGGCGTCTTCGTCCTGGGGAGCCGAAGGCTACTACAGAGTTTGGATCAACTCGGAGACCGACTGGATGTATCCGCATCAGCACATGGCGGAAGACCGGATGATCGATCTGGCCCGCACTCACCGCGACGCCGAAGGGCTCGAGCGTCGAGCGCTAAACCAGGCCGCTCGCGAGTTGGTGCTTGCGGAATCGTCGGACTGGGCCTTCATCATCACGACCGGTACTTCGGTCAGCTACGCAAAAAAGCGATTCAAGGATCATATCGCGCGATTCAACAAGCTCTTCGAGATGATCAGGAAGCGAGAAATAGACGAGGAATGGCTTAGAGGCGTGGAAAACATAGACAGCATCTTTCAGGAGATGGACTTCAGGGTGTACACATAATCGGGCAGCTTCAGAGATCGCAGACGCTTTCGGGTTCAATATATAATTCGGCCTGATATAATCCTGCCTGTTTTAATGCGATATATAGATCGAATAATCAGTGGGGGTCAGATGGGTAAGTTGAAACGGGCTTCGCTGTGCGCGATCATTCTCCCCGTTTTTTTCTTTTGTCTCTGCGTATTTTCAGTTACTCGGTCCGAGAACATACAGATAGAACTCGCCGTAGACACCGCGAACACGGATCAGGATGGGCTGCTCGTCCTTTACGGAAGTGTTCATTCAGGCGGTGAGATAGGCCTGCCGATCGCCGCGGGCGACATCAATGGAGATGGCAAGGCCGATGTGGTCTTTTGCGAGATGTACGCGAGTGTCGGCGGCCCGCGAGTCAACAACGGCCAGGTGAACTTCTTTTTGAGCGACGGCCGGGACAGCGGGTTTGTGGATGCGGCAGCCGGACCGGCGAATGTATCGACGCTCTTAGGAGCTTCGTCCGGCGACCTTCTTGGAACGTCTGTAGCTGTTGGAGACGTGAACGGCGACGGATTCGCCGACGTAGCAGCGGCAGCCGCGTTGAGCGACGGACCGGGAGGATCGCGTTTCAACTGCGGCGCCGCATACATTGTTCCCGGATCGAGAACGTTCAATCTACATGCTGATCTTTCGACGGCGGACGGCGTCCCTCCCGCCGGAATAACTGTCATCTATGGTCCGAAAGCAAACGCTCGATTCGGAATCTGGATCGATACGGGCGATGTTGATGGAGACGGCATCGGCGATATTGTAGTCGGAGCCGACCAGCTCGATTCCGACGCCGGACCTCACGTCGGCGGGGCTTACATAATATTCGGCTCCAGGAATCTTCCGAAGGTCATCGATCTCGCGGCGCCTCCAGCCGGAGTCCGCGTTTCCAGAGTCCTGGGCGCGACGCAGGAAGATCATTGGGGCGCGGCCCTTCACGTTGGAGACATCAATAACGACGGCATTGCGGATCTGGTCATAGGCGCATCGATCTACAGAGATTCGGCTTCGTATGTCTCGCCATCGGATCAGTCGGACGGCCACGATGCCAGGGGCGCGGGGAACGGCGGCGCCCGCTTATACTGCGGCGAAGTTTTTGTTATTTACGGTTCGAGAACGTGGCCAGCCGAGATCGATCTCAGGCATCCTCCCAGCAACTCTACGCACGTCATCGGAGCACAGAGTTTCGATCTGGCCGGCTCACAGCTCTTCAGCGCCGATGTAAACGGGGATGGAAAAAACGACCTAATCGTCGGAGCGCTGCGGGCAAACGCTCCCGACTCGACCATCGGGCGGACCGGCGCGGTATACGTCATCTATGGGTCGGCTCAATTGCAAAGAGCGACGATCGATCTCGCGTCGCCGGACACATCCGGTCTGCGTGTTTCGGCGATATACGGCGAGTCTAATCTCGACTGCGCGGGCGATTCAGTCCGCTCCTATGACATTAATAAGGATGGGATGTCCGATCTTTTTATCGGAAGCCCGGAGCATACTTTTTCAATCAATGGAGAAGAGCGAGAAGATGCTGGCGATACGAAGATCATATTCGGCCAGCATGACTTCCTGCCCTCGGTCGTCAAGCTGTATGAGCCTCCGCCCGGCATAAGAGTATTTAGACTTGCCGGTGGACATGGCGGAGATCAGGGGCTTGCCGGAGGCGACGAGTTCTCTTACAGGCTTACCGGAGGCGACGTCGACGGAGACGGCTATCCTGACTACATCGCGAATGCCATGCACGGAGACGGCTTCGGAATGCTGCTTCCCAATGCAGGCAACGTGTACGTATTCAGCGGCAAGAAGCTGTCGATGAAGCTGGGCTTCCTTGCGACTCCGGCTCCTGTCATTGCGTCGGCCGCGCTGGCGTTTAACGGACAACCGGTGCAACAAGCGGCCGCGGGTCAATCCGGACTTCGCATAACCATCACTGGTGATGGATTCAGGACCGACACCGCAATTACTATCAATGGCATTGCTGTTGTATCGCGAAGCACTACCGATCCGCGGCGGATCACTGTTGATCTGGATGAAAATCCCGCCGTTAAGAACAGTGTTGGAGCGCTCGTGATTCGCGCCCACAATACGTCGCCGCTTTCGGAGCTTTCGAACGCGGTTACCGCCGGCACGCTGACCGGTCCGGAGATCACATCGGCGAAAGTTAAACGGAAAGCCAGCGGAGTACTGTTGTTGATAGTCTTTGGAGCAAATTTCACGGACAACTCAAATGTTACCGTTGTCGATCAGGGGGGGCAGGCTGTTCCCGTACGCACTGTGGGATTTGTGGCCAGCGATAACTTGCGAGTCAAGCTCGGCGGCGATGTACAGTCGGGCGGCTCCATCAGGTTCCGGGTTGTAACCCAGACGGGCGTGCTTTCAAACGAGGCCGCAGCCAACGTGCCCTGATTCTTTTTTAAATCTGACGGGCACCTTTTTGCGATTGGGGGAAATCTCAGCAGCAAAAAAAGGGATGTCGGGGTGTGCAGCATTCTATCTTGGTGGAGGTCAGCATGAAATTTACGGTACTCAGGAAGAGTTGGGCGGCTGTATTGCCCTTGGCGCTTGGGCTGGGATTACTGGCCGCGCCGGTTGCATCGGCGCAGCGGGGCGACGATCGATGGGAGCGGGAGCACCGCCGCGATGACCGCGACCGAGATCGTGACCGCCGTCGGATTAATTCAGAGCGCGAACGTGAAATCGCGTTAGAGCGAGGTCGGATCCGTGAACGCGAACGAGAGCGAATCGCCCGCGAAAGAGAATTGGAGCGGGAGCGTTTGCGCGATCGCAATCGATATTCCGGCAGAGGCCCGATTTATGGGCCAGTCTACGGCGGACCGGGCTACGGGAACGGTTATCCAAACCGGGGCGGATACTCCTCAGGCCGCTCGATCGCGGAGCAGCGCGGTTATGCAACAGGTCTGGATCGTGGAAGAGACGATGCGCGCGACCGTCGATCCTACAATCCGAACAATTCAGAACACTATCGCGATGGTGACAGCGGGTATCACTCAGAATACGGCAGCAAAGAAGCATATAGAGCTGCCTATCGCGATGGATTCCGCCGCGGATATGCGGCCGGTTACCGGCAGTTTTCGGGCGGCCGTCGCTTTTGAGCCGCCTCGTTCGCTCGTTTGGTGTCGAAGAATATATGAAGTAGCACCGCGTCAAATTGCCGTCAGGCATTGCGACAACTGGAGCGGCCGCCGAACCAGATTTCGGCGGCCGCTTTCTGTTAGCGATTAGAAATATTCCGTAGAGTTAAGGTATTCGTTCGTGCACTGGTTTTGCCGCGTCAGGAATTTGAATGCTATGATCCACTCCAATCTAAAGACGCGAGCGATAATGGGGATATTCACATGTTAAAAGATAAGAAGCTTGCCGTACTTGGAGCAGGCAAGCTTGGAGAGACTCTGATCAGAGGGTTGCTGGAGGCAGGCGTCACCAGCGCTTCGAATATCATAGTCACCGCGGGCCATCAGCATCGGCTCGATTTGATGCGCGAGCGCTTCGGCGTTTCTGCCACGCTTTCCAATGCGGATGCCGCGCGCCAGGCCGACATCATCATACTCAGCGTCAAGCCGCAGACGGTGCCGCTGGTCGTTTCTCAGATAGCCGACTCTCTTACACCGGATCAACTTTTAATCTCTGTAGCAGCCTCGGTGAGCAGCACTTTTATCGAAAAGCACCTCAAGCAGGCGACGCCCGTCATACGTGCCATGCCGAACACGCCCTGCTTGCTCAACAAGGGAATGACAGGGATAGCGGCCGGAACTAATGCCGGGAAGATCCATATCGACATCGCGAAATTTATCTTCGACGCCGTCGGCCGAACTGTCATCGTCGACGAAAAACATATGGACGCGATTACCGGACTCTCGGCGAGCGGACCGGCGTTCATGTACATAATTATCGAGTCGCTCGCCGAAGCAGGAGTGAAGGTCGGCTTGCCGCGTGATATCGCGACCGAGCTCGCCGCGCAGATGGTGGTGGGCTCCGGCTCGATGGTGCTCGAAACCGGCGAACATCCCGCGAAGCTCAAAGACATGGTAACTACGCCGGCGGGCTGCACGATCGATGGTATTCTGGAGCTCGAAGAAGGAGGCCTTCGCGTAACTTTGATCAAGGCTGTCGTCAAAGCCACCCAGCGGGCCAAGGAGCTGCTCGAGACGTGAAACCTACCCGACGACAGCTCACCGCCTCCGCCTTTCGGCTAATGGAGAGACCATTCGTATTCTTGCTGCTTACCGCGGCAATTCTTCCGGCAATGCTCCAGAATTCCGAAGCACAACGAAATCAAGTCAGGGCTTCGATGGCGACAAACGAATTTTCAGCGCTCGTCAACGATTATATGAACGACCTGTACGCGCGGCATCCGCTGCTGGCGGCGTCCAGCGGGCTTCATTCATGGGACGATAGACTCGAGGATTATAGCTCGTCGGCAATCGCCGATGAGCTTGCATCTATAAAGAGTTTTCAACCGCGCTTGGAGAAGATATCCGCTCTGTCGCTGAATCTCTCCGATTTGTTTGATCACGAAATCCTTTCCGCGAATACGAAGTCGCGTCTGCTTGAGCTCGAATCCATCAAGAGCTACGAGCGAAATCCTCAGATCTATAGCGATATCATTTCCAACAGCCTGCTGTTTCTGGCTGTCTTTGACTACGCGCCAGCGGAAACTCGGCTAAGCGCGATCATCGCCAAAGAGAAACAGATTCCGCGCTTTCTCGCTGCCGCCCAGGTGAATCTTCACAATCCGCCCTCAATTCTATTGAAGACCGGTCTGGCGAGCCTGCGCGGTACGCTCGGATTTATCCAGTCTGATTTGCCGCCGGCTTTTGGATCGGTGCATGACGCGAAGCTTCAGGGTGAGTTCAAAAGAGCCACGGCTACGGCGGCGCAGGCGCTGACTGAATTCATCAAGCATGTCGAGCACATGAAGCCGGCTCCGGAAGCTACATTCGCGCTGGGCAAGCAGCGCCTCGAGGCAAAGCTTAGATTCGACGATGGAATCGATATTCCGGCGGCCCAACTCCTTGCTATCGCGTACCGCGAGCTGTACAGGACGCAGGAAGAATTCAAGAAGACCGCGCAGCTGATCGACTCCCGTCGCGATCCGATGGCCGTGTGGGCAGGCGTTCAAGCCGAGCACCCAAAGGCAGGAACGCTCGTCGAGGAAGCGAGAAAGCAGCTCGATGCTCTCGTGACCTTTATACGCGTTAAAAAGATCGTGACGCTTCCAACGTCCGCGCAGCCGCTGGTGGGTCCGTCTCCTGATTTCATGCGATGGTCGACGGCATCGGAGTGGGGGCCTGGCGCCTTCGCGGGTTCAAACACAGCGCCGCGGTATTTCATCACGGATGTTGATCCAAAGTGGAACGCGAAGGAAAGGGAAGAGTACCTGGCGTCTATCAACTACGCTCAGTTATGGACGACCTCAATTCACGAGGCTTATCCCGGACACTTCGTACAGGATGAATTCTTGAAGAGCGTCGCCTCTGTTGTACGGAAATCGGCGGCGTTCGCGCCAGTAAGCTTCGTCGAAGGATGGGCGCACTACACCGAGCAGATGATGATTGAGGAAGGCTTCGGCTCCGGCGATCCGAAATTGAAGATGGGCCAGCTTGCGGATGCTCTGCTGAGGCTGTGCCGAACCGTAGTCGGCATTCGGGAGCATACTCAAGGGATGACGGTTGAGCAGGGAACTCGTTTCTTTATGGAGAACGGATTCATGGGCGAGACGCCGGCTCGACTGGAAGCCGAGCGCGGCGCCTTTGACCCCGCATACATTCTGTATACGATTGGAAAGCTGGCGATTCTGAAACTGCGCGACGACTACAAGCGAACGCGCGGCAGCGACTATTCTCTTCAAGAATTTCACGACAGCCTGCTCTCGACCGGGTTGGCCCCGCTGTGGATTCATCGCCAAAAACTGCTTCCTGACGACAAATCGAAACTGCTCAACTAGCCTCCCGTGGCCTGCTCTCCGCGATCGTAAACGCGCTCCGCGTTCGCGACACCCGAAGGACAGTCGTATCCCTGGGCTTTCAACGCGTCGTGTATGGCTCCAAGCGCCAACACGACGTTCTCGCGAGTGCTGCCCGCTCCCATCAGTCCTACGCGCCAGACCTTGCCCTTCAATGGCCCGAGTCCGCCTCCGATCTCGATGCTCTGGTGTTCCAGCAGATGGGTGCGGAGTTTCTGATCGTCGACGCCCTCGGGAATGCTGACGGCATTGAGGCTCCACAGGCGTGAGCCGGGTGCAACAAGCATCGAGAGCCCCATCGCTTCGATACCGGTGACAAATGCGCGATGATTCAACTCGTGGCGAGCCCATCGAGCTTCCAACCCTTCTTCCTGGACGATGCGAAGCGCTTCGAGCAGCGCATAATTCATCGAAATCGGCGCCGTGTGATGATAACTGCGATCGGAGCCCCAGTACTTTTCGATCATGCTCATATCCAGATACCAGCTCTGGACTTTGTGTCCGCGCGCCCTGATGCGCTCGACGGCGCGATCGGAAAAAGTAATGGGCGAAAGCCCCGGCGGGCACGCGAGGCACTTCTGAGTTCCCGAGTAGCAGACATCGATGCCGTTAGCGTCGACGCTCACGGGATGTCCGCCGAGGGAAGTGACCGCATCCACGACCAGCAGGGCTCCGTAACGGTTGGCAAGCTCGGACAATCCTTTAAGGTTCTGAAGCACGCCGGTGGATGTTTCCGCATGTACAATCGCAAGCACACGAGGCGGCGTTTGTTTCAGAGCGTCTTCGATCTGATTCACG
>Ga0209687_1000137_pt1 | contig 27900 bp, 17 predicted proteins | sample GraSoiAngelo_136_FD_185893 | JGI IMG/M metagenome (GOLD analysis project Ga0209687, IMG submission 185893) | Grasslands soil microbial communities from the Angelo Coastal Reserve, California, USA - 14_0929_09_20cm (SPAdes) (version 2) | ecosystem: Environmental > Terrestrial > Soil > Grasslands ...
TCGAACTTCCGGAGTCTCAAGCTGAAGTCGCATCGAAACGGCGGTAGTGAAATCGACCAGCGCGCTCACACCGGCAGCGATAATTTGGCGCGCGGCTTCGTCGCTCTTCCGCGCCGCTTCGAAAACGACCGGCGCCAATGAGGCGATCTCCATTTTATCTGCCGTCTGCGCCCACCGCACTAGCTCATCGAAATTATTCAAGCCGAGAGCGCGCAAAATATTTGCCGCAAACTTCCGTTCGCCCCGGCGCAGGTCGTACTCCCGCAAAATCGACCGCAAGGCGCGAATGGAAACGAAATACGCGCCGCCGGCGTCCCCCAGAATATGTCCCCATCCACCGGCGTTTTCGATTCGGCGACCACTGCGACCGGTCACGGATGAACCCGTGCCTGCATTCACCGCGATGCCGTCACGATCGCGCAAACACGCCGCCATTCCGGAATCGCGATCGCTGCCTGCGACGATATTCGCCTTCGACCAAACGGACCGCGCAAGTTTCAGCAAGGCTGCGCGATCTTCCTCAGTTGCGCAGCCGGCGAGAAAGACTCCGATTCGATTCACTTCGCGCGGCAAAACGCGAAAAATTTTTGTGATCTGATCCAGCGGCGTCAGACGCAGATTCGACGGCGGCAATTTCCCTGACTCAACAATTACGCCATTGGCAACCAATGCCCAAGCGGTCTTCGTTCCTCCGCCTTCGATGCCAAGAATTTTTTCGTCAGTCATCTTGCTGTACCAGCGGTCTACCTGTCGCGCCGTATTAGCACGAAGGCGGATGACCGCCGTACCTAGTGTAAGCGCAAATTCAGCGGCGGTCATAGACCGCCGCCAGAGTCATCCCAAGCGAAGTCGAGGGATCCCGATTAAGGTACCTTGAAGCAGGCGCGGAACACAGGTCACCAGACCTGTGCGCCCGGCGGAGTTCTACTCCGCTGAAACCTCGCCTTACAGTAACGCACCGGGATCCCTCGACTGTCGCTCGGGATGACGGCAGAAGCGATTGTCTCATGAACCGGCGTTCGTATGATCAACCTATGACCGAAGGGGGAGCGCGCGCGCGTATCGAGACGCTGCGGCGCGACATCACTGAGCACAATCGCCGTTACTACGAAGAAGCGGCGCCCACTATTAGCGACCGCGAATACGATCAGCTGTACCGCGAGCTGGCCGAGCTCGAGAAAAAGTATCCGGAATTCGTGCGCGAGGATTCGCCAACACGCCGCGTCGGTGGCCAACCGCTCAAGCAGTTTGCGCAGGTTACGCATCGGGTGCCGATGCTTAGCCTCGACAATACCTACTCGGTCGAAGAGTTGACGGAATTTTACGCGCGCATCACCCGCTTGCTTCCGCAGGAGAAAATTCCAGTGGTGATCGAGCCAAAAGTCGATGGCGTCGCGGTTTCAATGCTCTACGAAAACGGCGAAGTCCGTTACGCCGCCACCCGCGGCGACGGTGCGGTCGGCGACGACATCACCCAAAATATCTTGACCATTCGCTCCCTGCCGCGGCGGCTCAAAGGAAAAGCGCCGGCTGTGCTCGAAGTACGCGGCGAAGTTTTCATGGATAAGCACGGCTTCGAAAAACTGAATGCCGGTCGCGCCGAACAAGACTTACCCGCATTCGCCAATCCGCGCAATGCAGCGGCGGGCTCATTGAAGCAACTCGATCCCGCGCTGGTGGCCAAGCGCCCCCTTGGAATCATTTTTTACGGCACGGGCGCGGTCGAGGGAGTGAAGCTGGAAAAACATTCCGATCTCTTTCCGCTGCTGGACGGATTCGGGCTGCCGCACAGCGAACGCATTTGGTCTGCCTCCTCAGCCGACACAATTATCAAAGCCATTCAGGAGCTGGACAAAGTGCGCCATGATTTTCGTTATCAAACCGACGGCGCGGTGGTGAAAGTGGATTCTTTTGCTCAACGGGAGCGTCTCGGCTTCACTTCCAAGTCGCCGCGCTGGGCCATCGCTTTCAAGTACGAGGCAGAACGCGTGCAAACAAGACTGCACGACATTCTGGTACAAGTGGGGCGAACCGGGGTGCTGACTCCGGTCGCGGCGCTCGATCCAGTTCTCGTTAGCGGATCAACCGTGGGCCGCGCGACCTTACACAACGAAGAAGAGATCGCACGCAAAGATATTCGCATCGGCGATACCGTCATCATCGAGAAGGCGGGCGAAGTCATTCCAGCGGTGGTGGAAGTGCGGAAGGATTTGCGTACCGGATCGGAAAAGAAATTTCGGATGTCGAAAAAATGTCCGGAATGCGGCAGCGCGGTGGTGAAGGATGCGGCGCAGGTGGCGGTGCGCTGTGTCAATGCGCAGTGCCCGGCGCAAGTGCGGCGAAGGATCGAGCATTTTGCTTCGCGCAGCGCGATGGACATCGAAGGTCTTGGCGAAATGATGGTGACGCAGTTGGTAAAGGCCGGCCTAGTCCAGAATGTTGCCCAAATCTATACTCTCGATGCCGCGAAACTTTCCCAGCTCGAACGCACGGGCGAGAAAAGCATCCGCAATTTACTCGAGGCCATCGAGCGATCGAAGACGCGGCCGCTCTGGCGATTGATCTTCGGGCTCGGAATTTTGCATGTCGGCGAGAGTTCATCCCGCGAGTTGGCAGATCATTTTCGGAGCATCGAGGCGTTAATGAATGCATCGGCGAATGAGCTACAGCGGATTCCGGACGTGGGCGAAGTGGTCGGCACCAGTATTCATCAATTTTTTCAAGAACCGCACAATCGCGAGTTAGTCACGCGATTGAAAAAGGCGGGCGTGAAGCCAACGGTCGAGTCGCGGAAAAAGAGCGATTCGGCGATCGGCGGAACGACCTGGGTAATCACAGGCACGTTGAGCCAGCCACGTGATGAAATCGCAGAAATAATTATCGCGCGCGGCGGCAAAGTGAGCGGGAGCGTAAGCAAGAAAACCAATTATGTGCTCGCGGGCGACGAAGCGGGCAGCAAATTGGAAAAAGCGAAAAAACTGGGCGTGAAAATTATCGATGAGAAAGAGTTTCGTCGGCTGCTGGAGTCGTCATCCTGAGCGAAAACGCCAGTCCGCCTCGAACTGAAGCACTTCGCGATTGTCCTCTCGAACGTTTGCGAGGCCCCTCGCGTTCGCTCGGATGAGGGCCTCCAAGGAGCCGCGGTCTCTGACCAACGTTTATTTAAATCGGCGGCTTCGAAGCCGCCGTTCCTTGAAATTTTACGGCGTGCGTTCCGGCGCTTTCTGCAACCTGAGCGGCAGCGCCTGGTTCATGCTCGGCTGCGCGATTACCGGCGGACGTTGACTGGCCGGATGAAAATCCGCCTTGACGTCGAACGTCAATTTCTCGTCGCCGCGGATTACGGTGATCGGCACCGCTTCTCCGGCAGTCAGAAAGAACGAAGCATCGATGATGTCGTCAGGCTGATGGATTTCCCTGTTCCCGACTCGGAGCAAAATGTCGCCCGGCTGAAGTCCTGAGTTTGACGCCGGCGTGCTATCGAGAATCTCGGTCACTTCTGCATAGGAACCGCCTTTTCCCTCCAACGCCTGCATCAACTTGGCGCCGATCCAGCCATGCCGCACTTCGCCAAAGCGCAGAAAATCGCTGCGAATTTTTTCCGCGGCTTCGATCGGCAAAGCGTAACAGGACGAATTGTTTTCCAAAGTGAAGGCAACGATGCCCACGACTTCGCCCCTCAGGTTTAGGAGCGGCGCGCCCGCTTCCCCACGCTGGGTCGCTACGTTTACGCGCAGATGCGTAGTGTGAAAATAGTAGCCGAGATATTTTCGATCAAAACCACCCACTAGCCCCAGGCTGGGGGTCTCCGGCAAATCCAGGGGATAACCGATTGCAACAACCGGCGTGGTCACCTCCATATTTTCGGATTTGCCAATAGGTAACGCCGGCGATGCGGTGTCGACTTTCAGGATGGCGACGCCGCTCCGAACATCGGTCACGAGCTGTCGCGCCGGCAGCTTCTTCCCATCGAATTCAACACTAAAGTTGTTCCCTTCCCCGCCAACGGAATAGGCCGTGTAAATCGTCCCAGTCGGATCGATAAAAAAGCCGGTCCCGGAAAGCTCGCTGTGCTCGTCGTCGCCATGAATTTTCACTACCGCTTTCTTGCAATGATCAAAAATATCTTTGACCTCGCGACTGATGGTGGAAGCCGATTGGTCCTCCGCCCGCGCCGATAGGGCAACGGCAAAAATGGGAATAAGCAGCCAACGCATCGCGAGTTTCCCTGCCGAAACCGCCGTCAGGCGATGATTAGAACCGCAATGACGACTCATAACTCACAGGCATGCTGTCCAGCACATAACGCGGAGGCGTGGCCGTCCGGTGAGTCGAGAGATGCGAACGCGGTTGAGTGACGGTAATGCGAGTGGAGACCGGCGAAGCCAGACTCCAGCCACCGTCGGTTACGCTTTGGGCTGGAACAATCGGAGTAAGCCGGGCGACATTCGGCGTTGGCGGGGTCTGATAAATCTTGAGCGAGATCACTGCCGCGCAAAGCAACACTGCCGTCACCGCCACCCGATAGGAGGCGAGGCTTGCAACATTCAGGCTCATCATGAAATCCTGGGCGCGGCCGAACGCGATTTTCCAAAGCGGTTGGCGGAGCAATTCATCACGCTGCCGGCGGTGAAATTCGTGCAGGAAATTCTCGAAATAATCAGGAGGCGGTTGCTCGTATTTTTTCAACCGCAACAGCCGGCCAATTTCGTTGTCGTCGAACTCGTCCATCTTCTTTTGTCTTTACGTCACCGGGTTCTTGCGAAACTCGTCCAGATAATTTTGCAATTGCCGATTCGCGTAGAAGAGCCGGGAACGTACCGTTCCTTCAGAAACGTTCAAGATTTTACTGATCTCGGCGTGGGGCATTCCCTGAATATGGAACATAGTCACAACGGCTCTGTGTTCATCAGACAGTTTCATCATGGCCTCGTTCAATCTTCGCTGGAGCTCGGACAGGTCGGCCTCCCGCACCGGACTGCTGGTTTGGGTGAGCTCGAGAAATTCTTTGTCGTTTTGAATGCTCGCGTCCACATCGTCGAGGCTGAGGTGAAAACGGCGGCCGCGTTTCTTTAAAAAATTCAGCGTCATGTTCACCGCGATGGAATGGATCCAGGTGTAGAACGAGGATTTGCCACGGAAACCGCGGATCGATTTGTAGGCCTTGGAAAAAATATCCTGAAGGAGATCGTTCGTGTCCTCGTGATTCGAGGTCATGTTGTAGACCAGACCGTAAAGGCGCGGGGTGTATTTTACCACCAGCTGATCGAAGGCGCCGGCATCCCCATCCTGTGTACGCGCGACCAGCTGCTGATCTTCATCGGTTCGTGGCTGGTCCATTGCCCCTCTCCTTCTTTTAACATTCGGGCCGGGAACCGACGACAACAAATCAGAGATTCGACGCGGCGCAGCGAGAACGGAACTCATTTTTTTCAACGGCCGCGATCAGCTCCGGCGATCGCGCACTGACAAGAGCCAGAGCAAATTACCGAGCGCGGCGATGAAGGCGGCGACGTAGGTGAGGGCTGCGGCGTTGAGCACATTGTTTACCCCCGCGACCTCAGCTCCCGGCTGCACGATCCCCATCTGCTGCAAAATAATTTTGGCGCGGCGCGAAGCATCAAACTCCACCGGTAGGGTGATCAACTGAAAGACCAGCAGAATGGCGTAACAATAAATGCCGAGTGTAATCAGTCCGGTAATGTGAAAAAATATTCCGCCGATTATGATAAACGGCAGCATCTGCGACGCCGCCATCGTCAACGGCACCACTGCCATGCGCGCTTTCAAGGGCGCGTAAGATTTTGCATGCTGGATGGCGTGCCCGGTTTCATGCGCGGCAATACCAAGCGATGCGACCGAAGGGGTGTTGTAAACGTTGCTCGAGAGGCAAAGCTTTTTTTTGGTCGGGTCGTAATGATCGCCCAGAAAATCGTTCGTCTCCACCACTTCGACGTCGTGAATTTGTGCTGCTTGTAAAATCTCGCGGGCGCATTCCGCGCCAGTGATGTTGGAGCTCGCGCGCACCTTGCTCCAGCGCCCAAACGCGCTGCTCACGCGAATCTGCGCCCAGATACCGATGATCAAAGGCACGCCGATATAAAGCAACCAATGACTCCCGCCGTATCCGATTGGGTAGAACATTCCTGTCTTAAGTGTGTCTGCTTATTAGACGCCGACAAGATTGCTTCGTTCATTTTGCTTCTTTCCTCGCTCGTTATCTTGAGCGAAACGAGAAACCTCTCCTAAGGTGTTACGCCATCGAACATTTGCGAGGTTCCTCGGTCCGAGCCGGACTGGCGGTATCTGCGCGGCTCGGAATGGACAGGTTTTAGATTTCTAGCTGTTTCGGAAACTTCGAGAGAATCCGACAGCCATCTTTTTCCACAATCACCACATCTTCAATCCGCGCACCGCCGATTCCTGGATAATACAAACCCGGCTCGACGGTGAGACATTGTCCCGCTTTCAAGGTCACCTTTTGCAAGCGCGGATATTCATGAATTTCGAGCCCGAGGCCGTGGCCGGTCCCGTGAAAAAACCCGACACGGCGCCCATTACGCACTTCCGTTGGGAAGCCCCGCCGATCGAATAGTTCGGTGATCGCCTTGTGAATACTCATTCCGTCCACGCCCGCTTTGATTCGTTTCAAGGCCAACGCCTGGCCCGCCTTGACCGCCTCCCAAAGCTTCCGCTGTTGTTCGCTGGCGCGACCGCGCACCACTGTTCGCGTCATGTCGCCCCAGTAGCCGGTCTTGGCGTCGCGCGGAAAAATATCGAGAATGATCAACGAATTTGCCTGGAGCGGACCGAAGCCGCGCTCGTGCGGATCGCATGCCTGATCGCCCCCGGCCGCGATTGTGTTCGTCGGCACACCGCCGGCGCGCAAAATTGCGCTGTCTATTTCCGCGCGCAGAATTTCCGATGTCAGCGTTTTGCCGGACCATTTCAATTTTTTTCCTGCGCCTGGTTTTGACGCCTTCAGAATTTCCATCCCACGCTTCATCCCTGTTTCCGTGATCCGCAGCGCGCGCTCGAGCAGCCGAATTTCCTCCGCTGTTTTCTTCTCTCGCGCCGGCCAGAAAAGCCCATTGCTCGTTTCCAGCGCGATCCCCTTCCGCTTAATCTCATTAGCAAAACCCAGCGGGAAATTAGCCGGTACCTTCGCCCGCTTTACTCCCCGTTTCCTCAGAAAATGCGCCAGGACTTTTTCGTAGGGCGGCGCCTTCTTTGCCTTGCCCTGTACTTCGCGTTCGAGCTGGCTGAACATGACAAACTCGTCCGCCTTCGCATTCTTCTTCGCCCGATCGATCTCCAGATCGCTCAGGACGAGCGTGCGCTTCCCGTTTTGCTGAAGAAAAATGAACGGATCGCCGATGAAGATCCGTGTCGCGTAAAGCATATCGGCATCGGTATCGCTGGGCGCGACAATCAAACGCGCTAATTCAGGTTTTGTGGCCATTTTTCGATCTTACCCGCGTCGGGCATTTTGTCATCCCGAGCAATGTCGCCTCCCGCCTTCGCATAAAGCTACGGCGTGGCAGGCGACGACGCTCGGGATGACGGACGGACTACGTCCTTCGCACATCCAATTGCCGCCGCAAAATCCAGTGCAAGAACCCGAGCAGCGCAAGGCTCGATCCGATCAACACCATGGTGTTGAAGATGAACACATCAACCTTCATTCCAAGATACTGCTTGTACTGACCGAAAAACACATTCGGTTTTCCGCCGCGGCGATAATCGCTTTGCTCCATCTCCGCGTTCGAAATCAAATCGGATACTTTTTGATTCAGATAGAGCGTCTCCGCCGTTACCGGACCATTGGCATCCTTGAACTGAGTGCGATCAAACGACTGCTTGCCATCGAGTACCTGATCAATCGCCCCAAGGTACCGGTCCAAATCATCCGGCGTTTTTGCCTCCAGGCCCGACAGCATGGCCAATGTATCCTTTAAATCATTCAAGCGTCTCCTTGTTTCCGGCCGAGTATCATGACGAGCCACGATCCGATCGATCTCGCGCTGGGTTCGGTCCTGGCGGCGTGTCACCGGATTTAATTTGGCCTGCGCCACAATCATCTCTTCGTAAGACCACCGCATGGCAATGAACTGGCAAATGAATGGCACCTGCAATTTGCTGTCCATTTTCTTGTTTTGTTCCTTGTTCGGATGCTCGGAAAACCAGCGGGTGAAGGTATAGACGAGCGCGAGGTTGCGGTTCATGTCCTCATATTTAATGAGCGCGCCCCCCATGATGATCTGCGGAATCAAGACCAGCGGCACGATGTTGGCCGCCGTCTTCGGATCGGCAACGAGGGACGAAATCACCAGGCCGAGAGCGACTCCGCCCATCGCGGTGATGAACACGATCCCGAGATAGATCCAAAACATCCCGCGGATTTCGAGAATGTAATTGCCGATAAGAACAAAGAGAACGCATTGCAGCAGCGCGAAGACGCCCAGCGAAACGGTTTTCGCGAAAATATAGTAGGGCAGCCTGACATTGAGGTTGCGCTCTCGTTGCAGGACAACCCGATCGCGAATGATGTCGTCGGCGCTATTGGTTAGCCCGAGGAACATTGCGACGATAAGGGTAAGAAAGAGAAACGTCGGGATGTGATAGGCGGAGGCGAAATCGTAGATGCCGCTGTCGGAGTAGCGCAGCAAGCTCGCGATCAGAAAGGCCAGCACCGGCGCGACCCCGATAGTGATGACGAGATTGCCGCGATTGCGCAACTTGCTGATGAAGGCGCGCTTCAGCAGGGTGCGCAATTGTGTCCATTCGTCGTGCCAGCGAAACGGTACCCGTTTTTTCTTTTGCACCGGCGCGCTTGGCAACGGCGCCACTGGCTCCTTGCGCAGGGATACCTGCTTAACATCCTGGATCAGGCGGAAGGCTTCATATTTGTCCCGCCAGAATTCCGGCGCGTAACGCCGCGACGGCACCAGTTGGCCGCGATTGTTCTCCTCGTAAATAATGTCGCCACTCAGATCGCGCAGCGGCGTTTCCAAAACGTCGAAAATAAATTCCGGCCGGGTCGTTCCGCACGATGGACATGCACCCAGATCGGCGCCGAATTGGTGCTGGTGTTCCGCTTCCGCGAAATAACGCAGCATCTCGGTCGGCGTCCCGAAGAAAACCAGTCGTCCGCCTTTGTCCAGCAGGATGGCTTTGTGAAACATCTGGAAAAGTTTCGAGCTGGGCTGGTGAATGGTGACGATGATGATTTTGTTGTGCGCCATCGAACGAATGATCTCCAGGACATGCTCGGAGTCCTTTGAGCTCAGCCCCGAGGTCGGCTCATCGAAAAGATAAACGTCCGCCGAACCGATCATGTCGAGGCCGATGTTGAGTCGTTTGCGTTCGCCACCACTGAGCGTTTTCTTGATCGCAGTGCCAACGACGGCGTCGCGCCGTTCGCTCAAACCGAGCTCGACCAACTTTCCTTCCAGGCGGCGCGTCCGGTCGCGCCGTGACAAATGCGGCGAGCGAATCGCGGCTGCGAACTGCAAATTTTCGCCGATGGTCAGATGCTCATCGAAAGCGTCTTGCTGCGGGATGTAACTGACGTAGCGCTTTAGTTGATCGAGATTTGGATAAAGAGGCTGGTTATTGAGCAGGACCTGGCCGCTGGTCGACTCCAGTTGCCCGGCCAACACTCTGAGCAACGTGCTTTTCCCGGAACCGCTCGCCCCCATCACGCAAACCAGCTCTCCGCGCACGACATTGAAGGAAATTCCCTCCAGCCCGATCTCGCCGCCGCCAAAGCGGTGCGTGACCTCGCTCACCTCTAGGGTGCGAATGATGTTGCGCTCTTCCTCGATGATGCGCTCGGAAAAATTGCATTTCAGAAACTGCCCGACATCGATGCGAATGGTGTCACCATCTTTTAACGGCGCCGTAGTGCGCACATTGGTCTCGCCCACCACGATTGGGCGATCGGCCTCCAGCACTTCCAGAGTGCCGACACGCTTGTCATAATCGCAAAAAATCTTCAGCAAGACATCGCCCGCGGTCCCCGGCGACAGCAAAATGTCGTCCTCTTCGAGCAGGCTCGGGTTATTCGAGACCAGATACTCCGACTTGGAAGCTTTGAGTTGAAATCGACCACCCAGCGCCCGGGCGCGGCGGCGCAGATCAAGCAGATCGAGCTCGGTGTCGTTATGAAAAACGATCCGGTCCTGCAACGTCGCTTCCACCAAAGTCCCGGCCCGCAACCGAGTGCCTCTGAGTTCGGCATCGACGTCCTTCAAGGCCTTTACCCTCACTTTTAATCCGAAAGTTACCTCCAACGCAGTCTCACGTGTCCGCGCCCGCTCCAGCTCGACCTCATCGGAATCGCGATTCACCCGAATGAAGATTTGCGGAAGCGAAACGTTTTTCTTGGCATTGAAATACTGCGCCAGATCCTGATAACTGAGCACCTGGTCGCCCACCAAAATGCGTTGGCCAGGATAAATGCGGCAAAACCCGCCCCGCGCCAATGGCCGGCTGCGCACCGATACACTCTGCGAGCTGTAGTTTTTCAAAAGAATCAAATCGTGATAACGGAAGGCCAGCAACCGGTCGCTGACACTGAGGCTTTTCAACATCACGTCCGATTGCCCATTGTTGCCAAACGAGATCGATTCCAGGGGGGAGGAGCCACGCTGGTAAACCCCGGGGTCCGATTCCTCGCTCGCGTTCAGCTGATAGACGATGTCAATCGCCTGCGCCGCCATCCCCAGCTGCGACATGAAAGAATAAAATTGCACCACCTGCTCCTGCTTGAGGCCGGCTTGCGAAATCAGATCGTAGAGCTGCACCCCCAGCATGATCTTGCGGTCGGTGCTCAGCTGAACGCTAAGCTTTTGCGCCATCGCCGTTAAATCCTGCTGCTCGTAAAGCGCCTGCCGAAACAGCTGCCGCAGCTCGGAGTAAACTGCTTCCGGATAATCATAACGCAGGAAGCCAAGGCTGGAGTCGATTTCTTCTTCCAGCAAAACGCCGTCCGCTTTCGAAAAACTGGCCAGCACCTGGATCAGCAATGGCAGCAAATTCGGCCCTTCCGAAACGCTCCGCGGTTTGCGCATGGCCCGGCGCATCCAACGCCGACCTTTCCGCTGCATGCGATACGCAAAAGGGGTCACGCGTTGCACCGCGCGATCAATTTTATCGGCTACCTGGGCTAACAATTCGGCCATTGCTATTTGGGTGTAAAGTTTACTCCAAGCCCCGTTCGACGCAATGACCGTGCCCGGCGGCCAAGGTATCTGTTCAGCGCCAATGGCGCGGTATTTATTTTAGCCTGAGGCAGCGCCCAGGTAGCTGTAAGGGGAAACCGAAAGCGCTGAAAGCGCGATTCATTTTGGCGCCTTTCGCGACTTCAGCGCTCCTCGAGAATCAAATCATAATCCTGGGGCGATGCCCAGGTTGTTTTGAGTCCGCGCCTTTGGCGCTCAAGACATACCCTGCTCCTTGCCGCACAGCTCCCCCTATTCCCAATCGAACGCCTCCCCCGATTCGTTGTCGAATCAGCCAAAGGCGTGACTCCTGCTCATTGCATTGCCAACCTGCTCATGTAACTTTTCTAGCGCGGCAAGAGTTCCGCGCACCGAACCTAATGGCGCAACCTGACCGCAATCCCTCGCGCGACAACAAGCGCAATAACGAACCGAATTTTAACTGGCGCGGCATCGTTCTGATTGCCATTGCCTTTGGCCTCATCGGCATGGCTCTACTCGTCCGCAACGGCGGTTATCAGAATGTCGAGGACGTCCCCTACAACCGTTTTATAGAGCTGCTCGATAACAAGCAGATCATTAGTGACAAAAATCTCCCAGTCACCCTGCTCGTTCAGGAAGGCCAGCCCACCCGGGCCCTCATTGGATATTACCGCAAACAAACCGCCGGCGCGGAACAGGCGGTCAAGTTCCGCACCACGGTCGACCTGAATTTCAGTCCCGACCTCGAGAAGCGGCTTAGCGCTGCCGGCATTCAACCGGCCATCCGCACCGAATCGAACTTGTTCGCCCAGACCGTTCTCAGTTTTCTCCCGATCGCGCTCTTTCTCCTCGTTCTTTATTTCCTGTTCCGCCAGCAAATCCGTATGGCCGGAAAAGGCGCGCTCAACTTCGGCAAATCCAAAGCACGCATGCTGGCCCGTGACAAAAACAAGATTACTTTCCGCGACGTCGCCGGAGTTGAAGAAGCCAAGGATGAAGTGCAGGAGCTGGTCGAGTTTCTGCGTGATCCGAAGAAATTTCAGAAACTCGGGGGGCGCATTCCCAAAGGCGTCCTCCTGGTTGGGCCGCCCGGCACTGGCAAAACCTTGTTAGCCCGCGCCATCGCCGGCGAGGCCGATGTCCCCTTCTTTTCCATCAGCGGTTCCGATTTCGTTGAGATGTTTGTCGGCGTCGGCGCCAGCCGCGTCCGCGATATGTTTGAGCAGGGAAAGAAGTCCGCGCCCTGCATCATTTTCATCGACGAAATTGACGCGGTCGGTCGCCATCGCGGCCATGGCGTCGGCGGTGGCCACGACGAACGCGAGCAAACCCTCAATGCGTTGCTCGTCGAGATGGACGGATTCGATACTCAGGAAGGCGTCATCATTATCGCCGCCACCAACCGGCCCGATGTTCTCGATCCCGCCTTGCTTCGCCCCGGCCGTTTCGATCGCCAGATCACCGTCAACTTGCCTGATGTGAAAGGTCGCGAGGAAATTTTGCGGGTCCATTCCAAGAAAGTGAAGCTGGCCGAAGGCGTCGATCTCGCCGTCGTTGCGCGTGGCACGCCCGGTTACTCCGGAGCGGAATTGGCCAACGTCATCAATGAGGCTGCTTTGCTGGCGGCGCGCCGAAATTTGAAAGGCATCACTTTGGCGGAGCTCGAGGAAGCGCGCGACAAAGTCCGCTGGGGAAAGGAACGCCGCAGCCTTGCTTTGAGCGAGAAGGAAAAAACCAACACCGCTTATCACGAAGCTGGACACGCCCTCCTGCTCGAATTGCTCGAACACACCGAGCCGCTCCACAAGGTCACTATTATCCCTCGTGGTCCATCCTTGGGCAGCACCATGTGGTTGCCCGAGGAAGACAAATATACCAACCGCAAAGCGGAATTACTCGCCAGCCTCACCGTCAGCATGGGCGGTCGCGTGGCCGAGGAGCTGGCTTTTGGCGATGTCACCAATGGCGCCCGCGGCGACATCAAAATGGCGACCGCCACCGCCCGCCGGATGGTGTGCGAATGGGGCATGAGCGAGAAATTGGGAATGGTCGAGTACGGTGACCACGAAGATTACGTTTTCTTGGGGCGCGACATTTCGCGTGCGCGCGACTACAGCGAAGCCACCGCCGAGGAAATCGATCGCGAAGTGCGCAAACTCCTCGACGAAGCTTACCAAAGGGCGAAGCAAATTCTCACCGCCAATCGTGACAAACTCGATATCATCGCCAAAGCGTTGCTCGAGTTCGAGACTCTCGACGGTTCGCAGATCAAGGAAATCGTCGAGCACGGCCGGATGTTGAATCCACCGCCCGGGATCGCTCCGCGCGGCGGCGAAAAAATGGAGCCGGAGAAACCGCCCAAGCAAGTCGTCGTCGCCCCCGACGTCACTCCTCCGCTCCCCGGCGCCCTCGGCGGCGCGCCCGCGTAAACCGCTCCTTTTTCCTCGGCGTTCGGCGTTGGATGTTCGATGTTCGACGTTCTGTCTTCCTGCTCATGTTCATGCTCGGCTCTTCTTCGTACGGGCAGCGCGCGCGTCTCGCGTGTTGGCGAAGGCGTCCCGCCTTCGCGGACTTCTCTTCGGATCATCGGGCTTATTCGTACAGCCGTGAGCGAAGGCGAACAACTTCTTCGCTCTTTGCCCCACTCGTTCACTATTCACCATTTCCGCATCCCCCGGCTTCTCGCGCCGCCTAGAAATCGACGAAAAAATGTTCGCAATTAAATACGAATTTTCAGATATATCTCGTTAGACCTCATGGCACGCGCAGTCGCTGCACGCTTAATGCTCTGCTGGGCTCTTTGTTCCTGTGCGACCTCGCGACGTCCTAGCCTCGACACAATTCTTGCGGGGTCGGCTCGCGAAGCTGAATCGTTTTGCTCAGGATTTGCTCGTGCGTCCCGAACACCGCTCGGGAGGGAGGCGGATGTCGCAGCTGTTCGAGAAGCTATTCGACAGTACACTCACGATACCGGCTTTATTGCTGAGATTCGCTAGGTTTCGAAGACGCGCGTGATCGCCGACGTTGTACAGAATCCGTATTTCAATCTTGGGATTACGAACTACTGCTGTAGGCTAAAACGCTCTGGTAATCGCTGGGTTGTGACAAGCTTCGAGAAGATTTCCATCGCACCAGCCGATGAAGCCAACGGCCCCATTGCGATATAACTTCAGTCGGTTTGCCACGACACCCTGCCGTGGCTTATCTTGTTCTCGTTAAGCCTTAACGCACCACTGATGAAAAGCATTATCCTAATCTCACTAGTGGCCGTCCTATGCACAACGGCACACGCACAAGACCCAGTGAAGACATCGCCCCAATATTACAAAGTGTTGCTGGAAAACGATCAGGTGCGCGTCCTCGAATACCGGCTCAAAGCGGGGGAAAGGGGAGCCAATGCATTCGCATTCGGCGGGCGTGGTATATGTGCACAACTACCGACTTCTGGACCTCTGACTTCTGTCCTCCAGCCTTCGCGCAAGGCTACGGCTTGGCCGGCTGATCCCTAGCGCAGCAATTTCTCTAGTGAGGCGTCGGGTTCGGCACCGAGCTCCGTTGCTTTGGCGTAGTGGCGCTTAGCCAGTTCTTTCGATGGCGGAGAGGCGGTAGCGTAAATCACAGCCAGGTTGAAATGCGCATCGGCGTAGTCCGGTTTGACCGCGAGGGCCTCGAGCATTTCCTTTTCCGCCGCTTCCTGCCAGCCTTTCTGGCTGGCGGTAATTCCCAGGTAGTTGTGGGCAGCCGCGCTTTTGGGGTTAATCGCGAGCGACTTGGTTAATTCGTTGAGGGCGTCGTCGAACTTACTCTGGCGATAGTAAACAATACCCAACGTAGTATGCGCAAACTCGTCCTTCGGCGCGATAGCTACTGCCTTCTTCAAGGTAAGTTCAGCTGCTTTTAGCTTGCCCGTCCTGAAATAAACAACCCCGAGGTTCGAAAGGGAGTAAAGATTGTTCGGGCTTTTGGTTAGTAGTTCCTGGTATTGGCGCTCGGCCGCATGATACTTCCCTTGGTCGAAGTTCTCCTTCGCCTGTTTCGCAATATCCATTAGATCGGTCGGCACATTCGGCTTGAATCCGTTCTGCAAATTAGCTTCCGGCGGGGCCGCGCTATCCGTTGTCTCGACAATCGGTCCGCCCGGCTGATTGCCGGTTGAAGGCTTGGCGTAAGTAAAGCTGGCCTTAACCGTGTTTGGACTTTCGTCCGAAATCGAAATGACCGGCTGGCGAAGTAAGGCCAGCTCTTCATCGGTTAGTTTCGTCACCGGTTGTGCCAGGAGCGCGATCTGTTCGTTCAAGGTATCCGATTTGATCTTTAGTTTATCGAACTCCGCCAGCATCAATTTCTTGGCCTGCTCGCGACGCGCTTCTTCCTGCCGCTCGCGCACCACAATGTTGCGCAAAATCTGATTTTCGCGGGTTAACTTCGCGGTCTCCTCGGCATTCGCGCCGGTTAACTTCGCTTTCTCGAGTTGACTGGAAGTGTCCTCCAGTTGGCTGCGGAGCGAAGCCACCTCGACCTCAAAGTCTTTGTTCTGTTTTTCGCTCGCGGCCAGTTGCGCGCGCAGATCCTCCAATTGCTTCCTCGCGTCAGCCAGTTCCTGCGCTTTTTTCGGCTTGTCTTCGCTGACCTCCCGCACCGTCTGTTCGGCGGTCGCGAGCTTCTCCTTTAGTTCCGTATTCTCGGCCAGCAGAACCGCGACGCGATGCTGGGAATCTTTCAACCCCGTCAGCTGGCCCAGAGCGTCGTCGCGTTCTTTTGAGATCTTTGCAATCTGCGAGTTGGCGTCAGCCAATTTCGCGTTCTGCGAATCCCGTTCCTTTTCTGCCGTGGCCCGACCTTCCTCAGCGGCGGCGAGGGCCTGCTTCAACTGCACAATCTCTCCTTTCAACGCTGCCTGCGCTTTCATGTCGGCGTTGCCGGTCTCCTGAATTTTCTTCAATGACGCCTGCGCGTCCGCCAGCTGACCACGCACGTTTTTCTCCGCGCCCTTCGTGCGTTCGAGCTCCTGTTGCGCCTGTTCCAGCTTCGAATTCGATTCCTTCAATTTCGAATTCAGCTTCTCCTTTTCTTCCTCCACTTCGCTGACCTTGGAACGCGAATGTTGTAGCTCCGCTTCCAATTGCTCGACCTTGTCCCGCAACTTTCGGGTCGCGTTCTTAATCGCGGCGTCGCTCGCGGGAGGCGCTAGCGCTGGGGCCGCGGCTTCTCGTTCTTTCGGAGGCGGCGAGGCTTGATCCGCCGGTTGCACAATTATCGACGGCTTCGATTTACTCGGCCCAACTTCGACCGTCGGCTCGGAGGATCGTTGTGGTGAAGGCTGAGTCTCAGCCGGCGGCGGATTGGTCGCGGCCAGATCCTGCCGCGTTCCAGATTTGCTCTGCACCCGCAGAATGCTTTCGGAAATTTTCCGGCTGCGGTATTCGACGATGGCCGGCTGCCACTCCGAGTGCGCTTTCTTGAGCTCTTCGAGCAGGCTACCGGCTAAACGGTATTTCGCCAGGGCCCGCGTAAATTGATTATCCCGCTCAAGTTTTTCGCCCTGTTGCGCGGTCATGTAAGCCTTGAGAAACGTCTCACTCGGGTCGTCACTCTGCGCTTGCGCGCTGGCGACGACGAACAACAGTCCTGCGAGGAGGAGCGAACCAAGTCGGGTCATGCGGGGACGAGCGCCTAGAATAACCCGGCGCACGCCGCTTGCAATGCCAAGGAGAAGCACCACGGCGTTGCTGTCAGCGAAGAGTGTGCCAAGCTCTGACGGTTTGGGGGTTTGCCTTTGCAATCGGAAATCTAAAACCTAAAATCTGAGATTCAGGTGGTGGCCATAGCTCAATGGTAGAGCCCCAGATTGTGGTTCTGGTTGTTGCGGGTTCGAGTCCCGTTGGCCACCCTGCTTTTCAGCGTGATTGGTGAGAAGGGATTAGTGAGAAGTTACGTCCGTTCGATTTCGACCTGCGGCTTTCGCCTCTTCCTTCTCACTAATCACCTTAATCTTGTGCCTGTAGCTCAACCGGATAGAGCTTCTGACTTCGGATCAGAAGGTTGGGGGTTCGAATCCCTCCAGGCACGCCATTTCCTCATCTTATCCCATGAGCCTTTCCCGACGCGAACTCGATAGCACCGTCGTTAACATCGAGCTCACCCTCGTCAGCATCATCCAGGGCGTTGCGCTCTATTTCCTGACCGAGAACGCGCGCACCGGATTATCGCTCAATAACTGGCCAGCCCTTCTTTATATCAGCGCGGGCTTGTGCGTGATCTTTATTTTTTGGTCGCGCTCGATCATTCACACCCTCACCTTCATCAAGTGGCCGCTCGAGTTCGGTCACAACTTTTTTTACATCGCCTGCGCCTTGGGCGAAGCCATTCTCTTCACCCGGCTCGAGCGACCGCTAGCCTGGTTCCGCTTGACCACCGTCTACGCCGCATTCGTCTGGTTGCTTTTCGTCTATGATGTGCGCCTGATTCGAGCGCGTCTGCGCGAAGCCGCTAATGAGGCCGAGAGGTCTCTCTATCAGCGCACGATGGAGGATCAATCGCTCAATATCCGGGCGCTGATGCCCTTGCTTTTCTTTTTCAACCTCTGCTGCGCGCTTGCCATTAACCACTGGCCGGACTTTTTCATCGATCGCGCCGGCAACGTTTGGCTAATTGCGGCCCAGTTGCTCTCGTTTCTCATCTATCTCTTTTACGTGACACGATTCTACAACAGGCTTGCTCCCCTTATCTTGCACAGCCACGAAGCGGCGAGCCAATCCTGATCGCGTTCCCGTTTTTCAACAACACGGACGAGCAGGTGCAACTCGACCTGGTCGGCAAATGCAGTGTATATAATTGCTTTCACCTGAAAGCACTCACCCGTTCCCGTACTATTCTAAAATCACCCGCTCGAAATCGATCGCGCTGGCGCCTGCCGAGGGTTGATCAAGTGATGGCGGACGAACGAGCTGCCGCCTTCGGCCGACGAAGCATCAAGACTTCGGCCAAGCTCGAGGGCCTGAAGTTAGTGGTTTCGATGACGGACCTGACAACGCTGGAAGGTAGCGATACTCCGGGAAAAATCGCGTTCCTCTGCCGCAAAGCGATGCAACCACTCGATCCCCGCTACCAGGTGCCGAGTTGCGCGGCCGTTTGCGTCTATCCAAATCTCGTTAGAATCGCGAAAAAATTTCTCGAACACTCCAGCGTCAAAGTCGCCTCAGTCGCGACCGCGTTTCCGGCCGGATTGATACCGGCAAAATTGAAACTCCGCGAAGTCCGTGGCGCCGTCCGTGATGGCGCCGACGAAATCGACATGGTGATCAACCGCGCAGGTTTTCTGGCGGGCGAATACGAGCGCGTTTTCGACGAGATCGCCGCGACCAGGGAAGCGTGCAGGACTGCACATTTAAAAGTGATTCTCGAAACCGGCGAGCTGCAGACCTACGATAACGTTCGCCTGGCCAGCGAAATCGCGATGCGCGCGGGCGCGGATTTCATCAAGACTTCAACGGGAAAAATTTCACCTGCCGCAACCATGCCGGTAACGCTGGTGATGCTGGAAGCGATTCGCGATTATTTTTACGAGACCGGGATTCGCATCGGGATGAAACCAGCCGGCGCAATTCGCACCGCCAAGGAAGCGCTGGCCTACCTCGTGATGGTGAAAGAGACGCTGGGCGACGACTGGCTCACCCCCGCTCTTTTCCGCTTTGGCGCCAGCACGCTCCTAAACGATGTCCTGATGCAACTGGTAAAAGTGGTCGACGCCAACTACCAGAGCGCGGATTATTTTTCCTTACCTTAGCTTTATGCCACGACGAAAATCATCCTACTCTCAGCTCGCGATCGTCGATCGAAATGGCGAGGCCGATGAACCGATCGCAAAAAAGGATCGGAGCTTGGATTTCGGTGGGCGCTGGAATTACGCGCCCGCGCTGGAAGCGAACAACTACATTAAATTGCGCGATCGGTATCAGCTTTTCATCAACGGCAGGTTCGTCGCGCCGAAGTCTGGCGAGTATTTCGATTCCATTAATCCTGCCACGGAGGAGAAACTGGCCGAGATCGGCTCCGCTAATGAAAAGGACGTTGATCTCGCGGTAAAAGCGGCGCGACGCGCTTACAAAAATGTCTGGTCAAAAACGCGAGGCCGCGAGCGCGGGAAATATCTTTTTCGTATCGCGCGCTTGATTCAGGAAAAGGCGCGCGAGTTGGCTGTGCTCGAAACCATGGATGGCGGCAAGACTATCAAAGAATCGCGCGACATCGATCTGCCACTGGTGGCGGCACATTTTTTTTACTACGCAGGCTGGGCCGACAAATTGGAATACGCTTTTCCCGGCCGAAAAGCGCAGCCGCTCGGCGTCGCCGGCCAGATCATTCCTTGGAATTTCCCGCTGCTGATGGCGGCGTGGAAGCTGGCTCCCGCGCTTGCTTGCGGAAACACCTGTGTCTTGAAGCCAGCCGAGACTACTTCCAGCACTGCTCTTCATCTCGCCCAAATTTTGCAGGAAGCGGAATTGCCCGATGGCGTGGTTAACATCCTCACCGGCGCCGGCGAAACTGGCAGCGCGCTCGTCAATCATGCCGATATTGATAAGATTGCGTTCACCGGTTCGACGGAAGTTGGCAAACGAATCGCGTCAGCTACTGCCGGAACGAAGAAAAAATTGACGCTCGAGCTTGGCGGCAAAGCGGCCAACATCATTTTCGAAGACGCAGCGATCGATCAGGCCGTGGAAGGAATTATCGCCGGAATTTATTTTAATCAGGGCCACGTTTGTTGCGCCGGTTCGCGTTTGTTCGTGCAGGAAAGCGTTTTTTCAAACGTGATTCGTAAGTTGCGCGATCGCATTTCCACTCTGCGCCTGGGCAATCCACTCGACAAAAACACCGACATCGGCGCGATTAATTCCCGTGTACAGCTGGACAGGATTTGCGAGCTGGTGGACAGCGGATTGAAACAAGGCGCGCAACTGGTGCAAGCCCGCGCCCGTTTACCGGCCAAAGGCTTCTGGTATCCACCTTGCTTTTTCACCGGGGTAACAGCCTCACACCGGGTCGCGCAGGAAGAGGTTTTCGAGCCGGTCCTGAGTGTGATGACGTTCCGCACTCCAGAGGAAGCAATCGCGCGCGCCAATAACACGCCTTACGGATTAAGCGCCGGCGTCTGGACGGACAAAGGGAGCAAGATCTTCAAAATCGTCAGTCAACTTCGCGCCGGGGTGGTTTGGGCGAACACCTATAACAAATTTGATCCCTCGAGCCCATTCGGGGGTTACAAGGAAAGCGGTTTTGGTCGCGAAGGCGGCCGGCACGGTTTGCTGCCGTATCTCATGCTCAGTTAAAGCGCCGCGCCCTGCTTCTTTTCTCCAAGAAACTGTGAGAGCGGTCTTAATATCGCTAGCTGCCGTCTTTGGCGTGACAGCGGTTGCCGGTCTAACCTGGCTTTGCCGGCGCGACCCAGGAATCAACTTCCTCCCTCCGGGTAAAGGCGCAGAATGGATCTTTTTTCCATCCGCGGTCGAAGCCAATGCGCGTGCCGTGGCCGATCTGGACACACTTTTTCGTCGTCACTTCACCCTCGGACGACCGACGCTCAGGGTGTTCCTTAGTGTTCGCGCGGCAAAGCGGGTCCAGGTGAGGATAAATGACCAAAAGGTCGATCTTCTCGCCAGTCATAACTGGAAGGATGTCTCGACGGCTGAAGTTTCCGGATTGCTGCAAGACGGCCCCAATACAATTGAGGCCAGAGTATTTAACGATAACGGCCCACCGGCTTTATGGTTGTCGCTCACAGGCGATCAACTATCACTCCGCAGCGACCAGAATTGGATTGCCTCGTTCGCGGGCTCGGCCTGGCGAGGGGCTGCTCTTGCTACTTCACCAAGAGTCCCGGGCCGGGGCAATTCGGTTGATAGTAGCGAGCGAACGATAACCAGTCTCACTAAAGTCTGGCCACTCTGGCTATTGTTCGGCGCCGTCGCCCTTGTTTTTTGTATGGGAGGGAACTGGTGGCTGCATCGCCATCCCCTAAACGCTGATTGGATGACGGCCGTCATTGTTTTCGGTTTCGCCAGCTTGTGGCTGATTCTTTTTTGGCATAACGCGCAAATTCTCCCCGTGATTGGGTTCGATTCGTCGCACCACCTTAATTACATCAAGTATTTACAGGAACATCACAGCCTTCCCCTGCCTACAGAGGGAGTCGAAATGTTTCAGCCTCCGCTTTACTACCTCGTAGCGGCGGTTGTCCTCTCCTTATTCCATCTCTCTACTACGGATCCCTCAGCAATCTTACTTCTCCGCGCACTTACGACGCTAGTTGGTATCGCGCAGGTCGTCCTGGTCTTCGCCAGTCTGCGACTCATCTTTCCCGGCCGGCTGAATCTTCACCTGATTGGCGCCGGGGTAACTGCTTTTCTGCCAATGCACCTTTACATGTCGCATTATCCGACTAACGAGACTTTAGCGGGAGTGCTTGTTTCCGCTTCCATTTATCTGGCGCTTCGGATAGTGATAAGCGGGACTAGCTCGTGGCAGAGCTATAACATCCTCGGGCTGCTGATAGGCGCTGCGTTGTTAACGAAGGCGACTGCTATCCTGGCTGTCCCGTTCATTATCCTGGCTTTAGCCAGGCAGCTTGCCTGCGCACGAGCCTCAGCCGCAAAATGGGCAACAACGCTCGGCAGCATGGTTGTGATCGCGGCGCTGACCTGCAGTTGGCATTACCTTCGCGTCTCGAAATTCGGAAGCCCACTCGTCGGTGGCTCGGATCCTGTGACCGGGCTTTTCTGGTGGCAAGACGATGGCCATCACACAATTTCTTATTTCTTGCGCTTCGGAGAAAGCCTGACCCGACCTCTTTTTAGCGTAACAGCCTCATTCATGGATGGGCTTTATTCTACTTTGTGGGGCGACGGGTTATGCAGTGGAGAATCGGATTTACTGGGTCGACCCCCTTGGAACTATGACCTGATGTGTGCCGGCTATCTGCTTTCGTTATTGCCCACAGCCCTTCTTTTGATAGGTGCGGTCACAGCCTTGGCGCAGCTTTTTCGCGATCTCCGCTCGGACGTTTTCATCATGGTAGGCCTGTGCTTGGCCCTGGCGCTGGCGCTGGTCTACTTCAATCTCAAGGTTCCATGCTACGCATCGGTAAAAGCATTTTATGGATTATGCGCGGTCATTCCGCTCGGTTTCTTTGTCGCAACGGGCTGGAACATCGTCACCCGCGGATCCAGAGTTCTTCAATTATCGATTGGAGTTCTATTGGTAGTTTGGGCGATGAACAGCTTCGCCTCGTTCTGGATTTACAATCCGGTAGCCCAACATTTCTACGCCGCCATGCACCTTTCGAGCCATGGGAAACCTGAGACGGCACTGACAGAAGCTAAGAAGGCGGTAGAGGCCGATCCTTCTAATGCCGAGGCCAGAATAGCCCTGGCCGTCACTTTGGAGGATACGGGACAATCCAGCGAAGCGCTGGCCGAGGCTGAGCATGCGACTGAACTTGCGCCGCTGAATGGCGCGGCTCACCTGGAACTTGGGGCACTGTTGTTCAAGCAGAACAAGCTGGAGAGAGCAATTAAGGAAGCCCGTCTGGCCGTGGCTGCCGCGCCGGAAAACAAGAGTGCCCATTTTCTCCTGTTGATTTCCTTGTTCTACCACGACGACGATGCAATAGATGTTGCGCGGGAGGCACTGGCGGTTTCGCCATTTGACGCCGAGATGCATCACCTCCTCGGCGCAGCATTGATGCGAAGGGGGAATTTTACAAATGCCTTCAACCAACTCAGCTACTCCGTTCTACTTAAACCAAACGGCGAGGAAGCACTTTCGAATCTTCATCGTGCGCTGCTCGGGCTGATCAATTCTTCCGCCGCTTCAAAGCTACTCCACCAAGTCGCATCCACCATTCCCGAGTCAAGCGCGGCGCTTGACGATCTGGCCTGGGTCTTCGCCACTCACCCAAGTGAAGATTTGCGCGACGGACAGGAAGCGGTGCGCCTGGCCGAACATGCATGTGCTCTGACAAAACGGACCGATCCGATATTACTCGCAACTTTAGCTACCGCTTATGCCGAGACCGGAAACTTTAGCGAAGCGATCAACACAATTCAGGAATCGCTTTCGAAAGCGCGTTCAAGCAGTAACAAGGATGGAATCGCGTTGGGTGAGAAGCTTCTCAGTTTCTTTCAATCGAACACACCTATTCGCCAAGATCCAAATTCGAGGTGACGCTATGGAGTAGTGGAATAGCGGAGTAATGGAGTGATGGATTTGCTGCGGCTAACACTCCAATACTCCATCACTCCACCAGGGCAATTCTTAGCGGGGAGCATCCGGTGGCGCCAGCTCGCTCTCGCTGAAATCAGCGCGCGCATCCAAATAAACCAGGACAAATGCAATGCCGAGAATTGGCCGCAGCAGTGCCCGGATTGAGCTGCTGATAGCCATGCTGCCGATTAACATGGCATCGGCAACCTTTGGCACGTTCAGATCCTGCCACATTTTTATAATTTCTTCAGGAGACGAAGTCGAAACGCTCTGCAACTTCGGCAAGATCAGCGGAATTTCCGCGCCGGCGCTTAAACCAAGCACGAGCAGGACCCAGAGCGATGCGAGCAAAGCGCCGCGCCAAAGAGGACGAGTCGATTTCCGCGGGCGGCGCTGACTGCGCGCCAGCATTTTGCTTTCGCGCAACGCAGCGGCGCCTTCGAGATTTGAAATGTAAGCAGACTGTTGCCAGAAGAGGAAGTTCACCCACAAACGCGCAACCATTATCACCTGCACCGCCAAAATCAGGAGCGCCAGAAGAAGGGAGAGAATCGTTGGACTCTCGCTGGCAAGACTCAGGATAATCGCGACCGGGATGGCAGTACAAAGGAAATAACTTCCGTAAACAATGAGACTGAGCCGGGCAAACCGGGGAAAAAATTTGGCCGCCCGCCGGAGCAGTTCGCCTACCCGCACCTTGTGTCCTTCGAGCACATCGACGGTGGCGATCTGGATAGCAGCAAGAAAGACCGGCCAATCCACCACCAGTGTGATAAAAGCGAACAACGCAATGACCCTGGCTCGCGTCAGGCCGGCCCCTTCCACTTGTGGAAAAATCCCATATATAGGACTAGTGAGCTCCAGCACGAGCGTCGGGATCGCGATCAACAGAGTCACAACAAAAAACGGCAGGAACGCCGATTTATAGATGCGGAAACTGTCCCGAATGATTTCGCCAAAACTGCGCCGCCGCACCAACGGATGGCCTGTCTGCGCTGGCAATTGCGGTGGGCCGAACAATTCCGGAATGGTATTGGCCGTGGTCCAGACGCTGTCTGATTCACGGCGCACTTCATTTGTCGGCAGCAAGCGGCCTTCACGTTTCCAGTCGTCAAGCGTGCCGAGCTCAACCGGCCCGTATTCCTTTTCGCCGACGCGCATGAGCCATCGATCTGCCATAGCCAGATTTATCCCGAAAGACCGATGCTGTCATCCCGAGGGAAAGTCGCCTGCCATGCCGTAGCTTTACGCGAAGGTCGGGAGGGATCCCGCAATAAAAGCTTTAAGGTAACACAACGGGATTCCTCCCGATTTGCGCTCGGAATGACTGGACACGGGATCCCTCGGTCCGAGCCGGACTGGCATTTTCACCCAGAATGAGGGAAATAGTTTAGCTTCTCCATTTCATGAAATTGCTTTTGATCGACGGGCATTATTACGTTTATCGCTCATTTTTCGCGATCCCGAACCTGAGCAACTCGCGCGGCGAACCAACCAATGCGATTTTCGGTTTCACCAAAACGCGGCTGATGCTGAAACATTTGCAGCCGCAACTAGGGGCGGTGTTTTGGGACGAAGGCTTACCGCAGCGCCGGGTGGAATTGCAGCCCGCCTATAAGGAAACGCGCAAGGAAATGCCTCGGCCGATGATTCCGCAGTTGGATTTTATCCGCAGCACCATCACACCGTTGCTTGGATTCGCCAATATCGCGCTGCCTGATACCGAAGCGGACGATCTGATGGGATGTTATTCAATCGCAGCCTGCAAGGAGAATATCGAGGTGGTGCTGGCGACGAACGACAAAGACCTTTATCAGCTCGTTGGCCCGTGCGTGAAAGTTTACACAACGGCCAAGGCCGATCTAGCTTCGCCGAAAGACGCCTTCGCCTTACTCGGAGAGGAAGAAGTCACGATGAAATGGGGCGTCCCGCCAGCGTTAATCGGCGATGTGCTGGCGATTTCAGGCGATACGGTCGATAACATTCCCGGGGTCGGAATTGGGCGAAAAACTGCGGCCGGCCTGATTCGTGAGCATGGGGGGCTGGAGCCTTTGCTGGCTAATCTTGCCGCGGTCAAGAGCGTAAAGACGCGGGAGAAATTGCAAAACGGGCGCGAGCAGATCTTCCAGAACCGAAAAATGGTCGAGCTTGATTGCATGACGGAACTGCCGGTGGCGATCGATAAGCTTCGCGTTCGCCCGGATTACCCGGGACTGATTGCGGCCCTGGAAAAGTGCGAGTTTAAATCGCTTCTACAGGAAGTCCGGGAGGAAGCAGCAAAGCGGGCTGCCACGGTCCAAGTCGAGCTCAGGCTATAAGAGCCAAAATTCTTTCGTAAAAGCCCGAGAAATTTCGAACGACGCCGAAAAACCTGCTGTCTAAGGAGTCAGGTTAAGGCGATTCGGGTAGCCGCACGTTGACTGTATTTGCTGTTTCTCCTTGGCGTGCGCTGCCCGAATCTTTTTTTTGGGGATTCGCAATTATCTGAATTACCCCATTGCGCTTGGTCTTGAGCCGAGTTTGATAGACAGCCTGGAGAGGGTGCGAAAACAGTCCTTAATGCCGAGTCACGCCTGCGACCCCGACGGCAGTGGGAACGCGTCGCCCTGGTAGCACAAAGATGAGCGAAGGTGATCCGATCGACCTCGCGCTTCGCGAAGACATCGGCGGGGGGGACGTGACAACTACGCTGCTCGTACCGGGCGATAGTCGCGCCTACGCCCGCATTTTGCCGCAAGAAAAAGCCATCATCGCCGGGACGATGACGGCGGCGGAAGTTTTTCGCCGAGTTGATCCAGGATTAAAGATTTCCGTGGAACTGACGGACGGAACGGCCGTGCTTGGCGGCGAAACTATTCTCAAAATCCAAGGAGCGGCCCGGAGCATTCTTACCGCAGAACGGGTAGCCTTGAATTTTTTGCAGCGACTTTCCGGCATCGCGACGCTGACGCATGAGTACGTGGAGGCGATTGGGAAAAATCCCGCCAAAATCATGGATACCCGAAAGACAACGCCGGGCTTGCGCGCGCTCGAACGAGCGGCGGTTGTCGCCGGCGGCGGCAGTAATCATCGCTTCGGTTTGTTCGACGGGATTTTGGTGAAGGACAATCACTTGGCGGCGGAGCAGGACTTCGAAAAACTAGCGGCCGCGATTCGGCAGGCGAGGGCGCAGAACCCATCGATGAAGATTGAAGTAGAAGCGGATAACCTCGAACAGGTGCGCGCGCTGGTGCAAATCGAGGGCGTCGACGTCATCTTACTCGACAACATGGAGACGGCGGAAATGCGGGAAGCTATTGCGCTCGGTCGCAAGCATAACGTGAAATTCGAAGCTAGCGGCGGAATCAATTTACGGACGGTGCGGCGCATCGCCGCGACTGGCGTCGATTACATTTCGGTCGGTGCGCTCACCCACTCGCCGCGCGCCATCGATTTGTCGCTCGAGCTCACCCATGTTGGTAGCTGACCATTTGAGCGGGGAGAAATTAAGCGTCGAGCTCGGCCCTTGCACGATTGGCCGGGAGATCATCGTCCTCGAGCAAACAACTTCCACTAATGACGTGGTGTTGCAAATGGCGAACCGTGGTGCGCCGGAAGGGATCGTTGTTTTTGCTGAACACCAAAGCGCCGGGCGCGGCCAGCGCGGCAATACTTGGGAATCGGCTGCGGGAAAAGGTCTTTGGTTTTCAGTGCTGCTCCGGCCAAAAGTCGCGATTAGCGATCCGGTGGAATTGGCACAACGAACCGCACGAATAGTGGCGACAACAATTCAGAGCGAATTTCATCTCTCCGCTGTCGTGAAGCTACCTAACGACATTTATATGGAGGATCGTAAGGTCGCAGGAGTATTGGTAGAAATGCGCGCCCAACCAAAAGCGCCGCATTTCGCCGTTCTCGGCATTGGCGTGAACGTGAACCAAATGCCGCACGATTTCTCGGAAGAACTTCGTGAACACGCAATCTCGCTCGCGATCGCTCGCCGTGGCCCGATAGACCGTTCTTCCTTTGCCATCGCACTACTGCGCAATCTCAATTTACTCTACCACGCTGGCTCTCTCTAAGCTGTCGCGCAGAGAGAAAATTGTAGGGCAGGCGTTTCCGCCTGCCGATCCCAAGTTTGGTATGCGACGCGGGATCATTGCGAAATAATAACGGCGTCATCCCGAGCGAAGCGAGGGGCCTCTCATACGGTCATGGATCACCCTAAGTGGCCCTGTGTGTGTGCCCTAATCTGCGAAGGCGAGGTCCCTCGCCGTCTTCGCGGCTCGGGATGACGGCAGTGCAGGGGCAAGCGCGTCGCTCGCTGATCTCTGCATCGGCAGGCGGGAACGCCTACCCTACAATTTTTTCCACGGCATAACAGAACATTTCAATTCTGCCGCCGGAGACGGCGGCAGCTACAGCCATCGGCCCTCGCTACAAAGCGTAATTT
>Ga0209687_1000138_pt1 | contig 27845 bp, 14 predicted proteins | sample GraSoiAngelo_136_FD_185893 | JGI IMG/M metagenome (GOLD analysis project Ga0209687, IMG submission 185893) | Grasslands soil microbial communities from the Angelo Coastal Reserve, California, USA - 14_0929_09_20cm (SPAdes) (version 2) | ecosystem: Environmental > Terrestrial > Soil > Grasslands ...
CTGGTGAAGATCGAAGCGAACAACGCCGGCGCGGACGATGCGCTCATGCTCGACACGAACGGATGCGTTGCCGAAACGAACGCAACGAATGTTTTCATCGTCCGCAAAGGCGATCTGGCGACGAGCAAAGTTGTCGCGTGTCCGGAAGGAATCACGCGCGCGACTGTGATCGAGATTTGCGCCGCAGAAAAAATCCGCTGCGTCGAAGCGGATCTGTCGCCGGTCGACGTCTATGGCGCGGACGAAATGTTTTGCACCGGCACGATGGGCGAACTCGCGGGGGTTGTTAAGATCGACAATCGTGACATTGGCGACGGCCAAGTCGGGCCGATGACAAAACGTTTGAGCGAACTCTACGCAGAACGCACGTCGCGCGAAGGCGTCCAGATCGTTGATTGATTATTCGGCGCGCAGCGCTTCCACCGGATCGACCTTGGCGGCGCGACGTGTGGGAATGAGGCAGGCGATCAACGACACGACACTCATCACGAGCGCAACACCCAGGAGGGTGGCAACGGGAAGCGCGGGCACATCGAAGAGAACGCTCTGCATCGCTCTTCCCGCCAGCCACGCGCCGATCCAACCGAGGATAGTTCCGGCGGCGAGAAGCCGCAGGCCTAACGAGAGAAATTGCGCGCCGATCTGTTCGCGCTGCGCGCCGAGCGCCATCCGAATGCCGATCTCACGCGTGCGCTGCGCGACGGCATAGCTCAAGACGCCATAAGTTCCAATTGCCGCCAGCAACAAAGCGACGCCGGCGAAAATTCCGGCGAGTAATGCTGGCGAGCGTCGCGTGATCAAGCTGTCCGCGATGCGCGTGTCCATCGAACGAATGTTATCGACCGCGAGTGCGGGATGCGCTGCGCGCACCAGCTTGCGCAGCGTCTCGGCGAACGCTTCCGGGCGCTGGCTTGTACGGGTGACGATGAAAATACTCTCGTTGTCGCGATAAGCGTAAGGCAGGTAAACCGCGCCTTGCCCCTGCGCTTCGGTGAGCGCGGCTTGCTTCACTGCGCCGACGACGCCGACAACTGTAAACAGCTGCGCGTCGTCTTTTTTGTCGCCGAGCGCGATCCTTTGGCCAAGCGCGCCGCCGTTAGGCCAGTAACGCCGGGCCAAATCTTCGTCCACCACACAGACGCGTTCCGCGCGGTGGGAATCTGCCGAGGTGAGGAAGCGTCCTTCGCGCAGGTCAATACCGAGGGCCGAGAAGTACTCGCCGTGAACGGCATAGGAATAATGGCCGTGCACTGATTGACCCGGAGGTGGCACATAGCCCTTAGGTGTGACTGCGGCTTTGCCGCTGTCGCCGCTTAGCGGAATGTTCGTGATCGTTCCGGTGGCGGCGATTCCCGGTTGCTGGCGGATGGATTCGAGCAAGCGATCGACGATGCCGACTCGCTCCCGCTGCAGATCCCATGAGACGGTGCACTCGCCGGTGAGAACGTGATCTGAGCGAAATCCTGGCGAAACCGCCATCGCTTTTTTTAGGCTCAGGCCGAGCAGAGCCGCACCCGCGAGCAAAATGAAAGCAAGGGCGATCTGCGCGACGATAAATCCGTGGCGAAGCCGTTGCGCGGCGCGGCTAATTGTGCCGGTGCGCGATTCCGATTGGAGCGCATGCGCTAGATGCGTGCTCAGGTTGAACCAGGCGATAGGTACCGCGATGACGACTCCGAGAACCACAGCGCCGGCGAGACCGATGGACGCCAGCCAGCCATCGAACGCGATATGCGCGCCGAGCGGCAAGCGATCTGCCCCGAGAACTTCGAACAATCGAATTCCCCACGCGCCTACCGCCAGGCCGAGCAACCCGCCGAGGAAAGTCAGAAGAACGGTTTCGATAATTACTTGTCTCACGACATGCACGCGACTCGCGCCCATTGATCGGCGGATCGCCATTTCTTTCGCCCGCCCGCTCGCACGAATCAAAAGAAGATTCACCAGATTTACCGCGCCGATGAGCAAAAGAAAAAATACTCCGGCCTGCATCAGCAAAAGGGTTGGACGAATTGAGCGGACGTGCTCTGCGTGCAATGGCCTAACGAGTGATCGGAAGCCGGCTTCGGCCATCATTTTCGCTTCCGGATTATCTTCCTCGACGGCGGCGTTGTGCGCATCGATCTGGGCTTGCGCTTCCGCGATCGTCGCGCCCGGCTTCAACCGCGCGATCATGTGCGTGACGCCGCCGCCAGAGTGGCGCGCTTTCGGCCCACGCTCTTCCATACCGGATTTTATCGGAAGAAAAACGCGTGCCTCGGACGAGAGAAAACGAAAAGCAGGAGGCAAGACGCCAACGATCTTTCTTGGGATACCGTTTATGCGGGTGTCACGACCCAAAATGTTTGGATCGGAATTGAAACGCTGGCGCCAGAAGGCGTCCGTTAAGATAATGACGTTCTTCTGCGGGTCCGTTTCTTCATCGGTGAAGTTGCGGCCGATCGCGGGACTTACCCCAAGGGTCGTGAAAAATTCCGGCGAGATGCGCACGATTTCCTCCTGTTGCATGGAGCCTGGATCGCCGACGGTTTCGGCTCTCTCCATATACATGGAAAGGCTCGAGAAGGCCGGAATGTTGCCGCGCCGCTCATAGTAATTGGTGATCGACGCGCCGTCATTATCGACGCCGGCTTTTGGATAAGTGTTGAAGATCGTCACCAGCCGATCGGATTGCGGAAAGGGAAGCGGACGGAGCAGAATGGAATCGATCGCCGCGAAGATCGCGAGATTCGCGCCGAGGCAGATCGCGACCGTGGCGACAGCCGTAACTGTGAACGCCGGAGCTTTGCGAAGTTGCCGTAGCGCAAACTTTAAATCCGCGATCATTATTCTCCTTTCACAATCCAGCCGTCGCGGAGTTGAATGACGCGTTTGCCATAGGAGGCATTCTTCTCGGAGTGCGTGACCTGCACGATCGTCATGCCTTGCTCGTTTAGCTTACGGAAGAGTTCCATGATCTCTTCGCCCTGGCTGGAGTGTAGATTTCCGGTCGGTTCATCGGCGAGCAGAAGCTTCGGCTCGGCGATGATCGCTCGCGCAACGCCGACCAACTGTTGTTGTCCGCCGGAAAGCTGACTCGGATACAAATCCTTTTTGCCGACGATTTGGAAACGATCGAGGATGTCCGCAACCATCGCGGCACGTTCGCTCTTTTTGTAGTGGCGATACGACAGTGGGATATCGAGGTTTTCGTAAACCGTGAGGTCATCGAGCAAGTGATACTGCTGGAACACGAATCCGATCTGCTCGTTCCGCAGCGTGGCACGTTCCTTCGGCTTTAAATGATGCACCGCGGTTCCACCCAAAAAATATTCACCGCGCCAGCCGTGATCGTGCATCCCGAGAATGTGCAACAGTGTCGATTTACCTGCGCCGGACGGACCCATTACCGAGACGAAGTCGCCTTCCTCGACCTCCAGGTTGATGTCGCGTAAGACGTAAAAAAACTTCTCCTTCGCCAGGGGATAAGAGCGTTCCAGATTTTTAAGTTTGATCATACGTTTACTCGGCACGCAATGCTTGGACTGGATCGACCCGCGTGGCGCGCCTCGCGGGCAACCATGTGGCAATAAGTGCGGCGATAGTGAGTACTAGTGGGGCGACGGTGAATGCGACTGGATCAAGCGCACGAACTCCGTAAAGAAATCCGCTCAGAACTTTTGCCGTACCGATCGCAAGCAGCAGGCCAATGGTGACTCCACTGAACAGCATGATGGAACTTTCACGCATGATCATTCGCAACACCGCTCCGGCCTGAGCGCCGAGCGCCATCCGGATTCCGATCTCTCGGGTGCGTCGCGCGACGGAGTAAGCCTTGACTCCGTAAAGACCAACAACGGCGAGACCGAGCGCAAGCGCCCCAAAGATGGAGAACAACGCCGCGCCCGCGCGAACGAGCCAGAGGTCCAGGTTCGAATCGAGATGCTGCGCGAACGTCCGCAACGAAAGGATCGGGATTGACGGATCGACATCGAGCACGGTGCGTCGTAGCAAATTGGCCGTGGTGGCTTCGTTTCCGGACGCGAGCGAACGAAACCGAACAAAAAAGGAAACGTCATTTTGGAATCCACGCGCGAACGGCAAATAAATTCCGCCGGCCGGCTCCTTTTCGAAGAGCGCGTGGCGCGTTGCCGGCACGATGCCTACTATTTCGACCGTCTCTCCCCGCTTCTCCTCTTCACTCACATCCGCGCTCCGTCCGGTGTTGGTATCTCCGCCCTGGGCTGACGGCCCATTCCCGCCCGCATATTGAAGTCGTTGTCCAAGCGCGTCACCATCCGGCCAGAGCCTCTTTGCCAGAACTTCGTCAATAATCGCCACCTTCGGACCAGGCTGGGTCGCCTCCGCTTCGGTGAACGCCCGACCCCGAATCACTGGCAATCCAACGGTGGAAAAATAATCTGCGCCCACGCTGTTCCAGGCCGCCTCGAAGGCAAGGCCTTCGGCGGCAGTCGCCGGCTTGGCATCGGGAGCGAGACGGAGGCCGGCGCGTTGGACTTTCCTGCTTAACTCAAACATCCCGAATGGCACTATTGAAGCGATGCTCGCGTGCTCCACGCCTGGCAGCGCCGCCAGTCTCTCATTCAAGGTGCGATAAAGGTCCTGCGCGCGTTTCGGTTTGTAACCAGCGAGGCTCGCATCGACTTCGACAATGTAGCTTGCGCCAGGTCTTAATCCGGTATCGACCGACGCGGCTTTGCCTGCACCACGAATGAACAAAGCCGCAGCGGTAATGAGCGCGAGCGAGAAGGCGATTTGCACGACGACCAGCGGGTGGCGCGGTATGAATTTCCAGCGCCGGCGCACCACGTCTTCCCCTGCGTGTTCCTTCAGATCGGCCACCACCGAGCTACGCGAAATTTTCAGGGCCGGCCCAAGCGCAAACATGAGCGTGCCGAGCAGGCAAAATCCGAAGGTCGCCGCCAAAATTGCGGGGTTCGGTCCGGTCAACCATACAATGTCGAGCGGCATCAGCTTGCGCATTGAACCAACCAGCAAATCGGACGACCAGAGTCCAAGAATGAGTCCACCCACGCCGCCGAGTATCGCCAGGGCAAAGCCTTCGGTGAGAAGCTGGCGAACGATGCGCCAACGGCTGCCACCAAGCGCGAGACGAATTGCGATTTCTTTGCGGCGCGCGGTACTGCGCGCGAGCAGCATGTTAGCGAGGTTAAGGCATGCCACTAGCAGCACTACTACCGTCATTCCGAGCAGCAATGGCGCGATGACTTTTATCCCGCTCTCGGCCGCTGGGTTGTTACTTATCGAATTACGCGACACCCGCGCCGCTAGGAACGTTTGATTCTTCTGCTCGACTGGGTAGGCCTTTTCCAAATTGGCCGCGAGCCCTTCGAGCGCAGGCCTGGCTGTGGTCGCCGTCATCCCGGATTTAAGCCGGCCCATGATGCGCAGTTGGGTTCCCTTTCGATCCTCAATCGTGGTCTTGTCTCCCGACTCAAAATCGTTCGCGACCTGATCGTAAACACTCATCGGCAACCAAACTTCGGGCGACAGAATTTGCATCGTGCCGACGAAACCCTTTGGCGTAACTCCCACGATGGTGAACGAGCGACCGTTGATCAGTAATTGCGAACCGAGAAGGTTTGGATCGAGGTCGTGCTTCTGCCAGTAACTGTAACTGACAATCGCGACCGGCGTGTTGTGGCCGGGCGTTTCCTCTTCCGGCAAAAATGCACGGCCTCGCGCCAACGGAACGCCGAGCAAAGAGAAATAGTTCGACGTGACGATGGCACTGAACGCACGCCGCGTGTCACCTTTCTGACCGAGTCCGATGAACGCGACATTGAAACCCATTACGTCGCTGAACACCGTGTTCTGCTCGCGAATATCGAGATAAGTGGGATAAGAAAAGCCGCGAAATTTCTTCGGATCCTTCTTGTCCTGAGAAAAGAGCTGCACCATTTCATGCGGCTTGGAATAAGCCGGCGGGGCAAAGAAAAGCCTGTTTACCAGGATGAATACGGCGGTATTCACGCCAATGCCCAGCGCGAGCACGGTTACCGCTGAAATCGTAAACGCCGGCGCCTTGAACAGCTGCCGGAACGCAAATTTAAGATCACGAATCATGGTTAAACGTCATGGCCTAGCGCCACCACCGGATCAGCGCGTGCCGCGCGATGGGCCGGGATATAACTCGCGAGCAAGGCGACTGCTGCCAGCGCGATCGTCACGAAAAGGAACGTCGTGACGTCAAACGCCCCAACATTGTAGAGCAACGCGGAAAGCAAACGAGTCGACAAAAAAGCGAGAACCAATCCAATAATGGTGCCGATTCCAACCAGCTTCGCTGCGTGTCCCACAATGAGGCGCAGGACGTCGCTACGTTGCGCGCCGAGCGCCATGCGAACGCCGATCTCGTGGGTGCGCTGCACGACCAGATACGAAATCACTCCGTAAATCCCAACGCTCGCAAGCAACAACGCGATCCCGGCAAAAGCGCCGAGCAGGACCATCGACATTCGCCGCGGAGCGATTGAATCGGCAGTGACGATCTCAAGTGTGCGAACGTTTGCGATCGGCTGATCGGGATCGATCGACTGAAGTTCGCGCCGAACGGCCGAAGTGAGCGTACGGGGATCTTGCGCACTCCGCACCGCTAGGATCATGCTGCTTTCCGCGCGCTGTGCGAGCGGCAGATAGTATTCCGGGGCTGGATCGAGATCGAGTCCGCGATGCCGAATGCTTCGGACAATTCCGACTATGGTCAGCCATTTGGGATCCGGCTTGCTCGGATCGCTAAAGGTGATGCGTTTACCGAGCGCGTCTTCATTCGGCCAATACTTTTTAGCCAGCGCATCGTTAATAATCACAACTCCCGGCGCCTGACCATTGTCGGATTCACTAAAGAAACGTCCGCGCAGCAGCGGTGTCTTCAGCACTCGGAAATAATCCGGTGTGACAACGCGAATCTCTTCGTCCGGCCCCGCTTCGCTTTTACCAAGGACGCGGCCTTCGATCGAAAACGAGGAATCGGAATTCGAGCCGCTCAATGGAAGAATGGTTGTGAAACCTGCTGCTTCGACTCCCGGCAATTGCTGGACCCGGCGCAGTGCTTCGTTCCAGAAATTGATCATTGCTTCGCCCTCTCGATAGTTGGCGCTTTCTCGCTGCGGGTATTTCGTGTCCGGAAGATTCACTTCAGCCGTCAAAACGTTGCGACGATCAAATCCTGGATCGATGTTCTGTACCCGCGCGTAACTTTTCAGTAAAAGCCCTGCGCCAACGAGCAACACCAGCGCCAGCGCGATCTCGACGATCACGAGCGAATTGCGTACTTTATTGCGCTCCGCACCGCTGGTTGAAGAACGACCTCCTTCTTTGAGCGCTTCAGTCAGCTCCGGTTTCGCAGTGGCAAATCCCGGAATCAAACCAAACAAAATTCCGGTTCCAACCGCGACGACTGCCGTCACAATTAAAACCACAACATCGACGTTTACTTCAGCGAGCCGCGGAACAGTTCGAGCGCCTAGCTGCCTGAGCAGCTCAAGCCCCCAAACTGAAAGAACGATTCCAGCGGCTGCGCCCGCAAGAGCGAGTAACACGCTTTCAGTCAACATTTGGCGCACCAATCGCCAGCGTCCGGCGCCGAGCGCGACTCGAATGGCCAGCTCGCGTTCGCGCGCGCTGGCGCGAGCGAGGAGCATGGTCGCGAGATTCGCACAAGCGATCAGCAGCACGAAGATCACCGCGCCCAGCAAAATCGCCAGACCGGTCCGCATTCCACCGACGACTTGATCTTGAAACGGATAGATTCGGGCACCGAACCCTCCTGTGCTGTAATTGTCGGGGTACGCCCGAATCCAATTTGAAATAAGGTGGTCAAGTTCTACCTGCGCTTTGGCCACCGATATGTCCGGTCGTAATCGCGCGATCAAAGCGTAACTGCGCGAGTAACGCTCTTTTAATTCCAGCGGCGTGAAGGCGATCGGTTTCCAAATATCCACACGTTCGGCAAACTGACTTCCCTGAACGCCGAAAAGTGGGATCGGAAATTCGAATTTCGCCGGCATCACCCCGATCACAGTGTAGTTGCGGCCGTTCAGAAGAAGCGATTTGCCAACAAGCGCCGGATCAGAATTAAACCGGCGTTTCCAAAGCCTATCGCTGATCACGATGATATCGTCGTGACCCTGCCCCTGTTCTTCACGCGCAAAGGTGCGGCCTTTGATTGGCTCGACTCCCAGTAAGGAAAATAATGATGGCGATACAGCCGCGCCCGAAATGCGCTCCGGAACATCGCCGCCGCCGAGATTGAATCTTTGAAAAGTAAACGCCGCGAGACCCGTACTGCTCTGGAATTGCTTTTCCAGATCGAGATACTCTGCCGGCGAGACAGGTATCCGATCGAGTCCCAGCGTTGCAAACCGCTCCCAGATCAGCACCAGCCGAGACGGTTGTTGATAGGGTAGAGGCCGGACCAGGAGCGCGTTGATCAAACTGAACACGGCGGTGTTCGCCCCAATCCCAAGCGCTAGCGTCAGGATGGCAACAGCAGTGAAGCCCGGAGATTTTGCGAGCTGGCGGAGCACGTATCGAAGATCATTCATGTAATGAGTAGCGCGAGCTTACAGCTTGCGGCAACAGCGCTGCCGTGAATTGGATTAAGTAAAATTGGCGTGGAGCTTTCAAATCGTCGACAGACGTGACTTCCGCCGCTTCAGTGGAAATCATGGAACGATCTCCTTTAGCCGCAAGCTCACACGGCGCATTGGTCCGTCAGCTTTCGGACCAGCGAGCAGCGGAATCTCTGTTCCTTCGGATTGGCTGAAGATCACAACTGCATCCGAGTAAGAAAGTCGCGACGCAGGCTTCTCATTTATGGAAAGGATTTGCTCGCCATTTTTTATTCCGGCAGCTTCGGCTGGGGAGTTCGGTGCAACAAAAACAACTGTAAACGCGGTCGGCTTTTCCTTCTTCAGTCGAAGGCCTGCACGATTAAAAGCGCGCTGAGGAACATCGGTTTTCGGATCAATCCAAACGTGTTCGCGCGCGTAATCGTAAACCATGTCGAACCGATAAAGCGAAGATTCTCCCACTACGCCGGCTTGAAGTTTCGTCGATTCCGAACCGCGTTGCACCAGACCAGCGTAACTTACTACTTCGTGTGGAAATTTGATTGGCCCCAACGTGATGTCGCCACGGCTAAGTTTTGCGCCGTAATCGCCGCCAATACCGCTGCCTGCCCAGGGTAGTCCGCGCGCAAGCAAGCTTTCCAAACCGTGTTCGTGTGCCCAATAACCTTCGATAATCGCAGGGCCCGCGTTTCCGCTGTCTAATTCAAAATCGCCGGAGACACCGTTGAAACTTCCGCGCGTGAGAGGAGCATCCTCCGTGAAACAAATCGGAAGCCGAACGCCTTGTGGCTTCTCGTTAAACTTTTCCAGCGGCGTCAACGTCACCGTCTTTGCTTTGCGATTAAGTTGGACTGCGAAACGCTCGAAAAGTTCCAGTCCGAGAAACCCTGCGCGAGGGGCACGCGGCCCACGATCATTGGACGAATCCGGCAACGGTATGACCCAGACTGGCTGATCGCGAATCACAGCGTCGCCAATTCGGATGTCCTTGGCGCGAACCGTTCCCTGGTGCATTACGCCGCTGCCTCCACCCGTTGCACTCGCATTGCCAATCGGGTTCAGGTTCAATTTTTCGGCGGTCGCCGATGTCAAAATCAAATGGCCTCCGGTATCGATCTCGAATGGATAAGGTCCATTGCCATCGATGAACACCGGGACAAAAATTCGACCCACACCATCATCCTCGTACGGCACAGTGGCAGAAATTTTGTCGCCGTTGACCGCATAATCGTGGATGTTCGGCGGCCGCTCGAATATTTTGCCGTCGACGTTCTGCGGGTTCACTTTTGCAGCATCGATCTTGATTAGTTCGAGCGACTCGTCTTCCGGAGACTCGTCTTTCTCAGCGAAGGGAATGAGGACGCCATCGATTTCGCGCCAGTCCGAATAATGCCGGATCAGTCGGCTGCTCCAAAGACTGATCTCGGATTGACGCAACAAGCCGTTCGCTTTTTCAAACCGAAGCAAAACTGGAATTCCGCTCTTCGGCGTTACATTCCAAACCGCTTCCGTTACCTCGCCATCTTTTTCGTCTGGGCGCGACTCGACCCTAGTTGCACCGTTTTCGCCCTCGCACCAGCCGCGACGGAAAAGCCATGCCTCGGTTGCAGTGATGGCTCGCGCCGGATCCGAATCGAGAAAATGGGAAGCACCGGAGCGGTCGCGTTTCCAACCCAGTCGTCCATCGAAGCCGATTGCCTCGCTGTAGATGCCGTAGTCCCGTTCAATGATATAGCGTCCGGAACGAAGATCCACAATCACCGTGAAACGACCGGTTAGGCCACTGGCTTCACTTTTTCCGCGAAGCTCGATCATTGTAACATTGTTCGGCGGCTGATATTTCGCTTGAGGGATTTGTGCGTCCGCTGCGATTGCGTTCACTGACAACACGGAGGCGAGACTGATTCCACAAAGGACAAGGGGAACGGCCGGGACCTTCATGAGCAAGCGCGGAGCGAACGGGAGATCATTCATCACTCAGCGCGTAATGCTTCGATGGGATCCACGCGGCTCGCACGCCGCGCAGGCACAAAACAGGCGATCAGCGCCACGATTGAAAGCGTCAGTAGAGCACTGATGAGCGCTGCTGGGTCTAACGGTGCCACATCGTAGAGGACGCTTCTCAAGGCGCGACTGGCGACAAAAGCCCCGACCAACCCAGTGGCAAGTCCGATTCCGACAAGAACAGCCCCTTGACCGAGGACAAGCCGCAGGACGTCACCGCGGCTGGCACCGAGGGCAAACCGAATGCCCATCTCGCGTGTGCGCTGGGTAACAATTAATGCCATGACCCCATAAAGCCCGATACTTGCGAGAATCAGCGCGAGTCCCGCAAACATACCGAGTAACGCCATTGTCAGGCGCTGCGACGCGAGGCTGTCATCGACGTTTTCCTCCATCGTTGCGATATCGGAAACGGCCTGATCACGATCCAGCGCCGCGATTTCGTCTCTGATCGGACCAATCAGAGAATGCGGATTGAAACCTGCTTTCGCGCGGATAATGAGGTTCTCTTCATCCTTCGCAAACTGCGACGCGCTGAAATACATCATCGGCAGGTTGCGCGCATCTTCCTTTTCACCCGGGGCATTGTTCCGGGTGTGCGGCACGATTCCAATAATGGTGAGCGGGATTCCATTTGCTGTCGGCGGTCCGATCGTAACTGGATCATCGACTTGCTTGCCGATTGGATTGGTGCCGGGAAAGAATTTTTGCGCGGCGAGCTCATCGATCACAACGGTTCCCGGACGACCACTGACATCTTCCGGCCCGAAATCCCTGCCGTGCAAAATCGGCATACCAAGCGCGCGAAAGTAATCCGGCGAAACAATTGCCATCTCGCCGATCGGTTCCTGGCCGGGAGGATCAGGCGGCGTGCCTGTAATGTGGAATGAGCTGTCCCATTCGTGGTGATCGAATGGTTCGTTATTGCAAATCGCCGCCGCGCTTACACCGGGGAGCCGTCTCACTCTCTCAAGCAATTGATCGTAAAAGCGAACGATCTTCTCCGGTCCCGCAGTCGCGGGATAACGCGATGGCGGCAACGCAATGCTCATGGTCAACACGCCATGCGGATTGAACCCAAGCCGCACCTGCTGCGAACGCCAGAAACTCTTCAATGTCAGGCCCGCGGCCGCCAGCAGCAGGACCGCAAGAGCAACTTGCGCAATCACCAGGATTGCCCGGGCCCGTTGTCGTTGCGCGCCGCTACTGCCGCGCCCACCCTCTTCGTGTAACTCAGCTGCCATCGAAGTCGTGTTCGAAACGCGCAATGCGGGCCACACTCCAACGAGCAGTCCGGCGAACGCCGAAATGATGCTGGCGGTCACAAGGACGAAACCGTCGATATTCGTTTCTTGAAATCGCGGCACATTAGGCGGAAGAAGCGAGCGAATTGCGTCAAGGCTCCACACGGCGATCAGCACGGCGCAAACGCCGCCTATCAAGGCGACCACTCCGCTTTCCACCAATACCTGGCGTGCCAGATCCCAGCGGCTGGCACCAAGCGCGGCCCGCACAGCGAGTTCTTTGCGGCGCGCAATACCGCGCGCGAGTTGAAGATTTGCTACATTCGCGCACGCGATCAACAGGACGCAGCCAACGGCCGTAAGCAGCACGCAAAGAAGGTATCGGTACTGGCCTACCGAAAATTCAAGCAGCGGCTTTGCGGAAACCTGCCGGCCGGTGTTCGAATCCGGATAGCGTCGCGAAAGCTCGGCCGCGATGGTGTCGAGCTCCGCGATTGCCTGCTTCAGAGTCGCTCCCGATTTCAAGCGGCCTAAACAAGAGAACGCGTCGTGATTTCCGCGCGACAGGAAATCGTGGTCAGCGCGCAAATCGGCCAACGGTAGAAAGACGTCGCAGTTTCGGGGGAAACGAACACGTTCCGAAACAACGCCGACAATCTCGCGCGGCACGCCATCGACATTCAATCGTTGTCCAATTGCAATCGGTAATGCGCCGAATTGCTTCCGCCAGACCCGTTCACTAATCAGAGCTACTTTCGCCGCGCCAGGAACATCATCGCTCGCTACGAAATCACGACCGATCAGCGGGGGGATCTGCAAGATCGACAAATAATTCGCGGTGACGCGCCCGGCTCGGGCTGCCTCCGGCGGCGATGTCCCGTCAGAGGTAGAGAGGCTCACACCCTCCGTCCTTGCCAGTGCGAGATCGGTGAAGCTCTTCTGCGCGGCACGCCAGTCGAGATAATTCATGTAACTGACCGAGCCTGATTCGAAACCGGATGGGCCGAGCAATCTCTCACGCAGCAACACCAGTTGCTCCGAATGTGGATAAGGCAGCGGCCGTAGCAGGACCGCGTTGACGACGCTAAAAATCGCAGTGTTTGCACCGATACCAAGCGCAAGCACCAGAACGGCGATGACTGCGAACCCTGGCTTCTTGACCAGTTGACGGAATGCGAATTGCAGATCTTTGAGCATGGCAAAAGTAGCTTTAATTCGTCATTGCTCGTGTAAGGCCTGAACTGGATCGATGCGGGTGGCACGCCAGGCGGGCAAAAAACACGCAGCTAAAGAAGCGAGCGTGATCACGACGAATGCCAATCCGAACGCAAGCGGGTCGCGTGGACTTACTTTGTAGAGCAAGTTGCCCATCAAACGCGTCAGCGTGAGCGCCGCGATCGCGCCGATAACGATTCCGCCGGTAGTCAATCGCAGTCCGCGCGAAAGCACCAAGCGCAAGAGATTGCCCGCATCCGCGCCGAGAGCCATGCGCAATCCCAGTTCGTGCGTACCTTGCGAAACTGAGTAGGACATGACGGCGTAAAGCCCGATCGTGGCTAGAAACAACGCCATTCCACCGAAAATCCCGAGCAACGTGACCGCGAGTCGCTGAGTGTAGCCCCTTCCATCCACTTGCTCTTGCAAACGATTCGCGGCGTATGGCGCCAAGGTCGGATCGAGCGCGTGCACTTCGCGCGACAGCGCATTCGTGATCGCGCCTGGAGTTTCCCGTGTGCGGATGAGCAAAGCGTTCCCGACAAAAAAGTTCTGGCGCACCGGCACATAAAAGAACGATCTCGGGGCCTCGATCTTCGTCTCGTAGTTCGTATTTTTCGCGACGCCGACGATTTGCATCCAATTGTCTTTGACCTTGAGCCGTTGGCCGATCGGATCTTTTCCCGGCCAATATTTCGCCGCCATCGTTTCATTGATGATCGCCACCGGCGGCGCGTTCTCGTCGTCGTTTCGCGTGAATTCCCGGCCAGCGACCAGCAGGATTCCAAGAGTGGAGAAATAATCCTCGCTGACCTGAACATAGTCAGCGTTCGGTTGCTCATCGGGCGCGGGTTGATAGCCGTCGATCTCGATCGGCGCGGAAGAGGGAGGGTTATAACTGAACGGGATTATTCGCGCCAAAGCCGCAGACTCGACACCGGGAAGCGCGCGGACGCGATCGAGCAACTGAGTATGAAAGATTTTCGCGCGATCGAGTTTGTAACCCGCCGAAAACAGATCGACTACCGACACGATTACGTTGTGGGTGAAGAAACCGGGACTGGTGTTTTGCATTCGCTGCAGGCTTTGCAAAAGCAAGCCGGTGCCGGCGAGGAGAACAAAACTTAGCGAGACTTGGACCAGCACCAACGCTGAGCGCAATCGCGATCGGCCATGCCCACCGATGACTCCGGCGCCCTCGCTTTTGAGCGCGCCGGAAAGATCGATATGGCTCGATTGAATTGCCGGCATCAGCGCGAAAAGCATTGTCGATCCAATACAGATCGCGACGCTGAGCAGGAGAACGCGCCAATCCAGTTGTCCGGGATAATCAATCGTGATCCCGGGCACCGATGGCGGAAACGCGAGCACGAGCGCGTTGCGGCTCCAATAGGCGACCGCGATTCCGCCGAGCGCGGCGATCATCGAAAGGAGCAAGCCTTCTGTGAAGAGTTGCCTGATCAAACGGCGGCGCCCGGCGCCGAGAGCCAGCCGCATCGTCATTTCATGCCGGCGCAAGAGTGATCGCGCGAGAAGCAGATTGCTCACGTTGGCGCAAGCGATGAGGAGGACAAAGAAAACGACGGCCGCGGTGATGCCGAGCGTCGTCGAAATCCCGCCTGCCGCGTTGAACGGCGTTTTCCACAACGGTAACAGCCCAACCTCGCGGCCGCGATCCGTTTGCGGGTAATCGTTCTCCAACCGTTTGGCGATCGCGGAAAGTTCCGCGTGCGCCTGCTGCTGCGTGACTCCGGGTTTGAGAAAAGCGTAACCTTCAATCCAGCGCGCGCCCCGATCTTCGAGTTTGTAGCCCGTGTTATCGAACGTCTCCTGCATCGACGTCGGCACCCAGAAGTTGAACGAGTAGCCGATGAACGTGCCGTGGAATCTTTCCGGGGCGACGCCGATGATAGTGTGCTGAACGCCGTTCATGTACTGCGTCTTGCCAATGATGTCAGGATCACCTTTATAACGATTCTTCCACGTCATGTAACTTATGACTGTGACCGGATGGGCGTTGCGACCGGTTCCTTCTTCCGGTCTGAATCCGCGACCGAGAATCGGCCGCACGCCGAGCGCGTCGAAATAATTCGCGGACACCATTCCTCCGACCGCACGCTCGGCACGGTCGCCATTGCTCAGCGTTGTGCCGGTGATTTTATCGATGATGAACGATTCGAACAGAGTCGAGTTTTTTTCGAGATCGAGGAAGTCGGGATAAGAAAGTCCGGTGAAACCCTGAGCGCCCCGGGTCGTGCAGTTGAGCGCGAACATTCGGTCCTGGTGCGCGACGAGCGGATAGGGACGGATGAGAATCCCTTCGATCCAACTTAAGGCGGCGGCGTTCGTGCCGATGCCGAGCGTCAGGCAGAGAATAGCCAGAACAGAAAAGCCAGGAGTGCGCCGAAGCATTCGGAAACCGAAGCGAAGGTCCTGGAGAAAAGTTTGCATTTAGTTCGTCATTCTGTCCGAAGCGCCTCGATTGGGTTTACGAATGTTGCGCGCCGCGCGGGTAAAAAACACGCAAGCAAAGCGACCGCTCCGAGGGTAAGTGCTGTGATAGCAAGAAGCGCCGGATTGTGCGGCGAAACCTCGTAAAGCTGCGTAGTGAGCAAACGACCCAACGCAAGAGCAGCCACTATTCCGATGACGAGTCCCAATAAGACAGGAGCCATTCCCTGACGAACAACAAGCCGCAGTACATCCGCGGTCTGCGCACCAAGCGCCATGCGCACACCGATTTCGCCCGTTCGTTGCTCAACTGTGTAAGCGACCGCCCCATAGATTCCGATGCTGGCCAGAAGCAAGGCGACTCCGGCAAAAATTCCAAGCAACCACATCATCAAACGCGCCTGGCCCAGAGCCTGCGCGACAACAGCGTCCATGCTTTGCGGCAAGGCGATTGCCAACCCGGGGTTTACTTTGGTGAGCGCCGATTGCACGAGCTTCGTGACCGCATCGACCTTGAGATTGCTGCGGACAGTCACGTTAGCGAACGGAAAATTTTCCTGCGCCCATGGCAGATAAAATTCCATGCCCGGCGCTTCCGCGACTCGAACCGAACGCACGTCTCCGACGATTCCGACGATCTCGCACGGCACAGCAAGGCTTGTCACCAGGAGCGTTTTGCCGATTGGATTCTCGTTGGGAAAAACCTTCTTCGCACCAGCCTGACTAATTAGACAGACCTTCTGTCCATCGGCCGTGTCGTGCTCATTGAATTCGCGTCCAGCTAGAAGCGGAATACCCCAGGTCTTCAAATAACCTGGCGCGATGTCGTGGCTTGGCGCGCTGGCGCGTTTCTCCATGGGCAGAACATCACGGTCTCCGCGTGCGTAAAGCGTTCGATTACCTCCATTCAAAGGAATATCGCCGCTAATTGTCGCGCTTTCGAGACCGGGAACATCGCGCAGCTCATTGAGCGTTTGTTCTGCAAAACGCTGACGCGACGCGGCATCGGGATATTGCGAGACCGGCAATGTAATCGCGCCCGTCCAAAGATTTTGGGAACGGAAGCCGATGTTCTGCTGACTCAAACGGATGAAGCTCGTGATGAGCAGCGCTGCGCCGGCTAGCAGCGTCACCGAGAGCGCGACTTGCGCGCCGACCAGGATTTTGCGAAAGCGTTGCTGCCGCACACTGCCGCTCGCGCCGCGGCCGCCCTCTTTCAATCCGCCCACCAAATTGGCGCGGGAAGCCTGGAGTGCCGGATAAACTCCCATCAACAGTCCGGTGAGGATCGACAATGCGATCGTGAAAATCAGCACCGGGATCGACAAGCTCGTCGCTGTGTTCGCTTCCAGCGGAAGGAAATTGGACGCCATTCTTGGAACCAACGGCACCAAACGCCACGCCACGAACGCGCCGACCGCTCCCGCAATTAAACTGACAAGTAAACTTTCGAAAACGAACAATCGCACGATGCTGGCGCGCGAGGCACCGATCGCCATTCGCAACGCGATCTCGCGCCGACGCCCGCTGAAACGAACGAGCAACAAATTGGCGACATTGCTGCACGCGATGAGCAACACGAAACTTACCGCGGCGAAAAGAGTGGCGAAACCCGCGCGGAAATTGCGCGTCACGTCCTCGGGCAGTGTCCGCAGCGTCGTCGTGAAGACGCTGTCGATCTTGTTCGGATATTGGGTCCGATAACTCTGGTCGAGTGACGGCAACGCCGCCAATACCTGCTTCACCGTAATCTCTGGTTTCATTCTTCCGATGACCCGGAGATAGCTCGTGCCGCGCATCAATCGTTCGTAACTGAATCCTGGCAGCTGAAACGGCTTGGTCGTCCAAACTTCGGCAACCGGATTCGCCCCAAACCATGTTACCGGCATGTTAGGCAGAACTCCGACGATCGTGTGCACAGTCCCGTCAAGCGTTATGCTTCGACCGATCACATTCGGGTCGCCGCCAAGACGTTTTTGCCAGAAATTCTCCGTCACCAATGCGACGTCCGCGCCTTCTTCCTCCCCGGGCAGAAAATTACGGCCGCGGATCGGGCGCACTCCGAGAACATCAAAATAGTTCGACGTTAATCGGCCGCCGAAGACTTGAACCGGATCGCCAAGACCTGTGAGCGTAAATGCGAAGAAACTTTCCCCGGCCAAGCCGTCGAACAATGTCTGCCCTTCGCGATAATGCATAAAACGCGGCGCGGACACTCCGATGTCGGCGAGATCTCGCGATTTATCTCCTCCATACAAGTGCACAACGCGCGACGGGTCTTTGAACGGCAGACCGCGGAGAAACAATTCGTTTATCAAACTAAAGATCGCGGTGTTCAGCCCGATGCCGAGAGCGAGGGTCACAACAGCGACAAGCGTAAATCCGGGCGATTTACGAAGCTGGCGCAGAGCGAAGCGGATGTCGTTCATATCATTCAGTGCGTAGTGCTTGAATCGGGTCGACGCGTGTGGCGCGGCGCGCGGGGAGCAGACACGCCATTAGTGCGGTCGCCGCGAGCAGAACTGTTGCGCCGCCGAGCAGCACTGGGTCGTACGCCGAAACTTGATAGAGCTGCGCCGCGATCAAGCGGTTGAGCGCGAACGTCGCAATGATGCCGAGCGCGAGCCCGCTCACCACCGGCTTCATTCCCTGGTTCACAACCAGGCTCAACACGTCGCGCGTTTGCGCACCTAGCGCCATGCGCACTCCAATTTCTCCTGTGCGTTGCTCGACGGTGTACGCCACTGCGCCGTAAATCCCGATGCTGGCGAGGAGCAAGGCGACTCCAGCAAAAATTCCGAGCAACCACATCATCAAACGCGCTTGCCCGAGCGCTCGCGCGACGACCGCGTCCATGGTTTGTGGCACTGCAATCGCCAGACCCGGATTCACTTTCATGAGCGCGGATTGCACCAGCTTGGTCACCGAATCCACTTTTAGATTGCTGCGGACGGCGATGTTAACTAATGGAAAATTATATTGCGCCCACGGCCGATAAAATTCCATACCCGGCGCCTCGGCCACCTGCAGTGAGCGCACATCGTCGACCATTCCGACAATTTCCCACTGCGCAGAAGCTAAGAATAAAGTCTTTCCGATTGGATTCTCACCCGGGAAAACTTGTTTCGCACCGGCCTGACTGATCAGACAAACTTTCTGTCCGTCGGCGGTGTCGTGTTCATTGAAGTCACGGCCAGCCAGAAGCGGCACTCCCCAGGTCTTGAAATATCCAGGAGTAATCTCATGACCAGGCACGATCTCACGCTTCTCGACTGGCGGAACATCACGATCGCCCCGCGCATAAAGATAACGACTGAAGCCAACCAACGGAATATCGCCGCTGATGGTCGCGCTCTCGAGCCCGGGAACGCTGCGCAACTCATGCAGCGTTTGTTCAACAAAACGTTGACGCGACGGACGGTCTGGGTACTGCGAGGTCGGCAGTGTAATCGCACCCGTCCAAAGATTCTGGGGACGGAAGCCGAGGTTTTGCTGACTCAAGCGGATGAAGCTCGTGATGAGCAATGCTGCGCCGACCAATAGCGTGACCGACAGCGCGACTTGTGCGCCGACGAGGATCTTGCGGAAGCGCTGTTGGCGCACACTGCCGCTTGTGCCGCGGCCGCCTTCTTTCAAGCCGTCGATCAAATCGACGTGTGAACCCTGAAGTGCCGGGTAAATTCCCATCAACAAGCCGGTCAAGATCGACAATCCGATCGTGAACACGAGGACTGGTACCGACAAGCTCGTCGCGTGATTCGCTTCCAACGGCAGAAAATTGGAGGCAATTCGCGGAACCAGCGGCACCAACTGCCACGCGACGAAAGCGCCGACCGCGCCCGCGATTACGCTGACGAGCAAACTTTCGAAAACGAACAAGCGCGCGACGCTCGTGCGCGAAGCGCCAATTGCGATTCGCAACGCGATCTCGCGCCGGCGTCCACTGAAACGAACGAGCAATAGATTGGCAACATTGCTGCACGCGATCAGCAAAACGAAACTCACCGCGGCGAAAAGTGTAGCGAAGCCCGCGCGGAAATTCCGGGTCACGTCTTCGGGCAAAGTCCGCAGCGTCGTGACCAATGCGCTGTCGATGTTGTTCGGATATTGAGCACGATAACTCTCTTCCAACGATGGCAATGCGGCGCGCGCTCGTTGAACGGTCATCCCCGGTTTCAATCGTCCGACAACCCGCAGAAAAAAGGATCCGCGCATCAATTGCTCATGACTGAACCCGGGAAGCTGAAAAGGTTTCGTTGTCCAAACTTCCGCGATCGAGTTCGCCCCAAACCACGTTGCCGGCATATTTGGCAGAACGCCGACGATCGTGTGCGGTGTTCCATCGAGCGTGAGGCTTCGCCCAATCACATTCGGATCGCCTCCGAGGCGTTCCTGCCAGAAATTTTTCGTCACCAATGCGACGTCGGCGTTTTCCTCCTCTTCCGGTAGAAAATTACGGCCAAGAATTGGACGAACACCCAGCAAATCGAAATAGTTGGAGGTTACTCTCCCGCCAAAAATTTGGACAGGATCGCCAAGTCCGGTCAGCGTGAACGGAGAAGAATTCTGGGCGGCGGAATTCTCCGCAGCGAAACCGTCAAAAAGCGTCTGACCGTCGCGATAAAGTTGGTAACGCGGCGCCGATATTCCGACATCCGCCAAATCGCGCGCCTTGTCGCCGTTGTCGAGGTGAACCACGCGCGACGGTTCCTTGAACGGCAGCCCGCGCAAAAAAAGATCGTTGATTAAGCTAAAGATCGTGGTGTTCAGGCCGATCCCGAGCGCGAGGGTGACGATCGCGATGAAGGTAAAAGCCGGGGTCTGCCTCAATTTGCGAAGCGCAAAGCGAATGTCGTTCATGGGCGTGCGAATTTCAGTTGATTCATGAAATCTTATTCGGTTCGTAATGCCTGAACGGGATCGACCATTGAGGCGCGGCGAGCTGGCAAAAGACAGGCAAACAATGCCGTGGCCGCGAGCAGTATCGTTGCGCCGCCGAGAAGCGCGGGATTGTGGGCCGAGACCTGATAGAGTTGCGAAGCAATCAACCGACCGAGAGCGAATGCCGCGACCAGACCGATGCCGAGGCCAATCAAAACCGGTTTCATTCCTTGATTGATAATCAAACGCAACACGTCTCGCGTTTGCGCGCCGAGCGCCATTCGCACTCCGATCTCGCTCGTCCGTTGCTCGACCGTGTATGCGACCGCGCCGTAAATTCCGACCGTCGCCAGCAACAGCGCCACGCCGGCAAAAACACCCAGCAAAACCATCATCAGCTTGGCCTGGCCGAGTGCCTCCGCCATGATCTCGCTGAATGGCTGCGGCCAGATTAGAGCAAGGCTCGGATCGATTCCGCGCAACCCCGTTTTCACTGAGCGCGTGATCGTTTCCGGCGGAAGCGGACTGCGCACCACGATTTTGAGGAACGGCCAACTCTCCTGCGCGAACGGACGATAAAATTCCATGTTGTTAGCCTGATTCAATTGCACCGAGCGCACATCGCCGACGACGCCGACAATTTCGGCCGGCACGCTGCCGTTCGTGATCAGCAACGTTTTGCCGATCGGATTCTCGTCGCCGAACACCGTCTTCGCGCCCGCTTTGCTGATGATGATGACGTTCGGATGATCCATCACGTCCTGTTCGTTAAAATCGCGGCCCGCGATCAACGGAATGCCCGCAGCGCGGAACCAGCCCGGCATGACGTCGTTCGACGGCGCGCCTTTTCGCTCGGCAACCGGAGGCACGTTGCCTTCAGGCCGCGTATAGAGAGTCACGCTCGGGCCGCTGAAGAGCGGAAAAGTGCTGCTCAACATCAGGTCCTCGAATCCAGGAGTCGCGCGCAACGCCGTTTGCAATTGTTCGGCAAAACGAGCCCGGCTCGCCTGGTCGGGATATTGGGCCTGCGACAACGCCGTGACTCCGATCCAGAGTTTGTCCGTGTTGAAACCGGGATCCTGCTGGCTCAAGCGCACGAAACTCGTGATGAGCAACGACGCGCCCGCGAGCAGCGTAACCGAGAGCGCCACCTGCGCGCCCACGAGAATTTTGCGGAACCGCTGCTGGCGCACACTGCCTTGCGTGCCGCGGCCGCCTTCCTTGAGCGCATCGACGATACCGGCGCGCGAGCTTTGCAGCGCCGGATAAAGACCCATTGCTATTCCGGTGAGGAGCGAAAGCCCGATCGTGAACAAGAGCACCGGCACGGAGAGCGCGCTCGCGCTTCCCTGTTCGATCGGAAGAAAGTTCGCTGTCAGTTTCGGCACGAGCGGCACCAATTGCCACGCCAGGACCGCGCCGAGAATTCCCGCCAGCAGACTGATCAGCACGCTCTCGAAAATAAAAAGTCGCAGCACACTTCCGCGTGTCGCGCCCAACGCCAGCCGGAGCGAAATCTCGCGGCGGCGTCCGCTGAAGCGCACCAGCAACAGGTTCGCCACGTTGCTGCAAGCGATGAGCAAAACAAACCCGACCGCCGTTAGAAGCGTCTTGATGATGTTGCGATTTTGCGCGTCGCTCTTCTCCGGAAATTGCGAGCGTTAACTGTCCTCGAGCGTGCCCAGCGCCGCCTTTGCCTGGTCAAGTGTGACGCCCGGCTTCAAGCGCCCGATCACGCGCAGGAAGGCCGAGCCGCGCATCATCCGCTCATGCGAGAAACCCGGGATGACCATCGGCTTCGTCGTCCAGATATTGGCATTTGGTGTCCCCGTCCAGGAGACCGGCATGTTTGCGATCACACCCACGATCGTGTGCGCCACGCCATCGAGCATGAAGGTTTTCCCGATGATGTCCTGGCTGCCGGCGAATCGCGCTTTCCAAAAGCGGTCCGTGATGATCGCCACGTCCGCGCCTTCTTCTTCCTGCGGCAGAAACGTTCGTCCCATGATGGGCCGCACTCCGAGCACGTCGAACCAGTTCGCCGTCGCTTTGAAAATCGGCACCGACCACGGATCGCCAAGACCCGTCACCGTCGCCGCCTGTTGATTCTCCGCCGCGAACCCGGAGAAAATCGTCTGCGCGTCGCGATAAAGCATGAACCGCGGCCCCGACATCTGGAACTCGTCCGTCCGGTCTTTCCCCTTGGTCAGGATATGCAGGACCCGCCCCGGTTCCTGGAACGGCAGGCCTTTGAGAAACAGATCGTTGATCAACGAAAAGATCGCCGTGTTTAACCCGATCCCGAGCGCCAACGTGATGACGGCAATCGACGTGAACCCCGGCGATTTGCGGAGTTGGCGGAGCGCAAACTTCAGATCTTTCATATCATTCGGTGCGTAGTGCTTGAATCGGGTCGACACGTGTGGCGCGGTGCGCCGGAACCAAACAAGCCAACAGCGCGGCGGCAGCCAGGACAATCGCGGTCGCGCCGAGCAACAATGGACTGTGCGGCGAAATCTGATACAACTGCGCCGTCAGCAGGCGGCCAACCGCGAATGTTCCGGCCAATCCGGCAACGAGTCCGATCAGAACGGGATTCATTCCCTGCCGAACGACCAGACGCAAAACGTCGCGTGTTTGCGCGCCCAGCGCCATGCGCACACCAATCTCGCCGGTGCGCTGTTCGACGGTGTAAGCAACTGCGCCATAAATCCCAACGATCGCGAGCAGCAAGGCAATGCCGGCAAAAACACCGAGCAGCGCCATAGTCAACCGCTCCTGGCCGAGCGATTGCGCGACGATCGCATCGAGCGTGTCCGGTTGCAGAATCGGCAATCCATTGTCGATCTTGTTTAGGGCTGCGCGAACAGTTCCCGCCGTCGCTTCCGGTTTGGTTGCGCTGCGCGCCAGGACATTGAGAAACGGAGTGCTTCGCTGTGGCCACGGCCGGTAAAATTCGACGTCGTTAGCTTTGGCGAGCTTCAATGAGCGGACATCGCCGACTACGCCCACCACCTCCGCTGGAAGTCCGTTGCCGTTGTCGGTGCCGAAAAGGATTTGGCGGCCAATCGGATTCTCTTTAGGGAAAAGCTTCTTCGCGGTCGAATTACTCAGGATCACGACCAGCGGTGAATCCAGCTTGTCCTGTTTCGTGAAGTCGCGGCCGGAAAGGAGCGGAATGCCGAGCGTGCGAAAATATCCGGGCAAAATGCTTCGCGTGAGCCCAAGCTGCCGTTGATTTACCGGCACCGGGTTTCCATCCGCACGCGCGTACGGCGCGCCAGAATAATTTCCGGAGAGCGGGACGGCATCGACCATCGAAACGGCTTCGACGCCAGGAGCGGTCTCAAGTTCGGTCTGCAATCGTTCGGCAAAGCGCCCAAGCGAAGCGGGATCGGGATATTGCGCCGGAGGCAATCCGATGCCTCCAGTCCAGACACGTTCCGAACGAAATCCCACTTCCTGTCGGCTGAGCCGCACGAAACTGGAAACCAACATGGCCGCTCCGGCCAGAAGCACGACCGACAATCCGACTTGCGCCGCGACCAAACCGCTGCGGAAACGATGTTGGCTACGACTGCAGCTCGTTCCGCGTCCGCCTTCTTTGAGTCCGTCGACGAGATCGGCGCGCGAGCTTTGCCAGGCTGGGTAAAGACCCATGAGCAGACCGGTGATGAGCGACAGCGCCAAAGTGAAAACAAGCGCGGGCAGATGCAAGGATACACCGCTCTCCAGCGGAACATTTTGCCCAGCCATCTGCGGAACAACCGAAACCGTCCAAAGCGCCAGGCATAATCCGGCCGCACCCGCAATAACGCTGACCAAGGTACTCTCGAGCACGAATAGCCGAACGATGCCGCGCCGTTCCGCTCCGAGCGCCATGCGCAATGCAATCTCGCGTCGGCGGGCGGTGAAGCGGACAAGCAACAAGTTTGCGACATTGCTGCACGCGATGAGCAGCACCGCACCGACTGCGGCCAGCAATGTGATAAACGCCGGACGCAAATTTCCGGTTACATCCTCTGAAGCAGTAACCAAAACCGACGCCCAACTGTTGTCGGCAGTCTCGGGATGTTGCTCGCGGTAACTCCGCTCCAAAGCGGGCATGGCCGCCCGCGCCTGTGCGAAAGTAACACCAGGTTTCAATCGAGCGATGCAACGCATAAAGCTGATGCCGCGCATGAGGCGATCTTTGGTAATGTTGGACGGTTCGAACACTTTGTTGGCGAAAATCTCAGCGTCCCGGCCAAACCACGAGATCGGCAAATTTGGCAGGACGCCCACGATAGTAGTGGGCACGCCGTTGAGCGTAATAATCTGGCCCAGCACCCTCGGATCGGAATTGAAACGTTTGCGCCAGAAACTTTCTGTCACCATTACGACGTCGCCTTTTGTGTCTTCCTCCGGCAGAAAATTGCGTCCAAGAATCGGATGGATCCCGAGCAGCTCGAAATAGTTTGCCGTTACATTACCTCCGAGGAGTTGGGCCGGCTCGCCCATTCCGGTTAGGATAAATCCATTACCCGAATCGGCTGCGATGGTCGAAAACACATTTTGCCCGTCGCGATAATGCCAAAACTTCGGCACCGAAAACGGCAGTTGCTTCAAGTCGCGCTCTTTTGCTTCACCATAAATGCGCACCACGCGATCCGGTTCGGAAAATGGCAGACCGCGCAGAAAAAGATCCTGGATCAAACTAAAGATGGCGGTGTTCATGCCAATACCGAGTGCCAGCGTGAGCACCGCGAGTGTTGTGAATCCGGGTGATTTGCGGAGTTGGCGTAGAGCAAAGCGGAGGTCGTTCATCTCGATGCGGAGTTAAGATTTCATTCTGCGCGAAAAGCGACGACGGGGTTGACGCGCGAGGCACGGCGCGCGGGAATCCACGAAGCAAAAAATGTTGCGGCGGAAAGAAGCGCGCCGACTCCGAAATAAATTTTTGGATCGATGCCTTTGACTTCGAAAAGCACGTTTTGCAATGCGCGTGAAAGGGCAAAGGCTGCAACCAGGCCGATGGTCGAACCGATTAAGAGCAATTGCAGGCCGTGGGAAAGAACGAGGGCGCGGATTTGTGCCGGGCGCGCGCCGAGCGCAAGCCGAATACCGATTTCACGAACGCGTTTGAGCGTGGTATATGCGAGCAATCCGTAAAGACCGATAGTGGCCAGCACCAGCGCGAGTCCGGCGAAAATGGAAAATAGAAAACTCAGCAGCCGATGTGTTCCCCAGGTTTCTTGGACGCGATCCAACATCGGCCGTGCGTCGAACACCGGTTGATTTGGATCGATCGATGCCACAACATCACGTATCGACTTACTGAGCGACGCCGCGCTCATGCTTGAGCGAACGAAAAGGCAAAGGCTCGTGCGTTGCGCCTGGGCCATCGAGCAATAAATCAACGGCAGCGGCGCCATTTCATCGACTGCGTGATACCGCATGCGCGCGACGACACCGACGATTTCGCTCGGCACATTACCCTCTTCATCATTGCCGGCATCGACGAAGAGACGTTTGCCGATTGGATCTTCACCCGGAAAATATTGTTCGGCCATCGCTTGATCGACAATCACGACGCGCGGGGAATCTTTCGTGTCGCGGTCGTTAAAGGTGCGGCCACGCAAAAGCGGAGTCTTGAAAGTTGAAAAATAATCGCCAGAGACGACTTCGAGATCGGAGCTCGGCATTTGTGCCGGCGTTGGCTGTGCTGCGCCATCGCGCCAAAACCCAGTCTGCCATCCGCCCATCAACGGGGAATTCGAGCCGATTCCCGCGCTCTGCACGCCGGGAAGCGCAGTGACTTTATCCAGCAGCGCTTTGGCAAACGTGCCGATCTTTTCGCGGCTGGAATAAGTCTTCCACGGCAGCTCAACGCGCGCGCTGAAAAGATTTCGCGGCTCATAGCCGAGCTGAAGCGCCTGCATCTTCGAAAAACTTTTCAGAACGAGGCTGGCCGCGACCAACAAGGTGAGCGTGAGCGCAATCTCGCTGATCACCAGCCAATCCCGCGCGCGCTTGGCCGAAGGCGGGTCACCGCTTCCAGCGGAGCCGGTCTTCAACGCGAGCTGAACGTCAGCGTGCGAAGCCTGCCAAGCCGGCCATAATCCGAAAAGCACGCTCGTCAGCGATGCGATCAAAAATGTAAATCCGAGGACGGGTAGATCGAATGAGATCTGTTGAAATCGGGAAACGTCTCCCGGACTTAACGCGATTAGGCTACTGCGAACCCAAACCGCAAATAAAAAGCCGAGTGCTCCGCCCAGGAGCGCGATCAAAAAACTCTCGAACAAAAGCTTTTTAATGATTTGCCCACGGGTTGCTCCGACTGCCGCGTGGATGGCGAATTCGCGGGCTCGGGCAGCGCCTCGCGCGGCAAACAAATTGGCGAGATTGGCGCAAGCGATCAGCAAAACGAGGCCGACCGCTCCAAACAGCAGCCCGAGATTCGTGCGGTACTTGCCGACGAGATTATCGAGCAAAGGAGTAACGACCGCTGTCTCTCCACCGTTGGTGTCAGGATACGTTTTCTCCAACCGCGCCGCGATCCCTTTCATTTCCGTCCGCGCTTGATCGACAGTCACGCCGGGCTTGAGCTTGCCCCAAACATAAATCATCGGGTGATGCGAGCGATCCATCCACGCGGGATTGTTACTGCGCCGCATCATCGACAACCAGGCATCGGTATCCTGCGGCGAAGTCATCTGTGGCGGCATCACCCCAGTAACGGTGTAATTCTGATCGTGCAGAGTGATCGAGCGACCAAGCACACCCGGGTCGGCATTGAACACGCGCCTCCACACGCGATCGCTAATCACAGCAACCGGCGGCGCGCCAACTTTGTCCTCGTCTTGGCTAAACGTACGGCCGAGCTCCGGCGGCAGACCGATAATATTGAAAAAATTCCGAGTCACCGAAGCGCAGGACACCCGTTCCGGATCACGGCCAGGGATTCCGCTCAGGTTCCGTGATTCCTTATGCGTCGCCGCAAGATGCTCGAAAACCGTGTTCTCGTTTCGCCAATCGAAATAATCGGGCAGCGCGACCGAATAATCCTGGCCGGGGCCAGACGATTCGTTTAACACCATGATCCTGTCGGCGTCTGGATACGGTAGCGGTCGAAGCAGAACCGCGTTGACGATGCTGAAGATGGCCGTGTTGGCGCCGATTCCGAGCGCAAGCGTAAGAACAGCCACAAAAGTGAATCCCGGCGACTTGCGAAGTTGGCGCAGAGCGAACGTTAGATCATTCATATCATTCGGCCCGAAGCGCGATCACTGGATCAACGCTCAAAGCGCGGCGCGCGGGCAGGAAACAGGCGATCAAAGCTATTGAGACAAGCAGCAGCGAAATAGAAAGAAACGTCGCCGGATCGGTTGCGTTCACCTCGAATAGCAAACCGGCCAGCAATCGCGTAAGAGCCCACGCGGCAGCAACACCGATAACGACACCTAACAACGTC
>Ga0209687_1000139_pt1 | contig 27569 bp, 27 predicted proteins | sample GraSoiAngelo_136_FD_185893 | JGI IMG/M metagenome (GOLD analysis project Ga0209687, IMG submission 185893) | Grasslands soil microbial communities from the Angelo Coastal Reserve, California, USA - 14_0929_09_20cm (SPAdes) (version 2) | ecosystem: Environmental > Terrestrial > Soil > Grasslands ...
CTTGCCGCCCAGCCAAGTGTCGTTCGTCCCACAAACTGGACGGCTTACAAACCTTAAGCAGCTCACTGTAGACACCAGCTGGTGGACCCGCTACCGCAGCACTACCAATCCCGATTTCGGCGCAACCTTCCCGAATGCAGTCCCTAGTCTGGACATTGGGCTGCATACCGCGATTCCGAGAAACGACGACGAGCTTGGCGACCCAAATAACCCCAGTGATCATGTTAAGGCGATTGCTTTCACGGCCGGATTTCACTTTGGTTATATTGAACAAGGTGGCACGAGCCTTTACGCGACGCTGGCTCAGAAAGTAACCAGTCTCGAAGTTCTACGAATCCTCCTTAGTATCGGCGGATCCGAGATCATGCACTTTCAGACCTGGCAGGACAAGGCGGGCAATGCGACTCCGTTGACCGACGTCGACCCAATCAACAATTCAACGGTGACATTTATCGACCTGACCACCGGGCAACCGGAAACGTTGCAAGCCAACCTGATCATGCCCGAGCCGTGCGAATTCATCAGTCGAAACCTGCCTCCCTGTGCCATCATTCGCCCGAGCGGTCCAGGGCAGTTAGACGCGCGGGGCGCTATCAATAGCTTCATTGCTGACGGTCTCTTCAGAGGACAACCGCCTCAGTTCTTCCAGTTACTAAATTCTCTGGCGAGCGCTGCGGACGCGGCCGAGAGAGAAGTCGGTGATTGAACCGTACTTCGCGAATTCAGACGCCGCGCTTTGGGTCGAGGCCTAAGCGCGGCGTTTTTGCAAATATTGCGAGTCCCGCACCTAACCCTTCAAGATTTTTGGGAATAAACGCGAACCAGATCGGTAAGAACAGATGTAAAACCAAATACCAATCAGTTAACCAAAAACAATATTATGTCCGATTACATTTCTCACGACCACGAACATGACGGCATTGATCGCCGCGGCTTTCTCCATTGCATGGCATGGGCCGGTACCGGCCTACTTTGGACGATCAGCGGCGGCGTACTCGCGTCGAAAACTTTGGCACAAATTGCAAAGGCCAGCGAGCCGCTGCCAGCTACCGACCTTAGCTTTCTGCAAATCAGCGACAGCCATATCGGCTTTAACAAGGACGCGAACAAGGACGTTACCCAGACGTTTAAAATTGCCCTGGATCGCATCAACGCGATGCCTACTCCGCCGTCCTTCCTTATCCACACGGGAGATATCACGCAATTGTCAAAGCTGGAGGAGTTCGACACCTTCGACGAACTGCTTAAGGGCTGCCGAACCAAGGACGTATTTTACGTGCCGGGCGAGCACGATGTGCTCAACGATGGCGGAAAACTTTACCGCGAACGGTATCTAAAGAGCGTCGAAGGCAAAGGATCGGGCTGGTACAGCTTCAATAAGAACGGTGTCCATTTCATTGCCCTGGTCAATGTCCTAGACCTTCAGGCCGGCGGTCTGGGGCAGCTGGGAGATGAGCAACTCGAATGGCTCGAGGCCGACGTGAAAGATCTCGGAACGAGCACACCGATTGTAGTCTTCGCGCATATCCCTCTCTGGGCGGTTTATCCCCAATGGGGCTGGGGAACAAGCGACAGCGAACGCGCTCTAGGATATCTGAAACGCTTCGGTTCGGTGACGGTGCTAAACGGTCACATCCATCAGGTGCTCCAGAAAGTCGAAGGCAACGTGACTTTCCATACCGCGATGTCTACTGCCTTCCCTCAGCCTGCTCCTGGAACCGCGGCGTCGCCTGGCCCAATGAAAGTACCAGCCGAAAAGCTGCGCAGCATGCTCGGCCTAACGAGCGTCCAATATAAGCAAGGCAAAACTACCCTCGCTGTCGTCGATTCCAACCTCGGCTAACCTAACCAAACCTAACTATGACTACAGCAACTCGAAGAAATAAGAAAATTGCAATAGTGTGTGCAGTCAGTTTTCTCAATCTATCTGTCTTCGCTCTCGGTGGAGAGATGAAGGACGTCGATGGCGCAACTGGCAAGCAAAACAGAATAGAGATCAAAGACTTCGCCTTCAATCCCAAGACCATTACCGTAAAGGCCGGAGAGAAGATAACCTGGATCAACCGGGACGAAGAACCGCATACCGTCGTAAGTGTCGAGAAGCAGTTTAAAAAATCGACCGCGCTCGACACCGACCAGGAATTTACGATCACGGCAGGCACTCCCGGCACCTATACCTACTATTGCTCGGTTCACCCGAAAATGACGGGGACCATCGTAGTCGAAAAGTAGTTATGACCGAGTGCCAACCGACTTGCTAATTCTGAGCAGTTATGAATCCTTTCTTTGCGGCATCACCAAATCCCTTCGATCTGAAGGCCGCACTCCTCGCGGGACACGCGCAGCATCCGGTCATTATTCATTTTCCGATCGCGCTCTTTATAGCGAGCGCCGTCTTCGAGGTAATGGCGGTCTGGCGCAAGAAATCGGTTTTTGCAACGGTCGCCTATTACAATCTCCTCGGCGCCGCGCTGACCGTCCCATTGGCGATCGCCACTGGCTTGGGAGCGTGGCAATGGCAACTGGAAGGCGCAACCCTCAAGGGCAACTTACTGCTGCATATGATGTGCGCGCTAACTTCGGCGTCCCTAATCTTCCTTCTTTGCTGGATGCGCTCGCGGCTCCGGGCGAAGAATGTCTCGCCAGGTGTCGCTTATGTCGCAGTGACATTGTTCGCTCTGATGGCGATTACGCTTACCGGTCATCTCGGTGGAATCCTCAGCGGAGTTGAAACGCCGTGAGTGTCCAGCAACGGAGAGGAGGCTCCAACGAGCCAAATCCCAAACCTAACACACAGAATTCAGAAGAGTGGAGGCCGTTACTTCAAATATTTGTCGAACCAGCCGATCGTCTGATCCAGTCGATCGGCCTGGTGCTCAGGTTTGACGAAGAGGTGGCCTTCGCCGGAATAAACGATAAGTTGCGTCGGGACGTCTAGTGTCTTCAACGCGTGCCAGAATTCGTAGGACTGCGACGCGGGGCATTCCGCGTCGCGCTCACCTACAACGACCAGGGTGGGTGTCTTTACGTTCTTAATAAAACGAATCGGAGAACTCTTCTCGTAAACGGCAGGATCATCGTAAACTGATGCGCCAAAGAACGGGATCATCCATTGGCCTATCAGGTTCTGGCCATAGTAACTTTGCCAGTTGGCAATGCCGGCGCCGGCCACAGCAGCGTGGAAACGGTTGGTTTGCGTGACAGTCCACATGGTCATGTAGCCGCCGTAACTCCATCCAGTGACGCCGAGACGCGCAGGATCGATTGGGTATTTCTTTATTGCTGCATCAACTCCGGCGAGAATGTCGCGCAGATCGCCTGCGCCAAAATCTTTTACATTGGCTCGAGTGAACTCTTCTCCCTGACCGTAACTGCCACGAGGGTTCGGCATCAGTACGTAGTAACCTCGTGCGGACAGAGCAGCGATGATGGCTCGCGACATTCCAAAGCCCGCGGGCCAATCCGGCGTCACTGCGCTTGAAGGGCCGCCATGGATGAGAACGACCATGGGATGTTTTTTGCCGGGCTCTCGACTGCCGGACGGTGTTAAAAGCCAGCCCTGGATGTTAAAGCCTTCGTTAGTCCACTCAATGTTCTCAGCTTTGCCCCACGTTGCTGATAGTGCGGAGTTGCTATTTGTTAGCTGACGCCATTCACCGATCGGTCCGACCCAGATCTCGGGAGGAGTTTCAAACGTGCTGCGTTCCGCGACTGCGAATTTGCCATCCTTGGAAATGGCAAAATCAGGGAAATTCCCGGAGGCGTGAAGGGCCTCTGCGCCTTTCCAAATTGTGCGTACCGAATTGTTGTCGATGTTCAATTCAGAGATCGCGCCACCACCGCCAACGATCTCGGTGAAAAGGATGCGATCCGGCATTAGCCAAAAGAGCGAACTGACCGAGCTCTTACGACCGTTAGTGCGGTTCTGCACATCGGCGCCGCTTGCCGAGATAGTGAAAAGGTCCCCGCCATGAAATCCTTCGTCGCTCATCAATCCTTCGATGAAAGCGATCGACTTGCCATCGGGCGACCAGCGTGGAACCGCGACTTGAAGAGAAGGTTTGTGGATGGATGTGGCGTTACCGTTTGTGACGTTGATCGTGTAAATCTGAGCGATCCACCAATTGTTGTCGCCAGGTCCCGGTGCCGCCGTTGTGACGAACGTCTTGTCGTCGGGGGACCAATCGTAATCGTAGATGTGAAGGTTTTCCGGAGAAACTTGGCGCAACTGCCCATTGGCGACATCGAGAACTGCGATCCGTTGGTTATGAATTGCGGTGTCGATCACGCCGGTCGTCGTCGGCGCGGCCGTGAGTGGGCCGCCGCCACTCGCGCCTTGGATATAGAGAAAGGCAATCTGCTTCCCATCATGCGACCAACGCGGTCGCGCAGCGTATCCGTTGAGGTTCGTAAGCCTTTTGGTATCGGAACCGTCGGCCTTCACACTCCAGAGTTGGCGCTGCGCTCCCTCCCCGGCGCCGGAAAAAACCGCGAGCGTTTTGGAATCGGGGGCCCAGGCGGGATCGAAATCGGTCCTTTCGCCGCTGATCGGAATTTTGATTAATATCGCTGGCACGTTTCCTGATGTTTCGCGGACGAAGGTTTGCTTTGATGTTGATGCGGCGGTGGACTGCACCCACGCGACCTGTTTGCCATCGGAAGAGAGCGCAATGTCACCGTACAGAACAGTCTTACCCAGCTGTTCAGTCAGTTGCTGCATGGTCTGAGCCGTTAACGTCATCGGAAGAAGGCAAGCCAGAAGAAGATGCTTCATGTTGTGATCCTGACAAAGGCCGAGGTTAGCCACAAACACGAATTCGTAGCGGGTGGATTGTAATCGCGTGTTTGAATGCCTCGGTTCAAACTTGAAGGCATGAGCCAAGATCCTTTACCGCCACCGCCGAAAGTGCGCACTGGTCAAACGCTAACGAAACTAACGAAGGAAGAATATTTGAAACGTTGGCGCCAGCGATTCTATGATCCCGCCTTTTTGTCAAAGAACGCTGATCTGGATGCAATCGCAGAGATCGCATGGGACGCCTACGCGGACGAGCGCAAATCGCCTCGCACCCGCAAAGCCGGACCCGGTTTCGTGGACCCGGAATATGAACTGTCGGTCGAATGGCTGGAAGCGCGGCAGGCAATCGTCGATGCCCAGAAGAGTCAAGAATCGTCCGATTCTGCCTCGCGTGTGTTGTTAATCTGCGCGTCGCCCCGCACGGACCAAACATGTCCAAGTGAGATGTCGAAGACATTTCGTTTGGCGAAGACCGCGTGTGAGGTCATCGATGGTGTTCCGCGATTCGAAGTGGACTTTCTGGACCTCAGTGTAATGGCGGCTGAATACGGACGCGTGATTTACCCGTGCAAAGCATGCGTCTCCACGGCGATGCCGCTCTGTCATTGGCCGTGCAGTTGTTATCCGAACCATTACCTTGGTCAGTCGCAGGATTGGATGAATGAGATCTATCCACGATGGGTGGCGGCACACGGCATTATGATCGTTACGCCGGTGCATTGGTATCAGGTCCCTAGCACGCTCAAACTAATGATGGATCGTTTGGTTTGTGCCGACGGCGGAAATCCGGATCCAACGTCTACCCATGGCAAGAATCCGGAGGAAGCAAAGGCCATGGAGCTCAAGGGTTGGAATTATCCGCGTCATTTAGGTGGACGAACGTTCGCGGTCGTTGCGCATGGCGATGCCGAAGGAGCGGGCTCCGTCCGCCGTGCACTGCATGATTGGCTGGCCGACATGAATTTGTTTCCCGCTGGCGAAGCTGCAGTGTTCGATCGCTACATTGGCTATTACAAAACTTATGCTGTCAGTCATGACGAGCTTGATCGCGACGACGCCATCTTCGAAGAAACGCGCAACGCTGCGCGGACCCTCGTGCAGGCGGTGACGAATTTGCGCGCTGGAGTCTGTCCACCTGATCAAGACCTGGCCGATCCACGTCCGAAGTGAGTGGCGTGGCGCAAGCGACGTGTTTACGAATAGCGACAGGCATTCAATCACGTATCCTCAACCAATGGCTCGGGTCCGGATCCGCTTGGCAAAATCAAGCGATTCCCATGCCCTGGCCGAGCTTCGATATCGATTCCGTACCGAAACCGAACGTGCTGCGGAAACCAAACCGCGGTTTCTGCGCCGATGCGCATCGTGGATGAAGAAGCGTTTTCGCTCCGGCGCTTATCCGTGGCGCTGTTGGGTCCTCGATGATGGCAAACAATTGCTCGGCCATGTTTGCGTGCAGTTGTTTGAGAAAATCCCCAATCCGGTTAATGACGAACCGGAGCTTCATGCTTACATAACGAACTTTTATGTCGTCCCGGAAATGCGGAGTCAGGGACTCGGCAAAAGTTTGTTGAACAAAGCTCTATCATGGTGTCGCGCACGGGGGACCGACGCGGTCATTCTCTGGGCAACTCCTGGAAGCAAATCGCTCTATCGTCGGTGCGGCCTTGTTGAGCCTACAGATATTTTTGAGCTGCGAAATCCGAGCGAATCTTAGCTCCGAAGCGCTTTGGTGAAGCGAACCAGTTCGTCGGCGACTTGTTTAATTCGCTCGTCGATTTTTTTGTCGCTGATGTGCTCGCCATTGAAAGCGCCGGACGTGGCAAAGGCGAACCGCGGAATAATGACGCAACGAAAATCGAGCATGAGGCTATTGGCATAGGCCATGACTGACATGTAGCTCGTGTGACCTCCGGCTGCGCACAGAAAGCCGACGATCTTGTCTTCCCATGCGCTTCCGGTGAGCTCGATCATGTTCTTGGTTGCCGCGGCGACATCGTAATTATAAACCGGCGCGGCGATGAGGATGCCGTCGGCGCTTTCAATGGCCGCGCTCAATTTTTTTGAACCGGGCACCCCATAACATTTATCTGCGTCACAGAGCGGCAGGTCCATTTCACGGATATCGACCCAATCGCAATCGAGTTTCTTTTTTTGCAAATGCGCGAACGCGGCGCGCCCCATTCGACGGCTGTTGCTATCAGGATTACCGCTCGTGCTGATGACAAGATGCTTCGGCATAAGGCAATCGTAGAAGCAAACGCCGAACGCTCAACTTCGAACGTCCAACTGGAATTCGGAGAATCATGGTCCCTGTTGTTCCGGCAGCGGCTTGCTAGGGGCGCGTCATGCGCCGCTCCGCTGTTGATCACGATCGCGGTCCGTCGTTCCAGATATCGACGGCGCAACGCCACTGTCCATCGGGTTCGCGGCGCCAGATCGTGATGGCGCGGCCTTTCGTCGTGATCGGCGTGCCATTGGGTCCATTCATGGAAACGGTGTTTTCGCCAAATATGTAGGCAAGGTTCAGGTCCGGTGAAAAACGCACCTCGCTTGATTTCCAGCTGATCTTAAAACCGGGAATTCGAAAGCTGTTCTCCACGTAACCGCGCAACGCTGCCTTTCCGATAACTGGCGCGAAGGCAGGCGCCAAAACGACCGCATCGTCAGTCCAGTAGGAAAGAATCCGGTCGATGTCCCGTCCTGCGGAAGCCAGTGCCGCCCATTCGGCGTCGCGTTTTAGCAAACGCTCCGCTTCTGCCGATGGATCGCCCGCTGCATTCATTGCGGATCCGCCTGATTGCGATCGTAAGGAATAATTTTGTCCCATTCGTCGGCAGACGAACGCGCGACAAAGGCGACCACGGGTTCGGTCTTGCTCATATTGAAGACTTCGTGAGGCACGCCGGGCTTAATGTAAATGAAATCACCGGCTCCATTTTCAACGACTTGCTTGAGGCCGGCTCCGAATTCGTGGCGCACTTTTCCTTGGATGATGTAAAGGATCACTTCGAAATCGACATGAATATGCGCGTACGCGACGCCGCCCGGAGGAATGGTAGCAATATTCGCGGATAGATTCTTCGTGCCGACATTCTTCGCGGACATGCCTTGTTTGTAGTGAATGCCATTCCAATTCCTTTGGGCGCCGCCGCCACGAATGGTCAGGAGCCCACCATGATCTTCCACGGCGCTCAGTTCGATGTTGTCTTTGGTATTCGCCATTTAGTTTTACGAAAGAAATCGTCGAGCGCTCGATTGTAAACCATCCAACCTCTTGGCGTGGGGTGTTCACGATGGGCGATTAGGAAAGCCGGGTCGGCATCATGCTGTTCAAATTCGATCACCGGGAAGTCATATCGCTGGGCGAGCTCCCTCATCCTTTCGTAATAGACTTCGCGAGCTGATGGCGAGACGCCCCTCGCGGCATAAGCATCGATTGGCATGCTTAGAATCAGTGGTTCCGCTTTGAGCTCGGCAAGTGTGCGGAAAAGGAGTTCCAAGTCAGTCCATTCGCTTGCAGCGGTAATTCGCGCGCGAAATGCCGCATCCCTCGCCGGCCGAATTGTGTCAAAAGATTCCGTCTGTTGGTCGTCCCCGTCGGGCGCCTTGCGAACATGCACCTTGTGCGGATGGACGGGTCGTAACCAATCTGGGACCGGCTTGCCTCCGCCCAAAATGTAAATGAGCGCTTCGAAGTGGTCTTGCAAATCGAGTATTGTGTTTTGCAGTTTTCCCAATGGCCACATGGCCATGAGAATGATGCGGTCCAGTGGACGGCCGGAAGCGAGGCAACTGGCAGCGAGCTGCAGTAATCCATCCTTTCCCAGTGTGTCTGGGAACTGAAGCATTCGCTTTGCGATGTCGGTCTTCAGGCTTGAATCAAGGGCATTGCCAAAAAGGGTGCCACTCGCTGCCGGTAACGAAAAGTTTCCATCATAAAACTCCGGCTTGAGGGTGGGCACTAAAAACGAGCTGGCCGATAGCGAGATTGCAATCTTCCGGCCGCGCAACTCGGAGCCCAATGCGCCCAGCTTTTGCAAAATAATCAACGAAGTGGTACCCGCCTTGCCCACCGGACACACCTCAAATCCGGTCGGCTCACGGGAAAAGAAATCGGATGCTCTGTTGGGAATCGGATCGATCAATTCAGAGCTGCCATAAAGAAGCAAGATGTCCGGGGAGCGCGCGGCAGCGCGCTCGAATGCCAGCCCCTGGTTCTTGATAAAGAAATCTCTTGGCGCGGTCGAATGAATCGTGCGTTCCTCGAGATAAATGGCCAGCAGTCTGCCGCCACAAAGGATCGCGACAGCTAGCGCGCAGGCGATCAGAGCGCTAGACAGGTGCGGCGCAGACGAACGCGCAGTAGCACGTCTGATCATAAACATCCGGTAATATTGTGCTCTATGCAGACTTTTCCAGACTGATTTAGACTGCTGAAAAAGCTCATAGACGAGGACGATCAAAACGATTCGTTGAAACGATGACCGATTGACGCGATGAAGGATTGAAAGGTTACAAAGGTACATTGTTACAAAGCGAGAGGCGTCCTTGTAACTTTTGTAACTCTTTTAACTTTTTAACCTGTCAAACCTAACTTATGGAACCTTTCGAGATCGCTGGATTGCCACCTGACGAAGTGAGCCGCTTTGTGGGAGGGGCGCATTCCGACCCCTTTCGAGTGTTGGGTCCGCACCGGGTTGGGGACGATTTGGAGATTCGCGTCTTTCGTCCCGATGCGCGCAAGATTGAGATCGTGCTGGATCAACATCCGGAAGAACCGATCGCAGCCCAGAAAATTCAGCAGGACGGTTTCTTTTGCGCGACTGTCCGGAACGCAACACGGGATCTTCCGTACCATCTCCGAGTCACCGCCTGGGACGGATCGCATTACCTGACACGCGATCCCTATCAGTACGGCCCGATCATGGGCGAGGTCGATCTGCATCTTTTCGCCGAAGGACAGCATTGGAAGATTTACGATAAGTTCGGCGCGCATGTGCGCACGATCGGCGATGCCAGTGGCGTTTACTTCTCGGTATGGGCGCCTAACGCGCAACGCGTCAGCGTGGTTGGCGATTTCAACGGTTGGGATGGCCGGGTCAATCCCATGCGTAAACTCGTCGGAAGCGGTGTGTGGGAATTATTTTTAACCAGCATCAAACAGGGCGCGCACTACAAGTTCGAGATCCGTACTCAGACCGGCGCACTGCTTCTCAAGAGCGATCCGTTTGCGTTCTTCAATCAGCACGGAAAATCGACCGCATCGCTGGTGTACGATTTGGAACGTTACACATGGAACGATGGCGCTTGGATGGAATCGCGCAGGACGCGCAACTGGCCGAGAAGTCCCATCAGTATTTATGAAGTGCACCTGGGCTCATGGCGGCGCAAAGCTGAGGAGGGAAATCGTCATTTCAGTTATCTCGAGTTCGCAGAAACGTTGCTCCCATATGCGTTGGAGATGGGATACACGCATATCGAGTTGTTGCCAGTCGCGGAGCATCCCTTCGAAGGTTCCTGGGGTTATCAGGTCACAAATTATTACGCGCCCACCAGCCGGTTCGGCACGCCCGACGAATTTCGTTATTTCATCGACAAATGTCATCAGGCCGGCATCGGCGTGATCATGGATTGGGTGCCTGCGCATTTTCCAAAGGATGCGCACGCCCTGGCTGAATTCGATGGCACGGACCTCTATGAACACATGGATCCGCGCCAGGGTGAACAGCAGGACTGGGGCACGCTCATTTTTAATTTTGGCCGCAATGAAGTGCGGAATTTTCTTATCGGGAATGCGCTTTTCTGGCTCGACAAATATCACATCGACGGGCTGCGCGTGGACGCTGTGGCTTCGATGCTTTACCTCGATTATTCGCGAAAGCCGGGCCAATGGATCCCAAATGTTTACGGCGGCCGCGAGAACCTCGACGCAACCTATTTCCTGAAACGCTTCAACGAAGTTTGTTACGAGCGTTTCCCCGGAATCATGACCATCGCCGAGGAATCAACCGACTGGCCCGGGGTATCACGTCCGACTTATCTGGGCGGGCTAGGGTTTGGATTCAAATGGAACATGGGCTGGATGCACGATTTCCTGGAATACATGAGCATCGATCCGGTTTACCGGCGTTATCATCACGGCAATATCACATTCTCGCTGCTCTACGCGTTTCAGGAGAATTTCATTCTGGTGCTCAGCCACGATGAAGTCGTATACGGCAAACGTTCGTTGTTATCCAAGATGCCGGGGGACGAATGGCAGAAGTTCGCCAATCTCCGTATGTTTCTGGCGTGGATGTACGGACATCCCGGCAAGAAGCTCCTCTTCATGGGCGGCGACTTCGGGCAGTCCAACGAATGGAACCACGATACGAGCCTTGACTGGCAACTCGTTAGTCTTCCTCGGCACGACGGGCTTCGCCGGCTGGTCCAACATCTGAATTATGTTTACAAAAGCGAACCGTCGCTTTGGCAACTTGATGATAGCTACGAAGGATTTGATTGGATCGATCTGCACGATGCCGATAACAGCGTCGTGTCGTTCCTGCGAAGATCACACGAGGGCGATACCGTAGCCTTTGTTGTCAACGCAACGCCAGTCGTGCGCTATGATTATCGGTTGGGAGTTCCTGAATCCGGCTTTTATCATGAGCTCATCAACACCGATGCAGAAACATATGGGGGCAGCAACGTAGGAAACTTCGGCGGCGTCCAAACGCAGGACGTTCCATGGATGGGCCGCGAACATTCCATCCTTATTCATTTGCCACCGCTGGCCACCCTGGCGTTTAGGCTGGCGAGATAATTTGGATCTCTACTTCGCGGTTGCCGATAGCAGGGGACAATCCGGCGGAACAACCAGGTGAATCGCCTTCGGTACCGCTTCGTACCGGACGCTCGAAAACCGTACCGGCTCGCCATCCAGATTGACGGGAATCGTTTCTTCGGAATGGACTTCCGCCCAGGGGGTTTGCCAATAGGAGATATACTCGCCATCGGGTGAAAGCTGTTGAAGCTCTCGCGCCGCAGCGAGCGCCGCCGTTGCCGGGATATGACGCACGACCAGCACGTCGAGCAAACCGTCGTCAATACGTGCGCGGGGAGCGACTTGAAAACTGCCGCCTGTCTGGCGCCCATTGCCGACGATCGCGACTGGGCCGCTGCCAGTGATTTCCCGGCCCGGCAATATGAGCCTTCCGTGATAATGATGAACATTCATCGCTAGAATTGTACCCATCACGGTGTAGGCGGCAGGGCCAAGCAGGCGTTTGAGTTCGGGCGAAGTGGTCGCTGTAACTTCGGCGCCAAAACCAGCGCTAGCGACATTCAGGAACCAGTGCTCATTGGCTTTACCGACATCGATCGGTACAGCTGCACCTTCCAGACAGAGCGCCAGCGCCATTCCCGGATCACGCGGAATCCCGCATCCAGTAGCGAAGTCATTTGCGGTCCCTAATGGAACTACTCCGAAAACCGGCCGCGCCTTCCTGGACAGACCCATCAACCCGTGAACGACCTCGTTCAGAGTACCGTCCCCGCCAGCACCAATCAGCAAATCCGCCTCGCTTTCCAACACAAACCGCCGCGCGTCTCCCTTCTCCCGAGTCACTCGTACCTCGACGCGATGTCCCGCTTCTCGTTGCCGGATCACCGCAGTGCGAAGTGCGTCATTGCCGGCCGCCTTGCCGTTCAGAATCAACTGCACTCTTCTACTCCTTACGTTGACATTCATCGACATCGCGTACTGGAATCGACTTAAAGGTATCCATGTCAGCCCAAACGCGAAGGAGAGCGTACCGAGGAGGCTGCGTACTTCGCTACAAAAGGGGCTTCGCTTAATTTCGTCTTACGCTAAATTATGCAATGATGAGGAATCAAACCATGAAAGTCCGCCTGTTGCTCGCTTTACTTCTATCCGGACTGCTTTGCGGTTGCGCTGCCAACACTCCCTATTCGGAGACTGTGGTTGATACCAATAAGCACACTCAACAAAGAGGGCTGCCTGAAACACCGGTGTACAGCAGGCCAGTGTATACCCCGGGCTCATCCGAACAGCCTGGACTCGGAAGCCACTATTAACTCGATGCTACGGAAGGTGTGATCGCTTCCGTGGCTCTACTGTATCTCCGAGCTAAATTCTCCGTCGCTGACTCGGGTGCGAATTTTCATATTTGGCCGGACTGCTGCGATCGTCCGAACAATTTTTCCGCGTTCGTTCATCGTGATGCTGTATCCGCGGCGCAAGGTCGCGTCCGGGCCTAGTACGCGCAGGATTCCTTCGATGCGTTCGAAACGGTGTCTCGCGTTCTCCAACAATCGTGCGGGAGAAGCAACCAGGCGCCTATGCAAATCCGCGAAACGATTGCGCCGCACCATGAGCTCGCGCGCGGGATTGCGTGCTTGTAACGCGCCCGTGATGTGGGCCAGGTTGCGCTTATAGCTGTCAATCTTGTGCGCGAGGCAACGCTGCAACGTCTCGCGCGAATGATCGAGACGTTGTTGTGCGTCACGGACTCGGCTTAGCAACTGGCGCGAAAGCGCACGCGTGCAACCGTCGAGCCGTCGTTGAAGATCGAAAATATCGGGCACGATCAATTCCGCGGCGGCACTCGGTGTAGGCGCGCGCAAGTCGGCGACGAAGTCGCAGATGGTAAAATCGATTTCGTGACCGACTGCAGAGACAACTGGCACTCCGGAATTGAATATTGCGCGAGCGACAATCTCTTCGTTGAATTCCCATAAGTCTTCGATGCTCCCGCCGCCGCGGGTCACCACGATCAGATCGAGGGGCCCAAACGCCTCTGTAGATTGGCCGAGTTCGCGGATGGCGACAGCGATCTCTTGTGCGGCGCCTGTTCCCTGCACGCGGACCGGGTCGATCAGAATCTGCAACCACGGCGCGCGACGGCGTAGCACGTTCAGCATATCGCGAATAGCTGCCCCGCTTGGCGAGGTGACGATCCCAATTCGTCGCGGAAATTTTGGTAAGCGCCGTTTACGTTCCGGCGCGAACAATCCTTCGGTTTCAAGTTTGCGCTTGAGGGCTTCAAATTTTACCTGAAGCAGACCGACGCCGCGCAGCTGAAGAATCTGAACATTGAGCTGATATTGTCCGCGCGCTTCGAAAACCGTGACGGTGCCATAAACCTGCACCTGAGTTCCATCGACGAGGGGTTCTCGTGGCGGCGCGATCGTGTCGCGCCAAATAACGCAAGCGATCTGGGCGCGCTGGTCTTTAAGTGTGAAATATTGATGGCCGCTCGGATGCAGTTTGTAATTCGAAATTTCGCCCTGGACCCAGACTGCGCGGAATTTTGTTTCGAGCGCGCCGCGGATCTGTCGGGTCAGTTCGCCGACAGTAAAAACCTTCGATGTCTGGGGGAAAAGATCGCCGGTTAGCTGCATGGGGACGCGTAATTCGTTAAAGCGTTACATCGTAACATCGAATTACAAATCACGAGTTACGAATTACCGATTACAATCTCGCATTACCAATCACGATTCGACTACGCCTCGCGAAACAATTCCGCCTGGCCACCGCTCGGCGGCTTGAGCCCGAGCTTGCGATAGGCATTGGCCGTGGCGACACGGCCTTGCGGCGTGCGTTTGATGTAACCTTCCATGATGAGATATGGCTCGTTCACTTCTTCGATTGTCCCGGCTTCTTCGCCAATTGCGACTGCCAGTGAGTTCAAACCGACTGGACCACCATTAAATTTGTGAATTAAGGTTTCGATGATCCGCTTGTCCCATTGATCGAACCCATCACGATCGATCTCGAGCATGGTGAGGGCGCGATCGGCCAGCTCTGCGGTGATCTTTCCCTCAGCTTTCACCTGCACATAATCGCGCACCCAGCGCAACAGATTGTTCGCCGTCCGCGGCGTGCCACGTGTGCGCGCGGCGATCTCGGCTGCGCCAGCTGAATCAATTTCGACGCCAAGCAACCGGGCACTACGCACGATGATTTTCTGCATTTCTTCGGCGTGATAATAATCGAGGCGCGCCGTCATTCCGAAACGCGATCGGAGCGGCGCGCTCACCATTCCGGCGCGCGTAGTAGCGCCGATCAGTGTGAACTTCGGCAGATTCAGACGCAAGCTGCGCGCCTGGGGTCCCTGGTCGATGATGATGTCGAGCCGGTAATCTTCCATCGCTGGATAAAGATATTCTTCAATGGTCGGCTGAAGCCTGTGGATCTCGTCGATGAACAGGACGTCGCCTTTTTCGAGGCTCGTTAAAAGACCGGCCAGTTCCCCGGCCTTCTCAATCACAGGACCACTGGTGTTCTTGATGTTCACATTCATCGCGTTTGCGATGATGAACGCCAGCGTTGTCTTGCCGAGACCGGACGGACCGCTTAGCAGAATGTGTTCGAGCACGTCACCGCGCTTGTTTGCAGCTTCCACCATCAACTCCAGCCGCTCGCGAACTTTTATCTGGCCGGTGAACTCGCTGAACGCAGGTGGTCGCAGCGAAATTTCAAAGGCGGCATCTGGTTCTGGTGGTTTCACGAGCGATGGAGTCATGAGTAATGGAGTAGTGGAGTTATCGGCCGGAAATATCAATACTCCATCGTTACTCCAGATTCTTCGTTAGCACGAGCTCTGTGCCCCGACGTTTGTGTATGTAATCGACTTCATCAAAAGCATTGCGAATGAGAAATAATCCGAGCCCGCCCGGTTTGATCATATCATGAGAGCGCCCTTTCATTTGGTTGGGCAAAACTTGCTCGCCGTAGTCGCGTAACCGCACACGCACGCATTTGGACAGGCCTTCCATATGCAACGAGATGAGTTGATCGTCACGCAGACGATAAGCGTAACGAATAACATTCGTGCATGCTTCATCCACGCCGAGCACCATTAGCAGGCGTTGTCTTTCGGAGAACGGATAACCGTTAAGAAATTTGCGTACGCAGTTGCGCATCAACGCCAGGTTGGCTGTGTGGCTGCTAAACTCGACTGTCTGTTTATTCATTAACCGCTGTGAAATCTGAGCAGATTCCCGGCGTTCATTCAACCCTGAACGCTTTCACCGCTCAAATGCAACCCGCAGATTAGATGTTACATATGTAACACAAAATCGATCATCATAGATGCCCGTAATTCAGCATGCCGTCGAAAACGCAATGGACACTTGCCCAAACCGCTGTTCAATTTTCTCTATGTGGAAATTTTTGGGTGCACTTTTAGTTGTCGCCACGCCTGCGTTCGCGCAGGAGAACGCTACCGCGTACGAAGCGTTGCGCGTGGTCGGCTCTGAATTGGGCCGCGGCGCTCTGAATCACGTCGTGTCGATTAATGGCGTGAAAGGCGATCCGCAGCCGAAAAAATGGAAAATTATTTTGGAGGACCCCGATGGTCGCGGTGTGCGCGAAGTGGAAGTCGCCAATGAAAAGATTGATTCCCAGCACAGGCCAGGCCGATCTGTGGCAGGTTCCACCGAAGGTGCCAGGATCGACACCTCACAGTTGAATCTTGATTCCAGCGGCGCTTATGAAGTCGCGCGCCACACGGCGGACCTATCGCACGCCAATTTTGCAACGGTCGATTATACCTTGCGCACAGATGAGCGCGGTGAGCCGGTGTGGATCATCACTCTTTTAGGTCGATCGTCCCGTCCGGTAGGTACAATTCATATCGGAGCGATGCGAGGCACGGTGAAGCGCACGGAAGGAATGTTTGCCGGCGCGACAATGGAAGATGTAGAGAACGATTACGACACAGACGAGGAACACGGCCCTTTCAGCAGCGTCAAAAGGCGTATCAAGGATACTTTTCGCCGGACACAGGAGGAAGCGCGAGGTATGTTTGACAGGGTGAAGCGCTCGTTTTCCGATTTCATCAACCGCGGGTAGCAGCAGTTAAAGTGAACGGTACATCTCATTCATGGCCAGCGCTGCCTTTCGCAGAGTGGAAAGATACCGCGATCACGCTGCACATGTGGACTCAGATTATCGGCAAGATTCGACTGACGCTAAGTCCATGGACGAACCACTCCTGGCACGTCACCCTCTACGTAACCTCACGCGGCCTAACGACTTCACCGATCCCGCACAATTCGCATACTTTCGAGATACAGTTTGATTTCATCGATCATCAACTGCTCATCGACAAGGGCGATGGCGCGCGGCGAATCATTCCACTGAAACCGCAATCGGTTGCCGAGTTTTATCGCATCGTGGTGAAGGCATTGGGCGATCTCGAGTTGCCTGTCATAATCAACACCACGCCTAACGAGATTGAAAATCCGATCCCCTTTGACCAAGATGAAGAACATCGCTCTTATGACCCCGAATATGCGAACCGGTTTTGGCGTGTGCTCGTGCAAAGTGATCGCGTCTTTAAGGAATTTCGCTCGCGTTTCTGTGGCAAGTGCAGTCCGGTGCATTTTTTCTGGGGCAGTTTTGATCTGGCGGTGACGCGTTTCTCCGGGCGGCCAGCCCCGCCCCATCCTGGAGGAGTCCCGCATTTGCCGGACGAGATCACGCGCGAGGCCTACTCGCAGGAAGTTAGCAGTCTCGGTTTTTGGCCCGGCAACGCGGCTGCGCCGACGCCAGTCTTCTATTCCTATGCCTATCCGGAACCGCCTGGGTTCGCAGAGGCGAAAATTCAGCCGGATACGGCTTTCTACGAGGTCAAACTGCGCGAAGTTATATTGCCTTACGACAGGGTGCGCACAGCTGAAAAGCCGGATGAAGTCCTTCTCGACTTTGCGCAGAGCGCCTACGACGCCGCGTCGAAGCTGGGGAAGTGGGACCGTGCCGCGCTGGAGGAGAAGAAGCCGGCCTTGCATTCTGCTGGGCAACATCCGTAATTAGGCGAGATGAATCCTGGTTGCGCAGCCGAGCAACATGCCTGGCGTGAAGTGAAAGATGGATGGCGCCCTCTGTACGGTGACGTGGATAAGATCGGAGTGGCCGTTGAGTGGCACGATTTTCGCACCGAGCATTCCTTTAACTGGGGACGCACTTTCCATCCGAATAGCCTCGAGTTCTGTTTGAATCTCGATGGCCACGGAGCAGTAGGCACTGAACGTCGGGCGCGGAGCGACTATGTTCCTGGCAATTGTGGTTATTATGCGATCGCGGGCGAACCGCTGTCAGCATCGCGGCGCGCACACGATCATCACCAGTTCGTGACGCTGGAATTTTCTCGGGAACATCTGCAAAAGCAATTTGTGCGGAATGAAACCGACCTCGAGCCGCAGATTCGCCGGATTGTGTTCGGAGACAAAGACGAAAACGTAGTCGCACCGGCGCGCCCGATGACGATGCAGCAGCGGAGCGTCGTCGCCAGTTTGGCGGAGCCGCCGGTGGCAAAAGCGGCCCAGATTCTCTGGTACCAAGGCAAGGCTCTGGAACTCATGGCGCATTTTCTTTTCGCGCCAAAGAACCCGGAATTTTTCTGTATGCGGCAAAAACGTGTCGCCCGCGAACGCGTCGAGCGCTCGAAAGAGCTGCTCGCCCGCGACCTGGCCAATCCGCCAACACTCGAAATGATTGGACAGGAAGTGGGCTGCAGTCCGTTCTACTTAAGCAGAATTTTTTCGCGCGAAGTGGGTCTGACTATTCCGCAATATTTGCGCAACTTGCGAATGGAACGCGCGGCTGAATTATTGCGCACCGGGCGTTACAACGTTACGGAAGCCGCCACAGAAGTTGGTTACTCGAGCCTGAGCCACTTTAGCAAAGCATTTTGCGAAACGATCGGTTGCTGCCCGGTGCTTTATCCGGCGGCCAAGAATGTCATTCTTGACCGTTAAAAAGTTAAAACGTTGAAGAGTTAAAGCGTGAAGAGTCCAGGGCCGTTTTAACTTTGTAACTTTTTAACCTTTAACTGTTTTGAAAATTGCCCGCGCTCTCATTTCCGTTTCCGACAAAACCGGTATCGCCGCGCTTGCCCGCGCGCTAGAAAGCCAGGGCGTGGACATTATTTCTACCGGAGGGACGGCAGACTTGCTGAAGAAGGAGAAAATTCCAGTGCGCGAGATCTCGAGCTTCACCGCGTTTCCGGAAGTCCTGGAAGGACGTGTAAAGACTTTGCATCCCCGAGTGCATGGCGGTCTTCTCTACAAACGTGGTAACGAGAAACACGAGGCCGAAGCTCGCGAATGTGGCTTCGAGCCGATCGATCTGGTAGTGGTCAACCTTTATCCATTCGAAGCGACCATTGCCAAACCAGACGTCACTCTCGCCGAAGCGATTGAGAATATCGACATCGGCGGTCCGTCGATGATTCGCAGCGCGGCAAAGAACTATGAATCGGTCACGGTGGTGGTCGATCCGGCAGATTACGACGCGGTGCTCGAAAACATACGGGATAACAACGGGGGAACCACACTTAAACTGCGCGAGCGCCTCGCCATTAAAGCCTTTATCAGGACCGGTGAATATGATCGCGCGATTGGCAATTTCCTAAACAGAGAGCAGACAACGGATGCATCCTTTTCACTTTCGCTTCCGCTGGTCACACGATTGCGTTATGGAGAAAATCCGCATCAAACCGCCGCGCTCTACGGCGATTTCGACAAGCACTTCGAAAAACTCCACGGCAAGGAACTTTCCTTTAATAACATTCTCGACATCAGCGCGGCGACAAATTTGATTGCCGAATTCGAAGAGCCGACCGTCGCGATTTTGAAGCATACCAACCCATGTGGTGTTGGCTCGGACGTCGATCTTCCCAAGGCTTGGAATAAGGCGTTTGCCACGGACAAACAGGCGCCCTTTGGCGGAATTATCATATGCAACCGTCCGTTGACCGAAGCGCTGGCGAAAATGATCAGCGAGATCTTCAGCGAGGTGATTATTGCGCCAGATTTTGAGCCCGAAGCGCGCAGCGTCTTGCAGAAGAAAAAAAACCTGCGGCTGATTCGATTGGCGACATCAATGACCAGCGCAAGACCCGCGGTCGATATTCGTTCCGTCTGCGGCGGCGTGCTGGTCCAGGACGCGGATATTGCAGAGGAAGCTACGCGGAACATCGTCACAAAGAGGCGACCGACCAAGACGGAACTGAAAGCAATGTTGTTTGGGTGGCGAGTGGTTAAACATGTAAAATCAAACGCGATTGTTTATGCGAAGGCGGACCGGACACTTGGGATCGGCGCGGGACAGATGTCGCGCATCGATGCTTCGCGCATTGCGATCTGGAAAGCGAAAGAGGCCGGGCTCTTGCTTAAAGGCAGCGCAGTTGCGAGTGACGCATTTTTCCCATTTCCCGATGGCTTGATTGCGGCAGCCGAGGCCGGCGCGACATGCGCCATTCAACCGGGCGGATCAGTCCGCGACGACGAAGTGATCGCCGCCGCGAACGAGCGCAACATGGCGATGCTCTTCACTCGTATTCGGCATTTTCGCCACTGAGGCGCATTCCTCTTGTCATTCTGAGCAGAGCGAAGAATCTCAGATCATTTATTGTGACCTGTTAGCCAAACCAATAGTCAGAGATGTTTCGCTTCGCTCAACATGACAAGACTCGATCGGTTGAGCCGCCGCGCGTTTTGAACGTTGAAGACCTGCGACGCGCGGCAAAACGCAGGCTTCCGCGGGTGGTATTTGACTACATCGATGGCGGCGCGGAAGACGAACGGACATTGCGCGCTAACTGTCACGCGTTTGAAGAAGTGACATTCCGGCCACGCTGCGCCGTCGCGACACCGGCATGCGATCTGCGCGTGTCGGTACTCGGCAAATCTCTGTCCACGCCGTTGATCCTTGCGCCTGTCGGCAGCAGCCGGCTCATGTATCCGCGCGGCGAGGAAGCTGCCGCGAGCGCCGCAGGGGCTGCGGGAATTGCGTATGCGCTTTCAACGCTCTCTGGCTGTCGCTTGGAGGATGTTGCCGACGCGTCGAAGGGACCGCTTTGGTATCAGCTTTATCTTGTGGGTGGACGCGATTGCGCGCTTTCGGCTATCGAACGCGCGAAAGCCGCCGGCTTTTCGGCTCTAGTTGTGACAATAGACACGGCTGTGGCCGGCATGCGGGAACGCGATCTTCGAAATGGGGCCAAAGAACTTCTGAGCGGCAACCTGGGATCGAAGCTGCCGTTTGTTAGTCAGTTGCTGATAAAACCTCACTGGCTTGCTGCGTTTCTAGCTGATGGCGGGTTAATGAAATTCCAGAATGTCGTTATCCCTGGAAAAGGGCCGATGCTGTATGCCGATGTTACCGCTGCGCTCGAACACGCAGCCGTGACTTGGGATGATCTCAACTGGATTCGGCAGGCGTGGAGCGCACCTATTATAATAAAGGGGATTCACACCGGAGACGATGCCCGTCGCGCAGTGGACGTTGGAGCAAGCGCGTTGGTCGTTTCCAATCACGGCGGCCGCCAACTCGACAGTGTTGCGCCGACTCTGCGCATCTTGCTTGAAGTGGTGGCGAGCGTAGGTGGTCATATCGAAGTGCTTCTGGATGGTGGTATTCGTCGAGGCAGCGATATTGTCAAAGCTTTGTGCCTGGGCGCTCGAGCAGTGATGGTCGGGCGCGCTTATGCGTATGGGCTAGGCGCGGCTGGTGGCCCTGGTGTTGCGCGCGCCATCGAAATCCTGCGCACCGATTTGGTTCGCACTCTTAAACTGCTCGGCTGCGCATCAATCGCTGAGTTGGATCGATCCTACGTGGACGTGCCGGCTGATTGGCTTGGAAAATAATCCGTCTCCGTCAAGGCTTGGCGCGGCGGGCGAACGATGCAGCAATGCGCTTCAGATTCCTGGTTTTGATGAGAGTCGCCACATCCAAATACAGAGAATGGCGGCAACGATGAGAGCGAGCCAACTTACGTTCATAGGAATCGTTTGCGTTCCGACAGTAACTTGGAGGTTCTTAATCAGTCGGACGAGATGCCCAATTGCAAAGATTGCGAAGATGATGCTTGCGACGCGTAATCCGGTTCTCTGAGAGCTCATGGAGCGATTCTTGTGATTACGTTTTGATTTGTCACCAAAAAACAATAGGCGCCTATACCTCGCTTCTCCGCAGCGACGCGGCTTGAATCACGATACCAATGATCGTAAGCGCGATGAATACGATGGTCGATCCGGACGCCGGAAGCACGATCGCACTTTGAATCAGGTGCGCACCGATAAGAGAGGAGACAACGATCAGCGCCCAATCAAATAAGACGAGCAGCAGTATTGCGCCAATAATTCCGCCAACCAGAAAGATGAAGGTGGAGTATTGCGCGTAGTGAACAAAAAACGCGGCAGCGATCGCGCCGGCAAGTTTGCCGCCTGCGAGGAAACCCAGAACGGCAATCGCAATTTTCTGAAGGAACAACGCGAGCAAAGCCCCAATTAAACCAAGAACCAGCGCAACGGTCAGCGCTAGCAGTGGCGACGGCTCATTCACAAGGTGCGGCGCGATCTCGACGCCCGCTGCGAACCCGACTGCAGCGACGCAGAGCCAGAATAGTTTTCGACCAAAGAACAGGATCACGATTCCGATCAGCGCACCAACGATTGCAACGGAGAAGTGCACCGGCGGAAGAGGATTTTGAACGGCCATGGACTGCAGAGGCGTTTTGCCAAACGCCTTTCTATTTGATCCCGGGGCTTGATACAAGCACGGCTACACTTCTTCGAGTGTCTTGACTATTCTATCGGGCTGGTGGGATTTGAACCCACGGCCTCCTGGTCCCGAACCAGGCGCTCTACCAAGCTGAGCCACAGCCCGAAATGGAATACTTACTCTGGGGTACGCGGCGGACGCGCCACTTACTTCGCGTATTTTAGCGCAGATAGCAAGGAGATCGAATCCGTATCAGAGCTCCAGTGTTTGAAACGATCGGAATCTCACTCACCTGAATCACTTAGCAGCATTGCATTTCCGCTAACGAGTCTGTAGGTTGTAAAAGCGTTCGGACTTGACAACGAGCCGCTTCACTTGGAACGTCCACACTCGTTTTTACCATGCTCGCCCCGCAACTTACCCCATCCGCTCTCGCCGGCAGTCTGCCGGTTATTCTTCAATTCCCGACGGAAGCAATCCCTCCCGTCCGTTCCTTGCGCCATATGACGACTCAACTTTTGCAAGAAGCAGCTCAGGTGATCCCGAATCAGCAACTTCTGATCAACGTCGTTTCCAAACGCGTTCGCCAGCTTGGCTTGGGACATCGGCCCATGGTTGAAACGACGCCACGCATGTCGCTCACCGATATTGCACTCAAGGAAATCATCGCTGGCAAGTTGACCTACGAGGAGCTCCACGAGTCGTCGGACGGCGCCGCCGCGTAGGCCGGCGTCCTGTTTCAACTACTGCGACGCGCGTTGTCAGTTGCGTTCACTGGGCTCATCGCGCTGAATATCGTGCTGTAGTGTGCGCTGTCCTCAGCGCATTTTGCGGTGGGCGCGCTGGATTTTCCGCTGAGGACAGCGGACGCTACAGCCAGGTGAGCGATGAGTAGAATCGAGATTCATTGGGAATATGGCAGCTGAGTCGATTATCAATCGCAAAGCCCTGCGCGATTATCACATTCTCGAGCGTTACGAAGCGGGGATCGAACTAAAAGGCAGCGAGGTTAAGTCGATCCGGGCAGGCAAGGCAAATATCGGTGATGCGTTCGCGCGAATCGAGAATGGCGAAGCCTTCCTTTACAATGCCGATATCCAACCATACGAACGCGCCAGCCACGAAATCCCGGATGCAAAACGGGTCCGCAAATTATTGTTGCATCGGCATGAAATCGACAAGCTTTATGGCGAGACGCAGGTCAAAGGCCGCGCGTTAGTTGTTCTCAAGCTGTATTGGAAAAACGGGAAACTAAAAGCTGAGCTTGGGGTAGGGCACGGTAAGGAGGCCCGTGATAAGAGGGCCGATCTAAAGAGACGCACCGTGGATAGGGAGACGGCGCGCGAAGTCGCGCGTTTCAATCGCAAACACGGGTAACAAACGCATTCTCCTGGAGCGGCGGTCCCTAGTCCCGCCCGGCTCAAAAACCTGGCGGATTAGAAACCGCTCCATCCTCGGCAGCGGCTTGCTGCGAAGCATAGAGTGCCGGACTCTAAAGCCTTGAAATGAATGTTCGCGGTTTACTTCGTGCAGGCGCGCTGTTAATCGGAGCTTGGGTAACCGCTCGCGCCATTCGCACCGCGCGTTATACGTTGCGCGACAAGGTTGCAGTCATCACCGGCGGGTCGCGAGGACTCGGACTCGTGCTTGCCCGGCATATCTGCGCGCAAGGCGGTAAGGTTGCCATCATTGCGCGGGACCCGGAAGAACTGGGGCGTGCAAAGGTCGATCTCGGCCGGCGCAGTGGCGCCCCGAATGCTTTGGGGGTTAAATGCGATCTGCTCGATGCCAGTCAAATTGAGTCAGCGGTTCAGGAAATTATCGATCGATTTGGCAAGATCGACATCTTGATCAACAACGCCGGCATCATTGAAGTCGGTCCATTGGAAAACATGACGCGGGAGGATTTCGAACGTGCCATGCGGCTGCATTTTTGGGCGGCGTACGAACTGATTTCCCGAATCATTCCTGAGATGCGAATTTGGGGTGGAGGACGCATAGTTAATATCTCTTCGATCGGCGGCAAGGTCGCCGTGCCGCATCTCGCGCCATATAGCGCCAGCAAATTTGCCCTGACTGGTTTGTCCGATGCGATTCGCGCCGAGCTCGCGCGCGACAATATCCATGTGACCACGGTCGCGCCCGGAATGATGCGGACCGGATCCCACGTGAATGCAAGATTCAAAGGCAAGCACGACATGGAGTTTGCATGGTTCGCTGCTTCAGCTGGAGCACCCTTGATCTCGATGAACGCTGATCGTGCTGCGAGAAAAATTCTGGCTGCATGTCGCCGTGGTCAACCGTCGCTCACACTCACGTTTGCCGCACGCGGGGCGATTCTTGGAAACGCGCTCTTTCCAAACCTAACCGGTTACATCATGAAGCTCGCAAGCCGATGTCTTCCTGGAACAGGCAAAAAGGAAGGCGATCAGTCACGGTCCGGTGCGCAACTGCGCAGGTTAACACCGAAATGGCTCACGCATTTGGCTGACACCGCGGCGGCGCGAAATAACGAAAATAAAACTAAATCGTTATAGACCGCTGCTTGTCGAGTTTAATTGAGGGTTGGACGTTGGGCGCCTGTCACGCCGTAGTCTACGGAGGCGGATTGAGCGCTTGCTCGCGACGTGTCAGCGTTGGACGTTTCCTTTTTAATGCCCAAGCGTCTCTTCGTCGCGATCGATCTGCCCGAGTCAACGCGTCAGTTGCTTGCAGGTATTGATCCGCACATTCGCGGTGTGCGCTGGGTCGATACGGCTCAAATGCATCTAACGATCAGTTTCTTTGGCGATGTGCCGAACGATATCGGTCTTGCGGTGCGGGAAAAACTCAGTGCGATCGAGTTCGGCGCCTTCTTCCTGCCCATTGTTGGCGTCGGGACCTTTTCCGCAAAGAGGACTCCGAAAATTATCTGGATCAGCGTCGGGAAAGCGCACCCGCATCTGTTCCAAATTCACAAGCGCGTGCAGGAAGCCGCGCTCGCTGCCGGGCTCGAGCCAGAACTTAAACCATGGCATCCGCACATAACGATCGCGCGCTGCCGCGACGTGTCCGCGCAATCGCTCCGAAAGTTTTTGCAGTCGAATGCCGAGTTCGATGCAGGAATGATCCGGGTCCAGGATTTCCATCTTTATTCGAGCAAGCTCACATCTGCGGGTCCAATTCACACGCGCGAGCTCACCGTATCGGCTACGTAAATCGAGAATTGAAATTCGTAATTCGGAAACCGATTCACGATGTAACGATTTAACGAATTACGTTACGACAATCCTTTGCTGGAGAGCGGCGCGGCCACGTGCTCCAGTGATCGTCGCTCCGCCGGCACGCCAATCCACGCTTCAGTGGCTGCACCGAAAATCATCAGCGCCGCTGCCACTAAATATCCCACGAACAATGCTGTGATCGACCCGGTGCCGATAATCCATCCGAACAGGAGTGGTGCGCCGACTCCGCCTGCAAGCGTTCCACTCGCGTAGAAAATCGCAATCGCCAGTGCGCGGATTTCCAACGGGAAAATTTCGCTCACAGTCAGGTAAGCCGAGCTCGCTGCCGCCGATGCAATGAAGAAGATTATTGTCCAGGCAAGAGTCTGCGTTTGCGCAGTGAGAACACCGGCGTGAAAAAGCCAGCCGGTCAGCGCGAGCAGAATTCCCGCGAGTCCATACGTGGCCGTGATCATTTTTTTGCGTCCGATGGTGTCGAAGAGATGCCCGAGCAATAGCGGACCGAGCACATTTCCCAATGCAAACGGCAAGAGATAACTGCCCACATTTTGCTCGGGCACGTTGTAAAACCGCATCAGGACCAGCGCGTACGTGAAAAAGATCGAGTTGTAGAAAAAAGCCTGGGTGAGCATTAGCGCAAAACCGAGGAATGAACGCTGGCGATGTTCGTGTACGATCGCGTCCCAAATCTCGTGCCACGGTGTGTGTATGCGTGTTCGAATACGCGTGGGCGGCGCGCTGTAGCCGGGATCGATGATCCCGGTCGCATTCGAGCCCATAATTTTTCGTTCCACTTCGCTGACGATGCGTTCTGCCTCGTCGTTCCGACCATGGATCATCAGCCAACGTGGACTCTCAGGAATCCAGCGCCGAAAGAAAATCACAATAAGACCCAGCGTCGCACCAATTCCAAAAGCGAATCGCCATCCAAGCCAAATCGGGATGCGGTGCGGATCGAGCAGCACAAGCGTGGCGGCCGCCCCCAGCGCAGCGCCGACCCAGTATGAGCCATTGATAATCAAATCAACACGGCCGCGCACGCGCGCCGGAATCAGTTCGTCGATGGCGGAATTGATCGCGGCGTACTCGCCGCCGATCCCTGCACCGGTCAGCGCGCGGAAGAATGCGTAGCTCCAAAAATTCCAGGAGAAAGCGGATAGCGCTGTGCCGATGAGATAAACCGCGACCGTAATGAAGAACAACTTCTTGCGGCCGAATCGGTCGGTGCCATAACCGAAAAGCAACGCGCCCAGCACCGCGCCTGCGAGATAGCAGGTTGCGCTCGCTCCAACACGAGCCGGCGTTAATCCTAGTGTTTGAGGGAGCGTCAGAATTCCGCCCAAGGCTCCAGCCAATGTGACTTCAAGACCGTCGAGAATCCAAGTGGCGCCTAGCGAGACGACGATCAGCCAATGCCACGAACTCCACGGCAACCGGTCTAACCGCGCAGGTACGTACGACTCGATCGTTTCGCCATTTGTCATCGTCTGAGTCTTCGCGCAAAGAAGCGCGCGACGCAAAATGGGATCTGAAGTCAATCACTCAAAATACTCCGCACTGTAGCCACGGCGCTGTGCGCCGTAGTTGTGTCACATGGCTGGAAATTCAGACGCCCCACAGGGGCGTGGCTACAGGATTTGTCAGATCGTTTCCAGCAACTCTACCGCATCGCCCTTGCGCAGCATTCCTTCGACCAGGACGGCGCCATAAACGCCGGCCATACCTTCGTGAGCTTGCGCTACTTTCTTCAGTATTGCCGACGCTTGTTCACCTGTATCCGGATCGAGCGTGATCACAACGCACCGCGCATCGCGTTCCAGAACCGTGATTACCACCTTCGATCCGATGCGCACCGATCGGCCGACAAATTCGTTTTCAGCGAAGCCTTTGGCAGATGTTAAGTCCACATAGACGTTTGCCCGGAAACGCCGCTTATCGACGGGCGTGCTGGTTTCTTCAGCGAGTTGCTGCGCCGATTGCAAACTGAAGATCGACACTGGACGGCAATCGGTCATGGCGCGCTGGGATT
>Ga0209687_1000140_pt1 | contig 27168 bp, 18 predicted proteins | sample GraSoiAngelo_136_FD_185893 | JGI IMG/M metagenome (GOLD analysis project Ga0209687, IMG submission 185893) | Grasslands soil microbial communities from the Angelo Coastal Reserve, California, USA - 14_0929_09_20cm (SPAdes) (version 2) | ecosystem: Environmental > Terrestrial > Soil > Grasslands ...
CCGATCTTCCACCATTCTCCAGCCCATGTCTTAGCCGCGCGTTCCAGCGCGGGCGATTCGAAGGGCTTTGCCGGATCGCCCGGAACCGTAAAGCAACGCCACGCGAGCTTCCCTGAATCGGCATCGTAAGCCGAGATGTAGCCGCGCACGCCGAACTCAGCTCCGCCGTTACCTATTATGATCTTTCCCTTGACGACCCTCGGCGCGCCGGTGATTGTGTAGGGCTGACTCTGATCAACCGTGACAACTTGCCATAACAGCTTTCCGGATTCGGCGTCGAGCGCGCAGAGCCTTCCGTCAAGCGTACCGACGTAGACTCGCCCTCTATACACCGCCACGCCGCGATTGACTACGTCGCAACATGCCTTCTGGCCGAATGTCCTCGGTACCTGCGGGTCCCATTTCCAGAGAAGCTTGCCGGAGCGAGCATCGATGGCGAAAACGATGCTCCAGCTACCTGTCGTATAAAGAACGCCGTCAACAACGATAGGTGTGGCTTCGAGTCCGCGCGTCGTATCGGTATCGAACGACCATGCCAGACGCAGATTCTTTACGGTGTTTGCATTGATCTCTTTCAGAGGACTGAAACGAGTCTCCGAGTAGTCTCGGCCGTAGCTCAGCCAATCGCGAGAGTTCGCATCCGCGTTCCTGAGGGCTGCGTCATCCACTCGCTTTGTCGCTGAAGCTCGCGCGGGAAAGGTCTGTGCCCGCGGCGCCTGGAGGAACACAAAAAGAATGCTGGAAATCAGAATTGGAATCTTTGCTCGTGATCTCATTGTTGAAATCTCGTGAATTTGACTAACGCGCGTATATGTCGTTGATTCGCCAGAGTACAGCTTTTACAGCGATCAATTGAAGGGGCTCAAGCATGTGCTTCGCGGCGAAGTGCTTTGACAAGTCGATTCGTCACGACGGCGAGCGATCTAGGCGGTTTTATGGGGAACAGATTTCGCGCAAGCGGAATTCTACGGCTTCGGAAATTTGCCGCAATGGCCAGCATCTCGGCGCTGCCGGCCAGATGTTCCCTCATAAAGCTCCGCCGCGAGACCGTTCCAATTATTTCTTCCTCTATAGCGTGCAGATCGTGCCAATTTCCAATCTTCTCCTGAACTGCTCGGAGCCATCGAAGCTCCTTTTCGAATTCACCCACCTGCATCATTGATAGCAGCTCAAGCAGGTAACGAAGCCTCTTCGCGGCGATTCTCACCTGGTGCAGCTCGGCGGGATGGCTGCCCGGATGCGATGCTAGAGCCAGCCTCTGGAACTCCCGGAAACGTTCATCGAGTCGTTCCGCCGCCCGCGCTGCAACTCGCTGTGAAACAGCAGGCCCGCTAATCCGTCGAGCCTTTTCTTTGGCGCCTGAGCTTTCATCGGCGACCTCGCTCGGCCTTGTCTCTGTAAGGTGATCGTTTAAGAACTCCGAATTAACTCGATCGAGTATCTCAACAAAATCATCGAAGTCGCGTTTTTTAAGATAGGCTCGGCTCTCTTCGTCGTAACGATCTCTCCTGGCCCTCAGGATCGCAGCAAAGAGTTCATACCGTTTTCCTCTCCGGCCTGACTTACGCGTCGAATCGGCCAGCATCTCGAGGAATACATCAGTATTACGCAGATTGGCGAGTTTTCTACGAGACCGGCGCAATCGATCCTTTAGTTTTTTGATTATAGCGTTGACTCTGTGCGCCCGCTCGTCGTCGCTTTCGCTCTGAAGCATGTCGAGAGACGCTTGAAGGCGGCGGGTCGTGACGCGTAGCTTGTGAATCGCATCAGGCTCGCCGCTCTCGAGAACGCCGCGGCGATAACCGATCAGAGTGTTTATTTGCCCGACAAGTATTTCGTTGAGAGTCTTTCTTGCAGCTTCGTTAGCGCCGGGAGGCGCGTTGTCAGGCATCGCCGATGAATCGGTTTCAGGTTCGGGGAATGTTTTTTGAAGGGGAGACGGGCCTGACATAAGAGATCGTTAGATTACTACCGCGCCGGTCGTCGCACAACGGCGGCCGGCGGTTCTTCCAGCTTCGGGGGGCAGCACAAGAAGCGCGAGCGCGAGTCAAGCTTCTACAAACTGTTTGAATCGGGCCAGGACATTCGAAACTGCCGAGCGTGCATCCGTGCGGTTAAGCCTCCTCCATAGCGCTTGGATACGGCCCCGTTGACGCCAGTTCGAAAACACGGCCATTATCCGCGTGCCGGTGGCAGTTGCTTCCAAATGTATTTCGGCCAATAGCGGGATCTCGCGCGAGAGCGACCGCCAGATCAGAAATCGATTCGGTGCGCCGGCCACCTGCTCAATTTCTACTTCTCTTTGGGAAGAACCTGGAGACTCGAGGGCCCACTTCCATACTCGATCGCCGATCCTGGTAACGTCGGTGATACCGCTGATGAAACGCGGCAGGTTTTCCAGATGCGACCAGAGCTCAAAAACACGTTGAGGCGGAGCATTGACCTCTATCATCTCCCTGATCTCGGTGCTTTTCGCGGGGCCCAACATGTCCCGCAAAATCGAAGCCATTCCAGATGCTGCGAGCATTGCGCCGGCCGTTATCGCTACCTTACCGCCAACTCCGTTCTTCCTTAACCCGTAACATGTGAGCGCCGCGCCGGCCGCTGCCGTCATTAAATCGTATCCCAGTCCCTCTTTCTCTATTTCTTGTCGGTTTGTGTTACTCATATTGTGAGAATCGCTTTCGAGTTGTTATCAGAATCAACAATGACTCCTATTCAAAGGATCTGATCGATCCCGACGAATCACGTTTTAAGGGCCTGAGTTAGGAGGGTCTCTGCAAGAGGGCCGAACCGGAATTCAATTCTACCTTAGCAATATCGAATTGAACACTATTATCTCAAACGATAGAATCCACGGCATGCCGACTCCGTCATATCTTGAGCTGTTAGAGTCCGGTGAATTTCATCGGCGGGTTGATGCGTTGATGGGCTTACTGGAGAGTTGCACTGTGTGTCCCCGAGATTGCGGCAACAACAGGCTGCGGGACGAGTTGAGCGCGTGCTACTCGGGGTTATTGCCGATCGTATCCACCTACACCGCGCATTTCGGAGAAGAACCGGCTCTGGTCGGCAGCGGCGGCGCGGGAAATGTGTTTCTCGGTTTGTGCAATCTCCGCTGTGTCTATTGCCAGAATTATCAGATCAGCCAGACATTCAAGGAACAACAAAAACATCAAGTGAGCTTCGAGCGGTTGGCCGAGATATTTATCGAGCTTCAGGAACGTGGTTGTCACAATATTAACTGGGTCTCTCCCACGCACTTTGCTCCGCAGTTGGCGAAGGCGCTGCTGATTGCCGCCGAGCGCGGGCTGCGGCTGCCGGTCGTGTACAACACTAACTCATACGATTCAGTAGAAGTGTTGAAGCTCCTGGACGGCATAGTCGATATATACCTTCCCGATCTCAAGTACAGCACGGACGAAGCCGGCCGCGAATATTCCAAAGTCACCGAATATACGGCTCATTCTCGCGCGGCGCTTGCCGAGATGTTCAGGCAAACAGGCGACCGTCTTGTTTATGGCGACGATGGGCTTGTAAAGAGAGGCTTGATTATCAGGCTGCTCGTGCTTCCGAACGATATAGCGGGCATCGAAGATTCGCTCCGGTGGATTCGGCGCGAACTCTCACCAAAGGCAGCGGTCAGTTTGATGGCGCAGTACTTTCCAACCAACAAAGTAGGCGCGGATCGATATCCTTTGATCTCGAGAAAGATCCGATGGAGCGAGTGGCTGACCGCGATTGAGCAGATGGAATCACTGGATATGGAAGAAGGCTGGCTCCAGGACTATGAATCAGCGGCGGAATACTACAAGCCGGACTTTGGAAATCGAGAAGCCCCCTTCAAAGACATAGCTGATTTTCAATGAAACTCAGCGCCGCTCCTGTCGCCTCATGGCTCGAACCATACGTACTTGGCCCCGCTGAAATAAAGATATCCGCTTTTACCGTTCAGAGTTTCCTTAAGCACGTCGCCTCTTGTCAGAAGTCCCTGAGCCAGTCTCGGCGACTTCTTTAACGACTTCGCCAGGTTTCGAAACTCCGCGGCCGGGGCCGCGGACATGTTCGCGCCGACCCCTCCCTTTAGCAGGTAGGTTTGAATTGATCGCGCGGACCGCCATCCTTCAGGACCAAAGCCGTGTATGACGGCCAACAGAGTATCGGTCTTCGTCACTACAACAGGGGCGGGAGGCGGTGGAAGCTGCTGAGTGGTCTTACTGGTATCTATTTGAGGTATTTTGGTCGGATCTTCCAATATCCAATTGGCAAGCTGGCTGTTGATTTCGGCCAGGTTGGCCTCTACGGGCTTGACGACGATAACAATATCCTGCGAACCGTCTCCGTTGAAGTCTCCGGCTACATAGTCATAAGGGCGCTCCGCGTCCACGGTGACCGCGGTCTGGAAAATCTTTCCCACCACTGCTCGAACCTCGGCAGGTTTGGGAGGTTCAGGCGGAGGGGCAGTAGTTGACTGTCCTGTGTCCGCATCCGAAGCAGTCGCCGGAGCTTCAGCTTTTTGAACAGGCGCTTCCGGTATCGGTTTTTCTTTTTTCGAACAAGCAATTTGGGAAGCGGCGGCGAGAGCGAGCGTCATTATTAGAGCGGTGATTAGAGTAGTCCTTGTCATTATTAGGAGCGTCCTTCTCAAATTGTATTTTGTCGGCGGCCATAAGATGAAGCCCGCCAGCCGCCTAAGCGACCGGCGAGCTTCTTTCAAAAGACTCCCGCGGGGAGATGCGGTAATCGAGTCGATTACAGCGAGTTGAGGAAGTCAATTACGTTGGTTTTTTGTGCAGCGCTCAACGCGTTGTAGTTTGCGATGATCGCGTTGGCCTGACCATCGTGCCGCAGAATTGCTTCGTTGCGGTTGACGGTCTCACCATCGTGCATCAGCCTATCACGGGTACGCATACCCCACAGCGGAGGAGTGCGTAGTTGATTTCGCGTTCCCTGGCCGCCGTTCTGAACGATTCCGTCACCGGTTCCTACGTTGTGCAGCAGGAAGTCGCCGAACGGGTGGATGATCTTGTTGCCAAGAGCAGCCGGTACGGTGAACGCGCCGCCGTTAATGACGGTGCCGGCCGGTGCCGTGGTGATGTTTCGGACGTGGCAGATGTTGCAGCCGATTTGATCAAACAGACCGGAGCCGGTGGTGACGCTGGCGTTGACCGGACCTCGGGGAGGAGCCTTGAGAGCTCTCATGAAGCCTGCGAAAGCGCTTACGTCTACGTTCCCGGCGTCTTCCGGATCCGGAACGGTATCAAACGCCGCTACGGAGTTTCCGAGCGAAGTATTCTCTGTCGGTTGCAGATTGCTGGTGATGCCCATCTCGTTTACATAAGCATCGGCAGAGAACGAGAGCAGACTGGCTTGCTGATTCTTCCAGCCGAAACGTCCAACTCTGTTCTGTCCCGGAGCTTCAGTTACCGGTACCTGGATTACGGTGCCGCGCTGGGCTGCCGGTTGAGCATTCGAAATGGCAACGAGAGTATTGCTGTCAACCGCCTCAACAAAGCCGTCACCCGTGAGATTGAGCGAAGTGCGGAACGTACGGACTTCGTTTCCGCCCGGGATACGCTCCTGGATCGCCGCACTAATGGCACGGTCATTATTTAAAGAGCCGCCCGCCTGATCAATGAAATTCACGCCGTCAAAGTGGCCGGCGCGAAGCTCGGTAATCTGGCTGATGGCGCCAGTCACTGGATTCTGATGGCACTCACGGCAGGACTGAGCGTTGTAGACGGGACCGAGACCGTCGGCAATCTGTTCGACCTCTTCGAACAAATCCTTGTTGGCATCGAACGTTGCTTGATCTGTGGCCCCGTTGGTTAGGTTGTCGAAGCCTGCAGGGGCTTCGGTTGCAGCCTGACCCTGGACCGAGCGTGTGATAGCGGGAACCGCTAGCACGGCCGCGAAAAGCAGCAGAACTAATCCTTTGAGAAGTTTCATCGATAAGTATCCTCCTCTTAGAGGCGTAAACGCACCCTAAGCTCGAAAGAGATTGGTTTGTTTTCTATGTTGCTGTCTGTGCTGTAAGCCTTGAACCTACTCGCGCCGCCTGACGCACTATTCCCAGACGATCCCCGTTGTGCCTGGGTCCTGAGGTGAACTAGTAACGTCGGGTTTAACGAGTTCTCTTGCCGTCGAAACGTGACTGAGCACTCATTCAGTCACCAAGAGACGCGCCGAATAGTAAGATAGGCTCGATGGCTTGTCAAGAAAAATATTAAAATTTGCCGAGTACCTGGATGGGTAGAAATAGCCGGCGCGGATTGCTTATTCGACGTTGCTCTTCCTTCGCGGCGGAAGAGCGCCCACACACCATCGTTCCCGCGGTCACTCTCGTGGACTCATCTTGGAAGCGGCCTCATTACATCCGTGCGTCAGCTCTTACACCGGAGATTTTGCATCACAATGACACAGGCGTTGTGGAGTTCTGGAACAACGATTTAGTACCCTCTCTACCCGCCGAAGGAGGCTCTCGAAAAGGCCCGGTAAGATTTATTAACGAGGAATTACTTTCAATAAAATTCGCCTCTATTTCATTGAAATCAGGATAGAAGAAAAAAACCACGTTGCTTACAACTCGTGGTATACTTGCTCTCATGAAATGCCCAAAGTGCTTTAACCCATTGCGACGAGTGGCCACTACGGAAGACTCGGTCTGGTTTACCTGCCCATTGGGTCACCGGTTTCATTCAGAAACGGGGAGCGGAATCAGCGATTCCGAGGGCCACCGTTATGCAGTTTCTTCCGAGTAGTTGCTTTTTTGATCCAACCCGGTTTTAGCCGGGTTGGATCAAGGCGCTAGTTGCTCTCCTGAGATCCTGCCGCGGCTTCGATATCTACATTTCCCAACAAATAAAAAAATCAGCTTTAATAATTCAGGCTAGTTGTCGCCATTGTTTTTCGATTCGATCGATCAATTCTTGATCCCGCGACAGCGGATTGGAGCGGGGCCGTTGAGCGTTCCGGCAATCCAAAAAGTTGTTCTTCTTTGCCTTGTGGATTCGTGCGGTGGTCAATCACTTTTATGCTCGACAATCGGTGATAACAATTGTTAGAATGCAAACCCACAGGCGACAAGGGGATGAGATAAGAGTTCGCCTTCTTTCGAGTAAAGTTTAGTTAGAATAGGGGTCAAGGCGCTGTCGTTTTGTGATAAACGCTAATACGGCAAGCGGAAGCTTAGCCTTTTCCGGACAGCGAGCCCATGATCTAGATCAACAATAATAGGGGGATGTGTATGGAACGTCGGGTCTTTCAGGAGAGTCCTGTAGAGCTCATTGATAATGGTCAGTTCTTAACTGCTGAAGAGCTGTTTTCGGAGCGGCGGACGGATGACCCCCAGGAAATGGTAGTTCGAGCCGAAGTCGAAATGTACTTCGGGAGAATGGAAAAGGCGGCCGAACTTCTTGACGCGGTCGCGCCTCGCGCGACCGACATAGATGTAGCCGCGCGATTTTCCATAGCCAGCGGCAAGCTCGCGCTTCAACGGCGCAACTACGATCTTGCCGAGGTTCACTATCAAACGGCATTTCATTTTTCACGTTTTATGCATGATCAGTTCGGAACAAGCCAGGCGCTGCTCGGGTTGGCAGCCCTGGATCACAAGCGCGGGCTTCTCGCCGAAGCGGCTGCGCGGTTGGTCGAAGCGCGCGAAGGTTTGAAAGGCCGCTCTACGAAAAAGGCCGAAGTGCTAAAAGGTCTTATCATCTCCGAGCAAGCGGCCGTATCAGCGGACAGCGGCAACATTGAAGAAGCGTCCTCGCACTATGGCGAGTCCATTCGACTGCTGAAGGGAACCGAACGCGGGCGTTATTACGCGCGAGCCCTCCTGGGTCTCGCAGGTCTCAAATGCGCGACAGGAGAATTTCAGGAATCACTCGAAGTATTCAAGGAAGCAAATATTATCTTCGAGCGGTACGACCTCAAGCAGGACCTAGCCGAGAGCCAGCTCGAGCTTGCGGGCGCTCTGCTTCACCTGAACCGCTATGAACGCGCCCAAAAGCTCGCGGAGGAAAGCCGCGAAATGCGGCGCGGCTCCAGCGAAGATGAAAGCCGCGCGCTGTCGCTTCTAGCCCGTCTTGCCCTCAAGAACAATGACACAAACAGCGCGAGCGCTACGGCCGGTGAAGCGGTTGCGTTGGCCGATCAAACACCATCGTCGGAAGCGCGAGCACTGGCAAGACTATCGCTCGGACAGGTGATGATAGCGGAACGTGACTTCAAGAAGGCGGCGGAGATTCTTCGGGAGGCGGCGGAATGGGCCCATCCACGAGGCGCGAATCAGAACGGCTCGAAAGGCACGGGTTCCGGACATACGCCGGTCAATGGCCGGCTTGAACTCGAAGCCACGATCTATCTCGCGGAAGCCTATCATTATGTGGACACGAGGGCCGGGAGGGCGGAGCTCGAACGGGCCAGCCATATGTTAAGCAACATCGAGGACTCGTGGCTCGGAGATGAGTACAATCGCGTAGCCGCGAAGTACGAAGAACGAATCATCTTTACAGAGGACAATCGGCTTGTGTTTGATGGAAATCAATTGCCAAAGTGGCAGGAAGCCAAACGAACTCTTGAAGGGTTCCTGCTTCGAAACGCGCTTCGCCAGACTAATAACAGTCTAACGCGCGCTGCTCGAAAGCTCGGCGTCTCCAAGGTTCACGTTCACAACCTCAAGAAGAAACATGAAGTCGGCGCTGATGAGATCATTGCCGAGGAGCCCGAGGCGGAATCCGAGTCGGAATGATTTGATTTTAGGGCTGCTTAAGCCTCTGCGGCGCTCCGTTGAACGCGATGCGGCGGCGCTACTCGATATAACGCGAATTCAGCATTTCGCATGAGTCCGGGCGCGGTTATCCAAGATATCTGCGCCTGATCATGTCCAGCGCAGCCTGCGAAGTCCTCCAGCGAATCAGTTGGCGATCGCCCATAAGCATAAGGCGCCTGTTTGAAGTTACTAAATCATCGGATAATCCGATGTACACGGAGCCTACGGGTACTGCAACAGTGCCGCCGCCCGGGCCGGCGATACCGGTGACGCTCAGTCCTATTGTAGCGCCGGTTGATTCTTTGATCCCTCGGGCCATTGCTTCCGCTACTTCGCCGCTGACAACTCCCCGCCTTTCTATCATCTCCTGGGGAACGCCTAGCAGCTTAGTCTTGACGTCTTCGGTATAGCTGACGACGCCGCCTAGAAAATACCGGCTGGCGCCGGGAACTTCGGTAATGCGCTCTGCTATGAGGCCGCCAGTGCAGCTTTCAGCGGTCGCTATTGTATGCCCTTTCTCGGCGAGACCTCGCCCGACTACTTCCTCGATCGATTCGCCCGCGGTCGAGTAGATATAGTCACCCACCTTCCCTTTCAGCTTCTCGGACAACTCGTTCAGCAGCCTTTCGGCGATGGAGAGATTGTCCGCGGTCGCGGTCAGGTGAACCTCGATTTCACAGTTAGTGAATAGAATCGTCGTCTGAGGATTGGAATACTGGCCGTATATAGGCGCAATCAACTCGTCGAGAGCCGACTCTCCAAGGCCGGTGACCTTCAGCGTGCGTCGAGCGATTCGGGTTCCTCGAGACCTGTTCTCGAGTTCTCCCATTATCTGGTCTTCGAACATCGGGCGCATCTCTCGCGGAGGCCCCGGCAACAGAACTATGAACTTACTTTCATGGCTGATCGTGAGTCCCGGAGCGCTTCCATTTTGATTCGGCAGAACGGTTGCTCCAGCCGGTACGAGAGCCTGACGCTCATTATTCGGCGCCATCTGATAACCCCGGCTGGCGAAACGCTCGCGAATTGTCTCGAGTACGTCGTAATCGAGCGTAAGCTGCCTGCCCAGTACGCGGGCGAATACCTTTCGCGTCACGTCATCTTCAGTAGGCCCGAGGCCGCCGGTCGAAATGATCAGATCGGACCGTCGCAGCGAATCTCGAATGGCATGTTCGAGCCGCTGTTCGTCGTCTCCGACGATGGTTTTCTGCATTACCTCGATGCCGATCGAGTTGAGCCTTTCCGTTAACCAGAGCGAATTCGTATCGGTGCGGTGCGGCGTCAGGAGCTCGGAGCCAATTGCAATGATGTCGGCCGTAAGCTTCATCAATCTCCTTTGTGCATAAAGATGCTCGTCAATGTAACGCTCAACTTGAATAGCGCGCAAGAACCACGCCGAATCGCGTCTCACAGAGTGATAAAAGCGAATTACCTTGTTTGATTGAGCGGGCGGCGCTAGAATCTGCGATCACGAAGGACAGTTTAGCCGCCGATAAAGAGCGACACCTACCTGGCTGTCTCAATCACTCACCACTCGTGCGCCGGCAAGATGTCCGGCTTGAATTCAAGAAAGGAGTGTCTTGATGTCGACTCACGTCCGCCGACGCGAGGAATCGATCCTCCCGATGACGATTTACAATACGGGGTTTCTTCTGGATCGTCTTGGTCAGGATTGCCATCCTCTTCAGTATCTGCGGGAACTAACACAGAACGCGATCGACGCCGTTCAGCGCACCGGTGAGGGCGGCGAGGTCGTCTGGGATGTTGATTGGATAATGTATGACCTGGACGGCGTGCGGAAGCTATGCATCACGGATACCGGCGACGGCATGACCGGCGACGAGATGGTGAAGTTTATCAACAACCTCTCGTCGTCAGTCTCGGCACAGTCGCTATCCGGCGCCTATGGGGTTGGAGCGAAAGTCGCCGCCGCAACCCGCAATCCTAGCGGCGTGCTTTATCTATCATGGAAAAACAGCGAAGGGGCATTGATTCACTTGATGCATGAGGACGCCAGCGGCCAATACGGTCTAAAGCAATGGAGGCATTCAGATGGATCTTATGCGCATTTTCTTCCGATCGCCGATGATGTGCGGCCTGAGTTGATCGCAAAACACGGAACCAAGGTTGTGCTGCTTGGAGAATCTTCCGGGGCGGATACAATAAAGGCCCCGCCCGGCGTTGCATCGCCTTCGCGATGGATATCAAAGTATCTGAACACCCGCTACTACGTGTTTCCGCCTCGCGTGACTGTTAAGGCTCGGGAAGGATGGGAGTATCCAAGAACCGACACCGATCGCAATTATCTACGCACTCTTACAGGACAGAAGCCCTATCTCAGCGAGCACTCGCAGTCATCCGGAAAGCTACAGTTGGCGGGAGCGGTCGCTCACTGGTGGATACTGAAGGACGAGCCGGCGATAACGAACAACTCGGGCTTCGTCGAATCGGCCGGACACGTAGCGGCGCTATATAAGAATGAACTGTATGAGCCGGCAACCGGGCGCGCCGGTATGGCTCAGCTTCAGCAATTCGGCGTTACCTTTGGCTATCGCTACGTGGTGGTCTATGTCGAGCCCGCCGTCGATGGCGACAGCCTGCTAACCACAAACACGTCGAGAACGGCGCTGCTCAACGATAATGAGCCGCTTCCGTGGGCGGATTGGGCCGCCGAGTTTCGAGAGAAACTGCCCGCTGAGCTCGGTTCACTGGTCAACCAAAAAGCCTCCGCCGCATCCGAGCGGGACCATACGAAGGCGATTCGCGAACGGTTGAAGGACCTGCTGCCGCTTTACAAAATCAGCCGATACCGACCGGCGCCCGGCGTCGAGATTGTAATGGACGAATCACGACTCCCGGCGGCGTCGCACAACTCGACCAGGCAAAGACGGCAGGCGGGCGGAAGCGCCGGAAATCCCACTGGAATCGCGCCCGCAAACGTCTACGCGGTATTCGAGAAAACCGCTTCGGCGGTGGGTAAGAAGGCTCGGCAAGAAGCGTTTCCAAAAGTGCAGTGGGTCAGTGTGAAGGACGGCACCAGAGAATACGGCAATATAGAAGATCGCGCGGCATCATATCTCGCGGAGCAGAATCTATTACTCATCAATGCGGACTTTCGAGTATTCAAGGATATGGCGGATCACTTCGCTCAAGAATTCAGAACCGTTCCTGGAATCGGGCCGCTTGCGACAGACGCCGTGCACGCATGGTTCGAGCAGTCGCTGGTCGAAACGGTTGTGGGTGTGCAGGGCCTGGTCAGCAGCAGAGAATGGTCTCAAACAGAAATCAATAAGGCGATATCCGAAGAGGCGCTGACGGCGTCCGTAATGCAACGCTATCACACGCTATTCGCCGTGAAGCGTGAGCTGGGGTCGAAAGTAGGTCCGCTTCGAAGTGAGGCCGGCGGCTGAGCGGCTGCCATACAACTATGCACTGGAGCGAATTCGAAAGCGTTATCGCGAGGATTTATGTGTTTCAAAAAGACGCCTGTTTGCCCCTTAAACGGGGAATGAGTAAGGTCATGCGGCCGTTTCCAACTTCAATTTGTTAATTATTGACAAGGGAGGGGCCGCATACTACACTCGACCCTGTCTTTCTACTAAGGATTCTTTGAGGCGTCATCGATAAAGGCACACCAGGAGCGATCCTGGGTCGCAAAGCCAAGGTCTTGAGGCGGTCGAATACTCACCTATCAGCGCGTGTATCGTTGAGAGTGAGCAGCAAGTCGGCGCTCAAGAATGTCTGGCTGCCGAAGTGAAGCTGAGAATGCTCCCACACGATTTCAGCTCCCACTGCGATTTAGTTTCGTGAGCCAGGGTGAACGGCGCTACGACGTGCATAGAGCCGCTGTTCAACCGGTTACGAAGTTCTGCCCTCTATTGATGCCCCCCTGCCTCGTAACGGAGGATGAATGAGATCATCGGCCATTCTTGTGGGAATAGCCCTGATAGCAATGATAGCGATCTTATCGGGCAACGCTCGCGCACAGGAGGCGCTTGTCGGCGCCGATGGCGCCGCTACGGCATCGGATGCCGAGCGAGTGCCGACGATGATCCTGGTCGGGAATAGCGGAGCCTCGGAGGCAAAGCCGGGAACCGCGATCGATCCAAAGAGCAAGGCTGCAACTAAACCGAATTCGCAGACGGCAAGCGAAGCCGTTTATCTGAACGGCGAGACCACCGGCAACGCGAAATACGATCAGATGGTTGTCGATTCCGCGGTGCGAAACGGAGTCGATCCCAAACTGATGTTCGCCGTGATGAGGCAAGAATCCGGCTTTAATTCACGAGCCCGGTCTTATAAGGGAGCAAGCGGCTTGATGCAGTTGATGCCTGGAACCGCGCGACGGTTCGGAGTCGCGAACATATTTGATCCCGCCCAGAATATCGAAGGAGGAGCTCGCTACCTGAGATTTCTCCTCGACATGTTTGATGGAGACGTCAAGCTCGCTCTGGCCGGCTATAACGCGGGCGAAAACGCGGTGGTCGGCGCGGGATTCAAGGTGCCGCGTTATCGCGAAACGCAAGCGTATGTGAAAAGCATTTCGGCAAAGTATGGATCGAGCAAAGAGATCGTTCAAAAGATTGCCCAGCGCGGCGAACCAGTCGCGCCGGCGGCAATAATACTCTCGAGCCCTAACTCCACGAGGCTGTCGAATAACTATTAATCGTGTGTTGCTCCCGCCGCCCATAGTTTAGTGCGTGGTCGTGTTACCCCCGCGGATTTCGACTGAGTAGACCCCCTCAACGCGTGCTGCATGTTCGAATCAAGGCGAAAGAAACTCTTCGCGAGCGCAATCGCGCTGGGGCTGGTCTTTTGTCTCGCGGCCAGTCCGACTCTGAATTCGCCCGAAGTGGTCAACGCGAGCGCTAACGTAAAACGCGCGCCGGGCAACTTTGTCGAAAACCTCTTCGAAGCGGCCAATGAGTTATTCGCGTCGCTTCACGAGCATTCCTTCGAAGGCCGCTCCAGCAGCGAATATCTTCACACCATTGATGCCTACAATCAGGTAATTCGATTCGGCGCCGAGCCCAACCTCGCCGCGGATTCGGTGTACAAAATCGCCGAGCTGAAGCTGGAGCTGGCATCCGCGAACGGCGATTATGCGCTTTATCAACAGGCGGTAGACGCTTTCAGGAAAGTGATCTCCGTTTATCCCGGCAGCAGCCTCGTTGGAAGCGCTCTCATTACGATAGCTCAGATCTACGAAGAAAATTTTCAAGACTTGAATGGAGCCGCGGATGCCTACCGCCGGATCGTCGACTACTTTCCGAACTCGGTGATGGCCAGAGAGGCGCGCGCCGTGTTGGCGAGACTCGATCGGCAGATCGGACGCGCAGGCTCCGCCGCGGATGTGATTGCGCCCTTGAACGGCTCACAAACGGAAGGGCGCGCTCTGCTTTCTAATGTCCGCAATTTCAGCGGACCGGATTACGCCCGAGTGGTTCTCGATCTCTCACAGGAGATCAAATTCACCGCGAAGCGAATTGGAGCCAATCGCCTTGCAGTCGATCTGGGATCGGCTGCTATAGGACAACAGTTGGCGGGGCGCAGGTTCATCATCGGTGAGTCCAGCCTGCTTAAACATATAACCGTGGCAGGCGCCGCCGGCGAACTGCGCGTAGAGATCGAGGTCGAAAAGCTTGCCGAGTATTCGACATTTCTTCTCGCGGATCCCGACCGGCTGGTGATTGATCTTCACTCTACCGCGCAGCCCAGGGAGTATGGCGATTCGGAAAGACCGCGAGTCTCTTTGCATGCGGCCGCTGAAGCCAGGGGCGGAGCTCACGAACGAGGAATGACGCGAAACAGGGTATTCATGGGCACGCCCATCTTCTCTTTGCCCGAGATCGGCGACCCTATCGTGGTGAATGCAAGCAACAGTGACAGCGCGAGTCATTCCCAGCCGAACTCGCATGAAGCGCCGGTTGTCGGTCCTGCGCAGCAGCCGACCGCGAATCAGACCCACGGAATAAAACTGATAATTATCGACCCCGGACACGGAGGTCACGATACCGGCACCATCGGCGCTGGAGGTTTGCAGGAAAAGGATCTAGTGCTCGACGTTGCGCGGAGACTTCGGGCGTATATCAAGCGCAGTCATCCCGAGATAGAGGTTCTGCTAACGCGAGAGTCGGATCGTTTCATCGCGCTGGAAGAGAGGACCGCGATAGCCAACTCGCGTCACGCGGATTTGTTCATTTCGATTCACGCGAACGCGAGTCCGTCAAAGGCGGCCTCCGGAGTGGAGACATTCTTTGTCACTCCCGACCGCGCGGCAAAGGCGGACTTGAAGAATGCCGCCCGCTCGGCGTCCGCAACTTCGAACGAAGTCGCCGCTGCAAATCAGGCGACAACAGCGGCGGCCCACTCGACGGCTTCGTCAGGATCGGAAAAACAGGAAACGACCGTTACCACGACGGTGTCGGCCGGAAACAGAGTCACGGATTCGAGAGAGCTCGCTCGGTATATTCAGGCTGGACTGGTGCGAGGCGTGGGTTCGCAGGCGCAGAGCAGCCAGGTGAATCGCGGCGTGAAGCATGCGCCCTTTGCGGTTCTGCTCGGCTCGGCCATGCCAAGCGTGCTTGCGGAAGTATCTTTTGTCTCCAACCCGAAAGATGAAGCCATGCTGCAAACGGGTCTGTTTCGCGAGCGAATTGCGGCATCGCTCTACGCGGGGCTGAATGCGTTCCTCAAGAAAAACACGCCTGCCGAGGCCGCGGCAAAGAAGTAGGACTCCGGTCCGCTCAGCTCTTCTCAACTGATTTCCCAAAAGTCCACCGTGTAGCGCTGCCCGTGAATTCTGCCGGCGCCGATGAGAAGCCAAAGGCGACCGCCGGTAGGAACTCGTAGATGGGTTCATCGAAGTCGTCCTGACCTGCGATACATCTTCAGCGATCGCTATCGCCTTCGCTTATAAAAGAACGTCGGATCGACCGGCGAGCCATAGACGGTAACGAGTTCCCAGCCTTTCGCTCCGAGCTTATCCATGTTCGCCTCCAGAGGGAACACCTCGCGAGCAAAACTTCCCGACGTCTCCTTTCTCATCGAAGAGTTGGATGAAGATGAGAAGTTCACATTACCGCCGCCGACAATCAGATACTCCCATTGCTCACCTGCCGGCCGATCTTCCGCCGAACCGCGCCGCTGCGCGATGGCCGTGGCCGCGATAGCGACTACGAATGCGCAGGTAACGACTATGCCGCCTTTCACGAGTCTTGTTTTCATCATTATTCTTCTCCGATGCGCTGGATTGACGATGCGCAGATCAGGTCACGTTCGTCGTTTTGAACGCCGTGAGCGCTCGGCCTGAGTTGAACTGTTTGGTGATGAATCTGCCTTTGTCGCGAAGAGATCATTCATACTTAACACGCGCGATTCTACTGGGGGTTTCAAAAACACTCGACGGTTGTTTGCGGGGCGCGGGCGGCGGATGAAACCAGCAGCACTCTTTGAAACAGGTCTCTTGCGCGATCTATCGTTCTGCTGTAAGAATCAACTGCTCCCAGCAACGGACGCTCCTCCGGTTTTCATTCTTGAATCAATTAACCCGGCGACCTTACACGAGCTACAGCAATGCGCTTACCGCAGGGATTTGCCGACGACGTTAGAAACCAGGCTGACATTATTCGAGTAGTGTCGGATTACGTCTCCCTGAAAAAGCGAGGAGCGAATTATATTGCGCGTTGTCCTTTCCATTCCGAAAAGACGCCTTCTTTCAATGTTCACCCGGCGAAGGGAATATATAAGTGCTTCGGTTGCGGAGCCGGAGGCGCGGTGTTCGATTTCATAATGCAGATCGAAGGATGCTCTTTCCCGGAAGCCGTCAAAATCGTCGCCGAGAAGAGCGGCATTCCGGTTCCCGCGATTCAAGAGAATGAAGACTATAAGCGCGCCGCTCGCGAACGCGACATAGTTTTGAGATTGAACGAATGGGCTGCCGAGTTCTTTACCACCAGCTTGCTGGGCGCGGCAGGGAAACGCGCCCTCGAGTATCTGATCTCTCGCGGTGTGACCGATCAGACGCGAAACCTGATGCGACTCGGTTACGCGCCCGACAGTTGGGACGCATTGGGTAACTATCTTCGCGAGCGGGGCGCCTCGCAAAGCGAGATCGAGCTGAGCGGTCTCGTATCGGTGAAGGAACAAGGCGGACACTACGACAGGTTTCGCGGAAGGCTTATGTTTCCGATAGCCGATTCGCAGAATCGCGTCATCGCTTTTGGCGGAAGAATCATCAACGATGGAGAGCCCAAGTATTTGAATTCGCCGGAGACTCCGGTGTACTCAAAGGGCCGGAATCTCTACGGACTCGCGCATTCGAAGAACGCAATCCGGCAGCTCGGATTCGCCATACTCGTCGAAGGCTACCTGGATTGCATAATTCCATTTCAAGAAGGTATTCAGAACATTGTCGCCAGTCTGGGCACGGCGCTTACGGACGGCCAGGTCCGTCTACTCCGCCGCTACATGGAAAAGCCGCGTGTGGTCGTCAACTTTGATCCCGATTCGGCGGGGCAGGCGGCTACCATGCGATCGATCGATCTCTTTCTCGCGGAGGGCTTCAGAGTCGACGTTCTTGCGATGCCGACGAAGGAGGACCCGGATGAGTTTGTCCGATCAAAAGGGGCCGATGCTTTCCGGCGGATCCTGAATGCGGCTCAGCCCTATATCGATTTTGTGGTTCAGACGGCGGTGGCGCGCAACGACATTTCAAAACCGGCGGGGAAGGTCGGAGCCATAAACGAGATTCTTCCGCACCTGACGCGAATGCGAGATCGAGTTGAGCGGGCCGGATACGCGGATCAGATTGCCGATCGTCTCAGAATAGACAGCCGCGTTATTCGAGAAGAAATAAAGAGAGCGGCAACGAACCGGTTGAGCTCTCTGGATCAAAAGAAGCTTCGCGCGGCCCAGGATATGACTCAAGCCGAGCGGCAGTTAATAGAGATAATGTTGTTGAATGAAGAGGTGCGCGGATCGATTCTCGCGAACATCGGCGAAGAGGACTACGCGGATCTTGCGACGGAGGCCGTGTTTTCAGCGATTATTGAGGCGGCGGCAGCGGGTTCCGAGCTGACCTATGCATCGCTTAGCGAAAAGATCGAAGGCGAGGCCGAAAGAACGCTGCTATCCGGCCTGATGATCGGTGATCTTGCCTGGGCGGGCGGCGATGATTTCGAGACTCTGCTCAAGAAAGCGACCGAAGCGCTTGTGTCGTTAAGGCGAAGGCGCCTCGAGAGAAAACTCGACAGTATTCAGATCGAAATCGGGCAGGCGGAGCACAATAGCAACACGGAGCGCGTGCTTCAGCTCTTCCAGGAGAAGCAGGAAATCAAGCGGCGAATGCTCAAGTTGACGGCGTGAATCGGAGCCTTGAGTTGCATTGTCTGAAACAGGCTTGCATAGTTCGATTCATCGATAAATCAGCGCGGGAACTATCTTGACAGATTTCGTGAATCGGGGTACGAATTCAGATACTTGAGGCTCGGCGCAGGCAACAATCACGGTTCCCCCAAACAGGAGTAGCGGACCTTGTCGGAACTAAATGGGAAGTATCACGATGAGCTCGAGAAGCTCTTAGAAGTCGGAAAAGAGAAGGAGTATCTGACCTTCGACGACATCAACCGGCTGCTCCCCGCCGACATGAATTCCGCTGATGAGATCGAAGCGATTCTCGACATCATAGGCGCCGAAGGCATCTCGATATCGGATTCGGATGAGCAGTTCATGGAAGTCGCCGTTTCGGCGGTAGTCGACAGCGACAAGAAACTCGACGGTCTGGACGAGGAACTCGATCTTGATCTCACACCCGGCTCTCTCGATAAAACCAACGATCCCGTCAGACTCTACCTGAGAGAAATGGCGGTCGTACCGCTCCTGACGCGCGAGGGAGAAGTCGCCATTGCGCGGAGAATCGAGAGGGGACAGTTGCGGGCGCATAAGTCTATTTCTCGTGCGCCTATTTGCATCGAAGAGACGATAGCGCTGGGCGAGAGTTTGAAGCGCGGCGAAATCGGCATTCGCGATCTAGTAAATTTTAACGATCAGGATGTCATAACCGATGAAGTGATCGAGGCGACCTCGAACGCGGCGCAGGAGCAGATAGCGGAAGTAAAAAAAGCCTACGCTAGAGCGCTCAAGCTTCAGGAGCGCTTGCTGGCCGAACCCAAACGGTCGCTGAAGCTGCCGAAGCTTCGACGGAAGCTGGCTCGCGCTCGCGTTGAACTGGCTCGCCTGCAGCGTTCCATAGATTTCACTCCTCAACAGCACGACATGCTGGTTTCGTTGATCCGCGGAGCCGTTGAGGAGGCCCTGGAAAACAAGCAGGCCATCGCCAAGGCGCGCCGCTCGCTCGAACGCAAGAAGTGGAATGAAGATGAGCGCGAGTTGAAGCGCAACCTGCGCGATGCGGAAAACAAGCTCGCCTTATCCGAGAAGCGATGGCACGTGAGCGCGCTCGAACTCGAACGCGCGCTTGGCGCTATAACAGCGGGCAAGATAGAGGCCGACATTGCCAAGGCGGAACTCGTCGAGGCCAACCTCAGGCTCGTCGTTTCAATCGCGAAGAAATATACCAACCGCGGCCTGCAGTTTCTGGACCTCATTCAGGAAGGCAACATCGGCTTGATGAAGGCTGTTGATAAGTTCGAATGGCGGCGCGGGTATAAGTTCTCGACTTATGCTACGTGGTGGATACGGCAGGCAATCACGCGCGCTATCGCCGATCAGGCTCGCACAATTCGAATACCCGTCCATATGATCGAGACGATCAACAAGCTCATAAGAACGTCGCGCTCGCTTGTTCAAGAGCTTGGACGCGAGCCTTCGTCCGAAGAGATCGCTAAGCGAATGGACATCCCGGTATCCAAGGTTCGGAAGGTCTTGAAGATTGCTCAGGAGCCGATCTCGCTGGAAACGCCGATCGGCGAGGAAGAAGACTCGCACCTGGGCGACTTCATCGAAGATAAGACAATCGCGAATCCAGCCGATACCGTGATCAGCACCAATCTTCGCGAAGTGACTGAGGAAGTCTTGAAATCGCTGACGCCTCGCGAAGAAAAAGTAATCAAGATGAGGTTCGGCCTTGGCCCGAACGGCAGCGAGCACACGCTGGAAGAGGTTGGTCAGCACTTCGCGGTCACCCGCGAGCGAATCCGTCAGATCGAAGCCAAGGCGCTGCGAAAGCTCAGACATCCCTCCCGCTCACGAAAGCTGAAGGCCTTCATCGAAGGCGCTCAGTCCTCGTAGACCCCGCCCGCTCGATTCGGCTCAAACTCAAAATCTCCCAAGCGAATTAACTTAAGAAGATAAGCACTCAACGCGAATCACTCTTTGAGCAGAGATGTGATTTCCGACTCGAACACGCTTTTCGGAGTCACGCCGGTGTGTCTAAACCTGATCCTGCCTTGCTTGTCCGCTATAACCGCGACCGGTAGCAGCGACTCGGTTACGCCGTATGATTCGGCGGTTCGCTTGTCGCCAAGCGCAACCGTGTAGCTCATCGGGTTCTGCTTGATGAACGGCTTCACTTTTGTTGCGCCCTCCTCATCGATCGCTACAGCTACGATTTCGAGGCCTTGATCCTTGTATGTCTTATAAAGCGAGTTGAAGGTTGGAATCTCCGACGCGCAGGGAACACACCAGGTCGCCCAGAAATCGACCAGGACTACCTTGCCTCGCGATGACGAAAGATCGAGAGTCGCGCCGTTCAGCAGCGCCAACGGCGAAGCCGGGAGCGATTTCGCCGCCTCTGCTCCGACTTCTTTGTCGGGCGCTCCGGCAGCCGGCGAGGACGCTTTCTTCATTCGTCCGAGGAAGAGGTCGGGTTTTTCGAATCCGGCCAGCCTCAACGAAGGAATCTCATGGCCCGAAGCATCGAAAAAGAGCAGCGTCGGCACGCCCTTGATGTTGTATCGATCGCGAGCCCGCGCCGCCTCCGTGCCTTCGTCGCTGTGAGTGAGATCAAGCTTGAGCCTGACGAAATTATTGGCTTCGGCAAGAATGTTTCGATTCGTGAAGGTGAGTTTGTCGAGTTCCTTGCAGGGGATGCACCAATCCGCGAATGAATCGACGATCACGGGCTTGCCCTCTTTGGCGGCGGCCATCAACGCCTCTTCGCTGAAGGGCTGCCACGTCATACCGGCTTCGGTCTTCTCAGGGAGCGCCAAAACGACTGCTATGACCGCGGCGCCCACGCCAAGCGCTCGCAAGACCCAGGCGAATTGGACCGGCTTTGTCTTTCCTGCCTCAAAGAACAGCAGGTACAGCGCCGATGCAGCGAAGAACACGACGTGTACTATGGTCGCCGCGCGTCCGAGGAGCGGGTTTACGAAATAGATCGCCATTCCAATCAAAACAAGTCCGAAGACTTTTCGAACAGTTACCATCCACAGCCCTGAACGCGGCAGAGACTTCAGCGCGCCGGAAAATGTTCCAAGAATCAGGTAAGGAAATCCCAATCCAAGCGCCAGCACAAAGAACATGAAGAAGCCATAGACGGGATCGCCTTTTTCTCCCACTACGACTAACAATCCCAGGACGAAGGGTCCGATGCACGGAGCGGCTACGATCCCCATCGTCAATCCCATTACCAGCGCGCCGGCGATGCCGCCGGATGATTGAGTACTCTTGTTCGCGAATTGATTCAGCGATTCCGGGAGACGAAATTCATAGACGCCGAACATCGACAGCGAGAGCCCGACCATCACCACCGCAAGGCCTATCAGCACGATCGGATTCTGTAGCGCGGCCCCGAACAGGCCCTTCGTCAGCGAAGCTACGACGCCAAGTATCGAATAGGTGACGGCCATTCCGATTACGTAGGCCGAGGCCATCAGGAAGGTCCTGCGCAAGCGGCCCTCGCTCTGATTGGCAAAAAAACCGATCGTGATTGGAATGATGGGATAGACGCAGGGCGTCGTATTGAGAGCCAGCCCGGCGAGAAAAACAAAGAAGAGAACCGCGGCGATATTCTTTCCTTTGATCAGGTCGGCAAAGCTGTTTCCTTCGGCGCTCGCTCCGCCGTACTGTACCAGGGATGTTGAAGCATCCTGGGCCGCTGAGGCGCGCGCAAATACCGCTTCGTTTGTCGGAGTGACGGCGGAGCCCTGGGCTGCTATGTTGATCGGAATCTCGACATTGAGAGTTGAAGGTTGAAGGCACGCCTGATCGTTACACGACTGAACCTGAACGCTTGCGACGATCCTGGCCGATCCGGGCCGCAACGAAGCGTCCGCCTTTGCGTCGGACACTATGACGACCGTGCCTTCGTAAACCGCGAGCTTCTGACTCGGCTCGAACTCGAACGAGCGCAGGTTCGGCGCGGGATATTTCGGCGCTTCTAAAGTAATGCCCGCGGCAGGCTCGAATTTTACGTCGGTCGGTATGAGCACATCGAGTGAAGGGATGTGGGCGTTTATGTGATAGCCCTCCTCCACGGTAAGGACGACCGCTATCTTGAAAGAATCGCCGGCTTTGACGCCGCTTGTTGAGATCACGCCTTCGGCCTTAACTACCTTTGCGCTTTGCCCGAAAGCAACTGAAGTCAGGCAAAGCGCCATGATCGCAACCGCGGCATAGACAGGGAGCCTTTTCATTTCCGATCTCCGTAGAACCATTATTTGATATCGCGCAGCATTCCTTCAGTGACCTGATTCAGAGTCACGATAGAACCCCCGTGCTGCTTGATGAATGCAGCCGCGGCCTCGGGCGACTCGAATGCGACGAAATCCGAGCCCATAGGACTTTGAACGTTGCTCTTGTACACGAGCGTAGCAGTCCTGCCGTCTATATGTTTTTTTGTAGAGTAGTCAGTCACCGTGACCCGTTGAACGTTGGAATTATTCTTTTGCTCTTCCGTCTGACCGTACTTTGCCGGTTCAAGATAGTACTCGACCAAATCGGCCGGAGATTCGAACATCACCTTGCTCCCGCCCTTGAACAATATCTCCGATTCCCAATCGTCGTTTGCATTCACCTTCATATGGCAGACGGGGCAGTTCCCGGTTTTCGCGTCCGCCGAAAGAGGCTTCGCTTCGCCGCATCCATAGAAGGAAGAGGTGAATGCGATAATTATCCCAGTCAGGAGGAACCTGACGCTCAGCATCGGCTTTCTTCGCATCATAATCTTGTCTATTCCCGCGCGGCTTTGATCCAGCCGCCGCCCACGACAATATCACCGTTATAGATTACCGCGGCTTGACCCGGTGTGATTGCCGCCTGCGGTTCATCGAACTCAATCAATGCCTCGTCATTCGGCATTGGCGTGATTGTAGCCGCCGATTCCTTCGCTCGATATCTGATCTTCACCTCTCCTCGCACGGGCGCTGCCGGCGGCGCAATCGAGACCCAATTCATCCCGGATACAATAAAGCTGCCGCTATAGAGTTCTTCCCGCTTGCCGACCACGAGCCTGTTAAGCGGAACGTCTATCTTGACTACATAGAGCGGGTCCGCGGCGGCCACTCCAATACCTCTGCGCTGCCCTATGGTGAAGTGATGCAGGCCCGCGTGCTCCCCGACCAGCGTTCCTTCAGTGGTTACGATCTCCCCGGCGGGAGCAACGCTTCTCGAAGGCATCTCGCTCTTCGCGTAGTCTTCAACGAAGCGCGCGTAATCGCCGTCTGGTACAAAGCAGATCTCCTGGCTTTCGGGTTTATCGGCAGTATCGAGGCCAAGCCGGCGCGCGATCTCTCGAACCTCCGGCTTTGTAAGCTCGCCCAACGGAAAGACAGCTCGCGCGAGCTGCTTCTGGGTCATTTCAAAAAGAAAGTAGGATTGATCCTTGTCGAGATCGCGGCCCTTCCGAAGTATGTATCTCTCCGCCGCGGAGTCGTACTCAACGCGAGCGTAATGGCCGGTGGCGACGTGCTCGGCGCCGACCTGTCGCGCAAGGGTGACAAGTCTGGCGAACTTCAGCCGTGAGTTGCATGAAACACAGGGGATCGGCGTGCGTCCGGAGAGGTAATCTTCTACAAAGGGGCGAACGACTCCGCGCTCGAATTCCTCTTCGAGATTGACTACATAGAATGGAAATCCGATTTCTCCGGCTACTCTGCGGGCGTCATAAACATCGTCTAGCGAGCAGCACCGGGAGGGTTGAGGTTCGCCGTTTGGTCCGAGCCTTCGGCGCTGGTTCCAGAGCTGCATCGTGAAGCCGACTACACCGCGCCCTTCGCCGTGAAGAATCGCGGCGGCTACCGAGCTATCCACCCCTCCGCTCATCGCTACTGCAACTAACAAGATAAGACTCCTTTGCGATCGAGCTTTAACATCGAGCTTTAACATCGGGCCTTAACAGTGACCCGGGCATTGTTGCTTTTGCCGGGTAAGTTGGCGCGATGCTATCATCATTCGTCCCGCGAAAGTACAGGATCTTTGTCGCTCATGAGAAACGGTAGATTATACAAGAAGCTTCAGAAAAATCGGAGTGTAGATTGGTGAGCGGCCAGGGAGCGCTTCGAATGAATTCTGATTCCGTGAAGCCGCGTCCAGGCAGAAATCATATCCATAAAAATCAGACAGGGTGAAATCGGATAAGGTTGATATGCAGGTAAAGCAAGAGGGAATCGAAGAAGCGATAGAGAAGCACGTCATCACTCGGGAGCCGTATTATCTTCCGGTCGGCGACGAAGTAGGGCTATTCGAGGCGGCTTATCGCACGCGGTTACCCGCCATGTTGAAAGGGCCCACCGGCTGCGGCAAGACCCGCTTCGTTGAGTACATGGCTTATAAACTGGGCCGGCCGCTCATAACGGTCGCCTGTCACGAAGACCTCTCTTCCACCGATCTGATCGGACGATTCCTGCTCGAAGGCGACGAGACAATATGGCACGACGGCCCGTTAACGACCGCCGTCAAATACGGAGCGATCTGTTATCTCGACGAAGTAGTAGAAGCTCGTAAGGACACGATCGTAGTCATCCACCCGCTCACCGACGATCGCCGCATACTGCCGGTTGAAAAACGGGGAACGTTGCTGCACGCGCCCGAAGAATTCATGCTCGTGGTTTCATATAATCCCGGTTATCAGAGCGTGATCAAAGATCTGAAGCAGTCGACGCGGCAGCGATTCGTGTCGCTGGAATTCGGCTATCCTCCTTCGCCGCTGGAAGTGGACATATTGATTCACGAAGGCGGCGTGGATGAACAGACCGCGCGAGACCTTGTGATGATCGGCGAAAAGGTCAGAAACCTCAAAGGACACGGACTGGAAGAAGGCGTCTCAACGAGACTGCTCGTCTACGCGGCACAGTTGATTAGCCGGGGTATTCAGCCCGAGGTAGCTTGCGAAGTGGCGATCACGAGCCCGATAACAGACGACGCTGAATTGCAGAGGAGCATCAGCGAAATCATCACAACCGTGATCTAAAAGTACGCGCAACATTTGTCACTGGTCATTGTCGTTAATCACTTGTACTGGTCATTTGTTACTCGTCATTCGTCCGCGGTCCCGAATAGTCTGCTCTATAGCTATTTCCTCTCTCCCCTCTCCCGACACTGGCGCCTGGCGCGCTGACACCTTTCCCCGATATTTTGAGAGCATATTTTTTGCAAACCTGATCCCATTCGGGGTCTCTATACCCTGTAAAGGTTGCGCGCATAATTCATCGACCTGAATTCAATGGCGACAACCAAGAAGAGGAGATAGAGGCTTATGCGTAAGAGGGATGCAGCGCGTGGGCTCCGATTCTTCCAGGATTGAAAGCGAATTCATCGGGCTGCTTTTTGCAGCCGAAATTGTCGATCAACTAAGGCGGATAACGGCGCGTCATCGATCTTTCGGAGATCGGCGCGAGAGCCCTGTTGTGCCCGAACAGTGAACTGATATGAGAATAGGATCAGCCATTACTCTTATTTTTCTGCTTTGCTTTGCGTGGACTAGCCGCAGCCGGACGTCAGGATCGGTAGAAATTCGGTCCGGCTCCGGTTCCGCGGCTGCTCTAACGACGTCTTCCATTGCTCCCTATCACAAAGCCGACACCGACGGCCTGACTGCCTCCTCGTGGTCAACCAATCTGGAGACTCCGCTCCTCCTGTTTCTGGGAGCGCTCCTGTTCTTCGGTTCCACGATCGTGAGGTTGAGGCTCGCAAGAAAACGCACGTTGCCAAGCGGCGATCGCGGCCGCGATGTCGCACATCGCGAACCGTCATAACCGCGGACCCGTTTTCTACAAGCGCACGAATATTCAATGAGAGGTGACCGATGTCCAACTTTAGACCCAGAACACTCCCCGAGTATTTTCAGATGCTCTTCCGCAGGAAGTTGCTGTTTCTTGTGGTGATGGGCGCGGTGTTGATTTCTACATTCCTGGTCATCCACGGAATTCCGGATGTTTACCAGTCGAGCGCATCGGTAGTGGTCGCCGGCAAGGAAGACGACCGGCAGGCCGTCGCTTCGCGAGTCGCAACGATCACCGAACGGATCAACGGCCGCGCGTTCCTTGAGCCGCTTATAGGACGTCACGATTTGTATCCGAGAGAAGTCGCCTCCGGAGCCATGGAGGTCGCGGTCAACCACATGCGCAAGGACATCAAGATCGATACCAAGTATCGCGGAGACAACCCGGAGACGCTGTCGATTACTTACAGGAACCCCGACCCGCTGGTTGCTCAAGAAGTGGCGGCCGATCTTGTGTCCAACTTCGGCTCGATGAATCAGGCGGTCGAGCGTCAGATGGCCGATCGAAAGAAGCAGGTCGAGTCCGAGTTGGCCGACATTGAAACCCGTCTCGATCAGTTGGGGCAGCAGAACGCGGCGGCCGCGATGCGGCAACGCCAACGTTCCAGAGGCACGGAAGACGCGAACCTCAGCCGTGCTGAGCGGGTCGCCGCGACCTCCTCGCTGGAGGCATTGAATGATAAGCAGTTCGCGCTCGAGCGTCAGCTCGAAGAGCAGAAACGGCAAATCGGCGAGCAGGAAAAGATCGCGCGAACGGCTCCCACCGACGCTCGTTCTGGAAGCTCCTATGGAGTGTTGCTGGTGAAGAAGGCCGAGCTCGAGGCCCAAGTCAAGGAATACGGCCCACAGTACACGGATAAAAATCCGAAGATGATCCAGACTCGCACGCAGCTCACCGAAGTCGATCATCAACTGGCGCAGCTCAACGCGGCGGCCGGCAAGGACGGCGTCCCTCTGAACTCGCCCGAAGCGCGCGAGCTGCGAACCATGCAGCGTGAATACTCGCGAATGGAAACGGAGCTCGAGGTCACCAAGCGTGAGATCGAGCGGAAGTCGAAACTGGTATCTACTTCCGGCGGCGGGCGATCGGGTGGAGTCCAAATCCAAAGAGCCGCCGCGGCCGATACGCCTATCGCAAACATAGCCGCGGAAACCGACAAAGACCGCTTGCGTGACCGCTACAGCGCGCTGCTCAAGCAGCAGAGCGATCTGG